>Ga0074195_1004905_pt1 | contig 10561 bp, 12 predicted proteins | sample EPASupsiteHSE623_FD_64525 | JGI IMG/M metagenome (GOLD analysis project Ga0074195, IMG submission 64525) | Bioremediated contaminated groundwater from EPA Superfund site, New Mexico - Sample HSE6-23 | ecosystem: Environmental > Aquatic > Deep subsurface > Groundwater > Contaminated ... | reverse complement strand
TTGATAGAATAGATATTTTTGTGCTTTTTTAAGAAAAGCTATTGACCATAGTACGCTCTGTGTTTTCTTTTTAATTCCTAAAAATCCTGCTTAAGCATCAATTCGATTTCTTTTACAAGTTCCTCTACCAGCTCGGCCTCGGGAATCTTTCTTACTATTTCTCCCCTTTTGAACAACAGGCCCACCTCTTTGCCGCCGGCGATTCCGATATCAGCCTGGCGGGCCTCGCCGGGGCCGTTGACGACACATCCCATGACAGCTACTTTGATTGGTTCTTTGATATCACGAATCCTTTTTTCAACTTCCTCGGCAATTTTTATTAAATCGATCTCTGTCCGCCCACAGGTGGGGCAGGATATAATAACCGGACCGCGCTGGCGAAGGTCTAGTGACTTTAGTATTTCAAACCCGGCCCGGACTTCCTCAACCGGGTCTCCGGTAAGAGAAACCCTTATCGTGTCACCAATACCCTGGGCTAACAAAGCCCCGATCCCAACTGCTGACCTGATAGTGCCGGCCCAAGGGGTCCCGGCTTCAGTTACTCCGATATGTAAAGGATAATCAACTTTGGCTGCCATCAACCGGTAGGCTTCCACCATCAGAGGTATATCGAAACACTTGAGGGAAATCTTGATATCATTAAAGTGGAGTTCCTCCAGGATTTTAACATGCTCTAAAGCGCTCTCGACAAGCCCCTGGGCAGTTACTCCCCCATACTTTTCAAGCATGACTTTGTCTAAAGAACCCGCATTAACTCCTATGCGGATGGGGATACATCTTTCTGCGGCAGCTTTGACAACTTCCCTGACCCTTCCGGCATCCCCTATATTACCAGGGTTAAGCCGTAGTCCATCGACCCCGTTAGCTACAGCCTGCAGGGCAAGTTTGTAATCAAAATGAATATCGGCGATTATTGGGACCGGGCTCTGTTCCGTTATTGGCCGCAACGCATCAGCGGCAGCGCTGTCCGGCACTGCCACCCTAATTAGTTCACACCCTGCCAGAGCCAGCTGTTTAATCTGGTCCACTGTAGCCAAAACATCCCGGGTATCGGTATTTGTCATAGACTGGACCGAAATTGGGGCATTTCCGCCAACAGGTACGTTACCTATATTTATCTGCCGGGTCAAACGTCTCTGCAAACCCGTACCCCCTAACTAATCATCTGGGCTATGTCCTGGTAAGTGATGACAACCATCAGCAGCAGCAGCAGGGCCAGTCCCACCAGGTGGATGAAATTCTCCTTGGAGGGGTCAATCGGCATTCCCCTGATACCTTCGACCCCGAGGAACATCAGCCTGCTGCCATCCAGTGCCGGAAATGGCAGGAGGTTAAACAAGCCTATCTGGAGGCTCAGGATACCGGCAAAGTATATTACTTTATTCAGTCCCATTTGGGCGGCTTTGCCTAATTCATACGTAATTCTGACCGGCCCGCTGAGTTGGACTGGGATTTGTCTGGCCATCATCTTACGGATAAAATCCGCAGTCATGCTTAACATGGTGTAAGATTGGACAGCCCCCGATTTCAGGGATTCAAAAACACCCGGTTTTCGTGATTTGGCGATAATGCCAATCAACCCAATGTTGTTTTCCCGGTCTATTTCCGGGGTTACATAAACCACCCTGGTCTCCTGTCCGCGCCCAATTTCCAGTTTGATTCGTTTATTTGGACTGTTGTGAATCATACCGATTATATCTTCCCAGACCTTAACCGGTTTATTATTTATCTTATTTATCCTATCCCCTTCCCTGATACCGACAACGTCAGCAGGTTTGCCCTTCATCACCTGGCCGACTATGTTTCGGTCAGGGAGCCCGGAAATCCATATCGTTAAGGCAAATAATATGATTGCCAGGATGAAATTCATAATCGGACCGGAGGCGATAATAGCCATTCTCTGCGGCACACTCTTGTGGGAAAAGCTTTTAGCCTGGTCTACAACGGGGATAACTTTACCTTTCTCATCAGGGCCATGACTTTCCTCTGCAAATTCCGGCTCATTTTCGGCACTACGGGCAGCTTCCCGCTGGTCCTCCTCCGGGTCCATCCCGGCCATCCGGACATACCCCCCCAGGGGTATTACGCGCAAATTGTATGACGTTTCCCGTTTTTTAAATCCGGCCAAGCGCGGCCCGAAGCCAATGCTGAATTCGTAGACATGGACCCCAGCCAGTTTGGCGACTGTAAAATGACCCAGTTCATGGACCAAAACAATAACCCCAAACACCAATACGCTTGTTATAAGATACAACCCATATAAAACAATTTTATCAATCAATATCTACACCTTCTTTAGGAATCAGTGTCCCTTTAACCTTATAATCTCCTCACGGGCCCAGTTATCACTGTCCAGAATATCCTCGAGGGCCGGTTGGCGCCGGCACTCGTGATTTGCTAAAACCTTGGCCACTAAGGCCGGAATATCGGTGAATCCGAGCCGGCCTTCCAGGAACATCGCAACAGCCTGCTCGTTTGCCGCATTCATTACAGCCGGCGCTGTCCCGCCCCGTCGGCCGGCCTCAAAGGCCAATTCCAAAGATGGAAACAGGTCGGTTCGCGGTTTCTCGAAACCTAACCTGCCAACTGCAGCTAAATCCAGTCTGGCGGAACTGCTGCCCAGCCTCTTGGGGTAAGACAGGGCATACTGAATCGGGATCCGCATATCCGGCAGGCCCATTTGAGCAATTACAGACCCGTCAACAAACTCCACCATCGAGTGAATGATACTTTGGGGATGGATTATCACCTCGATATTATCAAACCCAATATCAAACAGCCACTTGGCCTCAATCACTTCCAAGCCTTTATTCATCATTGTGGCTGAGTCTACTGTAATCTTGCGGCCCATAGACCAGTTGGGATGTTTTAAGGCATCTTCAACCTTAACCTTCGATAATTCTTCTTTGGTTTTATTTAGAAACGGCCCCCCGGAAGCGGTAAGGATAAGCTTACTGACTTCAGCCCTGGCTTCACCGTTTAGGCACTGGAATATAGCAGAGTGTTCACTGTCCACCGGCAGGAAACTGACACCCTTTTGCCGGACCAGGGACATTACCAGTTCACCGGCTGCCACAAGGGTTTCCTTGTTTGCCAAAGCAATATCCTTACCTGCCTTGACAGCCTCAACGGTAGGGATCAATCCAAGAGTCCCGGTGATGGAAGTTACGACGATGTCAACTTCATCTAAAACAGCCACCTCTGTCATACCTTCTATCCCGGCAGTTACCCTAACTCCAGTTGGAAGTAATGACCGAAACCTGGGCACGTCCTGTTTATTCCCAATACTCACGAGCCTTGGCCGGTACTTTGCAGCCTGTTCGGCCAGCCTATCAAGATTAAACCCGGCTGCCAAACCAACTATCTCGAATTTATCGGGAAATTTGTCTACTACTTCAAGGGTTTGACAGCCTATAGAACCAGTGCTGCCCAAAACAGCCACTCTTTTTTTCATTATGCCTTCTCCTATATGATACTATACAAATGGTGATAGTTGAATACCTAAAGTCAGTTGCTAGTTGTTAGTTGCTAGTTGCTAGTGGTACGGAGTTGAATGTTTCAAACTAGGAACTAGGAACTAGCAACTAGTCACTGTTTTTCCACCCAATCAGACCGGCAGAGGCAAATGCCTTTAAGGTTATCAGGAACAGCGGTCCCGCTACAACCCCTAGCGGGCCAAGCGCTTTCAGGCCGGCATACATCGCTGCCAGAGTGGCTAATGGATGCAGCCCCATAGATTGTGAGACAATTTTTGTTTCCATCACTTGCCTCACGATTAGCACAACCGCATAAAGGATTGTCAATTTAATGGCAAAAGCGCTGTCACCGGTCGTAAACTCCCAGGCTATCCACGGTAAATAAATAGAACTGGGACCCAGTATAGGGATAAGATCTGCTACCCCGACAACCAAACCCATCAACAGGGCATAAGGCGCCCCAATTATGTACAAACCTATCAGGGTGTTCACAAATGTTATTGTGATTAGAATAAGCTGGGCTCTCACATAGCTGATAATAGCCTGAAAAACTTGCTTCGTTATGTCTACGGTTTTGCGTCCCCACGGTTCCGGGATGGCCTTGAGCCAATAATTTATGATGAGCCGCTTATCTTTAGATATAAAATAGGTGGCAATAGCGCTGATAAGTATCAGAATTATCCAGGCCGGCACAGAAGACACTAACTGCAGGATGAAGTTCAGCAGCATTCGGGTTATAACCTGTGCCTTGGTCAAAATAGCATCGAGGCTGTAGTCAGAACCGGAAACCTTCCCGGTAATAAATTCGATAACGTCTTGAGGAAGTGTAAAATAATATGCCCATAGTTTACTTTGGGTAGATAGGGCTACCGATTTTATATTATTAATATACTCCGGTAAATATGCGGTCAAATGCACCAGCTCTATTATCAACCTGGTAACAGATAATACGATAAGGAGGGTGGCGCTGCCAAAAGTAGCCAGCATTGCTAAACCCACTGCTGCACCCCTTGACATCCGGCCCCGGCCTTCGATACGTTTGATGACAGGCTCAAGAAAAAAGGCTAAAAACACGGCTAATATAAACGGGGTGAAAAGAGGGGCCACATATATTAATAACAAATAGGCGACTGCAGTCCCGGCCACAATATAAAGTAAATTTTTCACCAAGTACTTCAGGAAACCCACCTCATTTCGCAACTAGTATTACTAAATAATAGTATACTATCGGAGCTGTCCAATACATACTGTCAAACCTGTCGAGAACCCCTCCGTGACCGGGTATAACCTTGCTGGAATCTTTGACTGCCGCTAACCGTTTGAAGGCCGATTCCACCAGGTCCCCGGCCTGACCGAAAATACCTGTCAACAGGCCGATAACGAGATAATGAATGAAGGACATATGTGGATTCAACAGTCCGATAACAACCGCGGCAATTAGACTCCCGGCCAGTCCTCCCAAAGCGCCCTCGAGGGATTTATTAGGGCTTATTACAGGAGCCATCTTGTGTTTACCAAACCTGATCCCGATAAAATAAGCGAGTGTATCTGTACCCCAGGTCGCAGCCAGGACAAGAAGCACATAATGAAACCCATCTGCCAATTGCCGTAAACTAATCAGGTGAGTCAAAAGCCACCCGGTATAAAGTGACGTAAAAAAAGTCCCAGCTAGGTCAATAAAGTTAAAAGACGGGTAAACAGTCAAAAGATAAAAAATACCGATAACGAGAGCTACAAACATTGCGGACATCGATAAATTGCCATTACCAAAATGAGCGGCAGCAACGTACAGGGTCCCGCCCGTTAGAGCACCGGGCAGCCAAACATGAACACCCATGCGTTCCCACAAACGGCTCATCTCATATATACCTAAAACCGCCAGAATTAAAATAACGGTTGATAACGGCAGGCCGCCATACCAGACTGCAAACAGAATAACCGGGATGCCTACCAAAGCGCTGAGAACTCGATATAAAAGCATTCTTTATATATCACCGGCCCTACTATTTCGACTTGAGGCCCCCAAATCTTCGTTGGCGGCTTTGATAATCTGCTATTGCTTCCAGTAGATGCACTTTGCGAAAATCCGGCCACAGGACTGGAGAATACCAAAACTCCGAGTAGGCCGACTGCCAAAGTAAAAAGTTGCTGATCCTTAACTCCCCCGAGGGCCGGATCAACAAATCCGGATCAGGCATCCCCGAAGTATAGAGGTAATGAGAGATAACATCTTCATCTATGTCATGGGGTTTAAGCTTTCTGGCAGCCACATCAACGCCGATTTGCTTAACAGCTTCAGCAATTTCGTTTCTGCCCCCGTAATTAAGCGCCAGGTTTAAAGTCAGCCCCTTGTTGGCAGCTGTATATTCTCCGGCGTCAGAAAGGGCCTTCCTGGCTTTATCGGGCAGTTCATCAATCCTGCCTATTGCATTCACCCTCACATTGTTTTCATGTAAATCCCGGATTTCTATCTTCAGATATTCAACCAAGAGATCCATCAGTATATTTACTTCTTCAGCCGGCCTCTTCCAGTTTTCTGTTGAGAACGCATAAACAGTCAAAAACCTCACTCCCAGGGATGAACAGGTTTTCACTATTTCCCGCAGTGACTCAACACCCGCCCTATGGCCCATGGCCCTCGGGAGACCCCTGCGGGTAGCCCACCGACCGTTTCCGTCCATAATAATGGCAATATGAACAGGTAATCTGCTGACATCGAGAGATTCCTCCAGTTCCTTAAACCTCTCGAAGTCGCTTTTGTTTTTGCGCGCTCTCCATATATTAAGCCAACTGCGCAGCATTTAGCAACCTCCCCGGGTTGTTACCGTTTGGTACATAATATTCATACACATCTATTTTACATCTTCAGAGCCAAAGTTTCCATTGAAACATTTCTCTATACTAAAATAAACCCCCTCCTTAACGAGGGGGTTTATTGATTACTCTTCAATAATCGCTCCGGTCGGGCAGGCTTCTGCACATGCACCGCAATCTTCGCATTTAGCCGTATCAATCTTGTAGATGTCGCCTTCCTCAATAGCCCCGTTCGGGCAGGTATCCAAGCAGGTTCCGCAAGCAACACACTCATCGGTAATCTTATATGCCATATTGTACACCTCCTTTCTCGTAATCCTGATGTGCAACAATAACCTGGACTTTTACCTCGTCTATAAGTAAGAGGCGTACCACTCTACCTGTTCCCAAAGGTTCTGTTGCTTTCACAGGCTTTGTTACTAATACCTTATCAACAAAAAAGCCCTTATCCCTGATTTCGGACAAAGCCTCATCAAGGGTAAAACCAATTACATCAGGCAGCTCCATATATATCCCTCATCTGTCTCTTATTTATACCTCCCTGATTTCCTGTTCCTTATGATCTACTATTTGGTCAACCTCTTTAATCAGTTTGTCAGTAAGTTTTTGAACCTCTTCCTGGGCCCTTTTGTTGTCATCCTCAGATATTTCCTTTTCCTTCTCAAAGGCCTTCAGATGTTCGTTGGCATCCCGCCGGACGTTCCTGATAGCAACTCTGGTTTCCTCCGCTTTCTTTTTAACAACCTTTACCAATTCGTTTCTTCTTTCCTGATTAAGCTGTGGAATAGCTAACCTGATAACAGTGCCGTCATTATTGGGGGTTATACCCAAATCTGATTTCATAATCGCTTTTTCAATAACAGAAATAACACTTTTATCCCATGGTTGAATGACGAGTAAACGCGGTTCCGGGACTGATACATTGGCCATCTGGTTTATCGGGGTATGAACCCCGTAATAATCAACAAGTACTTTATCAAGAAGTGCCGGGGTTGCCCGCCCCGCCCGTAACGAGGCAAAATCCTTGCGCAAAACCTCGATCGCTTTTTTCATTTTCTCTTCGGCTTCACCGACAATCTCTTTAATCACTTGCCATCCCCCCAACATAAGTACCAATATTTTCCCCCATTACCACACGTTTTATGTTACCATTCCGATTAAGATTAAATACAATGATGGGAATTTTATTGTCCATACAAAGTGAAGTAGCGGTTGAATCCATAACACCCAGTCCCTGGTTGAGGACATCGATATATGATAGTTCGTCATAGCGTAAGGCATCCGGGTTTTTAACCGGGTCACAGTCGTAAACCCCATCTACCTGTTTTGCCATTAGAATAACATCTGCTTCAATTTCGGCAGCCCTTAAGGCCGCAGTAGTATCTGTCGAGAAATAGGGGTTACCCGTACCGGCCCCGAATATTACGACTCTGCCTTTTTCCAGGTGTCTGATGGCCCGGCGCCGGATGTATGGTTCGGCAACCTCACGCATTTCGATTGCGGTAAGTACCCTTGTGTCAACATCAAGTTTTTCGAGGGCGTCCTGTAAAGCTAACGAGTTCATCACAGTGGCCATCATGCCCATATAGTCAGCGGTCGCCCTGTCCATCCCGGCGTTACTGCCGGCTATTCCACGCCACAGGTTGCCGCCACCGACAACTATACTAACCTGAACATCATGGGAGATAATCTCTTTAATCTGTTTAGCAATAGATACTGTAGTTTCGGGGTCAATACCAAACCCTTTTTTCCCTGCTAAAGCTTCGCCGCTTAGTTTGAGGACAACTCTGCTGTATTTAGGCTTCTGCATTAATCAGTTACCTCCCATTTCTCCTCAATAATGTTCTACATGGTTGTAGAAAATCCTTTTTGGAAAATTGTTTTTTTTAAAAAAATGACTGTCAAATTGATAATAAAGCAGGGCTGCCTCTATGACAGCCCCTTTTTTAAAATGTATGTTGGGCTGATGACTATCAGCTCAACTTCTTGTTCATAGCGGCAACTTCTGCTGCTAAGTCACATTCCCTTTTTTGCAGGCCTTCGCCCATTTCAAAACGGGCAAATCTAACAACCTTGGCTTGGTTTTGGTCTAACATCTTCTGTACATTCAGGTCAGGGTCTTTGATGAACGGTTGTTCAACCAGACAGTTTTCTTTAAAGAATTTTTCAATCCTGCCGGTGACCATTTTCTCGGCAATGTTTGCCGGTTTTCCTTCATTCATAGCCTGAACCTTAAGAATCTCTTTTTCCTTCTCCACCGTCTCGGTCGGGACCTGATCCCTGGTAACATACTCGGGCCTGGAAGCAGCAACCTGCATCGCTAAATCTTTGGCTACTTCTAAGATATTACCCGCACTTCCGGCGGCCTCTACCAGCACACCAATCCGACCGGCTCCGTGAATATAGGAACCAATAACCCCGTCTACGGTTTCAAGTACCTCAAAACGGCGAATGGAAATGTTTTCACCGATTTTAGCAATCTTAGCTGTAACGAGGTCGCTAACACTGCCCCCGCCTACCTTGGCCTGAAGCAGGTCATCAAGGGTGACCGGGGTTTTCAGTAACACAGCGCCGGCTATTTCCTCAACCATAGCCTTAAACTCATCGGTTTTAGCTACAAAATCCGTTTCACAGTTGACTTCAACCAAAACCGCTTTTTTGTTGCCGGCGGCAGCTTTGGCCACCACAAGGCCTTCCGCGGCAATCCGACCGGCCTTCTTGGCGGCAGCTGCCAGTCCTTTTTCTCTTAAGTATTCGATAGCCTTTTCCATATCCCCATCGGTTTCCGACAAGGCCTTTTTACAGTCCATCATTCCCGCGCCGGTGCGTTCCCGCAGTTCTTTAACCATTGCAGCAGTAACCATTTAATTTCCTCCTTGTTAACCCACTTTTTTTCTAACTTCCCTAAAGTAAAAAACAAGGGTGACGTAGGGTTCCAAAATACCCCAGGTCACCCTACTTTGTTTTATTCCGCGGCAGCTGCCTCTGCAGGTACCTCGGCATCTTTGCCCTGGTTTCCTTCTAAAACGGCTTCAGCCATTTTTGATGTAAGCAGTTTTACCGCCCTAATGGCATCATCATTACCGGGGATTATTAAATCTATTTCGTCCGGATCGCAGTTAGTATCTACAATTGCCACAATAGGTATCCCCAGTTTGCGAGCTTCAGCAACGGCAATGCGTTCCTTCCGCGGGTCGATAATAAATAACGCCCCGGGAAGTCTTTTCATATCCTTGATACCACCAAGAAACTTTTCAAGTTTCTCCTTTTCATGAAGTAAAGATGCTACTTCTTTCTTCGGTAAAACCTCAAAAGTCCCGTTAGCTTCCATCTTCTCAAGCTCATGCAGACGGTCAATCCGCCTTCTGATAGTTTGAAAATTCGTCAGCGTACCACCCAGCCACCTTTGGTTTACGTAAAACATTCCGCAGCGGAGGGCTTCCTCTCTAACCGCTTCTTGAGCCTGTTTTTTGGTCCCCACAAACAAAAGCGTACTTCCCTCAGAAATAAGATCTCTGACAAAGAAATAAGCCTCATCAACTTTTTTGACTGTTTTCTGCAGGTCGATAATGTAAATCCCATTCCGGTCGGTAAAAATATACTCGGCCATTTTGGGGTTCCACCTGCGGGTTTGATGACCGAAGTGAACCCCGGCTTCCAGAAGTTGTTTCATGGAAATTACAGCCACAGGAGTCACCTCCTCTCTTTTTGGTTTTTTCCCTCCGTTCCTTTCATCTTTCTGTAGAACCATTTTGTGATGGCACCACTACAAAAATCCGGAAACGTGTGTATTTTACACCGAATGATATTGTAACATAAAAAACTTGGGAGCGCAACCAATATTATTATGAGATTGGGATAAAATTATACTAACGGGTTTAATAGAGATTAACCTCCAGCCACAAAGCCTCGTTTACACCGCACAAAAAGCAGGAAATTGATGGTTCGTGTCGTATCTTAATGTCGTATCGCAATAAATGATGAAGGGAGAAAATGGAATGGACGAAAATCCGGCATCAGGAAAAGAGTTCTACAAAATACCGTTTTATTCTCCGACCACTGATTATTTTTTCCTCGCCTTTTGGTCAATATTGGCAGCGGTTTACTGTTTGTTCTTTAGTAAAGAAAGCCAACTAACCTACGTTATTTCGGTTATGGCGGTAGCCGCAATTGTTACCGCGGTTGTTCTATTCACAAGAATCCCCGGTAAGGTAGTGGTATCTGAAGAAGGCTTTTCCGTTAATGACAGCTTTTTTGCCTGGAATCAGGTA
>Ga0074195_1004904_pt1 | contig 10561 bp, 8 predicted proteins | sample EPASupsiteHSE623_FD_64525 | JGI IMG/M metagenome (GOLD analysis project Ga0074195, IMG submission 64525) | Bioremediated contaminated groundwater from EPA Superfund site, New Mexico - Sample HSE6-23 | ecosystem: Environmental > Aquatic > Deep subsurface > Groundwater > Contaminated ... | reverse complement strand
CGAGAAATTATCCTCATAAGTCACATTCAAACCAGCACGAGAAAGAGACAAATTATACACAGAACCATTAGGCAACGTAATATTAGCATAAACAACCGAGACATTCACATCATCAGTCACATTAGCACTCACAAGCACACTCTGGCTGAGATTATAATGCGCGCTAGCCGCAGGCCTATCAATCGTGACATTAGGAGGAGTGCGATCATCTATGCTGAACGACCTGACCTCCGAATCGTTGACATTGCCAGAAGTGTCATTAGCGAACACCCGTATGGAATAAGTCCCTGCAAGCGTCGTGTTAGAGAAGTTCGACTCGTAAGCAGCGCCCACGCCCAACCAGAACAGCTCGATTGAATCCACAGTGCCATCCGGCGAAGTTATGTTCGCGAAAACCTGGGAGACATTCACATCATCAGTCACATTCACTCGGATAGTCACATTAGCGCTGCGATTGTACCTAGCACCAGCAGTAGGCTGATCGATGGTCACATTCGGCTGCAATCGATCATCGATGAAGAACGTGATATTCTCAGAAGCATTCACGTTGTTACGGGTGTCATTTGCGACAATCCTCAAGATATACGGACCAGGAATGGTGCCGCTGAAATTATACTCATAAGTGACATCATTGGCAAGCTTGACCATAGTGAACGTCTGAACAGAAAGATCTGGCAAAGTGACATTCGCTAGGACCACTGAAACATTGAAATCATCAGTAACATTAGCCCAGACCGTGATATTTTGGCTAGCATTATAATGAGCTCCAGGCGAGGGAGCGACTATCGTCACATTAGGCTGGATGAAATCATTGATGAAGAAAGTCCTGGTCTGGCTGGCGTTCAAGTTGTTGCTAGTGTCGTTAGCAACAATCGTGAATGCGTAACCGCCAGCGATCCCAGTATTGCTGAAGTTCACCTCGTAAGTGGAAGTGCCGGTCAAGCGCACCATGCTAAGCAACTGGAACGTGCCATTAGGCATAGAAACATTCACGCGGACAGTCGAGACATTCACATCATCAGTGACGTTCGCCCGTATCGTCACATTAGCGCTCCGGTTATAAGTAGAACTGGCAGCAGGCCGATCAATCGTGACGTTCGGCTGGAGGAGATCATCCACAATAAATGTCACGTTGACAGAAGAATTCACATTATTATTAGTGTCATTAGCGAGGATCCTGATGAAATACGGGCCAGGCATGACAGTACCACTGAAGTTAGCCTCATAAGTGACATTGTTCGCCAGCCTGACCAGCGTCAAGACCTGAACAGACGAATTAGGCAACGTGATGTTAGCCTGAGCAGTCGAGACATTGAAATCATCTGTGACATTGGCCCAGATAGTCACATTCTGGCTCACATTGTAATGAGCGCCTGACACGGGCGAGACAATCGTCACATTAGGCGGAGTGAAATCATTCACGAAGAACGTCCTTGTGACGCTCGCGTTGACATTGCCCATCGAGTCATTCGCCACAATCTGTATAGTATAGGTACCTGCCAGCAATGTATCGCTGAAATTCGCCTCGTAGGTGATGTTATCCGCGAGACTGACCATATCGATAGCGGTGACTGAACCGGACGGGCCAGTCACATTAGCGAAGACAAACGACACGTTGAGATTGTCAGTCACATTCGCCCGGATAGTCACGTTCTGGCTGCGATTATAAGTCGAAGCGACCGGCGGAGCTACAATCGTGACATTCGGCGGATACTCGTCACGGACGAGGAAAGAACTGGATATCGAGGAGTTGACGTTATTAGAAGTGTCATTAGCCACGATCCTTATAATATAGGTGCCGGCAATAGTCGTATTGGAGAAATTAACCTCGTAGGTAGAAGTCGAGCCTATGCGCACCATAGTCAATAAGTTGGTTGTCTGGTCTGGCCTTGTCACGTTTGCCAGGACGACTGAGACATTGACATCATCAGTCACATTGGCGCGGATGGTCACATTGTCAGACGTGTTGTATATCGAGCCCACGGGAGGCTGATCGATAGTCACATTAGGCTGGAGGCGATCATCGACAGTGAAGTTCGTGCGGACCGTGGTGTTAGTATTATTACTTGTATCGTTAGCCCAGAAAGTGACGTAATAGTTACCTGGGATGACCGCAAAGGTGAAGTTCTGCTCATAAGTGATGCCATTCTCCCCCTTCACAAGCAGCAACTCAACAACAGAGCTGTTCGGCATCGTTATATTCGCCAGGACCGCAGAAACATTGACTTCGTCAGTCACGTTGACTGTGATCGATACATCATTTGAGACATTGAAATGCGAGCTAGCAACTGGCCGGATGACAGTCACATTAGGCTGCAAGCTGTCACGCACGCTGAAATTCGAAAACACAGTGGCGTTGAGGTTATCCGATGTGTCATTGGCGATTATCCGGAACGTGTAGTCCCCGAACAATGTTGTATTAGAGTAATTACCTTCAAATGTGATATTGTTGGTAAGGCGCACCAAATCGACCTTGGTGACTTTTCCATCAGGACCGGTCACGTTGGCATAAACAACAGAGACATTGTAATTGTCAGTGACGTTAGCCAGGATAGTAACATTGAAGCTGTAATTATAGATAGTGCCCGGTGAAGGGGCGATTATCGTGACGTTTGGCTGGAGGGTGTCACCGACGGTGAAGTAAGCCCGTTGAGTATCATTATAGTTCAAGTGAAGACTGGTGTCGTTAGCAACTAGAGTATAGTTGTAGAATCCACTCTGGTTAGCCTGGACGAAAGTCCCGTTATAAACGCCGTTCTGGCCAGTATAAGTCATAGGCACACGAACGAAACTGCCATTAGGCAGACTCACGTTGGCATATATCTGAGAGACGTTTATGTTATCAAATACCGTAGCGTTGATGTAGATCACCTGATTGTTCAGGTAATTGGTGTTATTAGGAATAAGGCCAGTCACATTAGGCGCAGGGTCAAGCCTGTACCAATCGAAGAACGCATCCTCCTGATCTGCATTGATCGACTGGGCCACAGTAGTCAAAGGAGAAGCGCTGATGTTGATGATATTGCTCCCGTTCCACAACTGGATCATCAGCTTCTCAGACAAGTCATTGATAGTGATCAGCACATCATCACTGACCGGACTTGGGACGAACCTCATACCTCCTATGTCATTCTGGCCAGGAGCGGCTCCAACACCCTTAGGAGCAGGAGCAAGCGGAGCATTAGTCAAAGCACCGACACTCCAAGACGCAGGCCGAGAGAAATTAAAGAACTTGTACTGCGCGGAATTTGTGTCAACATATCCGAACAGAGCGAAGTTCCTAGACTTCATCCAAGCACAATCAGTGTTGATGTTATTGGCACCAGCCGGCTCTGAAGAAGCATCCTCTGAAGGGTTCGTCGCGACAAACGCAGTGCCGTTATACATACGGACATTAACGTCGTTACCACCGTCCTCCAGGATGATACCCACAAAATCAGAATTTGGATCAGCGCAAGTGCGCACGGTCGTGAGCGCCTGGCCGGAATTAAATACGGCAGCTTCAGGACCCCAAGAAGCACCTGTGAAGTTCCGGAAAGTAAGCCAAGTGCCATTACCATACAAAGCGACGCCGTTTCCTGACACAGACTTCCAAGCGAACGAGAAAATAGCGCTTGTCGAAGAACTCGCAGCGACAGTGAGGTTTATGGCAAGCGACGTATCGAACGCAGTGCCATTCCATGGGATAGCGGCAAGATCGTTGATATTGTTCAAGACCATCATCATGACCTTATCAGTGCCAGACTGCTTGAACAACATGACCCAGTTCACTGGAGTCTGGATCGGAACAGTGATGTTGAACTCCTGAGACAAACCGGTGCCATTCCAGATGCGATACATAACCTGGTTGTCGGTAGCAGTATCATTCTCGTAAGCGATCAGGGCAACGTCGCTGACATCCAAGTACTCTACATCAAAGGCACGATACGCAGCGTTTGGGACATTCAATGCAAGACTCTGCCCATTGCTGAAAGTCCGAGTCGAATCCATCACCTGGAAGTACACATCGTTATTCAAGTCCTCAGTAACAAGCACGAACTCGTCGCGCTTGTAAGACGACTTGGTTATGAGCCAGTTGATATTGGCGCCGACGCTGAGAGCGGTCTGCTGGACAGTGAAGTTCTCAGCAGTCCTATTGAACCAGTTGTATCTTGGCGTGGCGACACCGCTCTCAGAATAGACCGCGATACCATTCGCCCTGGTGCGGTTGACAATATCGACGAACTCGGCGCTAGCGATGTCAGACAAGACAACAACTGACATACACAACAGAGCAAGCGCTATGAAGAACGCCGTCTTAGAGAAGCGAGGCTTACAGAACACTTGCCTCACCTCTCTTCTTGATCATTATGCCGTCTTTATGCAGAATAAACTCTATCTCATCCTTCTCCTTGAGCTTGAGAATCTCGACGAGACTCTTTGGAATGGTCAGGAGATACTGGTCTTTATTGGTCCTTTGCAGCCGGCGTTTCATCCAAATTGCTCCTAATATGACTTTTCATATGTATTCATATATAAAAGTTGCTTTTTTTAATTATGAATTATCATAATAAAATTCATATGAATTTTCAAAGATGACACCAAAGATAGCACTGCCTCTAAAACTGCCCCCATACATGATGAGCGGACCCGCCAACCATACAAGAAAAAACAAAGGGAAATAGGTGAAATGCAATATCAGTTGTGTACCGCAGGATAGGATGGTGGTGCGGCTGAGGGAGATCGAGCTGATCGGTTCAAAATGGTGTGCATTAGCAATGAACAGAAATGTGCATTAGTAATGAACAGGTTTATATAGTCCCGCAACCATATATCTAAATCATGATCCGCGACACACTCGTAGAGATAGCCAAAAGCCAAAAGAACAATATCCAGCCCAAACCGGGTATCATACCCCGCGAAGCGCTGGCAAACATCTCGCTGCAAACACCCCATGCGATCATAATATCAGGCATACGCAGATGCGGCAAGAGCACCCTACTGCGCCAGATAATGAATCAAACCGGATCGCGCGGCTACTTCAACTTCGAAGACCAGCGAGCGATGGGATTTGAAGTGAACGACTTCGAAAATCTCACTTCTGCGCTGGAAGAAGTGTATGGATCCTGTGAGATCCACTTCTTTGATGAGATCCAAAACGTCCCCGGATGGGAGAGATTCGTACGAAAGAGGCAAGACGAAGGAAAAAAGTTTGTCATAACAGGGTCCAACGCTTCGCTGTTGAGCAAGGAGCTTGGCACAAAACTGACAGGAAGACACCTCACATACGAATTGTTCCCCTTCTCATTCACCGAGTTCCTCCGATTCAAGAACAAGGAACCATCCGCAGAATCATTCGAAGAATACCTCCAAGATGGAGGATTCCCCGAATACCTGAACACCCACAACATAGACCTACTGCAAGAACTGCTCTCAGACATCATCACCAGAGACATAGTAGTAAGACACGGACTGCGCGAAGAAAAAATCATCCGACAGATGGCAATCTACCTCATATCAAACACCGGCAAACAGTTCTCCTATAACTCGCTCGCGAAACAATTCAGCCTCGGATCAGCCAACACCGCGATATCATACGTATCCTACTTCGAAGACAGCTACATCCTGTTCACGATACCCCGCTTCGACTACTCACTGAAAAAACAACAGATAAGCCCAAGAAAGGTATATTCTATAGATCCAGCGCTATCAGCCGCCAACTCCGCTTCGTTCTCCAAGGACAGGGGCAGAGCATTCGAAAACCTCATCTTCCTCCACCTAAGAAGAAAAAACAAAGAGATATTCTACTTCAAAGACCGGGGAGAATGCGATTTCATAGTAAAACAAAAAGGGGCCGTGACACAGGCCATCCAAGCCTGCTATCAAATCACTGAAGAGAACAAAGAACGCGAGACTGCCGGACTCAAAGAAGCGATGACTGCGCTCAAAATCAAAGACGGCATCATATTGACCAATAACCAGGAAGAACAGATAGACGGAATCAAGGCAATACCCGCATGGAAATGGCTCGCAAAAGAATAGACGACCTCAAAGCCAGCACCGATACCCCCATCTGCAAAGAATATGCAATCTACTGACTTGCCTAGCCCCTCCTCAATCAGGAGATTATCCCCCAATCAGATATCTGCGAAGACTTCCTGCTCCGGATAGACTTCGATGCCCTTGTCCTCAACTATCTGCATAGCGCAGACCTTCTTCTGGAACTTGGCGCCACGCATCTTAAGAATCTCGACACCACGGTCACGAGCGCTGCCGTGCCTCACGTGATAGAAAAGGATGATACCATCTGCCAAGAACTCCTCCATACCAGAAGTCCTTGCTTTCATATCCGGATCAAGGGCCTCAGACACAAGAAGACTTGTCGCGCCATTCTCGGACAGCAGACTGAAGAGCTGCTCCAGATATATCCTGTAAGGCTCCTCACGCGTGATGAATGCCCCCTCAATAGCTGAAAGCGAATCAATGACAACGACCTCAGGGATGAAGTCAGCAGGGAACAAGACCGGCTTGACATCGATTAGCAACTCACCCTTCGCGCGCTCAAGCATAGCCTCCACCTGGCGCATCACATCAAAAGGACTGTACTTCTCGATCCTCAGATATCCATCTGCGATGAGTTGATCGGCATCCCAACCGAAATCATGCATGTGATTGCGCAAGCGATCAGGAGACTCCTCAAAAGTCATATACAAAGCCTTCTTGCCAGAAGTGGCAGCAGCGAACAACGCCTGCAAGCCGAAAATCGTCTTTCCGCTACCAGGACCGCCACACAACAAGACAGAACTGCCCTTCGGGACACCCTTCTCAAAAAGATGATCAACACCATCTATCCCAAGCTTGATATAATCCTGATTGTCAACGACCTTCTTCCTGGCGACAGGAAGATCCTTCTTGCGGCCGTAGATTATGCCTTCCCCATGAAGGAGCTGATCTATCTTAGAACGGCCAGTGAAAATAGGCTTACCAGAAGACTTGCTCTTGGCCATGATCGACTTGGAACTCAAGAAGCGGGTTTATTAATGTTTTCTTTTCGTATTCCAACCATCCGCTAAACACGGCGCGCCGACTTTATATCCGGATACAACCATCACAGAATTGGTCGAGCATCGAACCCACCTTCGTATTAGGCTCTTCCGCGTACATAATGATCATCAAGAGTCCCAGGTTCTTGGATTTGTTCACTAAGAAATGGATGAACCTCTCAACAATCTCCAACTTCTCATAAATCAAGGGCGCGTTAAGCGAATCGAAGAATATAAAATCCACCGGCCTATCCTTGCAAACCTCCGACATAGCCAACGACAACGCGGTGAGAGAATATTTATCCCCTATAAACACGCAATTGCGCGCTTTACAGCCCCCTCCATACTCAAGATCATCGATGAAAAAAAGATCCTTAGTACGGATCTTCGCATCCCTCAACCGTTCCATCGTATCGCAATGCGGTCTCATCAAAGTCACATATACTCCTGAACGCCCCTTAGTCCTTGTGAGAAACCGGATGACCTCCTGATTGACATCGTTATAATCTGGGGATTTCGAGATGACCGCGTAGAGCCCTTTCCTTGATTCAATCGCTGAAAGTTTCAACGCCACTTTCTTTCTGATCTGAAGAGACTTCATCGTTTCCCACCAAAAAAGCCATATGAAGTGATCATTGACAATTCATTCCTGACCCTTCTTTTCTGGAACGCTTTTTTGCTTTGATAACCAAATCCGACCAATAACGGAACAGGATACGCCTTACCAATCCTCAATATCTTCCCGACAACCTCCTGATCCGGAGTCAACAGACAAGAGTCTATGCCCAACTCCCTCGCTTCTAGAGCCATATTCAATCCAGCCATCCCGAGGCTCATATAGGAATCATAAGTCCCTGAATCTTTCCCCTTCCAACAAGAGAAGTTGTCCACGCCAGGGCCACGCCTCATGAGAACCAAAGCGACGATCAACGCCGGATCAGTATGGAAATCACCATAATTGACAGTCATCATCAGCCTCTTGATATCCCCCTTCCCCCTGACAACTACAAAATGCCAGGGCTGCGTATTGTTGCAGCTTGGGGCCCATCTCCCGGCTTCAAGAATCTGCCGAAGATCCTGATCTTTTATTTTTGCGTCACTGAAGTCATACGTCGTTTTCCTTGATCTAGCCAGATCTAAAAAAGAATCATAGGATTTGTTTTTGGCCATACCATAACCTCTTCCTAACACGACATCTTCTAAACCGCAATCACCCCATCCCCAGTTATATAAACATTTTGAAATGCCAAGAGCATCATTTATATAGTAGTCGAGCCCAAAAAAAGACGACAGGATCATATGCGATAAAAGGTGATTCGAAGATGCCAGCCAAGAAAAAGCCGATCAATACCAAGAAGAAAACAATCATGGTCGTAGATGATGAATCAGACATCAGGGACACAGTAGAAGAAGTGCTCAAGAGGAACGGATACGACGTGATAACAGCAGTGAACGCGGACGACTGCCTTGACAAACTCAAGAAGCGCACACCCGACCTTATACTCCTAGACATCATGATGCCAGGCACGCCAGTGCGGATCGCCGCGCCTAAGATGAAAGCGAAGATAGCCTTCCTGTCGGTGGTCAGAGTGTCTGAGGCAGAGAAAGAAAACCTCCTCAAATCTAAGAACGTGGTCGGATTCCTGGAAAAACCATTCGATATCGACACCTTGCTCAAGAAGGTCAAGAAACTCACGGAGGCATGAGATGGACATCAAGCGAGAGCTAACCGAAAACAGGATACTCCTAGTCATAGTCCCAAGCGAGAACTACAACAACACTATACTTGAGACGATGATCGCGCTATCTGGAAAAGATGCCTGCTACGTGACTCTAAACAAGACCTCCGACGCCCTAAAAGAGATATTTCGGAAGAAGAAGATCAACACTGAGAACCTACTGTTCATCGACGCGATCTCAAAGACAATCAAAGAAACCCCGGCCACAAGCGAGAGATGCTATTACGTCTCGTCACCTTCGGCGATGACCGAGATGTCCATAATGATAAACAAGGTGCTCGAAAACAAATTCCAATACCTCATATTTGACTCACTGACCAGCCTGCTAGTCTATGAGGCAAAAGCCCCGGTGGCCAAATTCGTGTCCACGCTCACCAACAAGATACGCGGCACAAAGACTAGAGCCATATTCTTCGCGTTGGCAGTCAAAGAACAATCAGCGCTAATCAGCGAAGCCGGCATGTTCGCGGACAAAGTCATAGATCTCAGCAAAGAGAGATGACACCCGCGCAGGATCTGACAGACATAGACCGGCAGAGCGCAAGGCACCACCAATGGAGAGGCTCAACACACCGATGGACAAGCGCGCACGCACAAAAGAATATCTAGTGCTGACCATGATCATACTAATCTCAATCTCCTTATTACTGATCCTACTTGAAAATGCCGAAGAACCAAAGACGAATCCAATACGAATCACACTTGACCTCTGGCCCGGATACGCGTATGCATATGTCGCCCAAGAGAAGGGTTTCTTCCAAAAGAACGGAGCAGACGTAGAACTGATACTTAACAGGGACTCGGAGGCGTCCAAAGACCTTTTCAAAGAAGAGAAAGCCCAAGGGATGTTCACCACCCTACCCGACGCGATAATGATGGAATCAGAAGGAGTGGAACAATCCACGGTATTCATAGTCGACCATTCAACAGATGGAGACGTGATAATCGGCAGGCAGGAGATAAATGATCTCACCAAACTCGAGAACAGGACGGTAGGGATCGAAGGGATCAACACATTCTCGCATAGATTCGTGATCGAGACATTGGCCCGCGCAGGGGTGAAAGAACAACACATATTCCTCGATAAGGTCAAAGCGCACGACACGCTGGAAGCGCTGGAAACCGGCAAGATAGACGCAGGGCATACGTGGGAGCCGACGAAATCATTAGCTATCAAACGAGGATACAAAATCCTGGCCAGAGCCGGAGACAATCCTTGGCTGATAACCGATGTACTTGTATTCGACAAGAAGACGCTCAATGAAAGACCTGACCAGATCACCGCGATAATAAAGTCGCTTGAACAAGCAAGGCAATACGCCATCCAAAACAGGGAAGAAGCCGTCCGGATAATGGCGGAATCCGAAAGCGTATCCAACGAAACCATGGCCAAAGGAATAGACGGACTTAGATGGACCTCATTATACGAGAACGCGCAGATGATGAATGGCAAAGACGGCACGCTGGATAGACTCATAAGAGAGATATCGAAATTCTGGGCAGACCGAGGTCAGCTATCCAAGATGCCGACCCGTAGAGACATCATAGACCCCAGATTTGTGATGGACGCAGGCGCGCAGACCCGCCAGGTAGGCAGATGAGATTCGCAACAAAGACCGGGCTTACGGCAGGAGTGATCTTCGTACTATTCTCAAGCATATTGACGTATGCGATATACCAAAAAAGCGCCCAGACCATCGAAGAAGCGCTGCAAGAGAAACTCCTGGACGAGATAGGCTCGACCCTAGACAGCATAGACCGGCTGATGGCAGAGCGGGAATCAGATACGATAGTACTAGC
>Ga0074195_1004903_pt1 | contig 10563 bp, 9 predicted proteins | sample EPASupsiteHSE623_FD_64525 | JGI IMG/M metagenome (GOLD analysis project Ga0074195, IMG submission 64525) | Bioremediated contaminated groundwater from EPA Superfund site, New Mexico - Sample HSE6-23 | ecosystem: Environmental > Aquatic > Deep subsurface > Groundwater > Contaminated ... | reverse complement strand
ACCTGTTCGCTGGAGCCCGAGGAAAATGAGGAGACAATCCGCCTGTTTCGTGAACGCTGCCCTGACTTTGTGGAGGAAAACGCCGCCGCCTATTTGCCCGAGGCCGCCCGCGGGCTGGTCGACGGCTCCGGTTTTTTCCATCCCAATCCGGCGGACGGTCTCGACGGCTTCTTTGCCGCCCGCCTGATCAAGAGCCGCAACTTGTAGTTTTTGCCGACAATGTTTATATTCGCAAGCCACAGCGTTCACCCCTCTACAATCCAAGGAGAATCCGTTCATGGCAGGAATTAAGTCAACCATGGATCTGGTCATGGAGCGCGCCGCCCGCATGGGCGTGGCCACCCCCGACGAGATGCGTCACGAGGAAAATCTGAAAAAAGGCATGCAATGCACCGCCGAATACCTCAACGGCACCAAACCATCCCTGCTCGCCATCCTTGGTGAACAGGCAACCTCTCAGCAGACTGCCATCCGCAAGGGCATGCTGGCCTCGCTCCTGCGCAACCTCTTCCTTCCCCGCGACGAGGACGGCACCCAACGGATCGAGCGGGCCATCCGGGGCATCGTCGAACTCAACCAGGACACCCCGGATGTTGCCGCCCTCTGCCAGGAGCTGCAAACCATCGCCTCCCAGTACGGGCAGCACCGCAAGCAACTCTATGAACAGCTCAAGGAGCAGATGCGGATGCAGATCGAACAACTCCTCATGCGCAAGGGGATGAAGGCCGACTCCATGAAGATCGATCCCACCATGGAGCCCCAGTTCAAGGAGCAGTGGACCCGCCTGGAGATGGATCTCGACCGCCAGTACAGCCAGGCCCTGGAGCAGTTCAAGGCTCAGCTCGCGACCTGGACCGGGGCCTGACCATGGCCAGAGGTGACGAATTCGAGCGGATCGTCCGCTTGCAGGCCACTCTGCGCCGGAAAAAGATCGACGCCCTCCTGGTCTCCCAGCCCGACAACCGCCGTTACTTGAGCGGCTACTCCGCCCCGGACCACGGAATCCAGGAGACCAGCGGCTTTCTCCTCATCCCGGCCGACAGCCAACCCTTCCTGCTCACCGACTCCCGCTTCACCCTCCAGGCCGAGGCCGAGGCGCCGCTGTTTCAGGTGGAGATGTACACCAAGGGGTTGTTGAACCTGCTGGAACGATTGCAGAAAAAAATCGGCTTCCTCACCCTGGCCTTTGAAAGCGACTATTTCCTCCACTCCGCTTTCCTCCGGCTGACCGGTATGGCGGCGAAGCGGGGCCTGACCCTGCGGCCCGAAAGCGGGCTGATCGAGCAGATGCGGGTGATCAAGGACGAGCATGAACTGCACCTGCTGCGCCGGTCGACCCAGTTGAACGAAAAGGTCTTTCAGTCGGTGTACCACACCATCGAGCCGGGCATGACCGAACGCGAGATCGCCCTGGCCCTGGACCTGACCATGCGGGAGATGGGCGCCGAAGGCCCGAGCTTCGACACCATCGTCGCCTTTGGCACCAACGCCGCCCGGCCGCATGCCGTGCCCACCGACCGCGAGTTGCAGGCCGGCGACCTGGTGCTGATCGACATGGGGCTGATCTACCAAGGCTACTGCTCCGATATGACCCGGACCTTTGTCGCCGGCAAACCGGACCAGACCTTCCTCGACCGTCACCGGCTGGTGCGGCAGGCGATGCTTGCCGGCATCGGCGCCATTCGCGCCGGAGTCAGCGGGGCGGAGGTGGACCGGGCCGCGCGCCGGGTGCTGAGCGAGGCCGGCTACGGTGACGCCTTTGGCCACGGCCTCGGTCATGGGGTGGGCATCGCGGTCCCCGAGGCGCCACGGCTGTCGCCGCGGGCCCGCAAGCAGCTGCGGGCCGGCATGGTGGTCACCGTCGAACCCGGACTCTACCTGGCCGACTGGGGGGGCATCCGCCTGGAAAACATGGTGGTGGTCACCGAGGAAGGGTGCGAGGTTCTCAACCACGACACCACCGGCCTCGACCTGTAACCTCCGATCAACCCTCTTCCCAACCCTGTGGGCCATCACATGTCCGATAAATTCTTCGTGCTCGACACCAACGTCCTGCTGCACAACAGCGACGCGATCACCAGTTTTGGCGACAACACCGTTGTCCTGCCGATGACCGTGATCGAGGAGCTGGATAAATTCAAGAAGAACAACGACGAATTGGGCCGCAACGCCCGCGGCGTCATCCGCAACCTCGACCGGTTGCGCGCCGAGGGCAGTCTGGGCAAGGGGGTGCCCACCCGCGATGGCGGCGTGGTCTGGATCACCATGGAGAAGGAGGAGGACTGCGGCACCTGCATCGACCTCAATATCCCGGACAACCGCATCATCGCCACCGCCTACCGCCTCTTTCGCGAGGGCAAGCGGGTGATCTTCGTCTCCAAGGACATCAACGCTCGTCTCAAGGCCGACGCCCTGGGGATCGAAGTGGCTGATTTTGAAAAAGAAAAGACGGATTTTGACCAGTTGTACACCGGCTGGCGCAGCCTCAAGGTGACGGCTGCCACCATCGACCGCTTCCACCACAACAAGGAACTGGAGTTGGAAGGCGAGGTCTACCAGCCCAATGAGTTCATTCTTCTGGTGGACGAGGGCAATGAGAAGCACACCGGCATCGGCCGGGTGGTGGCCAACAACCGGTTGAAGCCGCTCAACCCCGCCTTTGACAACGCCTCCAATCTCCGGCCCCGCAGCATGGAGCAGCGGGTGGCGCTGGAACTGCTGATGGACCCGGAGATCTCCCTGGTGTCGCTCATCGGCCAGGCCGGCACCGGCAAGACGCTGCTGGCGCTCGCCGCCGGCATGGCCAACACCCTGAAAACCAGCCGCTACGAAAAACTGCTGGTTTCCCGGCCGGTGATCCCCCTCGGCCGCGACATCGGCTATCTCCCCGGTACCAAGGATGAGAAGATGAAGCTGTGGATGCAGCCGATCTTTGATAATCTCGCCTACCTGATGGGGCTGACCAACGGCGGCAAGCAGGATGCGGCCACCGAACTGGGCATCAAGCGGCTCTTGCGCGAGGACCGGATCGAACTCGAGGCCCTGACCTACATCCGCGGCCGTTCGATCTCGCGCCAGTACGTGATCGTCGACGAGGCCCAGAACCTGACCCCGCATGAGGTCAAGACCATCGTCAGCCGGGCCGGCGAGGGCACCAAGATGGTGTTGACCGGCGACCCCGAGCAGATCGACAACCCCTACCTCGACGCCAGCAGCAACGGCCTCAGCTACACGGTGGAACGGCTCAAGGGCCAGGAGGCCTGCGGCCACATCACCCTGACCCGCTCCGAGCGCAGCCACCTGGCCTCGCTGGCCGCCGAATATTTATGAGAGCAACCTGCCGGAAGGCAGCCCCCTGGAACCTGGGTACCACGGAACGTCCTCCGGGAACATAAAGACCTGACGTGACCGTCATTCCGGCGCAGGCCGGAATCCAGAACGCGCCGGATCATGCAAAGCATTCTGGACCCCGGCCTGCGCCGGGGTGACGACAAGCGATCGACGATCTTCACAATAACAATTGCGGAATTCGAAGGAGCAGACGCCATGCGCCAGTACATGATCGATGAGATTACCTTTCTCGAACGCGACACCCTCGACAGCTACCTCAAACGGACCCTCAAGCCGGGCGCCTTGGAAGGAGTCTTCTTCCTCAGCGTGCCTCCCGATCTTCTAGGGCCCGAGCAGCAGGGACATGCGGACTGCGGCCCCTTTTATTGCACCGTGATCCTGGAACAAAACTCGCTCCGCTTTGAGCTGCTGGTGCGTGGCGCCAGCAACATGCACTGTTCCTGCATCGCCCTGGCCACCCCGGCCCAGCGCCAGTTTGTCCTCGATTTCGCCGACCGCATGCTCGCCGAGGAGATGATCCGGGCATGAAGCGGCAAACAATCCCGTTGGAGGAGCGCATCATCTTCGCCCTCGACTTGGCCGACCCTCGTGAGGCCCTGGCCCTGGTGGACCGGCTGGCCGGGCGGATCCGTTTCTTCAAGGTCGGCTTGCAGCTCTTTTTCGCCGGTGGCTGGCCGGTGGTGGAGTACCTTGTTCGCAAGAACTGCAAGGTGATGCTCGACCTCAAGCTCTACGACATCCCGGCCACGGTGCGGCTGGCGGTGCGCCAGTTCGCGGACCGGGGCATCACCTTCACCACGGTGCACGGCTATGGACCGGTGGTGGAGGCGGCGCTGGCCGCCGAAACCGATGTGCGGATCCTGGCGGTCACCGTGCTGACCAGCTTCGGCGCTGAGCAGGTGCGCGAATTGAATTATCAGGGTTCGGTGGAGGATCTGGTGGTGCAGCGGGCTGAAACCGTGCTTCGCCTCGGCTGTCACGGGGTGGTCTGTTCGGCGCGGGAAGCGGCGATGCTGCGCGGCCGGCTGGGGCACGATTTTGTCATGGTCACCCCCGGCATTCGCCCGGCGGGCGCCGATCCCGGCGACCAGCAGCGGGTGGCCACGCCCGGGCGGGCCATTGCCGACGGCTCCGATTACCTGGTCATCGGCCGGCCCATCCGCGACGCTGCCGACCCGGAGGCCTGCATTACCGCCATCCAGCGGGAAATCAGCGCGGCCCAGGCCGGAAATTTTTAACCAAGGAGGAATCCCCATGTTGATTGATTTGTTGCGTACCCGCAGAAGCATCCGCCAGTTCACCGAGCAGCCGATTGAGGCGGAAAAAATCGATCTCCTCCTGGAGGCGGCGCTCCGCTCGCCCTCGTCCAAGGGGAACAGTCCCTGGGAGTTCATCGTGGTCACCGAGCCGGAGCGGCTTCAGAAGCTGGCGGTGGCCAAGGCGCACGGCGCCTCCTTTCTCCAGGGCGCGCCGCTGGCGATCGTGGTCTGCGCCGACCCGGCCAAGAGTGACGTCTGGGTGGAGGACGCCGCCATCGCCACCACCCTGCTGCATCTGCAAGCCGCCGATCTCGGCCTGGGGAGCTGCTGGGTGCAGATCCGGCTGCGCCAGCGCGAGGACGCGACCAGCTCGCAGGCCTACCTGGCCGATCTGCTCGGCCTGCCCGAGGGGTTGATGGTGTTGGCCATCGTCGGCATCGGGTATCCGGCGGCCGCCAAGAGCGGCCATCCCTCTTCCTCGCTCTGCTTCAACCAGGTCAGCGTCGAGCGGTTCGGCCAGCCCCGCTGATAAGGCGAGCGGGGAACGGTGCTGGCGCGGGTCGTGTTTCCGCAGTGGCCGCCCGTTCACCTGTGTCAGCCATTTCCCGTGCGCGGATCCCTTCCCGGGCGGCACTGTCCGGACGCGGACGCAGCCCACCCCGCACGGGCAAAAACACTTTGCGGAAGAAATTTCGTCCCACCGTGGATATTTTTTGTTCATGCCTTGATTTTCCCTTTTCCCCTGTGCGATAATAATCAGAACATGTGCATTCCGTCCTTCCCTGCGCTCGACAACCGTTCGACACCATTCATCCAAAAAGGCGAAGATTATGCGTTGCCCCAAATGCGGCTTTATTTCCTTTGATCACCTGGAAGCGTGCAAAAAATGCCACAAGCCTCTCGGCGCCACCACTGCCGAAGTCCATGGAACAACGTACGATGCCGCTGTGCCCTTGTTTTTGACCATCGCATCGGCGGACGAACGAACTGCCCCGCAAGCCGGCCAACAGAGCGGCGCACAAGAAGTCTCCACCTTTGCGGATGAGAGCGGGTTTGAACTCGGCGAAAACGCGGAGGAGGAATTTCTGCTTGACCAGGAATTCGAGGCGGAACCCCAGCGAAAAGAAATCGAGTTTCCCGGAAGCGAGACTGAGCTGGTGATGGACTTCGATGCTCTCGCCGAAATAGATCCTCGAGGAGAGGTTGCGCCTGAGGGAGCCGATAACGCCGATGCATCGTCTTCTTCGATGCCTTCCTTGGACTTCGGCGATCTCGATATCTCCGATCTGGCGCCTCCGGTCAGGGAGCAGCCCGAACCCCTCCGCGTTGAGGAACAGCCTGAAGCGCACGATCTCGAGCCGGTCGCGGCGATTTCCCCCATTCCGCCTTCTTCGCCCGCCCCTGCCACAAAGTCATCGGGCCTGGAAGATCTCAACTTCAACGGATTGGATCTCGAGACCTCGGCCAAACCGGTGAGTGGCAGCGCTGCCGGCAAACGCTTGCTCCCTTCGGTGAAAACCGGAACCGCTTTGGATACCTTCGATATCGATCTTGGAGACCTCTTCAGCGACCATAAAAAATAACCAACCGGCCCCGGCAGAGCCGGTGGATTCAAGCAGCGTTCAATAAAAGCATTATCCCGCCAGGTGCCCCGACCATCCTTGTTGAGCCGGCAACCCCAATTTGATCACCTCGCTACCCGGCGGCACCCGCGGAGGGCGCCGCTCCGGGGTAGACCCATGTGTATCGCAACCCTTTCCCCCTGTTGTGTAGACCGGATTCAGAGGGCGGAGCGCATTTTTTTCCCGAAATGGGTTTAAGTGCTTGTCAATATCGACGTTCTTCCGTAAAGAAAAAAGACGTTTCTTGTGGTATTGAGACAGCGCGTCATTGCCCCGAAAGCCAACCTCTACCTGATTCCTTCCGAAGAAGTCAGCCCGCGTTCAGGAACCCTCCTCCATGCCCTTTATTTGTCAACCGATCTTATCCGGCCGCTTTTTCTCCGGCATCCTGATCCTCTTGTCCGTGATGTGTGCCTCTCCCGCGGCGGCCGAGGTCGGCGGTCACACCCTGTCTTCGTCAACGGCGTACAGCACGGCCCCGCAACCGGCTGCCGGCAACGGCGGCGCTTCGCCTGCCCTCGCGGCCGGCGGCGATCAAGGGCCACAGCTGCTGCAGCAGCAGCTTGAGCAGCTGTATTTCGGCATCGAGGACAGCATTGGCAAGGAGCCGGTGTACGCTGTTGGGTATCTTTTCGATTTGTATAGAAAAAATCAATTCAACCCTCTTTGGGTCAGCCAGGACAACATCACCCAACTGATGGGCGCCATCGTGGCCTGCGCCGAGGAGGGGTTGACGCCCGACGACTACCATCTCAAGACCCTGACCCGTTACGGCAACGAACCGAAGGAGAATGCGTCCCTGGCGCAACAGATGGAATACGATCTGTTGCTCTCCGATGCCCTGGTGCTGTTGGGGCATCACAAACGATACGGCAAGGCTGATCCCCGCAAGATCGAGGAAAAGCAGAATCTCGAGGCGACAACCCCCCGGCCCTCTCCCATCGATGCCTATCTCACCGCGATCAGAACCGGCACGGTCCGCGCCACCCTGGACAATCTTTCGCCGCACCACCCCTCCTACCTCAACCTCAAGGAGGCGTTGAGCCAGTACAAGAAATTCGCCGGCAAGGGCGGGTGGCATCAGGTGGCCATCGGCCAGAGCCTCAAGCCGGGCATGGTGGATCAGCGGGTGCCGGCTCTCCGCAACCGTCTGGCCGCCACCGGCGAATATCACGGCAAGGGCTCCGGGGAATCGAATCTGTACGACGACCGCCTGGCCTCGGCCGTCAAGGCATTTCAGTCGCGGCATCACATCGAGCCCGACGGGGTTGCCGGCAGCTCCACCATCAAGGCCATGAATGCCACCGTGTCCGAACGGATCAATCAGATCAGGGTGAACCTGGAGCGGACGCGGTGGGTGATCCGCGACATGCCCAGCTCCAACCTCATCGTCGATATCGCCGGTTTCGCGCTCCAGTACTACCACAATAACCAGCCAGTCTGGAGCACCAAGGTCATGGTCGGCCAGCCCTTTCACCAGACCCCCATCTTCCGCTCGGCGATCACCTACATCGTGCTCAATCCGACCTGGACACCCACCCCGGACATCGTCAAGAACGAGACCGTGCCCAGCATTGTCAAGGACCCGGAGTTTCTCGCCAAACAGCGAATGCGCGTTTTCGACAAGAGCGGGGCCGAGGTCGATCCCCATACCATCCGCTGGCGGCAGTATGAGGGGCGGTATTTTCCCTATACCCTCCGCCAGGATGCGGGGGCGGACAGCTCACTGGGGCTGATCAAGTTCCTTTTTCCCAACCCCTATCACGTCTATATGCACGACACCCCGAGCAAGTCCTTGTTCGGACGGACGCAGCGCGCCTTCAGCCACGGCTGCATCCGGGTGCAGAATCCTCTGGAACTAGGGCGGCTGATCCTCAGCAACGACACCGGCAACCCGACCACGATTGAAAAAATGGAGCAGATCCTCGCCTCGGGCAAGACCACGACGGTGATCCTCAAGCAGCCTCTGCCGGTGTATCTCATGTACCTCACCACCAATGTCCGGGACGGCAAGGTGATGTTCAAGCCCGATCTCTACAGCCGCGACGAGGGGATCCTCACCGCGCTGAACGCGCCGCCTTCGCCCCTGGAAGTGACCACCCAGATACCGGAGGTCAAGGGCGGGCAGCCCGCGAACCAGCAGGTCCGGATCGACCGGGCCGTCAAATACGTGCACGCCGAGCAACAAAAACCGGCGGAAGCTCATGCGCAAGATACCCTGTGAACTGACCCTGGGAAACGGCGGCGATGTGATCGTCATGGTCGAGCTGGACGACGACGGCACCCTGCGCATCCCGCGCCACGCCACCTATGGCGCCTTTCAGGAGGGTGTGCTCGCCTGCCGGGTGATGCGGCCCGAGGACCGGGACTGCGTACGCACGGAGATCTGGGTAGACGGGCGGTCGAGCTAGGGGACGCGGGCGTTGCCCGCCTCCCGGTTCGCGGTTCAGTGGAGCAGGGCCATGGGGGGGCGGCGGATCACCGAGTCGGCGGCGGCGAGGGCGGTGAGGCAGCAGGCGAGGATGGCGGTCAGCAGCAGGAAGAGACCGGATTGCCACTGAAACTGCCACAGGCGGTCGAACAGCAGCCAGGAAAGGCCGAAGGCGCAGAGGACGCTGAGGAGAAGGGCGATCAGCGCGGCCGCCGCCGCGACCACCGCGAATTCCAGGACAAGCAGGGTGCGGATGGTGTTCCTCCCCGCCCCCAGAACCCGGAGCAGATTGATCTCCCGCTCCCGCCGCAGGGCCTCCTGCCGGGCGATGGCCACCACGGTCAGCAGACCGGCCATCAGGGCGAGTCCGGCCATGAACCGCAGGGAACGGGTCATCTGGCCGGTCAGTTGCACCATCTGGGCGATGGTCCCGCTGACGTCGAGCGCGGAAATATTGGGAAAGGCCCCGGTCAGGCGGCTGACCAGCGCGTCCTTTTTCCCCTGCTCCACCCGGCTCACCGAGGCGAGATAGGTCTTTGGGGCGCCGTCGAGCACCCCCGGCTGCATCAGCATGAAAAAATTGGGTTGAAAACTGTTCCAGCGCACCTTGCGCAGGTTGACGATCCGCCCCTCCAGTTCGATCCCCTGAATGTCCACGACCAGCCGGTCACCGATCCCCACCTGCAATCTCTTGCTGAACTCCTGCTCCATCGACAGGGCAAAGGGCTGGTTCGTCTCCATCTGCCACGGCGTTGTGGGCAGTTCCGTCCCCGCGGTCACGGTTTCGGAGGCGTCCAGCCGCGTCCGGCTGGAAAAATTGAATTCGGTCCGCCGCAATCCCCGTTCGTCCCCGGTCTGATGCTGCTGGCGCCAGCGGGCAAAGGGCTGGCCGTTGATGCTGACGATCCGGCCCTGGACCATGGGCGACAGTTCGGAAAGTAACCCCTCCTCTTCCTGGAAGAAGCGGACGAGCGGCTGCCGCTGTTCCTCCTGGATGTCGATGAGGAAAAAATCGGGCAGCTCGATGCCTTCCGGCTGCCCGATCTCCATTGCCAGTCCCTTTTCAGCCTGGGGAATGAGATTGGCCAGGAGGAGGGCGGTGGCCAGGGCGACAAACATCGCGGTCCCGGCGCTCCGGTTACGGTAGAGGTTACGCCCGGCCACCCGCCAGAAGAGCCGGTCGGTGGTGGCTGCCCAGCGGCGGCAGCCGAGGAAGAGCAGGGCGGCGGCCAGGGCGAACAGCGCGGTCAGTCCGGCCAGTCCGGCGGTGAACAGGACGCCTTGGAGGGGGGAATGGCTCAGATGCAGGGTGAGCAGCAGCAGGAGGACGAGGGCAGGCGCCAGGGCGGCAGCGGTTTTCGCCCGCCCGCTTCCAGGGCCTGGTGTTGTTGCGACCTGATCCTGGAGCAGGAGGAGCGGGCGCACGGTCAGGATGCGCAGCAGACCCGGCAGGCAGAAGAGCAGGCTGCCGAGCACGCCGGCGAGCGCGGCGAGGGCTGCGGCCTGCGGGTCCAGGGTCACCGTGAGACCGGCGGGAACGAGGCCGGCGAACAGGCCGCCGAACAAGGGGAGCAGCAGCCAGGTCAGGGTGGTGGCGGCGGCGGCCGCGATCAGGCCGAGCAGGGTCAATTGTCCTGCCGCCAGAAACAGGCACTGCCCATGGCTGGCGCCAAGGCTGAGGAGCACGGCGATCTCCCGCATCTGGCCGTGGAGATGCTCGCGGAAGAGATAAGCGGCTGTCAGGGCGGCGAGCGCCAGCGAAACCACGGCGGCCAGGCCGAGGAAGGTGCCGAAATAGCCGACCACCCGTCCCATGCGGCGGTTGAGGTCGGTCGTGGTTGCAACCCGGACCTCCGGCGGCTTTGTCACCTCCTCCCCCCCCGCGGCGCCCCCCGCCGCG
>Ga0074195_1004902_pt1 | contig 10563 bp, 2 predicted proteins | sample EPASupsiteHSE623_FD_64525 | JGI IMG/M metagenome (GOLD analysis project Ga0074195, IMG submission 64525) | Bioremediated contaminated groundwater from EPA Superfund site, New Mexico - Sample HSE6-23 | ecosystem: Environmental > Aquatic > Deep subsurface > Groundwater > Contaminated ... | reverse complement strand
AAGTTTGAAAATTTATTAACATCGAATGGTATAATATTTTGATTAATATCCTTCATTTTGAAGGCAGCCTCTTTCCTTGCATCTAAGATTGTGACGTTTGTGATTGTAAGGTCCTGCGAGCCGATATTATCCAGCTTGATAACCTGCTCGCCGTTATCCGGAGGATATACCTGATTAACTCTTCTTTTATACCAGTTATAGCTGCTGACCGTGAATCCCTCCGAAGTACATGTTGCTTCGATTATACATTTATTGTCAGTATTGGTTCCGGCATTGCTGTAAAATGTAATTTCATCATTATAATTTCCGGGAATTGTAGGGTTAAATTGAATTGAATATGTCCTTGATTCACCTGCTTTTATTGTTACCGGAGAAGACTCACTGGCGGGAGGGATATCATGAGTGAATGCTGATTTCGAGGGACCCGAATAACCTGTTATTGTTAAATCAACATTACCTTGATTTTCTATTTTAATGAACTTTGTTGTCGGTTTTCCAACAGGGACTTTACCAAAATCCACATCATCAACATTGATAAGTGAGGCACCTATACTGGCCGTTACATACGACTTATATTTGAAAATACAATCATCTCCTACACCGATAGAATCAGTAAATACACTGCCAGGAGAACCGGAATGGGAGACGAAATCAACAAGAAATTTCACCGAATCGAGTGGTAATATAGTTCTTGGTAATGTTATCTGTGAGTTTTGATTTAATTTAAATTCATTGCCGGTTTTCAAGTTTAGCCTGGTTATTTTGGCAGGTTTGTTATCAGACAAATTTTTAACCCAAAATGTCCGGGATTTAATTACACCTGTGTCAACTAACCCATAACCGGTAAACGAAGGCCGGATATCCAATTTTTTTGCAAAATATTCAATTTTTATGGTAGTGTCATTGTTACACCTGTCTTTGAAAGTAATTAATGCCCCGGCATCCTGAGTATTATCAATGATATTCAACCACCAGGTGGTAGTCATTGTTTCACCGGGTATGAATGAAGAACGATCATAATCAAAACTGTAGTTAAAACTGCTGTCGGAAATCATATATAGTGATGAAAGATTAGACCTGACTGCATCATCATTAGGCTTATCTGTCACTATACCATTACTGACTGACCCGTCACAGTTTAGTGTCCATGTTGGGAGAGGAGGCACGGTATCAGGCTTTTCAAGGTCGGCGAATGATGAATTTGCAGGATAACCATAAGAATCATTATCCGAGAACCCAAAAGAATATGTAGAAAAAGGCTTAAGAGCTTTAATCCTGAAAACACCATCTCCAGGAAGTTTTATAAGTTTAAGAGCATATTTTTTTCCATTAACAACTCTTTTGAATATTTCATCTGGTCCGGGATAAGCAATATTAAGCTTTTGCCAAATCCACTGACCGGAGGTAATGCTCCCAAATTGCACATCATCGGGCATATTGCCGTTACCATCGGTCTCATAAACAAGATTAACATAATTATCAGTAAATCCGAAGCCTCCGTTTCCCGGTGTGCCAAATGTAATATCCGTTTGGTACTGCTCTACTGGCAATATAACCATGGAGAATGGATCACTTTTGGGAAGTGGGTAACCATCCTCCTTTGTCCCGGTATTATATAATACTACGTTAATGGGTTTATCGCCCGATATAACTACCGATGAAGGTTTTAAATCCCCGGTCATTCTTAACTCTGTAAAACCCTTATTTTCAACAACGCCTCCATTTTGGATTAATCCTAATGATAATCCATCACGAGCTATTTGAGTATTTGGCTCTTTAGCGAAAATTTTGATTACAGATGATTTTACTCTGCCCGGAACTTTTCCAACATGGATATCTTTACCCCACAAATTGGTAGGGATATCCATTTCTGCAATATAGTCGCACCATTGATTTCCGTTCGGGACATTTGCACACATGTTGCCGGTAACTACGGCGACCGGCTTTGAAGCTGTAATTTTGCTACCCGAAAGGTCGCTGTTACTTCCGACCGTAGATATCATCCACACATCGCCTTTATTTAAGTTTGCTGATTTTCGTTCTCCGGGTTGCATTCCACCGGCGGTTTTTGTCAGGACATTGCCTCCCAAAGTAAAATATACCTTAGTTTGATCATAAGCAGCAACAATGCCTGTTATATTCGGCATTTTATAATCCCACTCTGTTTGGAACATTGGGTCAACAGAGTATCCGGCAACAATATATTCCTTTCCCAAAGCAGATACCGGATAGCATAAAAATCCGTCACTTGTCCATTTATATCTTATAACACAATAGACAATTACAGGGCTATCAGAAAAGACATGAATTCCATAATCCTGATAAACCTGTTCGGGAATTTCAGCATCTTTTCCGGGTTTTTGATATGGCTGGCCTACATTTGGGGGTATATTGAATTCTATTACATCATTTGCTATTGTGAATTGTTGTTTATAAAATCCCTTACCGGGAACTTCGACAGTTACTAACGTCTTAACATTTGAAACAACGAAGATTTTAATGAAATTCGTATAACCGCCTGATTCGTCTTCGAAGCAGGGAGGTATTGTGAACCAATAATCTGTTCCCGCTGCTCCGGAGCCAAGCAGCTTCGGCAACTTATCTTTCGGGTCTTCGCCGGAAGGCTGAGATATTAGGTCCGCTGTCAATAACAACAGTGTAATAATACCAATAAAAGCAGAAAAAAAATATTTTTTCATCCGGTTCTCCGCATTAATTTATATGTGTTATCAAATTTATTAAAAAATGAGTTAACATTCAAGAAATAAAAAAAATAATTATTATTGTCCGATTAAAATGATGAGAAATACAACATGTAATTGAAAATGAACGAATTCCCCCTTAGCTAAGGGGGAATTTTATAGTACAATAATGAAAAATAATATCCCTTTTTGCTTTTGAAGCAATGGTAAAAGTAGCTGTCCGAGTTAAAAGTTGAGTTGCTTAAATTTTTCTATTTTAATATCTGAAGCTTTTCGGTAACAATGCCTTCGTTAGTTAACAGAATTAGATTATAAATACCGCTTGGTAAATTTTCGGTCGAAATCTCGAATTTACCTTCCTTTTGAGGGAGAATTCCATTGCAAATAACCCTGACATCCTGTCCCATGGAATTGGTTATTGTGATTTTTGCATAATCCGGTGCAGTTATATTGTAATGTATTGTGCATGATTCGTAAACCGGATTGGGAATAACAGATAAATAGAGAGAACTTTGCCCTACAAGCCTTTTTCCTCCTTGTTCGCATGTTCCGGTCAATTCAAACCTGCCGTCACTTGTAGATGATATTACAGAATCGCCCCATGCTTTGAGTAATAAATCAGTCGAAGTTGTTTTACTCAGCATAGCTGTCATTTTCAGGATTACTTCGGAAGTTTTTGTATTCTGTAAAACCTTGATAGGGAATTTGACAACCCTTACGGTTTTGTTCGACTCCAATGAATCTTCAAGAGTATTATCGGGGAACAGCAACGTTGGATTGAACCTCAGTTCGGTATAAACAGTTTTATCCTTCATTACAGTTCCTTCGGTCACAGTAAGCTTAACCGGTATGACAGCTATGTCGCCCGGAGCGGCAGGCTGAACATCACCGATATAAACAAGGATTTTTATTGTTTCAATCGGCTTTGGTTTCTGTCTAACATTAATAACAACCCTTGTTCTTGTATCGGATGTACAGCCAAATGCTGTTATGGATTCAACCCAAATTGTATTGTTTGATTTGGCAGTAAAAGAATATGTGTTCTGCTTTTCAGCCAGCAGGTTTCCTCCCGTCTCCGAGTCATACCAGTTGAATGTTGTTAATGAAATATCTTCAGGTTTTAAAACAATGTTTGAGCCGAAAAGAGTGTCAATATATCCGGTTATGACAGGGGATGGGGGCTTAGGATTTACATTGATTTTAACTTTTGCCTGGCCTTTCCTGTTGTCGGCATCTGTCACGGTCAATGTGTATTCTCTTGTCGAAGTGGGCGACACATAAGTTGACATAGCCTTGTAATTTTCAATTTCTATATTCGGTTCCCATGTATAATCAAGAGGAGTCTTGCCTTCGGAACTTTTGAGGGCAATGAGTGCGCTTTTCCCTTCGCAAATGGTCAGTTCGTTTGCCTGAAGTTCAACTTTCAATGAGCCGACTTCCCTCACAGTAATATCAACCTGAGTTCTCCCGGAGCTTTTGCATCCGATGTTATTCTCCGATTCAACATAAACGGTTCTATTGCTCTGAATATTAGTAAAAGTATAAGAATTGCCTGTGAAAAACGGTGTAGTTCCGGACTGTGAGTCATACCAATGATATATTGCACCAGTGGGTCCGGTCGGTGCTATTGTGATATTAGAACCTTTTATGGTATCAATCAGTGTTTTTGCGAAAACAGGTGCCGATGGCAATGAGCTAATCCGAACGGTAACGGAACTTGAACCGTTAATTGCCGTGTCATAAGCAAATACGGTTAGAGTATAAGTGGTAGTAGCAGTTGGCGTTGCATTCGCTCGTTTCCAGGTTGTATCATCTAATCCCAAGGTGGGATTCCATTTATATGTGAAAGGGCCGAGAGAATCCGGCAAATCCTCGGCAAGCCCAATCCTGACTGAATTACCAGGGCAAATAGTTGTATCGTTTGTCATAAGCTGAATTGACAACTTCCCTTTATCCAGTGCGTGAATGGTAACTCTTGTTCTTGTAGCGCTCCTACAATTCAGGTACGTTTCAATAAAGACAGTTCGGTCGCCTGTAATATTTTTGAATTCATATGAATCTCCCGTGTAGAAAGGAGAACCGCCTGTTTGTTCGTTGTACCAGTAGAATGTTGCTCCTACAGGTTGTTTTATTTTAATGATTGTATCATTGCCTTTATAGACGTTGAAATCGCTGTTTAGCGTTGGTGGCGGGGGGGACTGGTAAATTGTCAGCCTGCCGTTATACTCGCTTCCGATTTTCCTTGGGCTTGTACTGACTGCTCTCAGTTTGTAAGATGCTCCGGTAAGAACAATCGGCGGAATTTTTGCCTTAATAAATCCCGATGTACTGTCTGTTTCGCCGATTATTACGGGATTATCCCAGTTGCCATCATTGGCTGATAATTCCACCCTGAATTTGTTACCGGGGTAGAAAATAAAATCCTGAGAGAATGGCAATAAAAACGAGTCGTTCGGACAATATGCCCTCAGCGGTTGTGGTGTTCCTGTCCTGATAAATAAATATTTCAGCGGATAATAAGTGATAAAAAACTCTTTTGTCGTGTCTGGGACAACGATTTGATGCTTGGTATTTCCAATTTCAGGAGTATTTCTCATGTTAAATCTGAATTTTGTTGACTGAGTCAGACTCTCGGTCAGAATAAGCTCATAATCGTCGAGAAAATCACTTATATAATATTCAATTCTGATATTTGAATTAGCCGGTTGGGTGAACATTTTGCAATGATATATCAATGGAGTGGTGTCATTTTCGAAATTTCGAATATCTCTCGAGTGCGAAAACGGACTTTCAGTTATGGGCGAGAAATCCCCAAAGCCATACTGAACACTGTTATCGCTGTAAAATCTGCCACCAAATTGCTTGAGAGAGTATTCATAGGAATATTCACCATAAAGAGTGTCAACAGCCGGGGTGGCTTTCCATCCGGTGCCGAAAATCAGTGTGTCAATAATCAGTTCATTTGTCTGCCGAAGAAACATCCTGATTCCATATTTATTTTTTGTATTATCCACAGAATTAACTTCTTTTGGATTATAAAATAGTTGAATAGGGACTTTTAGATAAAGTGTTGTAACAGGGTCAAAATCGAATGACTTAAATTGAATATTAGCGGTATATATGCCGGGAAGCATATCGGGCTGGGGGTCGAAAAGTAATTCCATATCCAGCAGGTTTGAAAGGCTGAGATTTGTAATAACGCCGCTGACGGTATCTTTCCAAAAAGGATTTTGGTAGTTTATCCCTGTCTTAATGGAACGAAACCGCAGGTAAGGCTGGTCGGAAGTAACTAATATGCTGCCGATTGTGACGTCTGTCGGGTAAGGGCGTACTTTCAAAGTACATGTACCGAATGTTTTGTCGGTCGAGCCTGAATCTTTTGTCATCGGGTCTGCCAGAAGCCAGTGAGTGGCATCCGTCTGGTAGATTGGCGGTTGGTGGCCGTTAGTCCTTGTACAATAGAAATTTAAACTGACGGCAAAGGCTGATGATGACACAAACACTGCAACGGCTATAGTGCTAAAAAAGGTTTTGACCAGGGTTTTCATATCATTTCCTTATGTCAACTAAATATTTCCAAAGCAAACACTTACATGGTAAAGCCAAGAAATATTCAAATTGTAAAATTAATAATAAATATTAATATTTACAATTAAATTTATTGCCCTTACTTAAAAACAGGAATTTCTTATCTGTTGGTTTTGAAAAGCCTTCCCGTTTGAATATTCGCTCCGGTAAGGTTGCTGAAAACAACGAAATACATCCCTGCCGACAAAGATGAAATATCCAAACCGATGCGATAGTCACCAGGACATTTTGATTCGATGGGATGAAGAATACGGAGAGTTCCTAAAATATCGAAAACCTTAACTGAATATCGTCCGGCTCTTGAAATTTTGAGTTTAATATCTGTCCTGTCAGCAGCAGGATTGGGAATAATATTTATATTTCTTAAGAGATTGTCGTTATGAGCAATTGCTTCTTCCGGATGGTTTTGCACCGAAGAGTAGAGCATCGTCCTGTACAGAGCAGAAAAGGCATCAATTCTGCCCCAGCCGTAGTATTTGTCCCATCCGGGCGTATCTTCGGTTTTACTGCCGATAGTGTCCCGTGAGGTTTCTTTCAGGATATTAAAAACTTTTTCATAGGTTAAGCTTGTGTCAATACTGAGCATGAGTGAAATCAAACCAGAAACAAGAGGAGCAGATTGTGATGTTCCGCAAAAAAAAGAATATGTTGAAGTATCTCTGAAATTCAAGCCGATTATTCCATTTCCAGGGGCCATGAAGCTTAGGTGATTACCATAATTGCTGCCACCATCGTTGTAACAGACGAATGGCTCAACTCTCCGGTCCCTGTTATCTGTCGCACCAACAGCAATAACACTGTCGAGTGCAGCCGGATATTCAGGTATTTCTGAATTCTGATTACCCATCGAAGCAACACAATAGCAGCCCTTTTGAGTAGCATATCGAATTGTTTCCTGGTATGCTTGAATACTGACACCATCGCCCTTTAAACCGTCCATAGTTGCTCCGAAGCTCATATTGATTACTTTTGCCCCGTTTTTGACAGCATAAACAATGGCTTCGAGAGCCCATGAAACATAACCGACAGCATAACCGTCAACATTTTTGTAAAGAATTTTTAAAGGCATGATTCTGCAATTCCAGTTTACACCTGCAATCCCTGTATAATTTCTACCCCTGGCAGCAGAAATGCTCATTACATTTGTTCCGTGTCCATGGTCATCAACAGCACTATCGTTTTTGTTAACAAAATTAAATGGCATATATACTCTTCCCCTGAATTCATCGGAAGAATCAGCCCAGGATGGCAACCCCGAATCTAAAATAGCCAGTATAACATTTGAATCCCCTTCGGTGAACGACCAGCCCGGCAGAATATCTATGTCCGCACCGGCAAAACCGGTGACGCCCCGAATTTTCTGCCCGGTATTGAAAAGATACCATTGGTCGGAAAAGTAGGTATCATTGGGAATAACACCTGTGGAATTTTTCACCATATCAGCACCCGAAAAGCCGTGGCTATAAATAACAAAATCTTTCCCGACATATTCAATTTCACTTAACTTCTTTATTTCCCGTACTACATTATTGATGTTAAAAGTTGTGTCGGGCTCTGCAATAAATATCCTGCATGTATTATCTGATTTATCGGATTGGACAAACAAAGGATTAATAGGGTGCAGAGTTTTGACACCGGCTTTTCTGAACGATTCCGGAGCCGGTAAACTTTCGTGGTTCGATGTTAGTGGTTTGTCGCAGGTTTTTAAATGCTCCAGAGTTTCTGATTCTGATTTAAATTTAATTATCAGCCTGTTGGAAAATAATTCTTCTGATTGGGATATAGCCGTACAAATAATTAAGGATAATAGAAAAAATAAAAAAAATCCTGTTAATATATTTATAACTTTATGCAATTGTAAGAAATTATACATTAGATTTTACAATATTGTGTTTTATTACTTTATCATTAAAACTCGTTCCCCTGCCAATGCGGGGGAACGAGTTGATGAAAAATGGCCGCTCAATTCATTATAAATATTATATCACTTTTTGATGAGGATGATGCTTTCCACATGATTTCCGGAATTAATATTTAAAATATAAGCCCCGGCTGGCTGGGCTGATAAATCAATAACCTGCTCCGTTGATGCTTCGTTTTGGATGCCGGCTCTGAATATTTCATTACCCAGTATAGTAGTAACAAAATAACTCAAACCGGGAATGGTTTCGTTATTGATAACAAGCAAAAACTTACCGTCAGGGCTCGGGTTGGGGTAAATTATTACTTTTTTAGTATTGCTTAAAAAGTTTAAATCTTTTACACCGATAGCATCCTCGATTCTCATAAGGAAACCATCCCCGTTATTGTTGTAGGCTCCTACGTGATTCCCCGGTAAATCGTCACTATAAGTCTTCCCGGCATAATAAAGGTAAGTAGGATCGCTAAGATAAACCAAAGCATTTCCATAATCATCGTTTGAGCCTCCAAATGCAATAACATTAATTCCGCCAATGTTACCGTTCCAGCCGATAAATCCATAGAGGCAATCAATTCCTTTCATTGTATTTACATCTGTAAAACCGCTTATACCTATTTTCCCGCTTGCAGCAATATTCAGATCGGTTATTGCATCATTAAAATTAGTGCCGATATATGAACCCCAGAGCCTTTCGGAACCGCTTTCCTTGAATTTAGCTAAATACCCGTCAGCGATTCCTCCTATATAAGTCGGATTTTTAGTCTTTGATGAAGCAATTGCCTGGGAAAATGTGGTTCTGTTATCTGTAGTTGTTGTTCCTGAAGCTATGATATTTCCTTCAGTATCGAAATCAACAGCAAAAGCCTCTTCATACCCGGAGCCGCCATAATATGTAGCCCACTGTAATTTATTGTTTAATTTGAACCTGACAATGAAACCGTCTCCGGCTCCGTTGTAGTTTTGCTGCCAGGGATTAGTGCTCGGTATATCAACCTGTGTTTTTTGGAGAAAGTTATCACTGAAAGTAAGCCCCACAGCTACAACATCGAGGTTTGAAGCAGTTGCCATATCCCAGACGACATCATTTCTGCCGCCGCCTAAATATGATGAAAAGTACAGAACTTGTCCATTGGGCGTAAAAGCAGCAATAAATCCGTCAGAATTGGGGAAATCGCTCCCAACCGCCTCTTTTGCAGTACCCCCTGCAAACTGGTTTTGGAATGCGTCAACTGAAACCCGAAAACCCTGGTCAGTCCGGCTTTGTGTATATCCACCGAAATTGATATAGTAATCTTTTGCAAACGAAACTGCTAATGCGCCATCTTCTTCCTGACCACCAAAAAATGTTGACCAGATAACAGTTCCGGCGTTGTCCATTTTCATAATAAATGCATCATATTTGTTCGGGCTCCCGATTGTTCCCTGAAATGCATTAATAACCGGGAAATCGGAACTGTTTGTCCTGCCGACTATAACGACCTGGCTGCTATCGTTAGTAGATATATTCCATGCTTCGTCTTCATTCGTACCTCCGAAAAATTCCACCCATTGTTTATCTCCAGCCGAATTAAGCTTAATGATAAAAACATCCATACCGCCTTTCATGGCGTCTCCGATTGTCCGTTGAGGGAAGAAATCATCCTTGCTTTCGGTTCTGCCGACACAATAAGCGTTGTTATTCTTGTCCTTTTTCATGCGCCACCCCTGGTCTTCATTAGAACCGCCATAATAGCGGGTCCACTCGATGTTCAATCCGGCTTGTATTGCGGAATTATTCTTGTTTATATAGAATCCGAACTTATTATCAGTTCCGGTGATATCAGGAATAAGCTTACTATATACCTGATTATTCTTATCGGCTAAATATATGGTTGGGGACGGAATACGGATTTCCCCGAACTGATTCTTTAAAATAATCATATTACTTCCGGATAGAGTGCTTTGGGCATCTCCAAATGATAGTTTAATATCACTGATATTTCCGTCAGGCCTGATTGTATAAGCATAATTCATTGTTCCCGTGGCAGTATTATAAGAAACGCCAAGGTCAATGCCGTTATAGATATTTTTATAAGTGATTTTATGATAAGCTTTTACACCGGTTATCCCTTTGGGGCAATGCGGATAGTAAAAATTATAATATGTATTGTAAGGTTCTTCAGCAATAATCTCAGTATTTGGATTAGCCGCCTCAAATATCATATCTGTTTTTGATAAGTACATTTTAGGGCTTTTTTCCGGCAGAGCCGAACTGGCGCCGACTCCCATCACTGATGATTGAGTCGAGGCATCCGATTTTTTCAGATAAAAAGATATGTTGCTTTTAGTGAATGCTATCCTTGTTCCATCGAA
>Ga0074195_1004901_pt1 | contig 10564 bp, 9 predicted proteins | sample EPASupsiteHSE623_FD_64525 | JGI IMG/M metagenome (GOLD analysis project Ga0074195, IMG submission 64525) | Bioremediated contaminated groundwater from EPA Superfund site, New Mexico - Sample HSE6-23 | ecosystem: Environmental > Aquatic > Deep subsurface > Groundwater > Contaminated ... | reverse complement strand
AGCTCGCAATACGTAAGAATAAGGAGAATATGATGGACGGAACACAACGAAAAAATATAACGCCAGGTACAAAAGTGAAGATTGTACAAAAACCGCATCAACGGACAGGGCAACTAACCGAAGGTGTTGTCAAAGATATATTAACAAACAGCCAGGTGCATCACCGCGGTATCAAAGTCCGCCTGACCGACGGCACCATTGGCCGGGTTCAGGAAGTAGTTAGTTAACTCGTAAGAATAATAAAACGAGCTAAATTCCAAAGTGGGAATCTAGCTCGTTTATTTGTTTAAACAGTACGGTTATTAATGCGCGCAATCTCCCGCAGAGATTTCATAAGTGCGGAAAATCGTTCCGGTTTAATTGATTGTTGACCGTCACATTTAGCATTGCTGGGGTCTTGGTGGACTTCGATAATAACCCCGTCGGCGCCAACGGCAACAGCGGCTTTTGACAGTGATTCTACCATCCACCATAAGCCGGCAGCATGGCTTGGATCTACAATAACCGGCAGATGACTGAGTTTTTTGATTGCCAGTACGGCACTAAGGTCAAGTGTATTACGGGTATAGGTTTCAAAGGTGCGAATGCCGCGTTCACACAAGATTACATTTTCATTACCGCCTGCCATAATATATTCGGCAGACATTAACAGTTCTTCGATGGTTGCGCTCAGTCCGCGTTTAAGCAAAATGGGTTTACTGATTTGACCGGCGGCTTTTAACAAATCGAAATTCTGCATGTTGCGGGCGCCGATTTGAATTACATCAATATCTTCATGATATTGCTCCAACTGAGTTATTGACATAATTTCGGTGACAATAGGCAAACCGGTAGCTTGTCTGGCTTGTTTCAATAGTTCCAGGCCTTCTCCCTGCATACCCTGGAAGCTATAAGGTGAAGAACGTGGTTTGAATGCACCGCCGCGCAGGAAACCGGCGCCGGCAGCTTTGACGTCTTGGGCAATTCCGATGATTTGCTCACGGCTTTCAACAGAACAGGGGCCGGCAATAATAGCCAGCTGATTGCCGCCTATGGTTTGTGAACCAACCTGGATTACAGTGCCTTCAGGATGAAAGGTGCGGTTGGCTTTTTTGTAAGGTTCTTGCACAGACAATACTTTTTCTACATAGGTTTTGCTCAGCAAATAATCGCGATCAAGTTTGCCGGTATCACCGACAATCCCTAAAATTGTCTGGAACTGTCCCTGGGTGGGCCAAACGCTGCAGCCGTAGTTTTCCAACTCCTGTTTTAACTTGTCAATTTCCTCAGGTGTTGCCAACGTATTTAGTACAATGACCATAATTAAAACCTCCTTGAATTTAAAAAATAAAACCCTAAGACTCATTGAGCCTTAGGGTTTGTTTTCACTGGCGTGAGTTTAAAGTTAAGGGCTCATAGACAAACTAGTTATTAAGTTGTTCCAACGCAAAAAGCCTGCGCCAAAAAAGTTGGCCCAAGCAAAAAAGAAAAAGTATTGTTTTGTATATAAGTTAGCAGTAGTCAATGTCATTATGCTCACCTAATACCTAATGATTTTTAAAACTATGTATTTATTATACCAGACAATCTGGTAGTGTCAAGTTTGGGTCAAAAAAATATAAAAATCTCAGTAAAATGTAATGAAAACATTGGGCGGTTCCATAAAAACACACATTTGAATCCCTGTAGTGCACTTGGTTTGAAATGATGAAAAATGTAAAAAAAGCTTATTCTTATGACAACAAAAGTAACACGGCGGCTAGAGTTGAGCCTCGAAATGCGATACAATAGATTAAAAGGTATTTTATCAAGGCAGGAGGCTAGGAATGCGTATTACTAAGGCAATAAAACAGCAAATTCTTGCACTATTGGAAGAAACTTATAAAAATACTACTACGGCACTTAGCTATTCTACTCCTTTTGAACTCTTAGTCGCCGTGATTTTATCTGCTCAATGTACAGATGTTCGTGTAAATATAATTACCGCTCGAATGTTTCCTGTTTACAATACACCGGAAAAAATTCTTGAATTAGGTCAAACCGGACTTGAAGAGCAAATTAGGGATTGTGGTCTTTTTCGAAGTAAGGCAAAGAATATTATTACAACTTGTGAAGTGTTATGCCACAAGTATGGTGGACAAGTTCCGGATAATTTTGAGGAATTGATCACTTTACCCGGAGTAGGACGTAAGACGGCCAATGTTATAATAAGTCAATTGTTTGGCGTGCCAGCGATAGCTGTCGACACTCACGTTTTTCGTGTTTCTAACCGCCTTAAGCTAGCAGTTGGAGAAACGCCGCTTGCGGTTGAACAAGGTTTGATGAAAACAATTCCACGGGAAAAATGGAGTGATGCCCATCATTGGCTGATTTGGCACGGACGCAAGGTGTGTAAAGCCGCTAATCCAGCTTGCGCTGTCTGTCCGCTCAATCAGTTATGTCCAAGCAATAAAAATAAAATGTAATGTTGTATAAATATTATGTTAGACGTATAATAACACATAGAATTGGGGGATGAGTATGATTAGTTATCGTAAAGCTAAGTTTAGCGATGTGGAAGACATCCTTAAGTTAATTAATGATTATGCCGGTCAGGGGCTAATGCTGCCCAGAGCGCGCAATACACTATACGAAGGCTTGCGGGAGTTCATTTTGGCAGAAGAGAATGATAAAATTGTTGGAATTGCTGCTTTGCATTTGGTATGGGATGAACTGGGCGAAATTCGTGCATTGGCTGTTCACCCTGATAAAACAAAAAGTGGTGTTGGCAGAAAGATTGTCGAGATGTTAACTGAAGAAGCTAGAGAACTCGGAGTCAAAACCTTATTTGCTTTAACTTACCAACCTGGCTTTTTTTCAAAGCTGGATTTTAAGGAAGTACCCAAAGAAAGCGTACCACATAAAATGTGGAAAGAATGCATCAACTGCCCTAAATTCCCTAATTGTGATGAAATTGCAATGGTTAAGAATTTGTAATATAGGAACTTACTGAATAAAAAGCCATCGTGCTAAGTAATTAGTACGATGGCTTTTTTTATACATAAGCTTTGTGAGTTGCGGAGGCATTGGGTGTCAAATATAAAGCCCAGCACTGACGGCCGTCATACAACGCTCCGCCGCTGGCGCTTAACCTCCGCTTATGCATAACGACCGCCTGTGCCTCCGTATTGTTTACACGGTTCTGAGCAAAAAGTGAGTGGTTTTGTCCTGTTAACAAACTAAGATAGTACCGCCTTACAGAAGTTGTGCCCTATAAGGTGGTGTCTAGGGCAAGCCGCGGTAACCCCGTACCCCTCGGCCTTTGCCGGAAAAAGCGTTCCGCAGGAGAAAATCCGGGTGATAGTCCGTTAAGATATCCGTACTGTTTGAGCGTTAGCGAGTTTACGGATTTTAGGAATATCACCTGGATTTTCAGCTTTTGGAGGCTTCAGGCCTAGACTTTTTGGTCCTTTTGTGTCGATGACAAAAGGACATCCCATCGACTTGGATTCAATTGAATTGTTTAATGGTCTAGCTTGGAACTTAAATTAAAAAGAGCCGTCACCAGCGATAAATTTATCAGCCCTTACTATACTGGTTGCGGATATTTGCTAAACAAGGGTAACTTATATTTCCATACTTTGTCCCGGATTCAAAATAAATACCGGGGTATTTATTGCTTCAACCTTTTCCTTGAATATTTCCGGTGATTGGGCAATCACTGGCCAGGTGTTATAATGCATAGGGATTACTGCGCCTGGTTTGAGCATTTTTACTGCTTCAACAGCGTCATCAGGTCCCATAGTAAAGTTGTCGCCAATTGGCAGCAGGGCATAATCGAGCTTCTCTAGGCGTGCAAGAAGAGCCATATCGCCAAATAGGGCAGTGTCACCGGCAAAGTAAATGGTTTTACCGAAGAAATTAACAATAAATCCAGCTGCATGTCCACCGGGAACACCTGAACCATGAAAGGCAGGGGTAACCCGGACATAACCGAAGTCGAAGCTGCGTTTGCCTCCTAAATGCATGCTGATATTCGTGCAGTCCTGTTGACCGACAAGTGCGGCAATTTCGGCTGTGGCAATTACTGTAGCATTGTTGCGTTTGGCTATTTCGACTGTATCCCCAAGATGATCCCCATGACCATGGCTAACAAATATGTAGTTGCAATTAATTTCAGCCGCTTTGGCAGGATTAATTGGATTGCCGGTGAAATATGGGTCAAAGAGCAGCGTTGTGTTTTCGTGTTTTAGGCTAAAACAAGCATGTCCGTAAAAAGTTAAAATTGACATAATACACCTCCAACTATGGTTAGATACTAATTGATATAATATTTTCCATTATCTCCACTAGATTCCTGCCATATGTGGTAACCATAAAAAATAATTCTAAAAATGTAGACAAGGTCATAAATTAGAATGAGTCAATATAATGAGGAAAAAATATAAATGCGAAAGTTAATGGCAGGTTAATTAATTATGATGAAGAATTTTCATAATATAGAGAAATTAATCGGGAGAGACAAATCATGATTCCCATAATATCTATAGTAGGACGATCAAATAGCGGTAAAACAACTTACCTTGAGAAATTAATTAGAGAGTGTAAGCAAAGAGGATATAGAGTTGCGGTTATTAAGCATCATCACCATGATTTTGATATTGATAAACCGGGTAAAGATACCTGGCGGCATGCTGAGGCCGGAGCCGATACCGTATGTCTGGTTTCACCGCATAAAATGGCTATGATAAAGAAATCAGACCAGGAACTGTCGCTTGACTATGTGGCTGATTTTATCGATAATGTGGATATCATTTTTACCGAGGGCTATAAACAGGAAACAAAATGTAAAATTGAAGTATACCGTCAGGCAGCTGGACATGCACCACTTGGTGTGAAACCTGAACTTTTAGCGGTGGTTTCAGATACTGTTCTTTATGAGCAGATACCCCATTTTTCACTTGATGACTCAGTTGCTATGGCAGATTTCTTGCAAGTAACCATATTAAAAAAATGAAACAGCGAAGGCGTGATTATAATGTTCGATAGCTATAACCGACAAATCCAATATTTGCGGGTTTCTGTGACTGATCGATGTAATTTTCGCTGCGCTTATTGTATGCCTAAACAAGGCATTAAAATGCTTGACCATGAAGAAATTCTGTCATATGAGGAATTTCTGCGAATCATAAAAATTCTTAGTAACCATGGAGTGAACAAGATTCGCCTGACTGGCGGCGAACCACTTGTGAGGAAAGGTATCATCCAGTTTATTCGTGATATTACTGCCCTAAAATCAATAACTGATTTGTCGATGACAACAAATGGTAGTCTACTGGCAGCTATGGCCGGACAACTAAAAGAAGCTGGTTTAATGCGTGTTAATATCAGTCTCGATACAATTAATCCGGAAAGATTTCGTAAGATTACCCGCGGGGGGAATCTTACTCAAACACTAAAAGGGATTGAAGCCGCATTGAAAGTTGGTTTGACACCGGTTAAATTAAATATTGTGCTCACGAATATAATTACCAAACAAGATATTGGCTATTTTATTGATTTAGTGCATCGTCAGCCTGTGTCAGTCAGATTTATCGAGTATATGCCGATAGGTGACAGTCCAGTTGCCGCCGGCCCAAGTATTGAAGAAATAAAGACCATGATTAATGGATTTGGCCGGGGGATATTAAAGAGTATAATAGATATTTGCGGAAACGGTCCGGCAAAATACTATAAGTTGCCACTAGCAATCGGTACGTTTGGTTTTATCACCCCAATTTCTGAACATTTTTGCGGTGTGTGCAACCGAATCCGTCTGACTGCTGACGGAAAGTTTAAACCTTGTTTGTTATCCAATCAGGAAATTGATGTAAAGAATGCGTTGCGAAATGGTGCAACTGATGATGAGATTGCTAAGCTTTTTTATCAAACCATTACGGATAAGCCTCAAGGACATACCTTGAAAAAAGCCGATGAGCCAAGTCGGTTTTTTCGAAAGATGTCCCAGATTGGCGGATAAGCTAATAAACCAATATGGTTTCAATAGAACCTTAAAGGGAAAAGCTGTGCTAAAAAGAGTCCGAATTTATCGGACTCTTTTTTCATAATCAAAAAGTATTATCTTTCTGGCGGCGACGCACCCGGATGGTGCTAGTACTGATCGCATCAAGGGTGATATAGCAATTCGGCCGCTCTAAAAGACTTGGTAAAAGCCAAGTCTTTTTTTATAGTTGCAAGCTGTCATCTTAGTGTAATAAGTATGTAACACATATGTGACAATGTTGTTACACTTTTTGTGACATATATAGATTGGCGTTTACATATATATGTAATAATAACAAGCTAGTGGAAGTAAGCTTTGGCTTATTAGCTGCCTTTAAAGAAGGTGAGTATATTTTTCTATTTTAAATGTAAAAATATACCATTTAAAGAATTAAATGGAATTAGAATTGCAATATATCTTCTATAAGGCCGGATAATGATAAGCCGCAGCGTAATTTTGGGGGCAAGGGGTAACCTTAGAATAATAAAAGTAGAATGGAATTTGAAAAGGAGGTGTAACTACCAAGTCAATCATAGGAAGGATTAAGGTATGCCCCATTTTTCAAATGTATACTTAGGTTGCCAAAAATTTAAATGAGTATGGGGGAGAGAAAATGAAAAAATCTTATGGGTATTTTATGCCTCCGGTGACAATTATGGGTGTTAACTGTCTTGAGGATATTGCCGATTATGTAAAACCTATGGGCTTCAAAAAGGCATTAATAGTTAGTGATAAAGTCCTTGTTGAAATACAGCTTATCAAAAAATTAACAGATGTACTCGATAAAATAGAGGTAGAATATGCGATTTTTGATGGTGCTCAGCCTAACCCAACAGTAACTAATGTAAATGATGGCTTAAAAATTCTTCAAGAAAATAACTGCGATTTTGTTATCTCTTTTGGCGGCGGTTCACCTCATGATTGTGCAAAAGGCATTGCGCTTGTTGCTGCTAACGGCGGGAAAATTGAGGACTATGAAGGTCTTAATAAATCTGCAAAACCTCAAATGCCTCTTATCGCTGTTAACACTACTTCCGGTACAGCAAGCCAAATGACTCGATTCTGTATTATAACCGACGAATCCCGTCATGTTAAAATGGCCATTGTTGACTGGCACACCACCGCTGTTATTGCTGTCGATGATGCTGATCTAATGGTTGCTATGCCACCTTCGCTTACTGCTGCTACTGGTATGGATGCACTGACTCATGCAGTTGAAGCTTATGTTTCAATTATTGCTACCCCTGTTACTGATTGTGCTGCAATTAAAGCCATCGAGTTGATTTCCTCATATCTGAGAAGAGCTGTTGCTGATGGTAAAGACATGGAAGCCAGAGAAATGATGACTTATGCTGAGTATCTTGCTGGTGTTGCTTTTAATAATGCTAGCTTAGGCTATGTGCATGCAATGGCTCATCAACTTGGTGGTTTCTATGACCTCCCCCATGGGGTTTGCAATGCTATTTTGCTACCGGCAGTTGAAGAGTACAACGCAAAAGTAGTTCCTGAAAGATTTGTAGATATTGCTAAAGCTATGGGTAAAAATGTTGATGGATTATCGGCAACAGAAGCTGCTGCTGCTGCGCTTGCCGCAATTCGCGAACTTTCTGCCGATATTAATATTCCTGCAGGGCTGAAAGATCTAAAAGGTTTTAGTGAAAGTGATATTCCAACCCTTGCAACCAACGCTCTAAAAGATGCTTGTGGCTTAACTAACCCGAAACAAGCCAGCCAAGAAGAAATTGAAAATATTTATAGGGCGGCTATTTAATTAAAAATATTTAAGTGAGAGAAGAGGTACTAAAAATTTTAGCACCTCTTCTTTAGTTAAGGACAGATCGCCATATTTACCATATATTGAGAATTTCAAACTAATCATTGATTTAATTGCAGGAATTATAAAATAATTGGCAGAATATAAAAGACTAAAATGAATCTGTATGGCAAATTCGGGAGGCAAAGATGGCACAAGAAAGCGAAGCGATTAAACAAAAGGTTCAGCAATTAGCTAAAAATGGACGAATGACATGTGCTGATGCTATAAAATTGGCTAATACCGAGGCCGTACCGCCAATCTATATTGGACAAGCGGCAGATGCAGTTGGAGTAAAAATTATTGCCTGCCAGTTAGGTTGTTTTGGGAGCAAAAAGGGAGACTAGCATGGACTTTTTTAATTGTATTTCGTTAAATAAGGCTCGTCAGTTAATGGGTGATGCATTGCCAGATACGGTGGTTGGCATCGAGGAAGTTCCGCTTCTGCAGGCATTAGGGCGGATTACAGCTGAGAATATTGCCGCCGGCAGTGATTTGCCGCCATTTAATCGCTCGACCGTTGATGGTTATGCGGTGCTCAGTCGTGATACTTTTGGTGCCGGTGAAGGGATACCGGCCATGCTGACAATTGTTGGTGAAGTTTTTATGGGGCGATCGGCGGACAAGGCTATTTTATCTGGCCAAGCAGTTTCCATGCCTACTGGAGGTATGTTGCCTGCAGGGGCTGATGCGGTTGTCATGTTAGAACACATTGAGTGCTCAGATAACGAAACCTTATTGGTGCTTAAGCCGGTTGCTCCAGGTGAAAATGTTGTAAGTAAAGGTGAAGATATAAAGGCTGGAACAGTGTATATTACTGCTGGGACTAAGTTGACATCGGCAGAAATTGGCGCATTGGCTGCTTGTGGTATTGAACGGATAAAAGTACGCAAGCGTTTAACTGTTGGAATAATCTCAACTGGCGATGAAGTTGTAGATATTAGTGTTAATCCTGTAGCCGGTCAAGTTCGTGATATTAATTCCTATGCGTTGGCAGCTATCTTAACAGAGGCTGATTGCCAAGTATCTTGTTATGGAATTATAAAAGATAATTATGATGAATTACTGCAAATCATTGATAGAGCGGTAAACGAGAATCATTTAGTATTAGTTTCCGGTGGTAGTTCGGTGGGGGCACGCGATCATACCGTATCTGTTATTGAAAAAATAGGTCAGCAAAAAGTGATTTTTCACGGGTTGGCTCTTCGTCCGGGGAAACCTACGATTTTTGGCATGGTCGGAGCTGTGCCTGTTTTGGGGTTGCCTGGACATCCGGTTGCAGCTATAACCATATGCCAGACTTTGGTGCTTGAAGTGGTCAGAAATTTGCAGGGAAAAAAAACACTGCAGATTGGTTGCAAGGTTCCGGCCAAATTGACCAGAAGCTGTGCTTCAGCCCCAGGGCGGGACGATTTTTTACGGGTTAAGCTAACTTGGCAAAATGGAGAGTATCAGGCCGAACCGGTATTGGGAAAATCAGGTCTTATTAGTGTCCTGACCCAAGCTGATGGTGTCGTACATATTCCCGCTGATGCCACAGGGTTATATGCCGGCGACATGGTAATTGTCAAAGTTATGAGGGAGGCCTAACATGCATAAGGTAAAAGCATACCTGGATTGCTTGCCAAAAGATAAAACCTTGAATTTGTGGCAGGATAGATTAGTAGCTGCCGGCTTTTTTTCAAAGCTGCCGGTAGAAACTGTGATAATAGAACAAGCGTTAGGGCGGGTTACTGCCAATTGTGTATATGCTAAACAATCAGTGCCGCACTATAATGGGGCGGCAATGGATGGTATTGCTGTACGAGCTCAAGACACCTTCGGGGCGGCAGAGACTAGGCCGATACAACTGCGTTTAATTACCAGCAAAGAACCGTTTAAACTTGGCTGTTGTTATATTGTTGATACAGGGGATGTAATGCCGGAAGGCACTAATTCAGTCATTATGATTGAAGATGTTCATATTGAGGGCGATTTTGCAGAGATCATTGCGGCAGCTACCCCTTGGCAGCATGTCCGGATTATTGGTGAAGATATTGTAGCAAATGAGATGGTGTTACCAGAACACCAAGTGATTGCACCTGCAGATATCGCCGCCTTACTAGCTGCCGGTTTGGAAACTGTCGACGTGGTGGCAAAACCCAAAGTTACTGTTATCCCAACCGGAACAGAGCTTGTTGCACGTGCCCAGGATTTAAAACCAGGTGCCATTCTTGATGTTAACTCACATATGTTGTGCGCAGCGGTAACTACTTGGGGTGGTGAAGCGATAAGGCATGAAATCATTCCCGACAATTATGAACAAATAAAACAAGCCGTTGCAGAAAGTCTTGAAAACAGCGATGTGGTTATTACCAATGCCGGAACCTCGGCCGGAACGGAAGATTTTACCTCGCAAATTCTTGCTGAATTGGGTGAAGTAATAGTTCACGGAGTTGCCATTAAGCCGGGTAAGCCGGTAATACTAGCCTTAGTTAAAGGAAAGCCGGTAGTTGGTTTGCCCGGTTATCCTGTCTCTGCGATGCTAACAGCAGAACTTTTTGTTAAGAATATATTGCTTCAGCGGCAGAAGTTACCCCTTGTGGTGGACAAGGAAGTACCGGCGTTGTTGGCAAGGCAGCTTTTTTCCCATGTGGGCGTAGAAGAGTTTGCGCGTGTTTCTCTTGGGACAATTCGGGGAAAGACAGTAGCTGTTCCGCTTAGCCGCGGCGCCGGACTCATATCTTCTCTTATTAAGGCACAGGGAATAC
>Ga0074195_1004900_pt1 | contig 10564 bp, 6 predicted proteins | sample EPASupsiteHSE623_FD_64525 | JGI IMG/M metagenome (GOLD analysis project Ga0074195, IMG submission 64525) | Bioremediated contaminated groundwater from EPA Superfund site, New Mexico - Sample HSE6-23 | ecosystem: Environmental > Aquatic > Deep subsurface > Groundwater > Contaminated ... | reverse complement strand
GTTTTTCTTTCACTGGGCGTATCTGAATGAAACCCTTAAAAAGACGATTCCCCGCCGGGCCGACCAGACCGGCATCTATCTGATCGGACTGAAAAATCCCCAATCGGCGGCAGAAGTCTCGCTGGCGGTGGACGCAACCTTCAAAAACTCGCTGGCCGAGACCCTGACCGAGACCGAAAAGGCTTTCCAGCTCAGCTTTGTGGCCATGACCGAGGCGATTGTGGTTGCGATCCGGATTGTCTCCTTTGTGGTGATCATCATTATCATGGTGGTGGTGGCCAATACCATGGCCATGACCGCCCGCGAGCGGATCGGCGAATATGCCATTTTCAAAGCCATGGGTTTCAAGGGCTACCACATCGCCGGACTGATCTTCGGCGAGTCGCTCTTCATAACGACCTGCGGCGGAATGATCGGGATTCTGCTGACCTTTCCGGTGGCGCACAAATTTGGTGAGGTCATGGGGCAGTTTTTTCCAATCTTCCAGGTGGCGCGGTCAACTATCTACATGGATATGCTCTTTTGCCTGCTGGTGGGGATTATTGCCGGTCTGTTTCCGGCCTGGCGGGCGGTGGGGATCAAAATCGCCGACGGGTTGCGCAGGGTAGGTTAGGTTTGAAGAGATCAAGGGGTGAGTATGAAAATCAGAATTCTGGTTGTTGACGATGAATTGAGTATGCGCGAGTTCCTTTCGATCCTGCTGGAGCGGGAGGGGTATCAGGTCGAGACCGCGGGCAGCGCCGAGGAAGCCCTGCGCCAGATGGAAAGCTCCCTGTTTGATCTGGTGCTTTCGGACGTGCAGATGCCCGGCCTGGGGGGCATCGAGCTTTTGTCGCGCATAAAACAGATCTCGCCGGAAACCGGCGTGCTGATGATCACCGCCTTTTCGGCCGCCGAGCAGGCGGTGGAGGCCATGAAGCTGGGGGCCTACGATTATATCTCCAAACCGTTTAAGATCGAGGAGATCAAGCAGCTGATAAAAAATGCCCTGGAAAAGCAGGGCCTGCGGCGCGAAAACATCCTGCTGAAAAAGGATGTTCAGGAGCGGGACAGTTTTTGCGGCATGATCGGCAAAAGCTCCAAGATGCGCGAGCTGTTTGGCATGATCCAGAAAGTCGCCAACAGCCAGAGCAGCGTGCTGATACTGGGGGAAAGTGGTACCGGCAAGGAGCTTGCTGCCCGCTCGGTGCACAGCTGCAGCCCTCGCAAATCTAAAGCGTTTGTGGCGGTCAACTGCGGCGCGATACCGGAAAACCTGATCGAGAGCGAACTGTTCGGGCACAAGCGGGGCGCTTTCACCGGCGCCATCAGCGATCATCCCGGGCTTTTCGAGCAGGCCGAAGGGGGCACACTCTTTCTGGACGAGATCGGCGAACTTCCGCTGCTGCTGCAGACCAAGTTGCTGCGGGTGCTGCAGGAACGCGAGTTCAAACGGGTGGGCTGCCCCGTGACCCGCAAGGCTGATGTGCGGGTGGTCTGCGCTTCCAACCGCGATCTGGAGTCGCAAGTGCGCGAAAACTCGTTCCGGGAAGACCTGTTTTACCGGATCAACGTCGTGCAGCTGCTGATGCCGCCGTTGCGCGAACGGATCGAGGATATCCCGCTGCTGGTGGAGCATTTTTGCCGGAAATACCAGGCTGGCGGACAGGCCGCTCCGGCTACCGTCACCCCCGGTGCCCTCAAGGCACTGATGAACCACCCCTTTCCGGGCAATATCCGCGAACTGGAAAACTGCATCGAACGCAGCCTGATCCTGGATCCCCAGGTCATTTCGGAAAGCACGCTTCCCAAGACGATTCTTAACGGCGGAGCGGCCACCCTTTCGGCCGAGGTCGAGATCCCCGAGGAAGGGCTGCAGCTGGAATCTCTGTTGGAGGATCTGGAGAAGAAATACCTGCTCAAGGCGCTGGAAAGAACGAGTGGCGCCAAGAAAAAGGCCGGCGAACTTTTGGGCATGTCGTTCCGCTCCTTCCGCTATCGCTTGGCCAAGTTCGGGCTGGACAGCGGGGAGGAGTGATGTGGTGGAAGCTTGATGGTTTGCGATAGATAACAGCGTCCGTTCTATAGCGGTGCAGTTGTTGCATTTCGAGCCGGCTGTACGGGAGCAGACAATGAAAACTATCCGCCACAATCATGCCGGCTTTACCTTAATCGAATTATTGATCGTTGTGGCGATCATCGGCATACTGGCTGCGATCAGTGTACCTATTTTTCGAGATTACACGATAAGAGGATACAATGCCGCTGCAGTGGCTGATTTGCGTTACTTCAAAACACAAATGGAAGCCGAATTTACCAATCAACAGTCGTATCCGTTGTTTTAAGGTGACTGACAAACATTGTCACCTGCCCTTGCAATTAATTGTCATTCGCTTGAGGTAAACGCAAAGTTGCGGATGGCAACCATTTGAAAATAAGGCTTATTGCTGTTGTGGCCTGAATATTGCTGGTACTTGTTGAAAATATGATCCATAAGTGCTCAATCAGTTGAGCTCACAACAAAAGAAAGGAGAAACACATGCTACAGAAAATCAGAAACAGAAAAGGTTTTACCCTGATCGAGCTCTTGATCGTTGTCGCGATCATCGGCATCCTGGCCGCCGTTGCTATTCCTCAGTTCTCTGCCTACCGCATCAAAGGCTTCAACTCGGCCGCCACCAGTGACTTGAGAAACTTCAAGACCCAGATGGAGTCCGCGTTTGCCGATGAGCAGGCATATCCTACTATTTCTGCAACCTGATAATTATTTTAATCTAACATTCAGCTTGGAAAGGAGTAAACAATGGCGAAAAAAGATATATTCAAAGTTTGTTTGATTGCCGCAGTTGTTATGTCAGCCTCAACTGCTATGGCTGCCGGTATTACTGGAACTACGTCAATTGGTGGTGGGACTTTTTCCCCATCGAACAAAGTTACTATTAATGTGGAATCAAACGGTACCAATTATGCGGCAAAATCCGGCCATTCAAGTGGCGACAGAACTATCTTCACCAATAATATCGACCCCAAGATGGTCTGGACGTCTAAAACTGTAGGTTCTGCACCTGATACCGTAACGGGTGCAACCGAAGCAATCGATACGACCTGGACCAGCCTGTAGTTTTAGCAATCTGACTTAAAAGCCTGACATTGCGTCAGGCTTTTTTTTTGTCTGTTGAATGGGGAAACAGCGCATGTGCAAGAATATTGATCCACAGGATGGGCATATGGAAATGTTCGATGAGGCTGCCGGATTGTTTCGGGATGGCAAACTTGCCGAGGCCCAAGCCTGTTATGAAAAATTGCTGAAAGGTAATGCCAATAGTGCCAGGGCGCTGCATGGCATGGGTGTGGTCCGTTTCCACCTGCATGACATCGAAGCCTCGTTCGAATATCTGCAGCGGGCTCTGCTTGTCCAGCCTGATTATGTGACCGCATATTGCAGTATGGGTTTGTTCCAGAGAAAGCTTGGAAAGCTGCTGGCAGCCAAAATGTCCTACCGGAAGGCGCTTGAACTGGATCCATCCGCGATTGAAACACTCTGCATTCTCGGGGCCATCTGCAAGGAGTTGAATCAGTACGAATTGTCAGAGGAGTATTTGAGCCGGGCACTGGACAGTGGTAGGGCACATGCTCCCGCACATTATGAATATGCTGGTCTGCACCTTAAGATGAAACACTATGATGTGTCCATTGAACACTTTATCAAAGCCTTGGAAGTACAGCCGGATTACGCTGATGCATACACTCAACTGGCTCTGATTTATCTTTCGCAAGGAAGGCAACTTGAAGCCAATACCTATTTAAAAACCGCTCTTGAACACCGGCCAGATTCGTTATTGATACGAGGCGTCCTTGCCTTTACCATGCATTATTTGCCGGGTGTTACGCCAGCTGATGTATATGCCGCCAGTACGGAGTGGGCTCGTCTGGCAGTGGGGGCCATCACAAGGCGCTTTGACAGGTATGATAACGACCCCGATCCGGATAAGGTATTGAAAATTGGCTTCATATCTCCGGATTTCAGACGGCATCCGGTCGGTTACTTCATCCAGTCCTTTATGATGCTGCATTCCATTGAGCAGTTTGAAGTGGTTTGCTATTCCGATGTCAGGGGGGAAGATGATCTTACGAAGCAGCTGATCGAATCGTCCGATAAATGGCGTCGTGTACATGGTGTCGAGGACGATAAACTGGCTGAAATGATACAGCGGGACAGGATTGACGTTCTGGTCGATCTGGCTGGTCACACCAAAGATAGCCGTCTCAATGTTTTTATCATGAAGCCGGCACCGATACAGCTTACCTGGGCCGGTTATGTCGGGACGACCGGTTTGGATGCAATCGACTACCTGATTTCAGACAGATTCCAGTCGCCAGGAGGATCCGAGGAGTATGCTGCTGAAAGGATCATCCGGATGCCCGATGACTACATTTGTTATACGCCTCCCGAGTATGCGCCTGACGTAGCACCGTTGCCGGCACTTGAGAATGGATACATTACGTTCGGGTGTTTTAACAATCACGCGAAAATTTCTGAAACTGTGGTTGCAGTGTGGTGCGAAATTTTAAAGCGGGTTGCAAATTCAAAGCTGTTTGTCAAAAATCCCTCGTTTAGCGATCAGAGTACGGTTGACAGGTTTATACTGCTCTTCGAAAAACATGGTATTCCGGCTGAAAGGATTCGCATTGAGGGGCAGAGTCCGCACCGGGAAATGCTGGCACGCTATGCTTTCGTTGATATCCAGTTAGATACAATGCCCTACAGCGGTGGTTTGACGACGCTGGAGTCGATCTGGATGGGAGTGCCGGTCATCACCTTCCCTGGAGAGCTTTTTTCGTCACGTCACTCATTGACGCATTTGATGAATATCGGGGTGCCAGAGTTCATTGCATCCTCACCAGAAGAGTACATTGCAATCGCTTGCCGTATGGCGGATGACGTAGAAAAGTTGTCTGAAATGCGCATGAATCTGCGTGACACAATGGCTTCCTCGCTGGTTTGTGACGGGTTTGGATTTACAGAAAATTTTCAGGATGCGTTGCGGGAAATGTGGCGTGAGTGGTGTGAAAAATCTGTAAAGGGATCGACTAACGTCGTAGACTGCACGGTTATAAAAGGTGATGATAGCGGGAACGAATGTCTGGGGGACCACATAGCATACAACGATCAGGGAAACACATATTCCGATCAGGGGAATTATGATGCTGCACTGACGTGCTACAAACAGGCACTTGATATCAAGCCAGGCTACGTTGAGGCGTACTTCAACATGGGGTTGGTGATGTGCAGAACGGGGAAACAGGAAGAGGCGCTGCGGTTGTTCCGGCTTGTGCTGTGTCTTGCCCCAGATTTTGTCGAAGCATACGACCATCTGGCGGAAACTCTGGTGAAGATGGGGCGGACGGAAGAAGCTCAAGAGGTCCTTGAGAAAAGGAATGTACTGGAGAAGGAAGGCGGTTTGGCTTGCACTGCCTCCATGGATAACGAACCGTCATACGCAACCATTGCTGTCGATCTGGCTGGGAGACAGCTTGAATTCAGGTGCCACAATAATGATTTATCCCGCTGTATCTGCACACATATCCTGAACGGCACGTCCTATCCGATACTGCCCATTGAAGAGGAAGTAAGGGTCATCGCAGATATCGGTGCCAATGTTGGGGCTGCCTCACTTTATTTAAAAAGTGTATATCCCTCCGCCACAATCCATGCTTTTGAACCCGCTTCCGAAACGTTCAGCTTGCTGCAGTATAATGCAGGTCAAGTTAATGACATTCATATTTACAACTATGGCTTGTCTGATAAAAATGACTCTGTAAAACTCTACCGGGGGACAATTGATTCGGTTACTAATTCCGTTTTCGTCGGACAAAAAACAGGTGAGTCTGAAATAATCCAGCTTTGTGCTGCAGCCGAGATCTTCAGCAAACTTGGTCTTGTTGCTGTTGATATCTTAAAAATTGACACTGAAGGGTGTGAAGTGCCGATTTTAACCTCGTTGGCGGATGTGCTGGATAGCACAAAAGTTATCTACATAGAGTATCACTGCGAAGAAGACCGGTTGACGATTGATGCGCTGTTGAGCAAGACACATTACCTACAATACGGACGGGTCAATGCTGTTCATCGCGGTGAGTTGGTGTACGTCAATAAAGCTTGCAACTCTCTTCAGGAATGCCCGTTAAAATGCTGACAACCTCACCTCGTGATAACGCCACCCTGCTTGGCAGACCCTATCAGGTCTGTCTGCTCGTCATTGCCGTGCTTACATTGTATTATCCGACCATGTTTGCGGAAGTCAGCGTGCTGGATGACCGTGAAGCTATTTCGGGTATGCTGAATACCGATACGTTTGACCTGAAGTCAATTCTTTTTCCGAGGTCTATGGATGGAGGGTATTACCGTCCGTTAATCGGTATAAGTTACGCAATTGACAGATTCTGGTGGTTCCTTGACTCAAAAATCATGCATTTTGAAAATATACTCATGCATCTTATCAATACCCTTCTTGTGTTTTGGCTAGGGAGCAGATTGTGCCGTCAGCAGCAGTCTGAAAAAATGATGCTACCATTCTGGGGAGCGCTGCTGTTTGCTCTGCACCCCATAAATGCCGAATCAGTCAACTGGATATCCGGAAGAACGGATCCCTTGGCCTGCATGTTTGTATTGGCAGCGATGCTGCTGGTACTACGGTATAAAGAACAAAAAAAAATGTTACTACTGCTCTTGGCGGGTATTTTGGCATTGCTTGGTGCTTTAGCCAAGGAAACCGCCCTGGGTTTCTTCCCGGCTTCGATTTTTATTCTCATGGTCGGATCTCAATTGGATAATTGTCCAGAATATCCTGTTGACAGAATGCACAAATCGTTGCCGGTGTTTTTAGGTTATACTGCAGTTGCTTTTCTGGCGGCACTCTTATTCGTCAATTATTATCTTGTTATACTGACCGGTGTCGTTTACTGGCTGCATTGCCTGTTTGCTGTCAATCGTGGGCAATTACTGGCAACAGCAGTGGCACGAGTTCGGTCGGCGCTCTTTTTTGTGGCGGCGATAATATTCTTCGGGTTGATATTCTATGGCTTACGCAAGCTGGCGTTCACGTCGGACATATCCAAAATATCAACGACCTTGCGGCTAATGATTGCCGACTTCAATTACACTATCCAGATTTTCATGGGTGCTGCAGGCTTTTATGTCAAAAAGTTTTTCATCCCGGCACCGCTGAATATTGCTATTCGTGAAATAGATCCGCTGTATGAGCTTTTTGGCGTAGTTTGCTTTATGGGCTGCGTGTATCTCATCACGCTTCGCCGTGTTGCAGCGGCCCTTGTTCTTGCAGGGTTTTTCATGCTTGCTCCGGCTTTTCCCTTTGCATTTGGAACCATAGCATGGACGGCGTTTGCCGAACGATACGACTACATCCCGTCTGCTTTCTGGATTCTCGGCTCAATCTGTTTTGTACAATCTCTTCCCGCCGAGCCTGTTTACAGAAACCGCAAGTTTATTCTGGGAGGTGCTGTCGTCCTGGTTGCTCTTTTTGCCGGACTGACCTTTGAAAGGAATCTTCTGTGGCAGACCAATATTGGTATCTTCAAAGACGCGGTTGAAAAATCTCCGACTTTTAAAAACGTCCGTGGCATTTATATTACAGCGCTGGTTGGGGACAGGCAGTATGAAGAAGCGGAACGTCAGTATTTTATTGCTAAAAAGCTTCACAGCATAACGTACGATGAACGTTATGATTTGCTGTATGCTTCTTTATTAATGAATAAGAAAAAGCATAGTGAAGTCGAACGGGTTTTTGCGGAGATCGAGAGTAAGACAAATAAAAAATCAGAAGCACTTTATGAAGGAATGGTTGCGTATTATGATACGCGTTTGTTTAACGAGAAAGATGTTGCTGTTTTGGATGAAATCAGAGCGAAAAAAATATATGCGATAGAGCGGCTATACGAACTGAATAAGTCACCCCATACAGCATATAAGCTTGGACAAGCGTATATGGCGGTGGGAGATTATAAAAGGGCATATGAAAATATCAAGATTGCCGCTGAACTGTATGGAACGAAAAATCCTATGAAGCGTAATTCCGAAGTGTTGTTGAAAACAATAGAAAGAAAGATTAAACCGTGATTTTGCCGCCATGAAAAATGATCCTGAACGTATTAAGGCAACAACTGATACCGAGAAAGCTTTTGCTTACCACCAAGCAGGGCTCTTTGATCAGGCGCGTGAAATATACCTTCGGATCCTGCGCTATAATCCTGACGATTATAATGCGCTACAATTACTTGGCGTTCTGGCGGTACATGACGGTGATTATTCCCTGGCGGTCGAGCTGATAAGCCGGGCTGCTAGGGTGGTCGATTCAGATCCGTCGATCTTCAATAATCTTGGAGAAGCGTACCGGGGACTTAATCAGCTCAAGGACGCCGAACAGTGCTTTCGCCGCGCACTGAATCTCGATAGTAACTATGCACTGGCTTATAACAACCTCGCAACTGTTCTCCATCACTTTAAACGCTCTCTTGAAGCCGAAGAAGCCTGTAGGCATGCTCTGGCTTGCCATCCATTTTATGCAGAAGCGTATAACAATCTTGGCATCATACTCGCTGACCTGAACAAATATGACGAAGCTGAAACCGCTTACCGACAAGCCCTGAACATGAACAACGATTATTTCGATGGTTATGTGAACCTTGGCATTCTTTACAAGAATATGGGGCGCTACAGGGAATCAGAACAGGTATATCGAAAGGCTTTACGATTGAATCCCCACGCATCTGAAGCTCTCTATAACCTTTCGATTCTTGAACTGCTTCAGGGAAAATTACGCAAGGGATTTGAACACTATGAAAATCGAGTAGAGAAGCATGACATACTTTTGAGTGCGCCGCTTGAGTGCCCACCATGGCAAGGCCAAAAGCTGGATGGCAAATCTCTGTTGTTAATTACAGAACAGGGAGCCGGTGACTCGATCATGATGATGCGCTATCTCCGAGTGTTAAAAAAGTCCAAATTTCCCGGACGGATAGGCGTTTATTGCGATGTCTCTTTGCAAAGAATCTTTTCTTCTTTCCCTGAAGTGGATCAGCTTTATTTAAAGCCGGAATCTCCTCCTTTTAACGAGTTTGATTATCACTGCCCCATGATGAGTCTGCCCTATCTGTTTAAAACAACTCTCTTTACAATTCCACAACCCGTCCCCCCTGTCTGTGTGCCAGACGAAATTAAGATCAGGTGGCAGAATCAATTCTCAAATCTGCAGGGGATAAAAGTTGGTCTGGCCTGGTCAGGGAATAGAGAACTGAAGGCGGATGCAAGACGCAGTATCCCATTGAGCGTATTCATGCCATTACGAGACGTGCCCGGAATACATTACTTCAGCCTGCAAAAAGGGTATGGTTCTGAACAGCTACTGGAATCGGACTGGAATATTATTGATGTTATGGATGATTGTAAAGACTATCTGGAGACGGCATCTCTGATTGACATGTTGGACCTTGTAATCAGTGTGGATACTTCAGTTGTCCATCTTGCTGGTGTGATAGGTAAACGGCTATGGTTACTGAATCGTTTTGAAAGCGAATGGCGCTGGATGCTTGAGCGGGAAGATTCACCGTGGTACCCCACGCTTAAGATATTTCACCAGGAATCCATTTCAGACTGGAGCCATGTTATGCAGCGAGTTGCTGATGAATTGCGTCGTATGGTGGATTCTCATCAAAACAGTACTGTCAAAGAATGCCGAAACGATGATTTTCACCAGGGGCTTGCTTTTCTTGTCTCAAAGGATTTTGTAAATGCTGCAGAATGTTTTGAAACAGTCCTATCGCAGTTTCCCGGTAATGCTGATGTCCATAACAATCTCGGGATTGCCTATTTCGAAATCGGTTTTACTGATGACGCCAAAGATGAATTCAAGACGGCCACAAAAATTGATCCGGAGCATGCAGAAGCATGGAAAAATCTGGGTAAAGCGATCAGAGATACCGGGGGTAATTCAGCGTCAGCGGCCAGTTGTTTCAGAAAAGCGCTTTCTCTGGTTCCTGATTCTGATGATGCCTGGATGATGCTGGGCACCACTCTCCTGGACAGGGGGCGCAGCGCCGAGGCTGTCAAATGTTTCAGAAAATCTTTGGAACTTAATCCCTATAATTGTGATGCTCATTCCAATTTGTTGTTTGCCATGAACTACCTGTCGCAGGTATCCCAGGCTGATCTGCTGGCTGAAAGCCTGCAATGGAATGATGTTCATACTGCAGGCATTTTCGCGATGCAGCATGAAAGCGGAACCGATCGGTTTCGGAACGGTCGACTGCACATCGGATTTGTTTCGGGGGATTTCAAACGTCACCCGGTTGGTTATCATCTGCTCCCGATCCTCGCGGCGCATGACCGAGAGCAGTTTGCCATTTACTGCTACGAGACGATTCATGAACCGGATGATCTGACTGTTCAGATGCAGGAGTATGTGGATGGATGGCGCGATATTTCCCGGCTTTCTGATGAAGATGCCGCCAAGGTTGTGTGTGATGACCGGATTGATATTCTGATTGATCTGGCCGGATATACAAAAGG
>Ga0074195_1004899_pt1 | contig 10567 bp, 8 predicted proteins | sample EPASupsiteHSE623_FD_64525 | JGI IMG/M metagenome (GOLD analysis project Ga0074195, IMG submission 64525) | Bioremediated contaminated groundwater from EPA Superfund site, New Mexico - Sample HSE6-23 | ecosystem: Environmental > Aquatic > Deep subsurface > Groundwater > Contaminated ... | reverse complement strand
CGAGATAGTCTCGGTGAACTAGAACAGAATTACAATAACCGCTTTTAATTGATGGAAAATTCAGCAGATTTTCTGCGCGGTTGAAACGATTTTTCAGGACGCTTTTTTGTGGGTGATAATGTCGATGGGTGGGCTGGTTTATGAGGTTTTTCTTCTTGGAAAAAGCATTTAAGTGGCGCTGCGCGAGCTTGGGACTGAAGGATCGGATCTGTCAATAAGCGGTCACCACTCATCTATCAGGGCACTCACATCGGATGAAGCTCCTATGATGAATCCCGCCATGCTTCCGAACATTGCTCCAGCCGAGCCGCCAACTGCAAAGCCGAATACTGCGCCACTGGCAACACCGGCGACCGTCCGGGCCCGTATTAGCTGATCCTCCGTCTTGCCACTGGCTACTCAGGGCGAGCGGTAACCTGAAAGAAGATCTCGACGAAGCCCGACCACTCGCACGGGCTATCATTCCGGATAGCGTGGCCAGAAGGACCCTGTTGAATGTAACAGGAATAACGCTAAATCTTCTGTCTCATCGATCCCGGCCCGGCACGCGGCATTATCCCAGCCCTAATGCTATCCTGGCGGCCTGCAAGAAGCTTATCGAGATCATCGGCCCGGCCCCGAACCCGATAGGCACATCACCACAACAATCGAGATCCTTGAGACTGCAGATGTTTCTGATTTAATGAAGTATAGTGACAAGGATCGAAGTGAAGATACATCGGAGCCGGATGATCCCTGAGGATCAGGATGGGATGCTGACGCCGCCACAAGACGGTTGAACCCAATGCTCATCGAAGTGGTGTCGAAAGCAATTGAAGTCAGATTGCTCATTAACTGCGGATCTTTGAGTCCGAGAGGCGAGGATCTCCTCTCTTTAAATTCTGCCTGAACGGCGCTTGATTCTTCACTCCAAAAATTCGTCTTCACGATTCATTCCTGGCGATGTCATAATCATTAGCATCTGGACACGAGGCTATGGATGAAAAACCCCGCGCACATGGCTTGAATGGATGGCGATGAAGATGGCTTAGAAGACATTCATCTTTTGGTAGTGTGTCATAAATAGAAAGACATAAATATTGCAACACACTACTAATCTTCATTGAGAACAGTCCATAAATGGGCAAAGGCGACGTGGCAAGCCTACGAGCACTCAGAGCAAACAGCTTCGTACGAAGGATAAGAGGAAAACAATGGTCCATGATACCCCAGGCCGAAAAGAGGCCCGGAAGCTTAGGGAAAAGGCCATGGCCCTAAGCAAAGAGGCGCAAACCCTGTCCGGAATTTCCGGGGCCGAGGTCCTAGCCGAGAAGAAGGCTGCGGAGGCCAAGAAACTGCTGGAAGAGGCCCGAAGATTGCAGGAAAGGGCCAGATTAGAGGATTTGAAGGTAGTTCAAGAGCCCCTAACCAAGACCACGAGTAAGGGAGAGCGCCGGGTATACCTCAGGTGGGTATGCTACTGGCGAGAAGGCGGAAAACTTCGCAAGATCTACCTGGGGAGCTGTAAGAAGATAAGCCAGGTAGAAGCCCTTGCAAAAGCCAGGATTATGAAGAGTACGTTCTTGCAGAGAGGAGGTTTAGATAAAATGATAGAGATGGTCCAGAGAGACGTTTCGAAATCAATGACCAAACAGAAGCGTGCCCGAGAGATTATGAGCCGAAATTTTTTCGGTATTGAGGAAGCCGTCAAGCATTTCGGGATTAATCCAACCAGCGAGCAGCTTGCTGTCCTTTCGGATGTCCCGTTCTCTGAGGCCCTGCTGGAACAATCGAAAGACACCCATGTCCTCGCAGCGGTCTTCCCATTATCGATCCTTGAGATTCGTGATAATGTTGATCCCAAGCTTTTCTACAACCATAAGAGTGCCTGGTATAATGAACAGTCTTTTGCCAGGGAGAATGGAGAGGTTAGCTGGCAACTTATTCGTAAGGCCCCGGCGGACGGCCTGATATCAAAGAACTCGCAAGAGCAGCAAGCACTCTTTGGCAAGGATGAGGATATGCCCACGGCTCAAGCATTGGTCTACACGGCAATTGGCTATTTCTTGAACACCGGTGAGCGGTTTATGGACCGAAAATATGCCTGCACATCGTCTGTGGATTCCGGTGGCAATCGTGTCTATATCAGCGATGTCGGTTTGAATGGTCTCGGTATCAGCGATTATTGGGATGCAGTCCGTTACGACAATGAAGATCTTTCAACTCCCCGCAAGCTCTGAAAATTGCATCTAACCTGCAAGATTCGGCCAGGTCTGCTTTGCCGCGTCCAAGCGCCGGTATTTCCTTTTAGACGTTCTGATCTTCGATAATGCCTACAGCTCTTGTCCAGCCGGCCGACGCTCCCCTTATCTTCACAGGGAAACAAGCAATCATGAACCCTTGCGAGGGGAGCTGCTCCAGATTATGCAGCTTCTCCAGGTGACAATAGCCGATGGTCCGTCCAGCTCTGTGGCCTTCCCAGATTAGTCCGGCATCCCCTGTTTGGATGAACTTCTTCTTGGTATGTATAAACGGAGCATCCCAGTACCAGCTATCGATACCAGTCAGGCGTACACCTCGTTCCAGAAGATAGAGCGTTGCATCCCGTCCCATGCCCGCTCCGCTGGATGAATAGTCGGGCTGGCCATATCTAAATCCCGCTCTGGTGTTGACAACAACAATCTCCAGGGGCTTGAGTTCGTGGCCTATTTTCTCCAATTCTTCCCTAACATCATCTGCAGTGGCCACATATCCATCGGGCAGATGCCTGAAGTCGAGTTTAACCGCTGGCTGGAAGCACCAACGGAATATCAACAACTTCGGCGAAGTTCTCCCGGTGATTCTGATGTTCTTGCCTGAGACGTGGAAAAAGTAAGAATTGGTGGCTGCAAGTATTCTGTTTCCTTCAGCCATCAATTCATTGCGATACATCTCATCACAGGTACCTTCTGGTCGAACTGCTGGGAAGCAGGAGACCATTTCTGCTTCCCGCACTTTCTTATAAGCTTTCCAGAATCCAAGGCGTCCACTGGTTTTGCTATTTTAGTGTACCATCTTCGACCTCCTTAGAATAAGAAACCTGCTTTGTCGCAGAGTTGGCTATATTGCAGGCAGTGCTCCCTATCCGCATCTTCCTGATGGCCGCTGCGTCCTGAGAGCTTATGGCGAATATATCTAAATATGTTTCATAAAATAATGAGAATTATATTTCATCCTAAGCTTTATGGGAGAAAGAGATTCACAAAAGTGCAATTTACATAATTATATATGCAGAAATATTGAGTATTCTAGTGCGGAGAAGTAATATATTATCACATCCTATCGATCATCTGGTGAAGATGCCCCATGAGGTTATTAATAGTCTCCAACCGTCTGCCCGTAACTGTACTGAACGAGCGCACAATGAAGTTTCAGGAGAGCGTGGGCGGCCTTGCCTCTGGGCTGAGGGCTTATCTTGATTCGGCCAAAAAAGATCCTGATTTCGATTACATATGGGTAGGCTGGCCTGGTACAACGGTGAAAGGTCCGAAAAAAGAGCAGTTGAAGTCAGCGCTCATCTCTGAATTCAAGGCTTACCCGGTCTTTTTATCCGAGACGGCTATGGATAAGTTCTATCACGGCTTCTGCAACAGGACCATATGGCCGTTGTTTCACTATTTTCCGTCATATGCAGTGTATGATGAGGACTACTGGAACAGCTACAAACAGGTTAACGAGGAGTTCTGTAAAGAGATATTGAAGATCTTAGAGCCTGGTGACATAGTATGGATTCACGACTACCACCTGATGCTGCTTCCAAAAATGCTCAGAGATAGGGTCCCGGAGACGGCTATAGGGTTCTTCCTTCACATACCCTTTCCTTCCTACGAGGTCTTCAGATTGCTACCCAGCCGGTGGCGCAAGGCGATCCTGGAGGGGATGCTCGGCGCCGACCTGATAGGATTCCACACCCACGATTATACCCAGTACTTTGCCAAGTGCGTGAGTCGCATAACGGGGCATGAGCACAACATGAATCGGATCAATGTGGGCGATCACCTGGCGAGAGCTGATACATTCCCCATGGGCATAGACTTCGATAAGTTTAACTCCGCTGCAGGCAGCCCCCAGGTTGCCGGTAAGATTGAGGAGATCAGGAGGACCCTTCGGGGATACAAGATCGTTCTCTCCGTAGACCGCCTGGATTACACCAAAGGCATCGTAAATCGATTGAGGGGATATGAAGCCTTTCTGGAGAGTTCGCCGGACTGGCATGGAAAGGTTACCCTCATCGCCGTGGTGGTACCCTCCCGGATAAAGATGGAGCACTACCAGCATATGAAGAGACAGATAGATGAGCTGGTGGGCAAGATAAACGGCAAGTTTGGAAGCGTCGACTGGACGCCCATCCTGTACAGCTACAGGTACATACCTTTTGAGCATCTGATTGCCCTCTACAGGACAAGCGACATAGCCCTCGTTACGCCCCTGAGAGACGGAATGAACCTCATAGCCAAAGAGTATATCGCTACCAAAATAGATGGAAGGGGAGTATTGATCCTTAGCGAGATGGCTGGTGCCTCCAAGGCCATGTGTGAGGCTGTAATCATAAATCCAAGCAATGTAAAGGAGATTGCCGATGCTCTTGAGGAAGCTTTAGAGATGCCCGACGAGGAGCAGATAAGGCGCAATGAAATCCTGAGAGCCAGGACCAAGAGCTATGATGTGGTGCGGTGGGCTGAAGATTTCATAGATGCGACCCTTGATGTAAAGAAAGAGCAAGAGCGTCTGAGCACCATGGCCCTGGACCCATCGGCCTGCGAAGATCTTATGGAGGACTACAGAAGGGCGAAGAAGAGGCTGTTGCTTCTGGACTACGACGGCACCCTGGTGCCCTTCAGCAACGACCCCAAATCAGCAAGCCCAGGAAAGGAGCTTTTGGATACTCTAGAAGCCCTAACTATGGACCCGAGGAACGAGGTAGTCCTGATCTCAGGCAGGGATAAGGCCATGCTACAAAAGTGGTTTGGGAAGCTGAACTTAAGCCAGATAGCGGAGCACGGAGCCTGGATCAGGAAAAAGAAGGATGCCTGGGGCATGTCCAAACCCCTTTCCGCCAGCTGGAAGCCCATGGTGATGCCGATTATGGAGAGATATGCGGACAGGCTTCCCGGTGCCTTTGTCGAGGAGAAGGAGTACTCTCTGGTCTGGCACTACAGAGCCGCTGACCCAGAAGTGGCTTCGGTCAAGGCCAGAGAGATCGTAGACGATCTGGTAAACTTTACTGCAAACATAGATGTTCAGGTGCTCCGGGGCAATAAAATCGTTGAGGTCAGAAGTGCTGGAATAAATAAAGGAATGGCCCTCATGTCTTGGATATCTGAGGGTGGTTTTGACTTCATCCTGGCCGTGGGAGACGACTCCACTGATGAGGACATGTTCAGGGTTCTACCTAAGACCGCCCACTCCGTGAAAGTTGGAAATTCGGAATCATGTGCCAGATTCAGATTGAAAACTCAGAGCAAAGTTTTGGAACTAGTGGGAAAGCTGAGTAAAGAGAGCTTCGCTACCGAGGATTCGGCAGCTATATCGAGAGCTGCTTCATCTTAACCATAGAAGGCATAGATTCTACGTCAAAAGATGTCTGAAGACTGCTGCCAGAATTAGAGCAATGGAGAAATAGGGCACAGGACGCGGTCCTCCTTCGTTCCTATGCCCATAACGCTCGCTTTGCTTATCCAAAATGACCAAAAATGAGCCTCACAATCGGACGACATCCTCCTCGTGGTACAATGAAAGGAACAGTAGAAGATAGTCTCCTATGTGCCTGGTTATGAGGAAGTTGTTCCTGACATGCTCTCTGCCATTCAATCCAAGGGTTTTGGCGTATTCTGGATCTTTAAGAAGTTCCTTTAAATAGTAACTTGTGCCGTCCAGGGAATAAGTAAGGATTCCGGATGATTTGTGGTTTATCTGCAGTGGGATGCCGCCAACTGCCGACGCTATCACCGGCTTGGCCTTCCAAAGAGCCTCCGTAACCGTCAGGCCGAATCCTTCCCGAAGGGATTTTTGAAGTATGACCGTGGAAGCCCTTTGAAGGGCATTAATCTCCACGTCGCGGGAAGGCGGAAGAAAGATCACGTGTATATCCGGGTCCGTCTCTGCTGCGGATTTTACCATTTTTAAGACCTGAAGGCCTTCAGGATCGTCAGTTGCGCCACCACCTGCGAGGACAAGCTGACAGTCGACGTGTTTCTTGACCCTTTTATAGACCTCCACGACCCCCACCGGGTCTTTGAGCTTGTCAAAACGGGAGATTTGGGTCACTATGGGTCGGCCCATGTCGATGTTAAAACCCTCGACTATGGAACTTATCGTTGACTCTGGAAGCTCTTTATTCTTATCGCTCAAAGGATCTATCGAAGGAGGTATCAGTATCTTTTTGATGTCTATATCGGATCGAGCAAACCGGGGCGAAGAGAAAACCGAAGAATCGTATTTTTCGATATAAGGTCTCAAGAGGTCCACGGCCCTCATCTGCGGCTCAGTGATATCGATATGGCATCTCCAGATCCACTTATTACCGATCTCTTTCTTCATCTCCACGAGAGCTATAGGCTGAGGATCATGGATCATTATTATATCCGAGGTGAGATCCATATCCGCCGCATTCTGACGGTTGACCTCCAGGAAATAATCCCATTCCTTCTCAGCGATATCGAGATTTACCCCGTGCATAGCGTTGTGAAGGTCTTTGCTAATCTTGAAGAACCTCTCATTTCCCTTGATGACGTCCCAGCCGACATCTACTCCCAAGTCCCTGAGAAGAGGAATCATCCTGGTAAGGATCTCGGCTACACCCCCTCCGACAGAGGTGGAATTGATGTTGGTAATCGATTTTCCCTTTAACCTCTCTGCGAGCAGATGCAGATCGTCTATCACATCCCTTCCCACGATGGAAGCATAGTCATCGAGATTAGACATATTTCTTCACCATGTGATTGATTTTCAACCTCAGCCCCACCAGGGTTGAGTTATATGGGTCCAGCCTTGAGATCTCTTTAGCAAGAGCCTCCTGGCCTATGCTCTTAAACCAAGCGGAAAAGTCGTTTTCAGGTAGTTTTAACCTCATGGGCGCCTCGAACATATGGAAATACAGGGAGTGAATGCTTATCCTGCTGAGGACTTCTGCGAACTCGGCGAGATCTTTGGCGATATAGGGCGTGGGTAGGACGAAGATCTTGCAGCTCATGAAATCGAACTCTTGACCTATTGGACAATCTGTCAAATATTCTCCTCTTGAGATGTATCCATCCAGTATTCTCGCCAGCTCCCCCCTGAGATCCTCAAGGTCGAGGAAGCTCACGGTATCTACCTCTAGAAAGGCCTCCCCTAGGCGTTCCAAGTGAAGGATATCCTTTAGCCAGACAGCGAAATCGCTGGGCGGTTCTGGCGATAGGTACTGATGCTGCTGTATGAATCTGTGGGTGTGGTAATATATGGAGCCTGCAGGTACTTTCTTTATATTCTCCAGCAGCTCGACGGGATTCTTTGCCTTTAACCCCAGCAGTTCAACCTGATTATATTGTGTATAGAAGCGAAAGCCTTCAGCCATCTTCAGATCTCCTTAGTAATTTCGATCTCCCATTATTTATTAAAGCTACGTACACGAGGACAAACCATGCTTGAAGCTTTGATATTGAACATCTGGTAACTGAGGAAATATACTTCAATCGGATAAAAAATTTTCAGCGGGCATCACGCCCACGCTGATATATCCAGCTTCACGCCCTTAAATAATATCGCCACGGGCCTGGATATTTCCGATACGAAAGGCACCTTGACGTTGAAGCGCATCGACTCTCCAGCTGGGATTTCAGTCAAGGCATCTCCCACATCTCCAGGATATACCCAGCCAAACTGATCCACCAGGGCAAAGTTCGAGCTGTTGTATTCGGCAGTGTGGTTTGCACTATTGGTGATGTTCAGGTCTAAGTTCCAGTTGCCTTGGCGCCATCTCATCCCATTTGGTTCAAAGGTTGCCCCGTAGAAACTGAGCGTTGCATTGTGACCTGTGGCCTCAGGCATGCCGGTCCAGTTTATGTAAAAAGGATCTGATTGAGAGGGCACGATTCTAAGACGCTTTATGATGATATCTTTAGGGACATCGAACAGGAGCATATCTCTGATAGATCTGTTATACTCGGTCTCTGTCGGGAACCCATGCAGGTTAGATCTGTAGGGACCGCTGTTGCCACTATAAGTGTTGTTATCGCTATCGATCAGCTCTACGTCGTATACATCTTCATCGCTGGCGGAGATGTCAACATATAATCCATTACCGTATTCATATTTCATAACATCGTAGACGGTCACATTGACTATCCCGTTGCCGCCGCACAGGGGAAAGGCCTGAACCAACGGAATCAAGATTATTAGCAACGTAAATATTATAATCGCTCCAAGTCGGTCCAGCCCAAGATTGAATACTTTCATAAGCTAGGATATTGAGGCCAATTTCTTAAATAATATTGTGTCGATTTGGGTTTGATGGGGACCGATGACTTAAAGCCAAGGTTAGAGATTGGCTATTTCGAAATTGGTTCAGAGTATAAAAAATCCCCCAGGTGGGCGCAGAGATATGATCAGCAGCATACCACCTAACAGGCAGTACCAGTTTACAGAAGCTACCAGCAGAACGACGAGATACCATTATGAAATCGGAAGTCAAGAACTTCTACGACCTCGCGCGAGCGGGTTATACCAGAAAATGGGTTACCTTAAGCATACTGATAGGAATTGCCGCAGGCCTGGGTTCCATAATCTTCTACTGGTCTTTAACGACTGCCACTCAGCTCCTGCTCGGATTTGTCGCAGGATATGTCCCCCCCACGTCCACAGGAGAGGGGGCGACCGTATTTACCGGCGTGGCCAGGCCCTGGATCCTGCCCATCCTCACGGCTGCGGGGGGGCTGCTGAGCGGGATTATAGTCTTTCATTTTGCTCCGGAGGCCGAAGGGCACGGGACCGACGCTGCCATAGATGCATTCCACAATAAAGGAGGAGTCATTCGTCGCCGGGTGCCGGTGGTTAAAGCCATAGCATCCGCCATTACCATAGGCTCCGGCGGCAGTGCCGGTCGAGAAGGACCCACCGCCCAAATAGCCGCTGGTACAGCCTCTGCCCTGGCGGACCTGTTTCATCTATCTGAATCCGACAGGCGCATTGCCGTGGCTGCCGGGATCGGCGCCGGGATTGGCTCCATCTTCAAGGCCCCCTTGGGCGGTGCCATCCTTAGCATGGAGGTCCTCTACCGCCGTGATTTCGAGTATGAAGCTCTTCTGCCGTCCTTTATCGCATCCGTTGTGGGTTACAGCATCTTCGCTTCCTGGAACGGATGGGCGCCAGTCTTCGGCAGCGGCATCGTCACACCGTTCAGCAGAGCTCCTGAGCTTATCTCCTACGCGATCCTTGGCGTAGTCTGCGGACTGGCCGGCATTGGGTACGGGCGCAGCTTCTACTACCTGAGAGATCTGTTCAAGAACGCTGGAATTCCCAATTGGATAAAGCCCGCAATTGGGGGGCTCATGGTCGGCTTAATAGGCGTCTTTCTGCCCCAGGTCCTGGGCACCAGCTACGGTTGGCTGCAGTTCGCCATTAACGGCGACTTCATCGCCTTGCCTGTGACTGTCATGCTGGCAGTAGCGGTCTTGAAAATCCTAACAACCGGGCTGACCATAGGGTCGGGCGGCAGCGGCGGCGTTTTCGCTCCAGGTTTGGTGATCGGCGGAATGATTGGCGGCGTCTTGTGGAATCTCCTTCACATCTTCCCAGCCATCACTCCCAGCTCCCCCTCGGCCTTCGTTATTGTGGGCATGATGGCTCTCTTCGGAGGTATCGCCAAAGTCCCTCTGGCGGTGATCATCATGGTAAGCGAGATGACCATGGATTACACCCTCTTGATCCCCAGCATGCTGGCCTGCTCCATAGCCTATTTTGTCACTAGAGACAATTACATCTACGAGAAGCAGGTGAACGTGAGGGCGGAGTCGCCTGCCCATCGACATGAGTACTCTGTTATGTTCCTCAAGGCTCTTAAAGTGAAAGAGGCTATGGTCAGCAACGTACCGATCATCAGCCCCCAGTCGACGCTGGATGAAGTGACCAACCTCCTAAAAAGATGCGAGGTTCACGCCGTGCCAGTGGTGGATGGTGGCAGGATGGTAGGGATTGTGGCTAAACAGGATGCGGTAAGATGCATTTACCAGGATCGTCCACGGGCATTGGTGAAAGATGTAATGAGCCCCAAGCTGGTAGTAACCTACCCGGATGAATCCCTATTTGACGCAATGAATAAGATGATCGTAAATCACATCAGTCAGCTCCCGGTTGTGGAGAGAAATAAGCCCGATCAGCTCCTCGGCTTGATAGCTTTGGACGATGTGACCAGAATCCAATGCGGCAGCAAACACTAGTGTCTCGTCATTTTTATAACGTCGTAAAGTATATGATGTATTAGCTTCATAACCAAACAGGGAGAATTGGATATGAAGAAATACGTTGTTGCACTTTCTGAAGAGGAGCGTAATACCCTCGTTGAACTTACTTC
>Ga0074195_1004898_pt1 | contig 10568 bp, 7 predicted proteins | sample EPASupsiteHSE623_FD_64525 | JGI IMG/M metagenome (GOLD analysis project Ga0074195, IMG submission 64525) | Bioremediated contaminated groundwater from EPA Superfund site, New Mexico - Sample HSE6-23 | ecosystem: Environmental > Aquatic > Deep subsurface > Groundwater > Contaminated ... | reverse complement strand
TTTACTTCGGTCATAATCTTCATGTCGGTCGTCCCTTTCGTTCAAGTGGTTGTCATGCAACTCCACTTTGGCACGTCGATGCCGTTTCAGGAAGGGGCGACCATCCCATTATTCCGGGGCCGCAAAGCGGAACCTGGAATCCAGAGACAACCTGGATTCCCGCTTTCGCGGGAATGACAGGTTACTGGTTTGTTGCTGCCATGCAATTATGGAATCCTTAGTAAGTAATGCAGCCCCAACCCATCCTGCGCCTAACCACGCTACACGAGCTTGAACAGCGGCATCTAAACGTAACCCCGCCGCTGATGGAACGCGCCGGGAAAGCCGCCGCAGAGATTGCCCTGCGATTGGCAGGGAATTCCTTGGCGCCGCCGCTGATCGTTGCCGGCCCCGGCAACAACGGCGGCGATGCCTTTGTCGTGGCGCGCTTGCTGAAACAAGCAGGATGCGATCCTCTGCTGGTGTTTGCCGGAGATGCCGCACGGCTTCCGGCTGACGCGCGCGCCGCCTGCGATGCCTGGCTTGCCAGCGGCGGTAGTCTGCAAGACGACCTGCCCGAGGGCAATTTCAGCATTGCCGTCGATGGCCTGTTCGGCATCGGCCTCAGCGCCCGGCGCCCGCTTGAAGGCCGTCACGCAATGCTGGTGAGAAAGCTCAACTCGCTCAACTGCCCGATACTGGCGCTCGACATACCGAGCGGCCTCGATGCCGAAACTGGCTTCGTCCCTCCCGGCGACAATGTCGTACGCGCCACCCATACCGCCACCTTTATCGCCCTCAAACCGGGCTTGCTGACGCTTGATGGCCCCGACCATTGCGGCGAAATCAGCCTGCACAACCTGGGGCTGGACATCGACGATGCGATGGTTGACGGCCATACCATTGCCCGGACGCTATTCACCGGGCAACTGCGTCCGCGCCTGAAAAATTCGCACAAGGGCAGCTACGGTAGCGTCGGCATTATCGGCGGCGCTACCGGCATGGCTGGCGCCGCGCTGCTGGCGGGTCGCGCCGCGTTGAAACTTGGCGCCGGGCGCGTCTATGTCGGCATGCTGGAACGGCTCGCCGTCGATCCCCAACAGCCGGAGTTAATGCTGCGCCCGGCTAGCGATGTCTTCGACCTCGCCACCTGTCTCGCCATCGGCCCTGGGCTCGGCCAATCCAAGGAAGCGCTGGCCTTGCTGCGCCGGGCGATCACCAGCAAGCTGCCGCTGCTGCTCGACGCCGACGCGCTGAATCTGCTTGCCAGCCATCCGGTGCTGGCGCGAAATCTAGCCCGCCGCACAGCGCCGACACTGCTGACGCCGCATCCGGCAGAAGCCGCGCGCCTGCTTGGCTGCGATGTGGCAAGCGTGCAGTCCGACCGCATCGCCGCCGCGCAGGAACTCGCAAAGCGCTTCACCGCACTCACCGTACTGAAAGGCTGCGGCAGCATTATTGCCTTACCCAACGGGCGTTGGTTCATCAACACTTCCGGGAATGCGGGGTTGGCCAGCGCCGGCAGCGGCGATGTATTAAGCGGCATCGCCGCCGCCCTGCTGGCGCAAGGCTGGCCAGCCGATCTGGCGTTGCCGGCAGCCGCTCACCTGCACGGTTGCGCCGCCGATGCCTGCGTCGCAGCAGGCATCGGACCGATTGGCCTCAGCGCCAGCGAGACAATCGAAGAAGCCCGCAATGTTATGAACAAATGGATGGCTACCACCCACGCCCAGATCATCCATGACACCAGCACCGGTGGAGCTTCGCTGAATTCCCAGCCTGCCAAAACGTATTATTGATGTTTACCAAAGTGCATGACAGGGATTCCGTCATTCCGGGGCCGCGAAGCGGAACCCGGAATCCAGTGCCAGTCTGGCGCTGCATTTCCTTCGGTCAGATTCCGGCTTTCGCCGGAATGACGGCGTTTGTTGTAGTTGCTGTCACGCAATTAGGAAATCCTCAGTAAAATAATTCACAGGGTGCGCTCAACAAGACATCCGCGGAACCGCCCAATCTCTCGAACAAAGGCGCCCGTTGCCGCGCCACGCGGAATAGACAAATAGTCGAATCGAATATCCGGCTCGCGAACCAATAACAAATCCAGCATCCTGCCTATCAGAACAGATAGGTCTCATCGACACTTGGTGGGTCTATCATACCATCCTGGCATTCCATGGAATACCATATGTTTCATATGGTTACGCCAGTATCGGCAGATTTAAGGAAGAGCCAGGAGAACTCAATCCTGGTTTTGTTGCTGTGCAAACCACTCGACAATTGTCTATAAACTAGTATCGTCAATTAACAATAATGGCAACGTTGGGCATCGTAGTTGCCTAATTATTCATCTCAGAAGCAAGAAGAAAAATGGACAGACTAAAGAGGTTCCTCAATCTCCGAGGACGTCTGTTGCTGCTGGTTCTCCTGGCGGTGATTCCAGCTTTCGGACTGATCGGCTATTCTGCTTGGGATGATCGGGCAGATGCCGTTGCCCAAACCGAGCAGGAAACCGGACGATTAGCCTCGTTCGTCGCCGAGACGCAAAGCCGCCATATCGAGGATACGCGGCGAATGCTGAATCTCCTCGCCAGCTTGCCTCTGGCACGCGATCCGGCCCTGCTTCACCTCTGCAACGATACCTTGCCGAGAATTCGAGACCGGAATCCCATGTACGCCAACATCGGCATGACGGACGCCGATGGCAATCTGCTGTGCAGCGCCCGTCCCTTCAAGCAGCCGGTCAATTTCTCCGACCGGGCCTGGTTTCGCCGCGCCGTGGCAACCCGCAACTTCGCCGTTGGCGACTATCTGGTGGGGCAACTGACCAACATGCCGAGCATTGGTCTTGCCTATCCCATGTACGGAGAGAACGGGAAACTCCAGAGAGTCCTTTACGCCACCATCGATCTGGCGTGGTTCGAAGCACTTGCGGCGAAACTGCCGTTGTCCTCCGGCAGCGTCGTGACTGTGGCGGACGCCCAGGGCATCGTACTGGCGCGGCATCCCGATCCACGTCACGAATGGATGGGTAAGCCGACACGCCATAAAGAAGCTCTTGAGGCCATTGTTTCCTCCGGCTGCATAGGATTCATGGAACTTCGCGGTCAGGACGGCGTGCTGCGCCTTAACACGATTCGGCCCCTGCTGCGCGTCAACGGCCGTTGCGTCTATGTGCGGGTCGGCGTGCCGAAGGACGAAGTATTCAGTTCCATCGAGCGGCACTTTCAACGCGACATGGCGGCGATGCTGACCGTCACCCTATTGGTTTTCATCTTGGCCTGGTTCGGCAGCGGCTGGATCGTCCTGCGCCCGGTGCGCGCCTTGTCCCGCGCGGCGCACCGCCTCGGCGAGGGCGATCTGTCAACTCGCACTGGTTTGCCGTATGCGCAGAACGAACTCGGGCAATTGGCGAAAAGCTTCGACGAGATGGCGGCAGGAATGCAGGAACGTGAATCCTGCCTACTTGAGGCCGACCGCAAGCTGGCCCGCGCCAACCGCGCCCTGACGGTGCTCAGCGCCGGCAACCGGGCCATGCTGCGAGCTGGCAACGAACAAACCCTGCTCGACGACATCTGCCGGATGATCGTAGACAAGGGCGGCTACCCCATGGCATGGGTCGGGTATCGGGAAGAAAACGGCAGCAAGGCTATTCACCTGATGGCCCACAGTGGATTCGAAGTCAGCCGGCTCGACCCGCGCTGCCTTACCTGGGACGCACAAGCGTCGGGCATTTCGGCGACCGGCGCGGCTATGCGCAGCGGCAGGACGGAATTATTCAGGGCTGACGCAAATACAGAGCCTCCGTCCTGCATGGTGGAATCCGGCTGCGCGGCTGCGCTGGCGCTGCCCCTGAGCGACGATCGCAGCCTCTTTGGCGTGCTGAGCATTTACGCCGTCGAAGCGGACGCATTCGACGAAAGGGAAATCGAACTCCTAAGCGAGGCGGCGGCGGACCTCGCCTTCGGCATCGCCAGACTGCGCGACCAGGCGCGGCGCAAGGAGGCGGAGGAAGCCAATCGCATCAAGACCGAGTTTCTCGCCAACATGTCCCACGAGTTGCGCACGCCGCTCAACGCCATCATCGGCTTCTCGGAAGTGCTGAAAGACGGTCTGATGGGAGAGATGACGGCGGAGCAGCGCGAGTACGTCACAGATATTTTCACCAGCGGCCGCCACCTGCTGTCCCTGATCAACGACATTCTCGATCTCTCCAAGGTCGAAGCAGGCAAGATGACACTCGACCTGGAACGCACCAACGTCGCCACCCTGTTGGAAAACAGTCTTTCGGTCGTCAGGGAAAAAGCGGCGGCGCATAGAATCGAGCTTACCCAGGAAATACAGCAAAACCTGAAACCGCTTCAGGTCGATCCCCGCAAGACCAAGCAGATCGTCTACAACCTGCTGTCCAACGCCGTCAAGTTTACCCCAGAGGGTGGCCGGGTTACCCTGCGAGCGCGTCGGGTAACTCGCAGAGAAGTGACGGACTGGAATACCGAACGATCGAACAGCATGCGCCTGCCGCTGTCGGCCAGCGGCTTTGCCGAGTTCCTGGAAATCGCGGTGGAGGACAGCGGTATCGGCATCAAACGCGAGGATGTGCCGCGGTTGTTCCAGCCTTTCAGCCAACTAGACTCCTCACTCTCCCGCCGCTACGAGGGCACCGGCTTGGGCTTGGCGATGGTCATGAAGATGGCGGAACTGCACGATGGCACGGTAGCTGTCGGCAGCGAGCCGGACAAGGGTAGCTGTTTTACCGTCTGGCTACCCTGGCGGGAAGCCGGCGTTGCCGCTCCGTCGGCCGCCTTGGCGGAAGTCCCCTCGGGATGCGCGAAGCCGCTGGCCCTGGTGATCGAGGACAACGACGCAGCGGCCGAATTGGTGCGCTTGCAGCTCAAGGCCGAAGGGCTGGAAGCGTTACGGGTCGCCAGCGCCGAAGAGGCGCTCAAACTGAGGGCATCCTTGCATCCCAGCGTCGTCGTCCTGGATATTTTCCTGCCCGGCATGGATGGCTGGGACTGTCTGGCTTGCATCAAGCAATCAGGCTCGCCCTGGGCCGATGTTCCGGTGGTCATCGCCTCCATTGCCACCGATAGCGGGAAAGGCTTTGCCCTGGGCGCATCCGAGGTGCTGCAAAAGCCGGTGGGCCGCGAAGATATTGCCGCCGCCTTGCAGCGTCTGGGTCTGCGACCCCGCGAGCATAGGGAATGCAAGGTGTTGCTGGTGGATGACGATCCGAAGGCAGTTGAACTGATGTCCGCCTATTTCAGCGAACCAGGTTACCAGGTGTTGCGCGCCTATGGTGGCCGCGAAGGGATCGAGATGGCCCAGCGGGAGTTGCCGGACCTGATGATGCTCGACCTGATGATGCCGGAGGTGAGCGGCTTCGATGTGGTCGAAGCACTTAAGGCCAAGCCCGAGACGGCGACGATACCGATCATGGTAGTGACAGCCAAGCAATTGACCCCAGAGGATCATGCCGTGCTCAACGGATATGTCAGCGCTATCCTGGAGAAGGCCACTTTCGATCACGACCGTTTTGCCGCCGAAATACGCCGTGCATTGACCATGCGGGGAAGGAACAAGGTATGAACGGATTTCTGCCCCTTACTCAGCGTACGTACACAACTCGTTTGGCCCGTCATTCCGGCGTAAGCCGGAATCCAGAGAAACCTCTTCTGGACACCGGCCTTCGCCGGTGTGACGGCGCTTGCTTTTATCCGTCATTCCGGCGCAAGAACGTCACCCCGGAATGCCTTAATCCGGGGACGGAATCCAGCAAAGGCGCATCAAATAACGTCGTCGTACAAATCGCGCCACTGCGGATTCATGGCTTCGATGAGCGCAAGTTTCCAGGCGCGGCGCCATTCCTTGATTGCTTTCTCGCGTCCAATGGCCGACGCCATCGTCTCGTGTGGTTCGAACCAGACCAAGGTATGAACACCGTATTTCTTGGTAAAACTTTCCACGAGGTCGTTCTTGTGTTGCCAAACGCGCTGAACAAGGTTGGAAGTTACGCCCGTGTAGAGCGTGCCGTTTCTGCGACTGGCAAGGATATAGACGCATGGTTGCTTCACCGAATCAGTCTACTAGATTCCGGCTTACGCCGGAATGACGAGCCAAACGGGTTGTGCGCATACGCCAGAAGGGAGCATTGGGGCAGGAAGGGGGAACCCTCGTGACGGCGAAAGTTCTGGTAGTGGAGGACAATCCGGCCAACATGAAACTAACGACGATGCTGCTGGGGCGGGCGGGATACCAAGTGCTCCAGACCAACAATGCTGACGACGGCATTGTTCTGGCCCGTGAGCAGCAACCCGACCTGATCCTGATGGACATCCAGTTGCCGGGCATGGACGGGCTGACGGCGACACGGCTGTTGAAGGCGGATCAGGCAACCTGCGGCATTAAGGTAGTCGCCCTCACCGCTTTCGCCATGGCGGGCGACGAGGAAAAAATGCTCGCTGCCGGTTGCGACGGCTATATCGCCAAGCCTATCCAGTACCAGGCATTTCTGGCCGAAGTGGCGAGGCTGCTGGAAGCGCAGCCCGTCGAGAAGGAGTAGCGCAATGAACGCGAGGACGCCGAAGAAAATCCTGACGGTGGACGACGATCCCCACAATCGCAAGTTGATGGAAACCCTGCTGCGCGCCGAAGGCTACGAAGTACGGTGTGTGTCATCCGGTAAGGCTGCCCTGGACGCAATCGCCACCGATGCGCCCGACCTTATCCTCCTCGACCTGATGATGCCGGGCATGGACGGCTTCGAGGTATTGCGGCGCATGAAAACCGACCCGGTGGCGCGCCGCATCCCCGTTATCGTCGTGACCGCCGTGGACGAGGCAAGCTCTCGCGCGCGACTGGCCGCCGCCGGCATCGCAGAAGTGGTCACCAAACCTGTGGATCGATGGGAGTTGAAAACGCGCATGGAGAGGTTGTTGAACAAGGGAGGAACGCCATGACCCAACCCGACCCGAACGACGACCTGGAAAAGTCGCAGCGCAAGCTGGAACGTCTGAACCAGCTTTATGCCATGCTGAGCCGAATCAACCGTGCCATCGTGCGCATCGAGTCGCCTCACGAATTGTACGAAACGGCCTGCCGCATCGCCATTGAGGACGGCGGCTTTGGCTTTGCCTGGATCGGATTGGTAGAGCCAGACGGACAGAGAATAATACAGGTCGGCCACGCCGGCGCGTCGCTCGACATGAACCAAGCGCCGATAACTGCCGCAAGCCAAGGCCCCAGCGCACTTGCCATCCACGAAGGCCAGCCCTGCATCATCAACGACAGCGCCAACGATCCACGCACGGCGACCTGCCGCAAACAGTTGGCGCAATATGCGATGCGCGCTGTAGCCTCGTTTCCCATTCACATGGAAGACCGGGTCATCGGGGTGTTCACCGTGATGGCAGGCGAACCGGGATTCTTCCGGGACGCGGAAGTTTGTCTGCTCACCGAAGTGGCCGACGATATCTCATTCTCCCTGGAAGTCATGCACGAGGAAGAAATGCGCCACGCCACCGAATCGAAAATGCAATTTCTCGCCCAATACGATCCTCAGACCGGTCTGCCGGGCCGGGAGCAATTCGAGGAACGGCTAGCAAAAGCTTGCGAACACGCAGGCGATGGCATGGTGGCGGCGCTGGTGGTCAGGCTGCGCCACTATCGTGACATTCTGCAGGTCGCGGGTCCGATGGCTGGGGTGGATATTGCCCGCGCCATCGCCGTTCGTCTGGAGACAGCTTTGCCGACAGCCACCGTGGCGCGTATCACCGACATCGAATTCGCGGTGATGCTGGAGCAACCGGAGGGGCTGCATCTGGTCGAGGAAATGGCCTGGCGCATTCACGGCTTGACGGCTGAAGCGGTCCGCGTCGATGAGCGGGAAATTTTCATGGATCCCTTTGTCGGCATTGCCGTTTCTCCCCAGGATGGCGCGCCATCCAACGTCATCAATGCGGCGCAAGTGGCCGCAGCCATGGCGCCCGCGGACGCCAGCAGCGGCTGCCGTTTCTTCGTCGCCGACATGGATCGAGCTTCACGCCGGCGTCTCGACCTGGATTCCGCCCTGCGCCGGGCGCTGGAACGGGATGAGTTCTTGCTGCATTACCAGCCCCAGGTGAACTTAAGCACAGGCCGCGTCGTCGGCGCCGAGGCTTTGCTGCGCTGGCAGCGGCAGGGAAACGGAAATGGATTTACCCTGGTGCCGCCCCAGGATTTCATCCCGATACTCGAAAGCACCGGTTTAATCGGCGCTGTCGGGGAATGGGTAATGCATGAAGCCTGCCGCTGCAACCAACAGTGGCAAGACGAAGGGTTGCCATCGTTGCGCATGGCGGTGAATCTTTCCGCTTGCCAGTTCCACGACGGCGACATCCGCCCCATGGTGCAACGCGCTCTGGCCGCCTCACGGCTCGACCCGCAGTGGCTGGAACTGGAACTCACCGAAGGCGTCGTCCTGACGAGCGCCGATGCCGTCATCCGCACCATGCGCGATCTGAATGCCGATGGCGTGACGCATGCTTTGGACGACTTCGGCACCGGTTATTCTTCGCTAAGTTACTTGCAGCGGTTGCCTGTAACGCGCATCAAGATCGATCGCGCCTTCGTCACCAACATTACCTCCAACCCGAGCGACGCCGCCATCGCCCGCGCCATGATGGGCATGGCTCATAGCCTTGGCCTAACGGTGATCGCCGAAGGCGTGGAGACCGAAGGTCAATTGGGTTACCTGCGTTCCCTCGGCTGTGAGGAAATGCAGGGCTACTACTTCAGCAAGCCCCTGCCACCGGACCAGTTCGCAACCCTGCTGCGAGAAGGCCGGGGCATTGCGCCGGCAGAAAGCAGCGGGAAATCAGAACGGGTGCTGCTATTGGTGGACGACGAGCCGAACATCCTCTCGGCCCTGCAAAGAGTGCTGCGCCCCTTCGGTTTCCGTATTCTTGCCACTACCAGCGCTCTGGAAGGACTCAACCTGTTGGCCGTCCACCGGGTCGGGGTCGTGCTCTGCGACCAGCGCATGCCGTTAATGACCGGCACCGAATTCCTGCGCCGGGTAAAGGTGCTCTACCCCGATGTCGTGCGCCTCATCCTGTCCGGTTACACCGAACTCAACTCGGTAATCGACGCCGTCAATCGCGGCGCAGTTTACAAATTCCTCACCAAGCCGTGGGAAGAAGATGTATTGGTAGAAAATCTGCAGGAAGCATTTCGCCATTACGAATTGAAAGAGGAAAATCGCGAACTCTCGCGTCGGTTGGAAGAATTGCTGCCCACAGGGCATATTGAGCCAAAAGTTGCTCGCTAACCATAGGTTTTGCCCTACAATTCAAACATAAATACATCACCCAATAACAGGGGCATCACCATGGAAACAAACAATCTTCGCCGCATCCTGATCGTTGACGATGAGATCAATATCGTCAACGCAGTCAAACGGGAATTGTCCACCCCGCCGCTTGGCCATTATCGTTATGACATCGAGGGGTTTTCCGATCCCTTGCTTGCCCTGGAGCAGGCCAAAGTCAGCTACTTCGATCTCGTCATCTCGGACTACCGCATGCCGGGAATGGATGGTCTTACCTTTCTAAAGGCATTTGCGGAGATTCAACCGGATTGTATTGCCCTAGTGCTCAGCGGCTGGACGGATATGGAAGCGTTGACCAAGATGGTGAACCAGACGCACATTTTCCGTTTTCTGCCAAAACCGTGGCACGATTACTTCCTCAAGAGTTCGGTTTCCCAGTCGCTGGACTATAACGGCGAACGGCTCAAGAACCGGCGGCTCGCCGATCTGGTGCGCCAGCACGACATTCCGATTGCGGCGCTAGCGGAAAATATCGACCAGATTCTGATCGTGGGCAGCAACACGACGGAACTGGACAGGCTTGCGCAGGAATTGAGCAACTACAACAAGATGGACGATCTGTTTGCGGTGATTCGCTCGGAGATGGGTCACGAGCCCACGATACCGTTACCGGAAGGCAAGCTCAACATCCAGGTTACGACTTCGCCCATTGAAGCGCTGAAAATGGCCGAGAAAACGACGTTCTCCTGCATCTTTTCCGCCTATAAATTACCGCAGATGGATGGCGTCAAATTGCTGCAAGCTTTCTTCGAAAAGCAGCCCGACTGCGCCCGCTTTCTGATCGGCGACGAGATAAACATGGACGAACTGATCTCGGCAATCGATCTGGCGCATATTTCTGGTGTATTCAATCAACCCATGCAGGATTTGCTTAACCTGAAGGTCGGTTTCATGCAGGCGCTGACTCACCGAAAAATGATGATTGAAAACCGCATCCTGGCAGACATGTTGCGGGCGGCGCTGCCGTGGCAAACCATCGAACAGTAGGCTATGAAATTACCCCGCAACACTTTTCTCTTCCGCGCGAATGATTTTGGCATAAGGATGTTCCCGGTTCAGCCTAGCAATGGTCAAATTCCGTCCCCTCGCCCCTTTGGGGAGAGGGGGCAACGGTAGCAACGACCATTACGTCCAAATTCACCCCTCTCCCCCAACGCACCTCCCTCAACGACACCCACACCGCCCCACCCGCCCCACCACCCCCCCCCGCCCGCCCCCGCCC
>Ga0074195_1004897_pt1 | contig 10569 bp, 12 predicted proteins | sample EPASupsiteHSE623_FD_64525 | JGI IMG/M metagenome (GOLD analysis project Ga0074195, IMG submission 64525) | Bioremediated contaminated groundwater from EPA Superfund site, New Mexico - Sample HSE6-23 | ecosystem: Environmental > Aquatic > Deep subsurface > Groundwater > Contaminated ... | reverse complement strand
GGCGTCATAGGTGTAAACCACACCTTTGCCGTTAGGGTAAGCGGCCGATTCCAGGTTACCGTTTTTGTCGTACTCAAGAGTGGTGACCCGGCCCATGGGGTCGGTGGAACTCTTCAGCAGGTCAAGCTCGTTGTACTGGGCGGATTCGGAGTTCAAAACAGAGCCGGTAGCTTTGTTTTTGTTTACTACCTGGGTTACGTTGTCGTTCCGGTCATAAGAAAATTCCGTCCTTAACCCGGCGGCGTTTTCCGCGGTAATAAGCCGGTCAAGGGCATCATAACTCAAATCGGTGCTGGAATATCAATATTAGCATCCCTGTTCTCCTCAAAACTCTCGTTATATAGCAAGTTTGACTGGTTAATCACTGAACCGTATTCGAACTGTACATTATCAAACCAGGCCGTACCGGCGTCGTTTACAGAAAGCTCAATCCGGGCGAATACCGCACCGGCAGGCGCGTCCACCCTGGCCCCTTTCCTCTGCCAGTCTTGGGTCCCTGTGGTCGGAGCCAGATTAGATGATACGCCTAACGGGGCTTGGCTGCCGTCAAACCAGCGGACGGTAGCTCCTTTGGAATTCAACGTAAATATAAACTGTTTATACCCGGGTATTTCTGGAGCACAATCTCTTCTTTGACCCGGTCATAATCAACGGTATATTCCAAGTCTATTCCGGGCTTGATGTTCTTGTATTCCATCTTGGAATTGTTGGGAACGCCGGCAATCGTAAATTTATCAGCAGGTGAAAAAGATAACCAGCGGTCTTTGTCAAGGCTGAACCGCATCAAGTCACCCGACTGGTTATTGCGGGCAAAAAAAACTTCGAAAGCATTGGCTTTGTTTATGTAATCATATCCCGGCTGGTTTGCAGGGGTTAACTGGTTGTCAATGGCCTCCCATTGGCCCCGCTTATTCTTGAAATTCATGGGTCTGGAGGTAACTTCCATGGTGAAAGTGCCGTCAGGGTTTAAAAATTCGCGGGAATAGGCGGTGCGCTTTGATTTTAACTCAATCTTTTCTTTTCCCGGTTTGGGAAACACGTTTTTGGGTTTGGCTTTTTCCGGCGGTCCGGCCGTAACAAAACCGTGGCTGTTTTCAGAGGGTAATATAGGAAGGGCAAAAGCTTGTGAAGGAACAGAAGTAGTCAGGAATACGAAAACTAAAATTACTGATACGAAAGCTTTAAATTCCTTGTGTTTTAGTATCCGGTGCAAATGTTTCTCCTCCTTTTTTAAATTTCCGTCTTCGGAGCCTTTATATTGTGCTTTATGCCGGTTTTTAGCTTTCACCTCCAAGTAAACCATTAAGTTCAATTGTGACCAAAATTATTCAATAAAACCAAGAAAGTTCCTTTAGGTAATTGGTGGCGCGGATGCCATTTAAATCCTTGCCATAAATATAAAAGACCAAGGCTTAACCCTTGGTCTTAATGCTCATTTGGCACTTTTCACTTGGAAACTTTACTGGTAATACCTCCAGAACTTGTCTGCTTTAGTCTCCACTCGCACCTCGCCACTCGCCCCTAACACCTGTCACCTGTCACCTAACACCTATTATATATTGTATACAAAGTAATGCAGTGTTGCAAATAACCGGCAGTTATTATAAGATTAATAATTAGAGAAAAAAGACCCTGATGCGGTACGCACCGCATTTTTCGTACTGCAGGAGGAACTATGAAATTTACCAAGATGCATGGTTTGGGCAATGATTTTATCCTGGTAGACTGTTTTCGGGATAACCTGCCCGGCGATTACAGCGAAATCGCCCGCAGGTTATGTGACCGTCATTTTGGGGTCGGGGCCGACGGCCTGATCCTTATTCTCCCGTCCGAAACAGCTGATATACGGATGCGTATTTTTAATTCCGACGGCAGTGAACCCGAGATGTGCGGTAATGGCATAAGATGTTTCGCGCGCTATGTCTATGAGAATAATATTGTAAGAGAGACAACAATTCGTATCGAAACTCTCGCCGGGATAATAGTACCGGAACTGATCCTGGAGGGAGAGCGGGTCAGGTCGGTAAAGGTTGATATGGGCGAGCCGCAATTGGAGAGGGCACTCATTCCCATGCAGGGGCCTCCGGGTAAAGTAGTCGATGAACCGGTTTCCGTTGACGGCACTACATATAATGTAACCTGTATTTCGATGGGGAACCCGCACTGTGTGATTTTTGTCCCTGATGCCGGTAAAGTTCCCATTACAGATATAGGGCCCAGGTTGGAGACCCACCCGTTGTTTCCGCGGAAAACCAACGTGGAGTTTATCCAGATTCTAAGCAAAAATGAAGTAGACATGCGGGTCTGGGAAAGAGGGGTAGGGGAAACCCTGGCCTGTGGAACAGGCGCCTGTGCCGCCGGGGTGGCCTGTATTCTTAACAACCTTACGGCAAAAAAGATCACGGTTCACCTGGTATGCGGCGACCTGGTCATCGAATGGGCCGATAACAACCATGTTTACATGACCGGCCCGGCGGAGCATGTGTTCCGTGGCGAGGTGCAGCTTCCGGATTAACGGTAGTTAAGGTTGGGTTTAATACTGGCCGCTGGTCACTGGCCGCTGGTCACTATCATAAGGAGGTTGAAAAGTGGAAGAAGCAAAGAGAATACAGCAGCTGCCGCCATACCTTTTCGCCCGGATCGAGAAAAAGATTGAGCAAGCCAGGGAGGAGGGAGTAGACGTAATCAGCCTTGGGATAGGCGATCCCGACCGGCCGACGCCTGACCATATCATTGACAGGCTTTGTGAGCAGGCTCGTAATCGTCTAAACCACCGCTACCCTTCCTCAGCAGGTATGCTGTCTTTTCGTGAAGCAGTAGTCCATCATTATAAAAACCGGTTCGGGGTAGAGCTTGACCCCAAAACTGAGGCAGTTACCCTGATTGGTTCGAAAGAGGGTATAGCCCATATTTCGTTATGCTACCTTGACCCGGGCGATATTGCCCTTATTCCCGACCCCGGTTACCCGGTTTATGGGATAGGTGCCCTCCTTGCCGGCGGGGAGCCTTATAATATGCCCCTTACAGCTAAAAATAATTTTTTGCCCGACCTGGATGCCATTCCGGCAGAAGTGGCTAAAAGAGCCAAGCTGATGTTTGTCAATTACCCCAATAACCCCACCGGGGCCATAGCGGATGATGATTTTTACCAAAAACTCATTGCTTTTGCCAAAGAGTATGATATTATTGTCTGCCATGATGCAGCTTACCAGGATATAGCCTTTGAAGGCTACCGCCCGTCCAGCTTCATGGAATATCCCGGCGCCAAAGAGGTTGGTATTGAGTTTGGTTCATGTTCCAAGTCATATAATATGACCGGTTGGAGGATAGGCTGGGCTGTCGGCCATCCCCAGGTGGTCGAGGCCTTGGGCCGGATTAAGTCCAATATCGATTCCGGCGCTTTCCAGGCTGTTCAGTATGCCGGTATTGCCGCCCTGACGGGACCTCAGGATATCACCTTAAGAATGAGTGAAGTATACCGGGAAAGACGGGACATCATTGTTGAAGGACTGAACAGCATGGGCTGGCAGTTGGAAAAACCCAAGGCTACTATCTATATCTGGGTTCCGGTGCCAAAGGGTTACGATTCCATTTCCTTTGCTGAATTTGTTTTCGAAAAAACAGGCGTCGTCATCACCCCCGGAAACGGCTACGGTGAATGTGGGGAAGGCTATTTCCGCATCGCACTTACGGTCGAGAAGGACAGGATGATTGAAGCTGTAAACCGGATCAAAGAGAATGTGGGACAACTGGAATTCTAAAAATATCAGGTCGAAAAACTGAGAAAAAGAGAGGAGGTCAACTTGATGATGGCTGGCGCCGACAAATCTGGCTGCCCGGAGTTGACCCAATCGACCATGGATTTTCTCAAAGAAAAATGGCGGTCTGCCGCATGGTCTGTGTTTGTTATTGCTGTTTTAGTTGTGATCTGTCTGGTCCTGGGTAAACAGTTGATTGCCATTGGCCTTATATCTGGATGGATTGTTGGCTTAATTAACTATATCCTCCTCGCCTTTATTCTTGATGGTGCTGTCAAAAAATACAAGCAGAAAAAAAACAAGCGGTTAGTGATGCTCTTTATGGTAGGAGGATACCATGGCCGTTTTTGGGCATTGATATTTCTCATTTATTGGGCTTTTCAACTCTACGGCTGGGGTTTCGGGTTTGCTTTCATTATCGGAATGTCGCTGCTGAAATGGATTACTGTCTGTGAAGCGCTGGATCAGGCGTTTAGCGACGATTTCTAAGTCAGGTGATTTACACGGGAATACCGAGAATAAATGCTGTCTTTCAAAAGAGGCGGCATTTATTTGTTTTTCTTAGGCGTTCTCCGAAAATCTCAAAAAATCTCGAATTTAATTATCCAAGCTGGAGGATTTTATCATCCAAGGGAGAACTATTACAACATTCTTTTTGCGGGGTGAAGTACGTGATAAAAAGTATGACCGGCTACGGCAGGGGTGAAAATGAACAGGACGGGAAGTCTTTTACCGTGGAAATCCGTTCGGTAAACCACCGGTTCTGCGAAGTGGTGATAAGGCTTCCCAAGTATTATGTGGCCCTGGAGGACAGGATCAGAAAACTGATTCAGGAACAGGTTTCCCGGGGCAGGCTGGACGTATTTGTGACTGTTGACGACCGCGCGGGGGGTAATAAGTCGATACGAGTTGACAAAGGCCTTGCGATGGCTTATTATAGTGCATTGGAGGAATTACGGGAAACTCTTGGCATCGCAGAAAAACCGGGCATAGTTGATATAGCCAGACTGCCGGATGTTATCGTCATGGAAGAGATTCAGGATGACCTTGACCGGCTGTGGCCGGTACTCAGCCTGGCGCTGGCAAAGGCTCTGAACGGACTTATCGGAATGCGTGCCACCGAAGGCATGCGGCTGAAGGAGGACCTGTTCAACCGGGTGGAAAGACTTACGGAATTTACCGGAGCCATTGCCCAAAGGGCGCCTCTGGTAGTGACCGAGTACAGAGACAAACTTGAGTCCCGTCTGAAAGAACTGGCAGCCGATGTTGAAATTGACGAAAACCGGCTGGCTGCGGAACTTGCCGTTTTTGCGGACAGGAGCAGTATTGCAGAGGAACTCGTGAGGCTGCGCAGCCACTTCCATGAGATGAAAAACACTTTGGAAATGGATGAGGCTGTCGGGAGGAAGCTGGATTTTTTAGTCCAGGAACTGAACCGGGAGTATAACACCATCGGGTCCAAATCCAACGACCTGGAGATATCTTCCCTGGTCATCAAAGCAAAAAGCGAGGTTGAAAAGATCAGGGAACAGGTTCAGAACATCGAATAATAAATTGTTAAAAAGAATCGAGTAAAAGCAGGGCTGCCGGGTAAAATATGAAAGTACCCGCACGTTTATATACACCGGCTTTTGAACAATAAGGAGGGAAACCTATGGAGATCAAACTTATCAATATCGGGTTCGGCAATATCGTTTCTGCCAACAGGATTATTGCCATTGTCAGCCCGGAATCCGCACCGATCAAAAGAATTATTACAGAAGCGAGGGACCGGGGCATGCTGATTGATGCTACTTATGGCAGAAGGACCAGAGCGGTTATCATCACCGACAGCGACCATGTGATTCTTTCAGCGGTACAGCCTGAAACCGTGGCTCACCGTTTGGTCACCAAAGAACCCTCTCACCAGGAAGATCCGACTGATTAGACAAAAGATTAAAGGGGAGAGGTGGCATGACGGTACCGGGTTTGCTTATTGTAGTTTCAGGCCCTTCAGGGACAGGGAAAGGGACCATCTGCAAATCCTTGTTCCAGCGCCGGCCTGATATATTTTTTTCGGTTTCCGCCACTACCAGATTACCGAGAGACGGAGAAATAAACGGAGTTAATTACTATTTTCTAAATAAAGAGGCCTTTGAGGAAATGCTGGCCCGGGATGAATTTCTGGAGTGGGCTCTGGTTTACGACAATTATTACGGGACTCCCAAAAAACCTATCATGGAAGCTATGGCCGTGGGAAAAGATGTTCTTCTGGAGATAGATATCCAGGGTGCTTTAAAGGTAAAAGAAAATGCGCCCGAGGGGGTCTACCTGTTTATTGTCCCGCCTTCCATGGAAGCGCTGCGGTCCAGGATTATCGGCAGGGGCACCGATTCCAGGGAGGTAATCGTCAAACGGCTGGGAAAGGCTGTTGAAGAATTATCTCACCTACATGAATATAATTATATTGTAGTGAATGATTCACTCGTGGAAGCGGTTGATAAGGTCGACAGTATAATTAAGGCCGAGAAATGCCGGGCCACCCGGTACCGGCTTGCCGATGAAGCCGGACCCGGGCGGGCTCTGGTAGTGCCAAAGTAACTTTAAGCTTAGCGCATTAACCTGGCAGACATAAAATAGTTGAGGGGGTTTAATATGAAACAACCTTCTTTGGATGTATTGATGAAACAGGTTGACAGCAAATATACATTGGTGGTTGCTGCGGCCAAGAGGGCACGAGAGATAACTGAAGGTGGGCAAAAACTGGTTGATACCGAATCATATAAACCCGTTACTTTGGCTCTGGAAGAGATTGCTAATAGTAAAATCACTTTTGAGCGAACCAAAGCCGGTATTAAATAAAGGGGATTTTGCAAAGTGGGGTAAAGCTGATGCTGGCAGATAAATGCATAATTGTGGGTGTTACCGGAGGGATTGCGGCCTATAAGGCGCCCGATCTGGTAAGTAAACTGGTCAAGGCCGGGGCGGAAGTTCACGTTATTATGACTGAATCTGCCGCCGAATTTATTTCTCCCCTGACCATGCAGACTATCTCCCATAACCCCGTTGCTGTCAGGATGTTTGAACTCCCCAGGGAATGGGAAGTACAGCATGTTTCGCTGGCTGACAGGGCCGACCTTTTGGTAGTGGCCCCTGCCACAGCCAATATAATAGGCAAGGTGCGGGCCGGTATAGCCGATGACCTGCTTTCAACGACCATTATGGCTACCAGGGCGCCGGTGCTTTTTGCTCCGGCCATGAATGTACATATGTATGAGAACCGGATTGTCCAGGATAATATATCTGCCCTTAAAACTTATGGATACCGTTTTCTTGAGCCGGAGACGGGGCGATTGGCCTGTGGTTATGAAGGCAAGGGAAGGCTGCCTCAGGTCGACCTGATTCTCCGGACAGTTTACAATCTTTTGATCGCTTCTAAGGAGCTGGCAGGCAATACCGTTCTCATTACTGCCGGTCCTACCAGGGAATATATAGATCCGGTAAGGTTTGTATCCAACGGAAGTACGGGTAAAATGGGATATGCCTTAGCCGAGGCTGCCCTGGAGAGGGGAGCTAAGGTGATTCTGGTTTCCGGCCCCGTTAATATTCCTGTCCCTCCCGGAGTGATCCATATTCCGGTGGTATCGGCCGGAGATATGTTTGCAGCAGTTGTAAAATACTATCCGGAATCGGACATTATCATTAAAACCGCAGCAGTTGCTGATTACCGTCCCATAGTACAATACCCGTCCAAGATGAAAAAAGGGGCAGACAACTTATCACTTGAGTTGACCCGGACCGGAGATATCCTCCAATACCTTGGTCAAAACAAGGGGAACCGTATTTTGGTCGGGTTTGCTGCTGAAACGGATGATATAATTGAAAACGCTGCCAAAAAGGTTCAGGCCAAAAACCTCGACTTTATAGTGGCTAACGATATCACCCAGCCGGGCGCCGGATTTGGCGCTGATACCAATATTGTTAAAATCATATACAGGGATGGCAGGGTTGAAGATTTGGGCAAGATGGATAAAAAAATGGTAGCCCATGATATTGTGGACCGAATCATTAACTTGGGTGTCAAACAATAATGTTTGCTGTTAAATTAATCTAACAGAGGGGGTCGCTAAATTGGCAAAAATGCTTTTCACTTCTGAATCCGTGACGGAAGGTCATCCTGACAAGATTGCCGACCAGATTTCGGATGCGGTCCTTGACGCAATTTACGAACAGGACCCGATGGCCAGGGTGGCCTGCGAAACTGCTGTTACCACAGGACTTGTCCTGGTAATGGGCGAGATTACAACCCAGTGTTACGTAGATATCCCCAAGGTGGTACGTGAGACCATCCGAGAAATAGGATATACCAGGGCCAAATTCGGCTTTGACTGCGATACCTGTGCGGTCATTACCTCTATCGACGAACAGTCTCCCGATATTGCCATGGGTGTAAACAAAGCCCTGGAGGCCAAGACCGGCGAAATGTCTGAAGATGAGATCGAAGCTATCGGGGCAGGCGATCAGGGGATGATGTTCGGGTATGCCACCAATGAAACCCCTGAACTCATGCCTCTGCCGATTTCCCTGGCCCACCGGCTGTGCCGCAGACTGACCGAGGCCCGTAAATATGGAGAACTTACTTACCTTAGGCCTGACGGCAAAAGCCAGGTGACCGTTGAATACCGGGACAATAAACCGGTACGTGTTGATACTGTCGTAATTTCCTCTCAACACAGCCCGGATGTGGAAATGGAAACAATAAGAAAGGATATTGTAGAAAAGGTCATCAAACCTGTAGTCCCCACCGAACTGATGGATCGGGAAACAAAGATTTATGTTAACCCTACGGGAAGGTTCGTTATCGGAGGTCCCCAGGGTGATTCCGGTCTTACCGGTCGTAAAATCATCGTCGATACATATGGTGGTATGGCCAGACACGGAGGCGGGGCCTTCTCCGGCAAAGACCCCACCAAGGTAGACCGGTCCGCGGCTTATGCATCCCGCTACGTGGCCAAAAATATAGTGGCCGCCGGCCTGGCCGACCGGTGCGAGGTTCAACTGGCGTACGCCATTGGCGTGGCTAAACCTGTATCAATAATGATTGAAACCTTCGGGACCGGAAAGGTTAATGACGAGACCCTGGTTTCGCTGGTTGGGAAGCATTTCGACCTCCGCCCGGCCGGAATCATCAAGGAACTGGACCTCAGAAGGCCCATTTACCGGCAGACCGCGGCATACGGACATATGGGCCGCACCGACCTTAACCTTACCTGGGAGAGGACGGACAAGGCAGAGGCGCTGCGCAAGGACGCCGGATTATAGGCGGGAAAACCAAAAACCGGATATCTGTTCTCCGGAATAAAGGGACGGGTTTAAAACCTGTTCCTTTTTTTATCAACTTCTGGAGCAATTACCATAAATATTTTCTTTTTTTACAAGAAGGAATTTTATTCTACATGTAGTATATAAACTAAGATATGTAACGGAGGCGAAGTCATGGATTATCGGTTGAAGGTCTGGTTGGAACAGGATGGTCAACCTGTACTTGGTGACGGTCTCCTCAACCTTTTGATCCTGATCAGGCGGTATGGCTCCATCCGCCAGGCTGCCGGGGAGATGAAAATGTCCTACCGGCAGGCCTGGGGCAGTCTGAAAAAAGCGGAAACCCGCCTGGGGATCAGCCTATTGGTCAAACAGATTGGGGGTGAATCGGGAGGAGGCGCTCAGCTGACACCCGAAGCGGAGGACCTGATCAGCAGGTTTGAAAAATTCCGCGGTGAAGCTATTATGGCTGTCGAAAAAAGTTTTCTAAGGTATTTTACGGATTTCCCAAGGTAGTTCGCTTTATTTTTTTACGGGCGTTATGCTTATAATAACATATCCTTGCCTTTTATTTTTTGTGTTCGCTATGTAATAATAAACATAACGCCAAACGAGCCTTTTTAAACAACTTTATACGAGGAGGAATTAAAATGTTTAGAAAAACGAAAATAATCGCCGGGCTGCTCTGTATTCTGATGATTTTGGCTGTAATTGCGGGCTGTGCCGGCGCAAAAAAGGAACCACCCAAGACCGGGCAGGAGCAGCAGCAGGCAAATGACGGCGGCAACAAGAAAGTAATACTTGCCACAACCACCAGCACCATGGACAGCGGCCTGCTTGATGTGTTAAAACCGCAGTTTGAAAAGGAGACCGGGTACATACTTACTATCGTTTCGGTAGGAAGCGGCCAGGCCATCGCCATGGCGGAAAAAGGCGAGGCGGATGCCCTGCTGGTGCATTCGCCAAAGGATGAGGAAAGGGTTGCGGGCGCCGGGGTTGTTATCAACCGGAAGCTGGTCATGCATAATGATTTTCTGCTGATAGGACCGGCCGATGACCCCGCCAAAATAAAGGGGCAGAAGATTGAAGAGGCCTTTAAGGCCATTGCTGATGCTAAAGCGCTGTTCATGTCCAGGGGTGACAAATCGGGTACACATAAAAAAGAACTGGGTGTCTGGGAAAAAGCCGGCCTCAAACCGGCAGGGACATGGTACCAGGAAACAGGCGCCGGTATGGGTCAGACATTGAACATCGCGGCGGAAAAGAACGGCTATACCCTGACGGACCGGGCCACCTACCTGGCCCAGAAGAAGAGCAGCAACCTGCAGATCATGGTGGAAGGCGACAAGGCCCTCCTCAACATCTACCATGTAATGCAGGTCAACCCGGCTAAGTTTGACAAGGTAAACAATGAAGGCGGCAAAGCCTTTGTAGACTTCATGGTGGCTGCGCCTACCCAGGAAACCATCGGCAAGTTCGGGGTCGAAAAATACGGCCAGGCCCTGTTTAC
>Ga0074195_1004896_pt1 | contig 10571 bp, 18 predicted proteins | sample EPASupsiteHSE623_FD_64525 | JGI IMG/M metagenome (GOLD analysis project Ga0074195, IMG submission 64525) | Bioremediated contaminated groundwater from EPA Superfund site, New Mexico - Sample HSE6-23 | ecosystem: Environmental > Aquatic > Deep subsurface > Groundwater > Contaminated ... | reverse complement strand
CGCATCGCCTAACAGACGGCTATACGAAATTTCTTTCCGCAAACCATTCGGGATTTGCTGCAAGAAAATTCGCATAGCCGCCGCACATTGTAAAAAAAAGATAACTCATCCATTCGGAATTAAATTTATAAAAAAATGTCTATAATTTTTTCAGCTTTAATTACTTTTGTTTGTCTTTGGATTTTAGTAGCTTTATTTGATCATCGAATCGATGAAAAAATGAAAAGGATTGTTTTACTTACTATTATAATAACTGTTGTAAGTGCAATAGGAAAAGCAGTGGGCATGGTCGGGATATTGATAGCAGCGATTGTAAATGTAATTGCTATTATGAAATTGCTTGGTTATGATTTTTTAACCGCTTTTTTGTTTTCCATGGGTTTACAAGTTTTGCAGTATTTTATTATTGTCGGTTTATTTTTAAAATAATTTCCCCATAATATGAACCACATCCACCTAGAAAAATCTTGGATAATAAAAGCTCCGCTCGCGGCGGTTTTTACGATTGTGACTGATTTTGGAAATATGCCAAAATATTTTCCCAAGGTGGCAGAGTCGGTGAAGATTAACAGGCGAGAGGGAAATCACTTGGAGATAGACGCGCAAGTAAAATCCTTTGGGCGCACTTTCCCGGTCAAAATGGAAACAGAAATTCTTCCTGGCCGAGGTTTTATTTCTGACAACCAAAGTCCTGATTTCGGGACTTCCGGGCATGAAGAATTTTTATTAGAAAAAGTTGAAGGTGGCACCAAGATACATTATGTTTATGAAGTTGATATTCATAAAAAATGGCTGCGTATTATCGCGAAACCTTTGATCGGTTGCTTCGCGATGAAAGCTTGGGAAAAAGCGGTGATAGCTGAACTCCGAAAAATTTTAGAGAAATAGTTTTTTAAATTTTTATGATTTCTGAAAACGAAGCATTACAGTTATTAAAAAAATATTTAAATAATGATAAAGTTGTTAGACATTGTTTGTGTGTTGCAGATATAGCGGGTGAAATTGCAACAAAAATTAAACAAAAAAATTCTTTCTTGGTTATCAATCCTGAAAAAGTTAGAATCGCCGCTTTATTGCATGATATAGGTAAATACAAAGAAGGATTTCATGAGTTAAATACGATAGAAGTTTTAAGTAAAGAAGGACTTGATGATATTGCATAAATATCAATGCATGGTTTTATTTATGAGATCTTTTTGTTAAAAGGGAAAGAAAATAAAAATTTCTTACCCCAATCTCTTGAAAATAAAATTGTTGTTTTAGCTGACATGTATTACAATCAAGCAGAACAGAGAGTGGAATTAGATGACAGATTAGATGATATCGAAGCCCGCTATAAAGATGATAAAGATTTTTTAAAAGCTATCCAGCCGGCACGGAGGAGAATGAAAGAATTGGAAAGTGAAATTGTTCTACTAATGTCAAGCAATTGATTATTTTTCAACAAATAAAATTAGCAAAAAGATAATTTTTTAAAGCAATATTTTTTAAATTTAAATTATAATAAAATAATAAATTATTATGCACGATTTTTATCCGATTACCATTGAAGCATTGAAAACATTTGATTTTAAAATAGCTTTGTTAGTGTTGATTGTATATGCGGTTACCGACGCGGTTTATGCTAAGTATACTTTAGAAATAACAAACTGTAAGCCGGCGCAGGCAGCCACTACCGGCTCATTACTTCACTTTTTGTTAGCCTTTGGCGTAATCAGCTATACACAAAATTGGTTATATATTTTTCCGTTAGCAATTGGTTCTTGGCTTGGAACATATTATTATGTTAAGTCTGAAAAAAATAAAAATAAAATAGTAAATATAAAAGAAGTTTAGTATTATTTTCAACCAGTCATAGTTTTAATTTGTGAGTGTTGTGAAAATCATAACATATAGAAAAAGATGAATTAAAAAAAAAGATATCTTTAAAAAATTTAAATATTGTTTCCTAAAAAATTAATCAAAAAATTTATGAACACAAAAATTATTATCGGGGGGATAACGGCAGTGGTGATAATCGGTGGCGTAGTATTCTTTGTAACAAATGATAAATCGATTGCACCGACATCTTCAGCCTGTGCTGAACTTTGTCTGCAAGCTCACAACGCTTGTCCGCCACTAATAAATCAAACTCTTTGTGAAAATGAATGCGAGGGCTTGGATGAAGAGGTTAAAAGGCATTTACAAGAATCGTCCAATTGTGAAGAAATGAGTGCTAAGCCGGAGTTGATTGCTGATATGCTTATTCCTGATGTCGCCACCCCTGCACCTATAGATAATGCCGCTAATGAATGTGAAGCCGCTTGTGGCAGCTATGTGGGGAAGTGTCTAACTTTGGTTCCAAATGCGACTCCGGAGTTATTTGATGACGGTTTATCCTCTTGTATGTCAGAATGCGCTGATTGGGATTCGCAAAAAGTTGATTGTATGATTAACGCTTTTGATTGTGAGGCGATGACTAATGGCTGCGGCTTGTAAAAATATGAATAAGAATTATGTAATTATTGGCGGAGCGTTTTTGATTGTCGGTGGGGCAATCGCAACTGGAATTGCTTTAAGCAATCCTGAAAAAAGCACAAGCAACGAGCGAGCGGACAAGAATATCGCGCAAGATATGCTTGAACAAGATTTTAAAGATTTTGAGGATGAAGAAAATTATTCTTTTTGCCAGGGGAGAGAAGAAATAAAGGGAGTTTATGAAAATTCCGTATTTGGTAATGAAAAAGGTGATGTTAAATATATTTCCGATGATATCAGTGTTTTTGATAAAAAAAGAAATAAGTTGTATATTTTAGGACGGCGGATTGAATACCAATATTTAGGGGATGGAAAAATGCAAATTGCTGATGGTGAGGGCACGATGAATTTTGAAGAGAATGGAGTCGTGACCGAATATTTCGGGATGAATAGCGCGCCGGTTAGGATTGATTATAATTCTAAAATAATAAATCCCGCGCCAGAAAGAAAAAGTACCGATTGGGTAGTAGTGAAGATTAAAAGTATTGGTTCTTTAATGGGGATTACTGACGAGCGAGAAGATGTCACAAGTGGAGATGCAAAAGTTTTCTGTTCTGTTTTTAGTCTGGGAGATGCTTTTATTTCGCCCGACTATATATCTTTTGAAAAAGCTTGCCCCGACAATTCGCCAAATCCTGGAGTAAAATTTTCGGGGAATTTTAAGTTTGAATGTGGCGCTGTCGATAATGAACGCGGGATAGAAATAGCTAAGGAGTATCAAGAAAAAGAACAGCTCGAAAAAGAATTCGATGCTATTAGTGATGAAGAAAATGACGAAATTGGCAATGATTTTGAAGGTGTTATTAAAGAGTCTCAATCGGATGATTTAGATATGCAAAGAAAATTACAAGAAATGAGAGCGGAAATGAAAAATAGCGGTATGGCTAATTAATTTTATTGATCAAATTGAAATGGACCAGATTGAAAAAGATATTTTGAAAAGAATTTTCGAATATGAAAATCAAAAAAGGGAAGCCCTTTCTAGGCGCTATCCTTTTTTGAAAAAACCAATTATATATTTACGTTGTACTTGGCGGAATGCAGAGAATTTTTTTGATCGGCGTATAAAATATACCAAAAGAAATAAATATTTTGAATTTGTGGCGGCGCGTCATAAATCAGTTTTACGCCGTAAGCTCGGGGACAGTGATCCGGAATTGCAGGAACAAAAAATTATCAATCTACGCCAAGCAGTAAAACGCTTAGACGGTATTATAATAAAACCTAATGATATTTTTTCGTTTTGGCAGATAGTAGGTCGCCCGAGATACGAAGACGGTTATGTTGATGGCATGCTTTTGGCCAATGGTCGGGTTGTGCGTGGTTTGGGCGGTGGGCTTTGTCAGCTATCAAATTTTTTGTATTGGATTTTTTTTGCATGCGCCAATGGAAACGATTGAGCGGCATCATCATTCTTTGGATGTTTTTCCGGATTCGGGGCGGGTTTTGCCCTTTGGTGGTGGTGCGACGATTTTTTATAACTATCTTGATCTCAAACTGAAAAATGTTTCGCCTTATCCCTTGCAGTTAAAAATCTGGTTGACTGAGGATCACTTGAAAGGACAAATTTTGTGCTCGCAAGCTATACCGGAAAAATATCACCTTTTGGAAAAAAATCATTTATTTATAAAAAAAGGTCAAAAGTATTTTCGTTATAATGAAATCTACCGAGAAACTTTTGTGTCTGGAAAAAAACAAAAAACAGAAAAAATAATCAGCAACTTCGCCCCTGTGCTTTACGAAGTGACAGATGAATATTTGCAAAAAAATAATTTTGAAGTTTTTGAAGTTACATAAATAATATATATGGAAAAAAATGATATCATGGTTAAAAATTCTAAAATTGAAGGGAATGGTGTTTTTGCCAATCGAGATTTTAAAAAAGGGGAAGTAGTTATCAAATGGAACACTGATTTTGTTTTGCCTGATGAAAAAATTAAACAACTACCTCATGATGAGTTAAAATATGTTGTTCCCTACAAGGGAAAATTTATTTTGCAGCAAGCACCAGCTCGCTATGTCAATCATTCTTGTGATCCCAATACCCACGTAGTTGATGAATGTTCCGATGTGGCAATTAGAGATATTAAAAAAGGTGAAGAAATTACCAGTGATTATTCTGCGTCATTTGAAGATGATGAATGTATGGAATGTAATTGTGGAAGCAGTAATTGTCGTAAAATTATTAAAAATTATTAATATTATTTAAATTTTAAACATGATCGTATTGATGTTATTAGTCATGCTTTTAGCCTTTTATTTGTTGGCAGAAGTATGCGAAAAATACTTTGTAGAATCTTTAGAAAAAATTTCTGAGAGATTGAAGCTTTCCGCAGAGGCTTCAGGCGCGACTTTGATGGCGGTTGGCTCTAGCGCGCCGGAATTTTTTGTTTCTTTAATGGCTTTATTCAAACCGGGGCAAGAAGCAATGGGGGCGGGGACAATAGTCGGTAGTGCGATTTTTAATATTTTAGTAATCACGGGCGCTTCGGTCGCTGTTCGCAAGGCTTTTATTATTTGGCAGCCAGTAATCCGTGATATGTTGTTTTATTCTCTTTCTATTTTGTTGTTATTGTTTACCTTTAAGGACGGGATAGTTTCGCTTGTGGAGATTATTGTATTTTTAACTTTTTACGTAACTTATATTATCGCAGTTCTTAATTGGAAGAAAATATTTAAATACAAGGATGACGATCCGATTGAGATAGTGCAAAAAGAATTAGAAACCAAGCAATGGAAAAAATTCTTTGCGCCGGTCGATTGGTTGGTGCGAGTGACTTTCCCCAGCGAAAAGAGATACATTTTAACTTTTACTATTTCTATTTTTTGGATTACCGTTTTAAGTTGGGCATTAGTTGAGAGCGCAGTGATTAGCGCTAATATTTTAGGGATACCGAGCGTAATAATCGGTTTGACGGTATTGGCCGCAGGAACTTCAATTCCGGACTTGCTATCATCTGTTATAGTAGCCAAAAAAGGACAAACCGGCATGGCAATAAGCAATGGTATCGGTTCAAATATTTTTGATATTCTATTTTGTCTTGGTTTTCCTTGGTTGGTTGCTTATATTTTTTTGGGACAAAAAATTACTGTAGCCACTGAGAATCTTTATAGTTCAGTAGTATTACTTTTTGCAACAGTAGTGGCAATTTTATTTTTATTTATTATTAGAAAATGGCGAATTGGTAGATATTCTGGATATTTTTTGATTATTCTTTATCTGATATATTTAGCTTGGGTGGTACTATCAAGTATTTGACATTTTTTTTATCATGTGGTTAAATGATTTTTCGAACATTAAAAACAAAATATGGGGAGGATTAATTTTGAAATATGAAATTGATAAAAGACTAGTACTTGTCTTGGATCCGGTTTCTGGCGAAGATGATTTGGCTGGTGATGAAAACAATTTAACCAGCTTGCTGTCACCAATTTTTGAACTTTTCGGTTCGGAAGTTGAAGTGGTGATTCGCAACTCATTTGATCAACTTGAATATGAAATTGCGGCACGCAAATTTATTCCGGCGATAATTTTTATTCATCTCAAGGAGAAAAAGGAGCTAACCTTAATCGTTAAGTTGAAAAAAAAATTTAAGGAAACAAAAATTTTTGTATATTTTTTTGACAACGAAGTCAAGGATATAGAATTCTTTCAAGGTGTAGAAATTTTTAGAATAAAAAAATAATTTATATTTGAGGAGTATTTATGGAGCTTATTAATCCGAAGTTGCTTTATTTGGTGGGCGAATTGACGGAAAATATTGAGAAATTATTGATGTCACAAATCGGTGATGATGTCAAAGTGGTTAAATGTTTAAATCTTAAAAAAATCAAAAGCGAAACAGAAAACAGAGGAGAATTTCCCAAGGCGATATTTCTCTTATCAAACGATAAAAATGAGATAAAAAGATTTTCTAATTTTCGGACAAAGTGGCGGCAAGTTTATCTATTGGTGATTATTGAAGAAGAAGGCTTGTTGCAGTATATTGGCGGCCTGGATTTTATTCTAATTTCTAAAAAAAATTCCAATGGAATTCCCCGCGGACAATTTTTTTCAAAATAAACTTATTTATTCAATATTACTCTAATAACAACAGCCGGAGCTACCCAGCCCCGGCTTTTTTTTGTTAATTGTTAATTGTCAACTGTCAATTGTCGCCTGACTTGACTAATTCCGTAATTTTAGTATAATAATCATATTACTTTTACACACTTTAATAAGTATAAGAATCCTGATACTTAGCCATCAGGATTTAAGTTTGAAATATGTCTAAAATTGCAGTAATTAAGACCGGCGGCAAGCAATACAAAGTTGCTGAAGGCCAAAAGCTAAAAATCGAAAAATTGGACTTGGAAGCCGGTACAAAAGTAAAGTTTGAAACTTTATTGACCGCTAGTGCTGATGGTGCTGAGGTAAAAATCGGTAAACCTAGTCTAGGTGAAGCGGTTGAAGCAAAAGTATTGGGCGAAGGAAAAGATAAGAAAATTAACGTTATCAAGTATAAAAACAAGACTCGTTATAAGAGAAATATCGGTCATCGCCAAGCTTTTACTGAAGTCGAAATCGAAAAAATTTCTTAAGAGCAAAAATAAAAAATCCCGCATAAAGGCGGGGTTTTTTAATTAAATCCCCCTGATAAGGGGGATTTAGGGGGTTTATTTACGTCGGCAGAATTCCCCCAACGCCCTTTATCAAGGGGGCAAAATTAGATATTGTTCAACTGGTTCCGGTATTTCAAGGCATTACCGAGTGTCATTTCATCCGCATATTCCAGATCGGCACCAGCGGATAGGCCGCGGGCGAGGCGAGTAATTTTGATTTTATAGGGGGTGAGCAGTTTGATTAGGTATAAACTGGTGGTTTCACCCTCAATTGTTGGGTTTAGGGCTAATATTACCTCTTTAACTTGATTTTGCCTTATTTTGGCCTTTAGCGTGTCGATTTTGAGCGAATCCGGCCCAACCCCCTCTATGGTGTTCAAAACGCCACCAAGGACGTGATAATGGCCAAAAAACTCCTTTGTGGACTCAATTGCGGCCATATCTCGGGTATTGGCGACCACGCACAGGAGATTTTTGTCTCGGTGGGGATTGGCGCAAATTTCACAGGGGCTCTTTTCAGCAACACTATGGCAGCTTTGGCAGATAATGATACTGTCCTTCAAATCGGCGATGGTCTGAGCAAATTTCTTTAAATCGGCATTCGGCTGTTTTAACAAATAAAAAACATAACGTTCAGCGGTTTTGGGGCCGACGGAAGGGAGTTTTGAGAGTTCGTTTATGAGATTTTGGATTGGCTTGGGATAACGCACAAATTATAAACCGAGGCCAGGTAAGCCGCCCATTTCTTGCATCTTTTGTGCCATTACTTTTTGCATTTTTTTCATGGCCTCATTGGTATTATCTTTGATCAAATTTTCCAAGCTATTGTTGGAAATTTCACTAGTGATTTTTACTTCAGTAATTTCCATGTTGCCATTCATGGTGATTTTTAGGCCGCCTTTTTCAATCGTAACATTTTCCTGAGCCATCATGTTTTGCATTTGCTTGGCGGTGTTTCTTAGGTCTTTGAATTGTTTTAATTTATTGAACATATTTTTTTATATTTATTATTTTTTTAATTACTATTAAAAGGATCAAAACGATTGTTAATTTCCAGATTGCGATAACTGACAGCATTTTCATCAAAGAATAAATTGACTTTGCCGGTCGGTCCGTTACGATGTTTAGAAATATGAATTTCACCGCTGCTGCGTTCTTCGGCGGTTAGTTCTTCGATGGCGTAGTTACGATCGGCGGCTTTACGATAGATGAATAATACGATATCAGCGTCTTGTTCGATGGATCCGGATTCGCGTAAGTGGGAAAGCTTAGGAATGGCCGGTTTGGTGGCTTCAACGGCTCGAGAAAGCTGAGAGAGAGCCAGAACGGGGATATTTAATTCACGCGCGATTCCTTTGAGACCGCGAGTGATTTCGGAAATTTCTTGCACCCGGTTATCGCTAGATTTACCGCGGCCTTCCATCAATTGTAAATAGTCAATAATCAAGACATCCAGGCCTTTTTCAATTTGCAAGCGGCGGGCTTTGGTGCGGATTTCCATCACGGAGCAATTAGGGGAGTCATCGATGTAGATTTTTGCTTCGGAAAGTTTACCCATCGCTTCACCTATCTTGGTAAAGTCATTGTTATCTTCACGGTCAGAAAGGCGACCGGTGCGGAGGCGGTGCAGACTAACGCCGGCTTCGGCACAAAGCATACGGTCAACCAACTGTTCTTTACTCATTTCTAACGAGAATATACCGACAGTCGCTTTGCTTCCGATGGCTGATTGGCGTGCCATATCCAAGGCAATGGTGGTTTTACCAACTGAAGGACGAGCCGCCAGAATAATCAAATCGGATTTTTGTAGACCACCTAATAATTTGTCCAAATCAACAAAACCGGTTGGAGTTCCGCGCAGTTTACCGCTTTGTTTGTGGAGTTCGTCAATTCTTTCAAAAGCATCGGCCAAGAGAGTATCGACACCGGTAAAAACATTTTTTGCATATTTTTGGGAAACGCTAAAAAGTTTTTGTTCAGCGGAATCAAGCAGTTTATCAACATTTTCATCTTCTTTGAAACCGAGTTCCGTGATTTCGGAAGCGGCTGATAGCAAACGACGCAGGGTGGCTTTTCGCTGAATGATATTGGCATAGTTAACGATATGCGCGGAAGTGGCTGTTAGGTTGGCCAGGTGGGCAAGATAAGTGCGACCGCCGGCAGCTTCCAGCAGTTTTTTTTCATTTAGACGATTGGTCAAACTCAAGATGTCAATCGGTTCGTGCTTGTTGTATAATTCTTTGATCGTTTCAAAAATAATTCGATGACCGTCTTTGTAAAAGTCGTGTTCGGTCACGATATCGGCAACTTTGATAATGGAATCTTTATCAAGCAAAATACAGCCGAGAAATGATTGTTCGGCTTCAATATTTTGTGGGGGAATTTTTCCAAAATTGTTTTCGTTAGGCATGACTTAATAATATCGGAAAAGTCTGTATTTATCAAGGAATATTTTCCACTGGTTTTCCCCGAAGTTTTGAACTACCTACATTTAAAAAATCACTAAAATTGGCTATAAATAAAAAGCCTTGCCATAATTAAAAATTTCTGCTATTATAATTTTATCTAAGTAATGTTACTGCGAAGGCAGTTTTATTTTTGCATTCAAAATGCGCTCATAGCTCAGCCGGTAGAGCAGCTCCCTTTTAAGGAGAAGGTCCCAGGTTCGAATCCTGGTGGGCGCACCAGATTATTTTTCAATTTACAATTTATAATTTTCAAACAATTCTTAATTTATTGTTTTTTTATATTAAATAAAGGATTAATTGAAAATTGATAATTTTAAATTGAAAATTATTATATGCCACCCTAGCTCAGTTGGTAGAGCAACGGTTTTGTAAACCGTCGGTCGTCGGTTCGAGTCCGACGGGTGGCTCACTCAAATCTCCATGTTGTGTGGAGATTTTTATTTTTTTGGTATAATGGAATTAGTTTAAATTATTAATTATCTATTTTTTGGTCATGACTGCCAATTTTTTCATTGTCATTCCCGGCCGGAGCCTTGCAAGCGCAGCGAGCAAATGGCGTAGGGGAAGGGAATCCAGGGTAGATGAGTAGGTATATTGATATTTAAAGAAGTAATTAGAATGGTATTATATGTCTCTAATAGTGTCTTAATTTTAAAAAATGTTTTTACTGACCAACCCTGGATTCCCTTCCCTCTCCGCCCCGGGCGGATCGCCGGGAATGACAATGTAAAGGTGCTCTGCAGTTAAGAAAAGAGAACTATTTAAGCAAGTTAATATAAACAAAATTAAAAAATGCTAAAAACTAAATATAAAATTTATACCTTGGGTTGCAAGGTCAATCAGTATGATTCGGCGAGTTTGGCGGCGCGGCTTTTTGATTTGGGTTTGGAGGAAGTGCGCACGGGCGCGGATTGGGTGATTGTGAATACTTGTGCAGTGACCAAGACAGCCATTCGCAAGGGGAGACAATTAATCACCAAGGCG
>Ga0074195_1004894_pt1 | contig 10575 bp, 8 predicted proteins | sample EPASupsiteHSE623_FD_64525 | JGI IMG/M metagenome (GOLD analysis project Ga0074195, IMG submission 64525) | Bioremediated contaminated groundwater from EPA Superfund site, New Mexico - Sample HSE6-23 | ecosystem: Environmental > Aquatic > Deep subsurface > Groundwater > Contaminated ... | reverse complement strand
CACCCTGAGCACAAACATGTATTTCGGCCGCTTTTACAGCTCGATAAAGGCCGGGGCACGCATTGATTACCCCACACAATTACCATTTTACCTGGCAGGCTACTTCACTCTAAACCGCTGGGACTATTATTCATCGACAACCGAATTTGTTTTCGAAGATGTCCGCCCTCCTTACGTTATACAGAACGAAAGCAACTTCAGGCTTGAAATGGGACTCCCGCTCGATACCTGGGGTAAACTTACAATTGGTGGATCGTTTTCGAATGCAAAGGACAAATATTACCTGAACGAATCGATTAAAGTAACCGATACTGCCGACCGAACCAACTTTGAGGCGGTTACCGGATCGGCTAATATCCTGTCGAACACCTTTAACGACAAGCAATATCCTACGGAAGGAATATCGTCGTGCCTATCGCTCAACTACATTTCAGGAAAAGAGGAAAATATTCCGGGAAGCACATCAAACAGTACTATTTCGCAGGAATTCAATCACCACTTTTACCTTTTGAAAGGAAATTACGACCGGTATTTCAAAATCAGCCGACATTTTGCGCTCGGACTTATGGCCGAAGGCGTTTTCAGCAACAAAAAGCCTTTCAGCAACTATGTTTCAACGGTTCTGTCGGCGCCATCGTTTAACCCGATTCCGCACAGCAAAACCATTTACCTGAATGAATTTCATGCCAATAAATATGTGGCTTCAGGAATTAAAGGTGTTTTTGTTTTTTCGGATGCGCTACATCTCCGGGCCGAAGTGTATGGTTTTGCGCCGGTAAGGGAAATTATGGAAACCACGAACCACATGGCTGTTTACAGCGATAAAAATTTCTCGACGGTTAAATTTATGGGCACAGGCGCTTTGGTATTTCAATCGGCTATTGGGCCAATCAGTTTTTCGGTCAGTTACTACGATAAAAGTCAAACGAATTTATTCGCCATGCTGAACGTGGGATACATTCTCTTCAACAAAAGAGGCTATTAGGAGTTGTAAGTTCGGAGTGCCTAAAGTGCACTAGAGTTCGGAGTTGAGAAATAGCTGCAGGCTTCAAGCTACAGGCTCAATCTCCCCGTCTCCCAGTTTCCGTTTTTCATTTTTCGGTCTCCTGTCTTCTGACTTCTGACTTTTTAAACTTTACATCAAAATTGCCACCCATCAGGAACAAAAAGTATAAAAAATCGATACAAGGCCTTATTTTTATCATTCAATCTGTAAAAACACACAATCATGCTAAAAGTAAACGAATACTTTGGAGGAACAGTAAAATCGATCGCGCTTGAAAACGCTGAAGGTGTTGCCACCATTGGTGTTATGGAAGCCGGCGAGTACGAATTTGGTACCGCAACCATCGAACACATGACCATTACAAGCGGCATTCTGGATGTGATGCTTCCGGGCGAAACCGTTTGGACCACCTATTTGAAAGGCGAAACATTCGTTGTTGCCAAAGATGTAAAATTCAAGGTAAAAGCCGACGGACAAGTAGCTTATTACTGCCTCTACGTTTAAAAGAAAAAAGTCATCAGGAAAGTTGTACTACATTTTCCTGATGACTTTTTGCCCTTTGCCCTATGCCCTATGCTATAAGGTACGGTTTCAGGATTTCATCCATAGCAGCAATCCAGGCTGGCGAATCGTTCAGACTTTCCACCATTTGCAGTTTTTCGCCGCCTTCGTGCTCAAACATTTCCTTGTATTCGTAGCCAATTTCAACAGTTGTTTCCAGACAATCGGCCACAAACGACGGTGCTACCACCAATATATTTTTACATCCTGATTTGGCTCTTTCCATCAGGTTCTTATCAGTGAACGGGGTCATCCAGTTGTTCGAAAGCCGCGACTGGAACGAAACAGAATATTGTTCGTGCTTCAAACCTAACCGTTTGGCCAACTCGCGGGTAGTTTGGTAACAGGTAGCCTTGTAGCAAAATTTCCCAAATTCGGGTAGCTCGTTTTCGCAATTGCACGAAGTAATTGATTCGGCAGGATGGTTCTTTTCCAGATGCCGATTAGGCAGGCCATGATAGGTAAATACAACATGGTCGAAACTGTCAGGATTGCACGACCTGATTCGGTCGGCAAATGCTTCCAAAAACGCCGGATGATCGTAAAACTGGTTGATGACAAGGGTTTCAGGAATGGTATTCCATTTTCGCATCCCATCGATTACCGCCTGAATAGCCGTTCCGTTGGTTGATGAAGCGTATTGAGGAAACTGCGGAAATACAATTACCCGATCGTAATTACCTTTCTGAATCTCGGCCAAGGCTTTTTTCACCGAAGGATTTCCGTATCGCATGGCCATAAAAACATCGGCTTTTGTTCCAAGCCTCTCCTGTAATCCGGATTTCAGCCTTTCCGAATAAAACAACAACGGAGAGCCTTCCGGTGTCCACAACCGTTGGTATAATTTGGTTGATTTGGGCGCCCTGAACGGAACAATAATCAGGTTTACCAGTATTTTCTGAAGCACCAAAGGGATATCAATTACCCGGCGGTCGTTCAGAAACTCGCTTAAATAACGGCGAACGGCGCTCACTTTGGGCTCGTCGGGCGTACCCACATTGATCAGGATTACAGCTGTTTTTTTACTTTCCATGCGTAAATTTTCAATTCTTATCAAATTTGTTCAGTCGTTAAAACAAAAGTTTGAACAAATTGATCATTGCGGATGTAAATTTGGTTGTTTTTGTCGGAAGTCGCACCACAGATTAACACAGATTTTATAGAAGGGGAAGTCCGGATTACAAATCTTTATTAATATGGGTTAGCCCAAGCCTATAGAAATACCTCATCTATTCTAAAAAAGTTTTTTAGAATAGTATGATATCCTGTATTAAAAAATTGCGGATCATCGTCGAGTTCCTTTATAAGCTTTTCGTATACAAGTTTTCGCTTACTTTCATACAAAGTACAACTTTCTGATCTATTTTTTAATCTATCCAAGAATTCAGTATAAAAAAATATGTTATTTTTCAATAACATAACCAACTTTTCTAAATAGCTCAAATCAAAAAGAATATCATCACATTTACTTTGAACACAATCAAATATCAAATCTTGAAATGAGTAAAATTCTTGCAAACTAACAGATTCGAGCATTTGATATAAGCTCTCCAAGAAAAATGGTAAAATTTTGCTAAAGTGAAATCTTTTAAACACCTTCCTATTGTTTCCATCCCAAAAATTGGCGGATAGTTTGTAGATAAACATCAAACAATGCAATTTATTCTCTGGAGCCTGGAATTTGTGAACTGAAACCATGTCTAATAATGCCTTGTAGTTTTTCTTCGTCTCATCAATTTCATCATCGGGGAAATCTGAAACATTAAAGAATCTATAAAATGGATTTTTAAAATTGATTGGTCCAGGTCCAGTTAAATCAATATCTTCAATTAAAAAATACTTTCTTTCCCATAAATCTAAAAAAAGCTCTAATGAAATCGAAAATATACTTTTAAGATTATCATATTTTGTTAATCTATCTTGGCCTAAAATTCTTGATAAAGGCGAAATATTTTCAAATAGTGAAATAACTTTTATCCAAAGATTAATTTCGTGTTCATAGATATTATATTCTTCGGATTCTTTCGTTTTTGCTATTGCATCCATTAATGCTATCGCAGAATTTAACCGATCAGTAGGATAAAAATCGCAAACCTTAACTCTTCTTAAAAAATCATCTAAAACATATTGTGGATTAAGCTTCCATTTGGGTTCGATAAAGCGTTGAATTCTCTCAACTGTTGTTTGCCCATCAACAAAATTCTTAGAGAATTCGGTATTTGTAAATTCATAAGGTTCTATGATGGGACTGAAATATCTGATTGCAGAATCAAAATTATACAGACTTTTGTCTCCCTTTAGATCGCTAAAAACAGACCTAATTTGACGATGAGCGACTGTATTAACTATTTTATCTTCACCTTCATCATAAAAAGAATGTTTTCCATGAATATATTCTTTTAATTTAAAAGATGACTTATTAATCTCTTTCTGGTACATAAAAGGGACCACATAGTTTTGAATTTCTTTATAAAAATCTGGATAAATTACTTTTGCCCACGCCAATGCAAAAATTGATTCGAATTCAATGTAATCTGATAGCTTAATCTCATCCTGTTTATTCCTTGCAAAGCCAATTATATAAATGAAGATTTCATTCAGTAATAATTTTATATCGCGGTAAGTGTTTATATAAATGTAATTCTTATCTATAAACTGTTTAATTCTATCGATGATCATATCCTTGTCTTCAAACAAAATGGATTCTTGAAAACTTTGATAATTGGCTTCAAAATTCTTAATGTGAAAATTAGAACTCACCAACTCTCGTTGCACTGAAAAAATTTTGGTTAGAAAAGGTTCATTATCGAACTTATTGAATTTTAATTCGCCCTTCTTTTTCGGTTCGTTTGGAGATGGAGAACCTGATCGTTGACTTTCACGCTTATTTTCTTCTAAGGCTATTTTCTTCAATGGACTTAATCCATCCGCAAAAAAAGTTATCTCGTCAAGCTTCCCTACCTGAGAAAGTATTTTCTCCCGATTGATTCCACTGATGGCAACAACATTTCTCAATCCGACAACATAACAAATCACTTTTAGAAAACAATTTAGATATTGCTCGGGGGTCCTGTCTAAATCATCAATTAATATTACCACCTTTCTTTTGCTTAACAGTTTTAATACCCGACTCAATTTTTCTTCCAAATTATTTCGAGCAACATTAATAGAATCATTTTCAAATAACCATTTATTCATCAAAGTAGAAAAATCAGAACCCAAGGGACCAATTAAAACTGAAAAGAAAGCCATATCTCGGGACGAAACAGAAATGTAAGTTTTGCTGAATAATTCTTTAAAAAGTCGCTCTAATTCATTAATCGCATTTTCTGGTGTTCTCGCTTGCCAAAGATTGAGTTCAAAAACTTCAACATTACATGGAGCAATTTTCTCGTCTAAACAACCATTTATTAATAAATCTTTTAATCCCTTTAAAATAGATGTTTTACCTGTCCCCCAACTTCCATTTATTGCTATTGATAAGTATTCATCACCTCGAAGTTCTAACAAATTTTTTAGGTTCCGGATTTCTGTTTTTTGAAAGTCATTTAATAATGAATATTTTTCTACTGGCTCGTCTGTAAAAATGTAAGAAGGTTGGTTGGCTGGGGATATTTTTCCTTTTTTCATTAGGTCAAAAACTCCAACAATTGAAAAAAGAAATAACGCAATCGCAACTTCAGGTAATTCTGCTATTTGTTTAATCGCTAAAAATGAAAATAAACTAACAGTTAGTAAAGTTAAAAGTACCCCAGCTTTGATAGTCAAATTATCGTGATCAATAAATGTATAATACCATCGATAGAAAATATTCAGTTTTCCACTTTTCTTATCATCTTCCCAATGCCTTATGCAATAAAAAATGAAACAAAGCAATACAGAAAAAGCAATTAATTTAGTAAAGTGAGAGATGGAAAAGCTATATCTGAAATCAGAAATAGCAATAAAGAAGCTTTTATATTTCTCCTCAAAGACCAGAAAGTTTATTGCAATATTAAGGCCAACTATAATCCATATGACAATCAAGATTATTCCAAACATTAGCTTTTTCATATTATAAGTTTATGAAAACCAAATCTACAAAATAATATGAAAATAAGGTGCTTATAAAGCAATGTAACATTAGCAAAAACACCCCATAAAAAACCACACGAGGCCATTCCCTTGCGGGAACAGCCTCGTTGCAACAGAACAAAAGACTATTTCCACTTATTTAACTTCTTCTTCGGGTTTGGTTTGCTTGCGGGTTTTACGGGCACGGGCAATGGTATTGGTTTCGGCAATTAACGTGGCAACCTTATTAAAAGCTTCACCATAAATGGCAGGTTCAAGCTCGGCATAAAGCTGTAACATAGACACCAGGCCTGTAAAGGCCGGAATCATTTCTTCCAGCACCATTGTTGCAGCCTCCGAATCTCCGCTGGCAAGTGTTTTTTCTTCCGATTTCAGAGAACTCACTTCTTCGAAAGCCTTATGGGCATTTTTCAGAGAAATGTAGTATGGACTTAATCCAAGATCGTTTAAATATTGCTGATTCTCTTTGGTATCGAACTCAACAATCAGCGACAATAAAATAGCTGACTCAACTTTATAACCCAACCGATAAATGTTGGTCCCCAGTTTCTCGATGATGCTGTACAATTTGGCTCCTTTCACGGCAGATTCTTCAACCAAACTAACAGAGATACCTCCAAGAATATCGCGTAGGGCAACAAAACCACGGTCGCGCAGCTTATCGAGCCGCACAAGCTCACTGGTATATTCGCTTTTAAGCGTACTTTTCTGATTTTTAACAAGGCGATCAAATATCAGCTTATTCTTTTCGTATAAAGATGCCAGTTTTTGATCCTTACCAATAATTGGTAATGTAATTTTCAGAACACTGTCTGCAAGATTGATCACATCGGAAACCGTGAGCAGTGACGGGATGAGTAGTTTTTCCATTGATAACAGTTTAAAGATTAATATTCTATTTTTTGAACAATAAAAGTTACAAAACTCAATTGAACAAAACAAAAATATTTTTCAACATTTATAAAATAGAATAACAATCAGCATCTTGCATCATGACTTATTCGCTTTATCTGAACGAAAAGTCAAAGTTCAGCTGCATTATCTCAAAACCAAAAGAGCCAATTCAATCTGTGGGAGCTGTTTCTATTTCAGAAAAATCATTTATCAACTTGCAGGATGTTTTTGTGATTTCAGTTTATTCTCCTGCACATTGTAAAGCGATAAAACCAATTCAGGAAATGCTCCCGCAAGTTTGAATATGAGTTTTGGGATTTGAGAAATGTCTCCAACAATTTAAATGGAGGTTTTTGGATGTGAAAATATCTCCCGCAGGTTGTTTACGGGCAATTTTTAATTTCGGGAGCAATCTGTGTAATCTGTGGTGAGTCCTTCTCCTGAGATTTGCTACTTTCATCCAAAACACGATTTACTTCCGGATGTGGTGCGGCATTTCCATCGGTATTTCGAACGACATCTCGACAACGCCTTTGAATTCGCCATTTTCCATCCAGGGCGTTTGGTGAATCATTTTGCGGATGCCGTTTTTTTCGATGGTGTACGAATTGGGAATAGGTTCGGCAAGCATTCTCATCAATAAACTGCGCGATGGCTCGGGATGACAATCAATCAGGCTTTTGCCCAGCAGATCACCCCCACCCGATTTCGCAAACACCGCCTTCGACCGCTCGTTCATATAAACCACTATCCCATCGCGGTCGCAAACAGTTATTGCGCCTAAAAATCCATCAGTCCAGTTCATTACGATTTATTATTTATTGAATTATTGCGAAGTGCCTAAAGTACACTAAAGTAGTCCGGAGTTGAAAACGTTGCGGGTTGCGGGATACGAGTTGCGAGTCCGAAACCCATGCCCCAAGCCCCATGCTCCAGGCAGTAGATTCATCTCCAAATCTTCACATCCTCAAATTTTCAAATTTTCAAATTCATTTAAGCTTTGGGTTTGTGCTGGTAAAACCGTACCCAATCAACCTCAAAGCGGTGAGGCAAATCGCCAACAGGCTCGGCAACAACAATCGAGGCAACATTCAGGTGCATTTTAAAGGCCGGAACATTGTGGCTCACGGTAAATACCTCTCTCCCGTTAATTTTCCAGGCCAGCGAATGCGAATTCCATTCGAGCCTGAAAATATAAAATTCACCGGCTTTCAACCCGGAAATGCTCTCGCATTCAGCATGAATTCCTTCTGCCGATTTGGTGAGTAGTCCAACACGATTTTTAACGCCCATTTCAACCAGGTTCACCTGCGGCGAGGTTTCTTCGCCCAGCAAGTAAATAGCATCGACCAAATTGGCAGCTGGCGCATATTTTACCTTGGCCTCCAGAATTCCGTGTTTCCACCATTCGCCGCCAGCAGTCGAAACAATTCCTGAAGAGTAGTCAAATTCATTTTCAACAAATCCGAACGGAATCTGCCATTGCATGCCCTGGGTCTTTTCTTTGCGCACCTCTATTTTGAGGGTATTATATTCTACCGAAACATTTCGGCCTTCGGTAAAAGCATGAAGGTCGCCAAGTTGCGAGAAGTTTCGTCCCAGACTTTGACTACCCCAGTGCGACTGAGGTAGCCACAATTGTGAGTCGAGTTTGGCTGATTTGAAACGGTCTTCAAAAACCAAATTCCACTTTTTGAAAAAGTCGAATGCGTTCGAATTATGGTATTTCAAATAATTGACGAGCTGAGGGGCTTTCTTTAATTCGGCAAACCGAACTTCTTTAGCATATTCTTCGGTTTTTTCCCACTTATGTTTGTCTTCGAGGTAGCTAACCCTGGCTTTAAACTCATCTGAACCGGTAATTTTCTGAAGTTCTTCGTAGCGTTTCCGTTCAACCGAATCTTTAATCAGCTGGTAATTTTTGTATTCGGGCGACTTGGCAAAGTGCTCGTAAAATTTTATGTTGTCCGAATCCTTCAGCTTATGATATTCTGTATTTTTGGCATATTCATCGCTTTTCTCGTCCTTTTTCTTCTGGCTGTCAAACGAGGCGCTGTGCACTGTTTCCTTTAATTTTTTGTATTTGGCCAGTTCTTCCGAAGAGGAAATCTTTTCAAATCGCTTCAGATCATCCGATTCCAGGGTGTCATAAAACTTCCGGAGCCGGCTGTTTCTCTCAAGTTTTTTAAATTCGGCCAATTGAGCCTCCTCTTTACTGCCCTTAAAAACCAGATGCTGTATCTCTTTTTTCCGCTGATGGAAAGTAGCCGATTTTAACAGCATATCGAGTTCGTTGTACTCGTTTAATTCCGGAGATTTTTCAAACTCGCAGAACATTTGGTAATCAGCAAGTAGAGCATCGTGTGCTGCTTCAAGTTTTGCGGTTGATTTAATTAACCCGAAAGTACTGGCAATAAAAAGTTTAAACGACATAATCAGTTTTTTTTGATCTGAATTTCGAAGTGTTAAAAATAACAAATAAAATAAACAACTCCATTCTTTTCGAACTTCGCATGAAAAACGTTAAATTCATGCTATAAATTTTTGCCGGGCATTAAAAAATTTGCGTATTAGTGTTATCTGTTATAAAAAAGTTCCAACGACATGGAATAGCCATTCATAAAATTCCGGTTTATGCAGGCATTTGCGTACATGGCCATTTCATTCAAAAATTATTCAATTTATAATTAGGTGTTAATTATCTTTTCAACTGTCTTTAGTTAAATTTAATAATATCCGGAAAGATTTGTCCGGTTAAGCATTAGATTTTTTATTATCGCTCATAATTCAGGCATATTTTGTTCACGTATTCTGCAAACTAAATAGTTCAAAATGAAAAACACAGGAAAGCTGCTTTTAGCACTGATTTTATTTTTCTCGCTTCACACCGCCTTCGGCCAAAATTTCTTGGATAAAGAACTTTCACCAGGCAAAACCTATATTTTACTGGCACACCCAACTGTCACGAACATTCAAACAATCAACTTTTTAGTAAGTAATAATATTCTCCAGCTGCATGGAGTCGAGTTTGTTGGTGTTTATTCAACTGCTGAGGCGTATGATTACAAACAAAGCATCGCATTGATCAAAAAGCCGGATATGAGCAAATTCCATCTTCAGAAAGTTGACGAAGTGATGAGCTCGGGCCAGATATACCGTCAAAATGAGTGGACTCCCACATTTAAAAAGTTATTCGACAATTCGGTAGGCATTTTCTTCTTTGGTGGCCCCGATATTCAGCCCGAAGTTTACAAGCAGGAAAACAAATATTCGGTAGTGACCGATCCCAACAGACACCTGTTCGAGCTCAGTTTCCTGTTTCATCTGCTGGGCGGATATCAAAATTCTGAATTTATCCCGTTTCTTCAGCAAAAACCGGCTTATTTCGTCACAGGATTCTGTCTTGGCTTACAAACCATGAACGTGGCTGCCGGCGGCACATTAACCCAGGACATTCCGGCACAAACCTACGGTAAGAGAAATGCAGAGGAAACCCTGAAACTGAAAAAAGATCAGCTACACCGCAACTACTGGACCGAAATTACAAAAGATACTTTGCTGATGGCAAATAGCTTTCACCAGATTACGTACACTGCACATCCGTTTTTCCCTGAAAAGGTGAAAGCCGACAGCAAACTAAACCCATTGGTTTTGAGCAGCCATCATCAATCGATTGACGAATTGGGTAAAAACCTGATTGTAACCGCAACTTCACTTGATGGTGATGTGATTGAAGCCATTCAGCACCGGCTGTACGAAAATGTTTTTGCAGTTCAGTTTCATCCGGAAGTACCTGACTTGTACAAAGAGGGTAAAAAATGGAAATTCGCTCCAACCGATACCCCCAAATCGCTTTACGAATTCCTTTCGTCCGACGATCGCGAGTTTCACCGAAAATACTGGACGACAATTTCTAATGCCATCAAAGCATCTGTTAAAGCACAAAAGGCAAAATAGACATTTCTGAGAACAGGGAAACAGGAAAACGGAAAGTTGATTCTCAACGTTTTTTTCTGAAGCTTAATTTTTCATTCAGTCAA
>Ga0074195_1004893_pt1 | contig 10578 bp, 8 predicted proteins | sample EPASupsiteHSE623_FD_64525 | JGI IMG/M metagenome (GOLD analysis project Ga0074195, IMG submission 64525) | Bioremediated contaminated groundwater from EPA Superfund site, New Mexico - Sample HSE6-23 | ecosystem: Environmental > Aquatic > Deep subsurface > Groundwater > Contaminated ... | reverse complement strand
GGTTGTGGTTGTTTGTTTGTTGTGCTTGGTGGTGGGGTGGGGGGAGGGGGGTGTTGGGGGGGGCTCCCGGTGCTTTTTTGCCAGAGAAGAAGGTGTGCAATGGAGCTCGCAAGCTGCCATTGAGGGAGGTGGCAAAACGCTATCTTCCACAGCCGATTGCCATGTGCGAGAAAAAGGCCATGCAGTACGGCAGCGGAGTTGCGAAGGAGATACAGAGGCTGGCAAACCGGGCAGGGTTTAAGGGATCTATTCAGGAGTATTTGGATCGGGTTGCCAGGGAAGACGGCTGAAGTCTAAAGTAGCCGTTAAAGCAGCAATTGGTAAACTTATGTGGACAGTCGTAATTTGCGCGTGCTTTCGCCAGCAGGTAGTCTACCACAGTTGAGTTAATCTAATGGCACAGGGTGATTTTAATATTATTACCTGGAACCCTTTTGTTTTCCTCTGTCTGGCATGAAAATCCTTTTCGAGCCATGTCCATCAATATATAGGTTCCTTTGTGATCTTTGTGCGCTTTGTGGTTTAATCCAGCCCGTGTGGCAGCTATTGCACGAAATGAAATTCACCACAAAGAGCACAAAGGCGATTTTCATTCTCATGGGCGACATTCAGGTCATGTAGGTTTCTCTGTGCCTCTGTGGTAAGTTTAGTTTTGTTTGGACCAATGCTATGGTTTCTATGTTAAGCAACTCAGTACGGGTAGACTACCCCGCCAGCAAGCTCTATAAAAAGAGGCTAAGAAGTGTCGCCATACCCCAGCTCCTTGGCCTTATCAAAGGCTCTCTTTGCCTCAGAGTCGCGCCCAAGATCTTCGAGCGCCAGGCCTTTGTTATTCCAGGCTTCGGCATATTTCGGGTTTTGCTTTATGGCCTTATCAAAAGCCTTTAGGGCTTCATCATATTTGCCCAGGCTGCCTAGAGCATTGCCTCTGTAGAAGTTGGCTACTGCATACTTTGGATTCAGATCCAGGGCCTTATCGAATGCCTTGACGGCCTCGTTATACCTCTCGTCATGCAGGAGAGCAATGCCTTTGCTGCACCATAACTCTGCATCCCGGGGACTGATCCTGATAGCCTCTTCGTAAGCCTCGACTGCCTTATCGTATTCTTCCATGCCGTCAAGGGCATTGCCTTTATTCTTCCAGGGCAAGGCATCTGAGGGATTTAGCTCAATGGACTTGTCGAAGACATCTATGGCTTCCTCATATTTGCCAAGGCCAATTAATGCCACGCCTTTGCCGTTCCAGAAATCCGAGTCTTCCGGACTGATCTTGATAGCTTTATCGCAGGCTTGAGCGGCCTTCTCATAATCGCCCTTGCCCTTGGCAAGAGCGAGGCCTTTGTTATTCCAGGCCTCTGCATAATCAGGGTTTATCTCGATAGCCTTATCAAAGCACTCGATGGCCTCGTTGTATTTCCCAAGAGCAACGAGCGCAATGCCCTTGGCAGTCAGGGCCTCTGCATACTCCGGATCGATTGAGATAGCATCGTCGTAAGCCCGGACCGCCTTCTCATAAGATCTGCTCTCCAAAAGCTCGTTTCCTTTTTCAAACCAGTCTGAAGCTGTGTCTTTCTCTTCCAAAGCCGATGCGCAGAGCAAAATAGACCCTATCAAAACGAAAACGAACCAACCCCTGATTAAGCACCTCATGCTCATTTATTGGACGTGAACTGAGAAAAAGTTTTGCATGTGAGAATCTAGAGGACCAGTGCATTTTAGTATCAATCGATATAACAGCAATCGATCAAGAAATAAATAATATGGTACCCTCTTCGCTGCCGTTTATTAAACTGGCCAAAAAAATGAAGAGGGGCCACTTGTTTTAATATCCGATTCTGAAGCTGTAAGGCTGCTTGGGTCCTGCACAGAAGCTGTAAGGCTGCTTTACCCCTCCAGTAGAGCTATAAGCAGGCTTTGGTCCCACTTTGAAGCTGGAAGGCGGCTTTGGCCCTATGGAGAAGGAGTATCTCTTTTTCTGTATTCTCTGCGGCTGGATTTTCTGCTGTACTGTCGGCTGGATGATTATCATGCCGGATTGGTAGGCAGGGGCTGTGATTTGAAGCAGATTCTCCATCTTTGCTGTCATTAGGTTGCCGTACATGACCTGAACGTTTGGCATATCCCAGTTGCTTATCTGTGGATTGACTAAGACTGTATTCGATATGCTGCTTGGATTCGCAACGAGGATATACGAGACGCCGTTATCGAATAGACCGCGCGTCAGGAGATTTGCGCTCGATGGCTGCAGGTTATACTCTTTGCCCTGAAGACCTTTGCAGGTCAGGCGGCCACTGCTATCCATCTTGACGACCGACTTCTCCCAGAAGGAGTCATAATCTGCCGAAGGGCCCTTTTCTGAAGATACCAACTGCTTCTGGTAGCCCGGCTCCTGATAGCCCTGCTTCCTGTAACTTGGCTCTTGATAGCTTTGTTGCTTATAGCCCGTTTCCACATAGCCCTGCTGCTTGTAGCTTGATTCTTTGTGGGATGGCGCATTACGATCGATTACATCTACAACTATTGAGTTGCTTACCTGGTCATACATTGAGAAGCTCAGTACATGCTGTCCAATTGTATCCGCGTAGAAGCCTATCTGGCTGGATGGGTAGAAGTAATGATCATTCTTCGTCACCTGACCGTCTGGATGTTTCTCATAAAGATACCCATTACCCTCTTTGAGAGCGATCGCCATAAGCGACAGGCGTTCCCCTAGAGGGACCGTTGCGTATTGTGTCAAGCCTGTTGTGCCCTGTATCCATAAGGCATTGCCTTTTCCTTCTACCTGTGTGGCATATGCCTGGCTTTGAGGAGTCGTTATATGGGCAGTTGATGCAGTTTCTGAGATACTCTGATCGCTTTGCGCGCGCTGTGGGGCTGTACTTGCGCCAGATGAAGTAAATAACGAAGTATACGGTTCTGACGTCACCCGTATCATGCCCTGCTCAGAGGTGTGAATATCGCAGTGATATGGGTAATTTCCCGGACGATCGAAGATATAGTCGAACTGTTCGCCGGGAGCCAAGTAGCCGGAGTGGAATATCCCGCCGTCACTGGTCACAGTATGATCTGTTGTATCGTCGTTGACCCAGATGACCTTGGTCCCAAGGGGCACAGTAAGCTCATCAGGCTGACTAGGAAAATCCCTAATCTCGATCTCGTTGATCGACTGTGCATTGATATTAACGCTCATCAGACATACGAAAAGAATCAGTTGAGCCATAGCCGAAAACAAATTACGTATTATCATAACCCACTCCCACTATTTATTTAATTTTGCCTAATTTTAAGGGTTTCACTTCTATAAATTTCTTCACTTCAAACTATATATTATTATTGCTTTACAATATAACCCTCAGAGCGCAAAAGCCTAAATTGCATCTTGATAGATCCGCTAGTGATTATGCCATATCTAGATTAACCTAGATCCAATTAACACTTGAAGTAGAAATGCCAAAATATGGAATGCACATCATGCGCTAATATGTCTCTGCCGATGCTGATAGGAGCTGATTACCACGCCGTGAGACGTACTTTTAGGTTATGTCTTTCTGCCATAAGTCAGGGCATAGTACAACAGTGAGTATATATCCTTCACGAGGTCCTCGATGAGAGCAAGCCTCTCGTCGACAGGGTTGATCCAAAATCTTTAAGAGTTAACTTTTTCATTAGCAATTAAACCAAAGGAGGAATGGAATGAGAGCAGAGAGTAAGTACTTCAATCTGGCGTTATCGCTGTTCATGATGGTCAGCCTGACAATGGCACTGGTGCAGGCTGTGCCGGCGAATGAGGCAGTTCAGCCCGCAGCAGGTGCTATCTCAACTTCATTGTCTGACGGTCTTTCTGGCAGGGCGGAAGATGTTTTTAATTTCCCTGACGATCACATCCTGCATCAGCCAAAGTCGGTTGTAGAAAATATCGAGCTTTTCGTCGAATGGCTGTACTGGACTGGAAACCTGAAAGATGTCGAGACTGGAGACATGTACGGCTTCCAGTTTACGCTCTTCCATCAATATGTACCCCCCTTAGGCATAGTCGGTTACTTCAATCACGCAGCTATTAGCGATGTTCACAGCAGCCGGCATCCGCGTTACAAATACTTTACTCTTCCAGATCAGGCTAATGTTACCGACGGCGTCGATGGCAAGAAGGGCGCTTATTGGCACTACAGCGATGCTTCAACCGCCGTCACCTACTGGAAGGATTTGGATGTCTGGAACATTGTAACCCAGGGAAATGCGTCTAAAGGCGGTCACGGACAGAATCTTTCCCTCAACCTGACCCTGGTCAACGATAAGGCCGATTACTACCTGCACGGGCCAAGCGGTATAATCGATCAGGGAGCCGGCCTTAATACAAGCGATGCAGATGAGGAAGAGATGGCAGGACGGTCATATTACTACTCTCATCCATCCATGACGGCAACAGGGACTTTGACCATCGATGGGCGCAGAGTTAGCGTCAGCGGAGATAGCTGGTTTGACCATCAATGGGGCGGCTTTGGCAAATCCTATCCTGCCTGGGACTGGTTCAGCATGCGCCTTGACGACGGCGGCTTTGTTATGCTGTATAACTTAAAAGACCCATTCTTGAACGATATACCAGGCCAGAGCATCCTGACCTATATCGATCCCAAAGGAAGCGTCTCATGGTGGTGGGGAGAAGATGCTGCCAACCTGACTGTTACACGGTTGTGGACTTCTGATCTGTTCGGCTTCAAGTATCCACTGGATTGGACCCTCGATACCCCAGTTGGCAAGTTCGCGTTAGAACCCTACTTCGATGAGCAGACGATGAATGCTGCAGAAGGCGAGGTGAAATACTGGGAGGGCATAATGCGAGTTCGTGAAGGGGATCAAAGCGGGAGGCAGATCGGCGTAGGCTATATGGAGCTTACGGGCTACGCACCCATCTTCAGCCAGCAGCCAAGCGGACAGGGAAGCATTAACTGATGGGATATGCCTCCCAAAAGGAGGCATTGAATTTTTATCTCGAAATTATCCTGAAAAAGACACAGATACCAAGAATTTTCTTTATACCTTTTGCATCTTTGTAGTGGACACTTATAACTTTACCACAGATACCCAGAGGCACAGAGGAATTTTAATATCATTATCTGAAACACCCTTAGCTTTTCGTTCTCTGTGTCTCTGTGCCTCTGTGGTGAGCGTCATCTGAGCTATCACAAAGGTACAAAGAACTTAATATCAATTGCAGAATAGGAAAAAGTGCCGTTTTAAGATAAGCTTGGTCATAGTCGTGAATGCCCCATCAAGTAGCCGCCAAAGCCCGTAACCCAGAGCAATACTGGGTATGCTATCCACCGCTCCAATCCGCCAAGGCCGAAGAGAACAAATGGGCTCGATTCCCCGAGGATGTAGTAAAGAAGCAGGTTTAACAGCGATATTGCTCCCAGTGCTATGGAGAAGTACCGGAACGGGGGCGTCTCCACCTTGTAGGCTACAATGGCCGATAAGCTCCCGGCAATGAAGGTGAGCAATGCAAAGATTGCATGAAGGTCGCCGTAGTTTCCGGGAAAGATTCCAACTCCCAAAGCGCCGATGCCGAAGAGGGCGAGAGATACGGTGACAGCACGGCTTCTGAATGCACGGTGAATGAAATAAGAGGCAGCGATGATCAAGAGGCCGGATACTATCATCGTGGTATTGAAGATGGTTGCTGATGGCTGCATAATGATGCTGTTTGGCGGTTGTGTTGCGCCCAGATCGCTTATCTGGTTTTGCGATGTACTGTAACCGGGATAGAGGGTCTCGGCAGTAATTATTCCGAGGAAGGCCAGCACGCCCACAATAAACAGCAGCGCCCCTGCAGCGTTTTGATATTGCATACGATAGTATGATTTATCGGCCACAAAAATCAAATTAATTTAAAGATGTGTTAATATTTAATCGTTATGCTCTTCATATCGAGATAGACCAACCTTTAGCTGTCCAAATTTTTAGGGTCAAGATTTACATAGTAAAGGACAGCATTTCTTAAAGTATTGGATGGATAATAAATGACTATAACGAAAAAGATGGAAAAGAGCACGTTTAGTTTAGTTTCAGTAACCGTTGTTGCCGCTCTGCTTTTTAGCGCCGTCGCTGCTTTGGGACAGGAAGCGCCAGAAGGCAATGCTTCAGCCACCGGGTCTGCAGAAGATATGCTTTTCAAGCTCCTCTTAATCCAGGCTGATGTGCAGGGGAGCCTGAGCGATATGGACTTAGACGTGGCAAATGCGTCTCAAAATCTCTCGGCAACAGGCCTGGAAGGAGACGAAGCGCGGGAAGTCCTGAGCAGGCTATTAGAATCTAACCCAAACCTGTCCGATGCCATCACGATCAACGAAGATGGAAAGATCATGATAGCCGAATGCAAAGAGTGCAAGGGCGTTGAGGGCGATGACATAAGCGGCCAGGAGCACATAGCCCATTTTCTGACGACCAGAACCCCAACGCTTGGCCGAGAGCTTCTGACAGTAGAAGGGTACAACGCCACAGCCCTGGTGTATCCTGTCTTTTCCCTTGACGGCGAGTTCATAGGAGGAGTCAGCTCCATATTTGAGCCTGACAAGGTGCTGAACGGCCTGATCGCTCCCAGGTTAAACGAGACCAGCTACAGCTTCTGGATCATGCAGCCGGATGGCCTTATAGTATATGACCGGGATGCCAGCCAGATAGGAAAGAACCTCTTCGAAAATCCGCTCTACAGGCCGTTTCGAAGCCTCCTCGCCCTGGGAGAGACGATGGTAGCTGAGAGGGCGGGACATGGAAGCTATGACTTCCAGGTATCTGAGGGCAATAAGACTGTAGTGACCAAAGATGTCTACTGGACCACGGCTGGGCTTCATGGCAGGGAATGGAGTCTGGCCATCACCAGGATAGTTGAGTAAGGGCTTTCTATATTATCTTGCTACTGCCATCACTATCCTTCACTGTTTTTAATTTATCCCTCTCCACAAAACATTCTCAGGCCCGACTGCCTAAATACCCAATTCATCTACCCGTCCCTCACATCGTCCCAGCGCTGCCCTCAGATCCTCCATCTTCACAGGCTTACTGATATACCCATCCATCCCCGCCTCCAGACACCTCTCTCGATCGCCCTCCATTGCGTAGGCAGTAAGCGCAACGATTCGCGGTTGCTCTGCAGCCGGCCAGCGCTTGCGAATTTGGTTTGCAGTCTCCAGCCCGTCCATCTCGGGCATCTGAATATCCATAAGCACCAGGTCATAGCTCTGTCTCTCCAGCGCTTTGAGAACCTCTAAGCCATTAGAAGCCATGTCTGCCCTGTACCCAAGCTTTTTAAGCATTTGAGATACTACCTTTTTGTTTACGTCGTTATCTTCGGCCAGGAGTATGCGCATATCGACATGGGCGTCGCATTGGACATTGCTTTGAGGCTTCTTTTGAACTTCTTTTTTATCAGTCATGCGGACCGTGGATGAGGGCACTTCAACCGGTATCGTAAAATGAAATGTGGAGCCAATGCCTAACTTTGATTCGACCCAGATCTTTCCTCCCATGACCTCGACCAGCCTCTTGCTTATAGCCAGGCCCAAGCCCGTTCCGCCATACTTGCGAGTGGTGGACATATCTACCTGGCTGAAGGACAAAAACAGCTTATCTATCCTGTCCGAAGGTATGCCGATGCCCGTATCTTTCACTGAGAAATGAAGCTCGAACCTCCCATCCTCCCACATGGTGGCATCAATGGAAAGCATCACGTCGCCCTTCTCTGTGAACTTGACAGCATTGCTGAGAAGGTTGGTTAAAATTTGCCGCAATCTCGTCGGATCGCTTATAACGGCTTTAGGAACAGACTCATCTATCCTGTATGCCAGGCTCAGGCCTTTTTCTGCGGCGCTCGAAGCCATCAGGTACATGGCTTCCTCGACAAAGCTTCTTAAATCGAATGCCTGATTTTCCAGGCCCATCCTGCCGGACTCGATCTTGGAGAAGTCGAGAATATCATTTATGATTGCCAGCAGAGCATCACCGCTGCTTCTTATTGTTTCAACATGCTCCTGCTGCTCTGTATCCAGATTGGAGCTTAAGAGAAGATCGGTAAGACCAATGACCGCATTCATAGGTGTCCTGATCTCATGGCTCATATTTGCCAGGAACTCTGCTTTCGCTTTTGCAGCACCTTCAGCAGCCTCTTTGGCCAACAAAAGAGCTCTTTCATCTTGCTTACGCTCGGAGATATCAGTGATGATTCCCCTCTGGCCTACAACCCTGCCTTCTCTAACGATTGGGGCGGGATACACAACAGCGGGAAAGATGCTGCCATCCTTCCTGAGCATCCGGTATTCTGCAGCATACTGCCTGGGCCTAAACGATTGCCCGAATGTTCTCCTAAAGTTCTCCATTATTCTTTCTCGATCTTCAGGGACTACAACATCAAGGAAATGCATGCCCTTCATCAGATCAGCCTGAGTATACCCGAAGATATCCAGGCCGGAGCTGTTGGCGAATATTATGTTTCCCCGGGCATCCAGCTCGTAGACCGTCTGGGGCAGGAGGTCTGCCAGTTCACGGTATCTTCTCTCGCTCTCCCTCAGCGCCTCCTCTGCCTTGATCCTGGCGATAATGCCTTCTATTGAGGCAGTTAGAGATTCAAGAGCCATGCGGGCGCTTGAGGGAATTGCATCATAGGTGCGGGACGCCAGTATGATCGCTGCAATCGACTGGTCGTTATATTTTACGGGAAAGTCGGCAACTGCTCTCAAGCCTTCCTTACGAAGGTCATCGAACTGCGATGTGGCGATATAAGAACTATCCCGGTATATCCACTCCCCTGCCCTGACTATACGGGCCCTGGGCGAATCCGGATCGCAATGGGCACACCCTGCAGCAAATTCGTCGGATATGCCTTTATGCAGTACCATGTCTACTCCACCGGCATCGTTCACAAGGTAAACGGCTCCACCATCGATGCTCTCCACTTTAAGGGCAGCATAGAATATCTGGACAAGCGCCTCCTTAATGCTATCGGAAGAGCTGAGCGTAACTCCAAGATCGCGCTGCAATCGCAAAAGTTCTTCTATCCGTTTATGCTCTTCTAACGCGGCCTGCAGAGTCTCATTGGACTTTTGAAGCTCCTGGTTCGCCCTGATCAATTCAGCAGTTCCCGTCTGCGTGTAGATCTCCAGTTCCGATGTGAGCCTGCACTGCTCTTCTCTTTTCGCTCGTGCTTTCTCAGTCCTTTTGCGATCTGTCATATCATGGTTGCTGGCCATCGACTCAAATAATCCTCCGCGGAAATGTTCGAAAACGTTCTCCTAATCTCTGGGAGCAACGCGGAACATGCGAGTTTACTACAAACGGTCGTATATATAAAAATGGTGGGTATCGACCCTAAAGAGGATGTAGTGAGATGCGGCCTGGTTCATCCTCAATGCTCAAGGTCAAAAGCAACTGCATCACGACCTACGTTATATGACTTAATAAGAAAAATTTATATACGTTGAACGTCGTAATAGATTAACGATATTAGTATAGGTGAAATGTCATGAAGTTTAGAGTTATCAGTTCAAGAGAAGAGATCGAAACGCTAAGGCCGAATGAGAAGGCAGTTCATCTGGCATTCAGGGCATCAAACGTTGATTTCCTCAACCTGATGCAGAGGTCCCCAAGGCTGCAGGTAATCCAGACACCGCCTTCGTACAAGAAGACCATGTCCAACGCCATCGGAGTGTTCCTCGAGATGCAGGGCATAAAGCTCCTTGAAGGAGATGTCTGGGGCCACAGGAAGGACCTCGATGAGTACTTCACCGTCCCAGATGAGGCCGTTGAAGCTATCAAGTCCATGACCCAAAAAGGTGCTACGCCTGAAGAGATGGCAAAAGAGGTCCAGAAGAGCGCAAGGCTTGGAACAGACCTCATTAAGTACATCGCCAAGACAGAAGTAACGGCCTGAACATAAGTGATCCCTGGAAGCGCTCATACTGCCGACCAAGCAGCGGACGCTTCCAGATATCATTTTTTTATAGTCTTCAAGATAAATCTTCGTAATTAATGCTCTTGTCCTAAATCAGATACATCATAAGGTCCGAACCGGACGAAACCTTCCCCATCATAAACCGTGATCATCCAGGCGTCTGGGTGCCAGGGGATCTCTAGGATGAGGTCGCTTTCCTCCTCCTCCCAGCAGCCGCCGCTCAACTGGCCGTTCTCGTCAATATAATCGGCACAGATGGTGCGGCTGAAAGAGAAGTGCTCTTCCTCCAGCACACGCTGTTTCTTATCGATTAACTGGAAGTACCAGTCGCCGCCTGCACGGTAGTCTGGGGCATATCCTTCCATGACCTCGATCGAGTTCAAGGTCATGTACAACTCGTCGTTTTTGTAATGTGTGGAAAGGAAATATATTTTTCCTTTGCTCTCTCCATCGGTTTCTTGATTTGAGTTATCCTCATCGATTGAGTTATCCTCATCGAATCCGGGAGGTTCAATGGATTGCCCAAATACAGCGAAATCCGCATAACCTTGATTATTTCCGAAATCCACCCAATTACTTGTTCTTCCGGCATCATCGATTGCTCTTGCACGCCAATGATAGTATCCATTAATTAATCC
>Ga0074195_1004892_pt1 | contig 10578 bp, 15 predicted proteins | sample EPASupsiteHSE623_FD_64525 | JGI IMG/M metagenome (GOLD analysis project Ga0074195, IMG submission 64525) | Bioremediated contaminated groundwater from EPA Superfund site, New Mexico - Sample HSE6-23 | ecosystem: Environmental > Aquatic > Deep subsurface > Groundwater > Contaminated ... | reverse complement strand
AAAGTGTTTGTTGTTTTTTTTTTTGAGGGGGTTGGAATAATTATATTCCAAAGTGGTTGGTTTGGGTTTTTTGGTAATTTTAGCGTCGATTAAGCGAATTTACACCCAGAATGTGCAGTGGCTGGAATCACTATATTCCACAGTGGCTGGTTTGGGTTTTTTGGTAATTTTAGCGTCGATTAAGCGAATTTACACCCAGAATGTGCAGTGGCTGGAATGGGCTATTTCTTAGATTTCTTAAAAACTTTATCAATCTTGGTTTTAATTGTTCTTTTGCTAATAACTTTACCAAATCTTGAATAAAATTTGAATAAATTTCTATTAGTAACAAAGAAATACCAATTATCTCCATAATATTTCTTAAGATTAGCTACTTTCTTTTTTAATTGCTTTAAATGATTTATTTTTCCAGTCTCAACTTCAACAGCATAATCTTCTCCGTTCGCATCAAAGACAATATCCGGCTTTACAGAACGATATGTTTTGATGTCTGATGTAAATTGTTTTAAATAATCAACAATTTCTTTAATGCAAATTATATGATTTGGAGACTCATGCTTATCATCAATAACTAAATAGGTTTCTTTTTTCTTTGAAATTCCTCTTTCTTTAACTTCTTTAAATCCACTAGTAGTCAGAAACTTTAATTCAGATTGATCAAGGTCTTTTTTCAGATAAGCTTTCTGTCCATCTCTTATTTTATTAAGAGTCTTCCTTGGTTTTACTATTATCTCTTTCTTTTGAACTAATAACTCATCAGCATTAGTAGTTATCACTTCATGCTCTTTTTTGGATGCAGTAATATTTATCTCAGAATGTTCATTCTCCATGAGCAATAAACCTTCTCCGGGTCTCGCTGTTAAAAGTAGAACTTTCTCTGCCTCACTTAAATGAAAGACATTTTGGACACTTTTTATCATTGCAGGCTTCTGTCTTAAAAGAAGAGTGTAAGAAGTATTAGCAAGAACACTCCTGCCAGCTTGTGAGTCAAGCATATTTTCAACTTCCTGATTAATTAAAAATAAACCCATATTAAACTTCCTGCAAGTCTTAACAATTTCAAGAATATAACCTGCATCTTCTGTTCTACTTAATAAGCTCCAAGCTTCATCTATAACTAAAAGCTTTCTATCTAAAGAACGCCTCATCTTTGTATAAATATAATCTAAAACTAAGAACATAACAGCCGGTTTAACTTGCTTAGGCAAATTTCCTATATCAAAACATACAAAGTTATTATCAAAATCCAGACTTGTTTGCTTGTTAAGAAAAGAGAATACCCCATTAACATACATATTGAGTCGGTTAATTAAACTGCGAATTGAGGCTTTTTCAAAGCTTGTAGCCCTCTTTTCCATACGAATGAGTATATTCACTAGGTCACCTAAAATTGGGGGCAGAAATCCCCAAGTGTCTGGCTCTTTGTTTATTCCTTTAGACTCATAAGCTCGAGTAATAGCTAGATCTAAAAAAGATTTTTGAGGCTCTGATAAATCTCCCAACATAACTGGCATTAAGTCCATTAAAGCTAATCTTTTCTCATTATATTCATGCCCCATTAAGTCTAGAGGGTTGATCATAGTTTCAGAATCAGCACTTAAATCAATTCTTTGTCCTCCAAACTTATCCACCAATCTAGCATATTCTCCTTGAGGATCTATAACTAAAACTTTTACTCCACTTAATAAATATCTAGAAATAAGAAGTTTAGCCATGTAGCTTTTTCCAGAGCCCGAAGTAGCTAAGCAAATACCATTAGCATTTGAAAGTTTGAAAATATCTCTAATTATAGGAATTCCATTTTTATTTGAGCCAAGCCAAACTCCGGTTTCATCAAATTTAAAGAATGATGAAGTAAATGGAAAGAAGGCAGATAAAGCTGAAGTTGTAATATTTCTTTTTATTTTTAATTCATCTTTTGCAAAAGGCATACAAGATTTAAATCCTTGAATCATTCTAAAGTCGGCTTGTCTGGGAATAATCAATAAAGAGTTTAATTCAGACTCTATCTTTCTTGTAAGTAGATTTAAATTATCTAATGAATTTGCTTTGCAATCAATATACAAGCTGATATTAAATAATCTTTCAGTTCCTTTTTGTAGTTCTTCAAGAATTCTGTGAGTATCTGCATATTTTATTTCTAAACTTGGATTTAACTGATTTTTTATCTGTGCTGAATAAAGATCTGCCCTTTGTTTTTGAAGTTCTTTGTTTAGCATTATTAAAGTATTTTCAACAGAACAAGGCTCAATATGCAGAGATAAATCAAAATTGCCAGAACAACTTACAAGCTTATCTAAAAATCCTGATTCAACCATTCTAGGATAACCATAAGCATAGACTATTCTATGAAATAAACCATCAATTTCAACATAGTCTACTGAATTAACTATCTTTTTAGGAAGTAATTTTTCTGAAAAGAATTTTGATAATAACGAAGCTAATTCTATCCCTCTTAATTCAAATGATCTTAAGTTTAAACTGCTTAATCTTTCCTTACATATCTTAATTTGAATTTCTAGATTAGTAGTTTCTGGAATTACAATATAGAAGCTTTTGTTTAAAATGCTGTTATCCCAAACAGTAGCTTTTAAGAAGCTTACATATTCTGCATAAATTTCTTTAAAAATCTCTCCTTTAATTTCCTTTTTTTCAGAAGCTTCAAGATACTCTTCTAAATTTAAAACTCCAGTATTCATTATTATTTGAATAGGAAAGTCTAAAGAATTTAGAAATTTCTGAAAAGCATAGATAATTGCTTTTCTTTCCTCTTCGGGTTTTATTGAATAATTTATAGAGTCTACTCTTAAAACAGCAATCTTCTTTTCTTTGGTAATACTTCTGGATAATGTTGGAAATTTCATTTTAAAATAATTCTATTTTCTCTGACCTCCATTCCAAAAAGTTTCTTTATTTTTTCATATTCTTTTATTTCTCTAAACTTATACCACCAATACCAATTTTTTATTTTAGAAGATAAGTCAAAAAACATAAATCCCCCCGCTAAAGAAACAGGTATAGAGATCAAAAATATTTTAATTGGTAAGAGAAGATTCATTCTAAAGAAGATTAGAACTATTGGAAGAAATATCAAAGCATATATTAGCTGTTCAAAAGTTAAGCCAAACACAATTTTCTCTTTATATTCCAGCTGTTGAGGAATTTCATACATTTCATGCTCCTGTAACCGCCCCGACTACTGAAACGACCTTCATTATTGGGGAAGCTACTTTTAATGCAGATTTTACTATTACAAAGAGTGCAACTGCAATTGTAGCCATGTTCACAAACATAAATGCTCCAATCATAACTAGAATCTTGAAATTTTGAAATATTGAGATATCTAAAAGCATTGAAGAAGCTAAAAATATAATGGAATAAAAAAAGGTTATAGCAATAGTTGCGATTAGGAAATTAATTATGAGCTTTCCGTAATGCTTTAAAGGCTCAAAAAAGTAACAGAATATTCCGACAGCAAATAAGATAACTCCTGAGCTTACAATTACATATCGTATAGTCAATAATATCAAGGTGGTTACGATACTTGCTAAATAAGGAATAATTAGAGTTAATTCTAAACCAATATTTGTTATGTTATCAATTGTTAAAAGAAAGAAATTCTGATGAACCATGTTTAAAGTAACGGTAGTCACAGAAGCGATTATTTGATTTAATAAAGAATATAAATAAAAGCTAGCCTGAACTAAAACGATCATAATTAAAATATTTGCTAGGTCTGACTTTGCTTTTTCTCTTTTTTCAAAGGAATATCCAGAAATTACAAATTTAAAGCCAACATACATCAGGAGAATTCCGTAAAATAAAGAGAGAATATAAACAATAATACTCCAAATACTTGAAAACAAGTCAATATTTACTGGTTGAGTCAATAAGCTATAAACTGCATCTAATAATGGCTGAATTGGAGCGTTTAATATGCTTAAAAGAAAATCAAAAAAAGATTGAGTAATACAATCGGCTAAATTAGTAATTCCACAATCTGCACTTGCTAAAGGCATTATAAACAGCAAGGCTAAATAAGGAAAATATTTCTTCATGTTCCCCCCAGAATTTTAAATGCATAAACTTTTGTTGTTTTATAACAAATATATCCAACAAAGAAAAGAGCACATAATTCCCATAAAGTATCAAAATCCTCTTTTTTGTTAACATTAACTAAGACTACCTGTTCGTTATCTCCAACTTTTGCATAAATTTTATTTTCATAAAGAATTGATTTAAGCTCGGTGTAATTTTTTGCAGTTATAGTCTTATTCGCATAGGTTAAATTTACCAAAAGATTATCAGGAGTAATATAAATCTTAATTGTGTCATTATCAAAATAATTAGTTTTGTCAGTTCTTATTGAAAACTTAATTTCATTAAAACTTAAATCGCAGGGGAATATTTTAGAGCTAAAAAAGTCATTTAATTGTATCTTACAATTTGAACTATCTGCAACAGTAAAGTAAAAACTTGAATTTTGTTCTTCAACATGGATATTGTTAAATCTAACATTCTCGGTTTTGTCAGCTCTAATTGTTAGAATATAATTAGGCAATGAGTAATTTAATGAATAAATATACTTGCTATGTTCATATTTAGAATTATTAAAGCTTAAGACAAGATTTGTATAATTATTTGCTTCAAGAACTCCTTTTGTTATTCCATTGTATTTATCCGTTACTTTTAATGAACTTATGAGGATGTTTTGATAGAGTTTTGCAGTCAACTGATCTCTTATAGTTAAGCTATCAGTTTTATCTTCTGTCTTATAAAATTCGCATCGATATGAATATTTGACGCATCTTCCATTAGAATACTTACTGCAATACCTTTTATTTCTATAATGATCAATTTTATATTTTAAATTAATAATTAACTCTGAACTAAAAGTAATGTCTTTTTCATTTAGATTAGTAAAAGAAGTTAATTTGTCATGCCCTATAAGATGATTATTTATATAAATATTAAGCTGTTCTGTTTTGCTAGATAAAGAATAGTAAGTTGCACAATCTCCTGAAGCTGTTCCAGATGGAAGTTGATAATTATAGTTATAAGCAGTCAGTAATTTTCCAGCATTAGAAGAATAAAGAGTATTATCTTCAATGATTGAAGGCATTAAACTTATAATTTTGATCCATGCATTATTGATTGTTCCAGAAGAATAAATTTTACCATCAGGACTATTTTGAATATTTAAGTTTGTATTCCATTGATAAACAAAATCAAAATCCGGAGTTGTTTTATTTTTGTTGAATATATCTGAAATTAGCAGATCCTTATCTATCTGACTTAAATTACTATTTTGAATATAGTTACAAACTTGTAAATCTCCCCCACTCAAACTATTGCAATTGAATGCAATAGCTGAGGGTAGGAGCAAGGCTAGAAAAATAAATAAAAAACTCTTGTTTTTCATTTCTAGCTCCCCAGTACCAGTCTCACAATAAAAGGTGCTGCCCAAATCACTGCTAAGCCAATAACTACATACATAATCATATTCTTGGCTTTGTCCCTTTTTCCGGGATCAGAGCCAGCTGTAATGTATATAATACCTGCAAATAACAGCACTAAACCAGAAATTATAGTCACAGCATATTTTACTAAGTCGTAAACTGCTTGTACTGGTTGCAGAATCTGGTCGTATGTAGCTGTATCTGCTTTTACCAGAATCATCTGTAACACAAATATTGTTACAAATAATGCAATCGGCAACACTATTGCTTTAACTTTTTGGCGTTTCTTTTGTGGCATTTTATTTGTTCCTCCAAACATTTAGTTTTAGGATATTTTATCCTCATGATGTGATAGCACGATTTGCAGATGTCTTCCTCAAATTTGTCAAGATCTTTTCCGCAAAATATGCAGTATGTTTTTTCTTGCATGATTGCCACACCTAGAAGAAGTTTTTATATATCCGAGTGAGAAAAATCTTAAGATTTTTCTTAAGATTAATCTTAAGAAAAAACTCACTCGGGGATATTTAAGATTTAGAGATTCTAGTTTTTTATGAAAATAAAAAATCCGATTCAATGGAAAGTTAATTCAAATAAAAAGTATAATATAATTTATGCAGATCCTCCATGGAAATATGGAAGAGATATCAGCAAACATTATCCTACTATTCCTATTCAAGAGATTTATAATTTTCCGATAGATAAACTCGCTGATAAGAATTGTGCTTTATTTTTATGGGTTACTTATCCTATTTTGCCTGAAGCATTAGAAACAGTAAAAAAATGGGGGTTTAGATATGTAACAACTGCATTTACTTGGATTAAGACTAATAAAAATAATGGAAAACCATTTTTTGGGTTAGGCAATTGGACAAGAGCTAATGCGGAGATTTGTGTTCTAGGATTTAGAGGTAAACTAAAAAGAAAATCAAATAAAGTTTCTCAGGTAATTTTATCTCCTTTAAGAGAGCATTCTAGAAAACCTGATGAGATTCGAGACAAGATTGTAGAGTTATTGGGAGATATTCCTAGAATTGAACTTTTTGCAAGGCAATCAATGCAAGGTTGGGATTGCTGGGGAAATGAAACAACCAAATTTGGGGGCAAACTCGATGGAAGATAAAGATATAACCTATGACAAGGTAAACCCTGAAGAGATTCTTATTATTTTAAATGAAGTTTTAGCTTTTATCAAAAGGAAAAAGCAAGAAGGAAAATTATGATGAATTCTAGGTTAAGAATTTTGATTGATACGGAGATATTTAATAAAATTAAAAAACTGGCTTCAGACAGCAATTTAACTATTTCTGATTTTTGCAGAAGAAAATTATGTCCTCCTCAACCCGATAAGATGGAGCAAATGATCGAAGAAATATACAGAAAAATTATTTTGAAAAAGGGGAATTTAGCAAGGACAAGTTTTATAAACTCCGTTGCTGGTGATGATTCAGATACTAATTAAAACAAAAATAGAGTTTCAATTAGATGCCAATAATATACTTGACACGGTTGGGGCGTGATAGATTTTTCCCGGGCGTTGAACCAGGTGAAGAATCATCTTACTTTTTAGTTAAATTAATAAATGGAATTTGGTTATGTTTTCTATGGATAAAAAGTGGTGGATCTTAATTTCGGCTGTTCTTTTAATATTAGTAATAATTCTTTCAATTGTCTCTTTTAATTTATTTAATAGATATGTTAAATGTGAAGAGTCTAAACTAGGTAAATTAACAAATATTTCCAAGAATTCTGCAGATGTTCAAGCAGAGATAGAAGATATCTTTGGAGAAAGTGATTCTACTGGAGAAAACTAAACAACCAATTAATTTTAACTCCCCTATGATTTAGGTTGGGGCGTAGTATATTCCAGTGATTTTGCAGAGACTCTCGATAAAGAAACTTACTTAAATCAACCTCTTATGCTCTTTAAGATATCTTTTAAAGAACCATTGCAAGAATATTTTATCCTCTTGTTTTATCTGAGATCTTTCTAGTGCAGTATAATAACCATTTCTATTCTCATAAGGAATATCTAACATTGGAAATCCATGTTTATTTAAAATAAAATTCATCATTAATCTTGAGACTCTTCCATTTCCATCTGAAAATGGATGAATTGTTACAAATTTTAAATGAACTAAAGCTGAAAGAGCAACAGGATGCAATTTACTCTTATTTTTATTATACCAATCAAAAAATTCATTTAACAATGCATCTAATTCTATAGCTAATGGTGGCATAAACTTGCTTCCAGAAATTGCAACTTCATGATTTCTTATCTTTCCAGCAATATCGGGTTTAGTTTCTGAGAGTAAAATCCTATTCCATTGAAGTATAACTTGCAAATTAAGATCTTTAGAATGCTTTAACATTTCGTAAAACAGTTTTTTATGAGCTTCTGCTTCTTTTATATCTCTCAATGGCTTTTTAGGAGTTTCTCCTTTTTCTAAGAGATTTGCTGTATCTCTTAAAGTCATCTTAGAACCCTCTATTCTTTGAGTATTATAGGTAAACTTAACCATAAAATTATCTATTTCCTTTTCTTTTGCAGATTCAGGAGTTTTCTTTTGTTCTTTAGAATAGTTCTCTTTAATCTTATCTAATTGATTTAACCAAGTTTCATTATATATCTCTGAAATAAACTTTTTTTTTATTTTCTCTATGTCTTTAGGTATTTCTTTACCTAAATATAATTCTTTTTTCTCTACTTTTCCATTTTTTCTAAAACTATGCTCTAAGTAAAAATAACTATTTCCTTCAACTGTTTTCTTTCTTATTGTTACCATATAATAACCTATCCCTACATATTTATAAATCTTCCCATTTTAGGATAAATGTAGGGGTACGATAAATACTAATTAATCTATTCCAAAGGATAAACTCAATAGAGTTTCAATTAGATGCCAATAATATACTCGACACGGTTGGAGCGTTTATTCTACTGCAAGTCTAATACAAATTTAGTAGTTTTAATTAGAGTTCTTATGTTAAAAAAGTAATTATTCCTCAGAATCATTTTTTTCATTACAGCTTGCCCAGTATTCATTTTTTTCCAAATTTGCTTTGAAGTGACTTTCACCTTTTATTCTTAATTCCCAATAGATTAATTGACCTTTAACAGTATCAATTCTTCGTGCAACTTTTTTCAATGTTCTTTTAACTGCTGCTTTTTTTTGAGGCGATGCTTCAGAATCATTAAACTTTGCTTCCTCTTCTTTTTTCCATTCCAAGACTTCTTTCATTTCTTCTTGAATTTCATTGTATCTTTCTTGAATCTCCTCTTCTGTTAAAGGAGGATTTTTATGTTGAGAATATTTTTGTTTTATCATTTCTATTTAAATCAACTATAAAATTTACTTCTTAGCTAAAGCGACTTTAGTTGCTTTTTTGAAGCAGAATTACTCTCTTCTCTCTGAGCTTCCCTTTTTACTCTTTGAATCTTTTTTTGCTCAGGACTCATAGGTCTTTTACCAGATAGCATACGCTTATACATTCCTCTTCTCTTATTTCTTTTTGGTCTTCTTCGATTTCCCATGAAATATTTAAAAAAATTGAGTATATATAATTTTCGGATGAATAGAAAGAACCATATATTTGATAATATTGATATTATAATGGAAAATGAGATAATCACAAAAGCCTTTGCTTCAATAGGTATACCTAAAATGCAAACTGCTATTTACTTAGACCTTCTTAAGAATAAAGAGTCTACTGCAACGCAAGTTTCAAAAAGAACTAAAATGCATAGAGCAAATGTATATGACACTTTAACAAAGCTAAAAGAGAGAAATCTTGTTTATCTCTCTAATAAAGAAGGAAAACAAGTATTTGCTGCTTTATCAACAGAGTTGATTCTTAATGAAGAAAAAGAAAAATTAGAAAATTTAAAAATAGCTATGAATTATATAAAAACAAGTTATATATCTGGACAAACTCCAAAAGTTTATACTTTAGAAGGGTTAAATTCTGTAAAGAGCATCCTATTTAGTTTATTAGAAAAAAAATCAGAGATTTGGATATATGGTTTAGCTGAAAAGGAAAATATAATTAATATCCTTAATGATAGATTAATGCATTCTTTTCATCTTGAAAGAATAAAAAAATGTATTGAACTTAAATTACTTTTTTATAAATTTCCTCACGAAGAAATTAAAACACTTAGTAATTTAAAATTTACAGAAGCAAGACTCTTACCTATTAATCAACAATCAAAAACTTCTCAAATAACTCAAATAGTTTGCAATAATGCAGTTTATATTACTCTTTGGATTCATCCAATTCATACAATTGTAATAGAAAATGATGCTATTGCAAAAGAATATGTTGATCTCTATAAAATTCTTTGGAATCATTCTAAATCAGTTGTATAGACTATAAAAAATTTTATTCTTTAAGAAAGAATAAAAATGCTTTAATTTTTTTTAGATTTCTTTATGCACATTTTACATGCTTTTTCTTGAAAAATGCAAGATTATTATTATGAATCTTGTACTTATTTTTTATAAGTCTTCCAAATCTACAATGTTTTGTATGATATCTCTTTGTTTCTGAACTTGCAAGATAATTATCCTGAGGGATATTTGGTTTTCTCTTAACTTTTTCTTCTCTAATATAAACTGGAACATCTCTATTTACTATTTTTTCAACTACTTCTACAGTATTATTTTCCATAGGAATTTGTATTGGAACTTCTCTTATAACCTCAAATGGTTTTTCTATAATTACCTCTCTTATAACTTCAACTGGTCTTTCCACTATTCTCTCAGTTTGTCTTATTAATTTGTTATCTATAGTAAAAAATGCAAATAAGGAATAAAAAGTAGTGAGTATCCAACTCATTGTAAGATTTTGAACAAGATTTAAACTAAACACTAAACTAACTAAAATTGCAAATAAAACTACAAGCACAGCTACAATAACTATTACAAGAAAGTTCTTGTTATCATATTGTATTATCATTTTTTCCATAATATATCATAACATCCCAAGTATTTAAAGAAACTATAAAGTTCCTCGAGAACTAATTTCTTATAACATTCAATAACTCATTATACGAAGATTTCCCTTGATATTTCCATGTTTGCCTATGAGTTTGAATAATTGCATATTGTTTTGCACC
>Ga0074195_1004891_pt1 | contig 10582 bp, 6 predicted proteins | sample EPASupsiteHSE623_FD_64525 | JGI IMG/M metagenome (GOLD analysis project Ga0074195, IMG submission 64525) | Bioremediated contaminated groundwater from EPA Superfund site, New Mexico - Sample HSE6-23 | ecosystem: Environmental > Aquatic > Deep subsurface > Groundwater > Contaminated ... | reverse complement strand
CATAGCCGATAAAGCACAGAATGATCTTTTTCGTAGAGCGGCTTACTTTACTGATAATCCTTTCTGCTACACTGGGAGCGGGCGGTTTGGAAATCAAAATAATGGTTTCGGTAGCCGGATCTGCCAGCAGGTAATCCAGGCCCTGGAGCATTGTTATTGCGCCGATTGCTTCTTTCAGATCACGCCCGCCTGTGCCGATTGCCTGACTGACGCCTAAGCCCACGGCATCCAGCAGGCAGGAGACCTCCTGCAGGCCTGTGCCGGAAGCGGCGACAAGCCCGACATTGCCTTGTCTTACCCGGTTGGCGAATCCAATGCCTACGCCGTTGATAATTGCCGTACCGCAGTCAGGCCCCATTACCAGCAAACCTTTTTCCCGGGCAAGCTTTTTCAATTCCGCTTCTTCTGCCAGCGAAACATTATCACTGAACAAAAATACATTTTTACCGTGCTGGAGCGCCCGGCAGGTCTCAAGTGCGGCATATTCGCCCGGCACGGAAATTACCGCCAGATTAATGTCCGGATTATCCTGATAAGCCTTAAGAGATGACCGGATAACAGGAGCGTCACTTGTTTTGTCGGCAGCTACTTTCTGAGACATCTGCTCATCAATTTTCTGGCATATTGCATTGGCATCCGTTTCTTCCGGGGCCCGGAAAGCCAAGATAAGATCATTGGCTCCTGCGCTTTCTCCTTCCGCATTTAACAAATCCGCTTCCTGCAGAATGACCCGGTTGGCCGGAGTTCCCATCATAACGGAAACCGCTTCCAGCCCCTCCAGTTTTTTTAATTGTTTGGAAATCAGCATTAATGATACTGAATCAAAATAGGTATTTTTTCGCACCATATTAAAAATCTTCATAAAAACATCCTTTCTCGCCTGCGTGTAGTGCGGTCATACCGCCATAGGCAAAGCCCAGCAGCAAATCCGTACCGGAATAGTGTCCAAGAGTAATAAGTTGCTGTGCGCTGCTGGCCAGCGCTTCCCATGAGCCGGCTTGGAAGACATTGATCAGCCTGGTAAAATACTGATGGTACAAGCCTTTGGCAGCGAATTTAACATACTCTGCCGACAGACTGGTTGTAAACAAAGCGGCATCCTGGGTAAGGCATCTTGCCATCGCATGAATCGATACCCGGCAATTCTCCCGGCGGCTGTACATTAAACCGGCCAGAAACCCTACCAAAAAATCATCGCCTGACGGCGTTAAGCCCGGTCCTACCCCTAAGAGGCCGTGAACCCCTTCGGCGATGAGAAACTCATCTTCCCGCAATACTCCGGTAACCAAAGCCTCAAACCGCATTTTGAGCCTTTGTTCCACAACCCCTTCCCGGTGCTGCCGCAACAGCCTGCCTTTATCCAGCCGGTACCTTCCCAGATAAGTCTGGATGCCGTCGGAACCGGGAGAAAGTCTGCATAATTCCTGCAAGTACAATAAGCGCTGCCGTATTTCGTCATTGGTAAACATTTGCCCCTCTCCGGGCGCACACGACTGCCGGGCACAGGCCTGAAGGCCCTGAACCGTCAGACAATCACCGACAATCACTTGACTATCCGTGACGCGAACCGGCTGTTTGCGGCCTATGCTTAAAAAAGACCAGCCGTCGCTAATGTCAATTTGAATGCCAAAAGGCATGAGCGGCTTACCTTTACGGATCAAGGTGAGTACCCCTGTATTCAGGAAGATATTCAGGTAGTCTTGATGAATAGACAGGATGGTACCACTTGCTGCATAAGGAGGCAGCCGCAAATCTTGTGATATCGCTACAGCCTGAATCGTTAGCATAAATCCTCCTTTATTCAGTGGCAGAGTCGTTCTTTACTCTTACTATACAAAATAACCGTCCGGCGCCCCTAGAGCCTTTTATCCAATTAAACTATTATCAAATGTGCATCTTGCACAATCAACCGCATTCTTTTATAATTTTATCAATATTCGGTATTCAGAAAAAAAGCGGAGGCGGTTTTGATGTACCTTACGATCCGGGATATTCTTCACTTGTTTCAGAATCACTCTGTTAAACTGATTGCCGGCAGCGGCGGTCTGGAAAACCCTGTATCCAGCGTGAATATCATGGATGCTCCTGATATCTGGAATTGGGTGAAACCGGGCGATTTGATTTTAACTACCGGCTATGCCGTTAAAGATGATCCCTTTTTGCAGGAGCAGCTGATATGCAAACTCGCTGCCGCAGGCTGCGCCGGCATTGGCATCAAGACGAAACGGTTTCTGCCCGATATTCCCGAAAATGTCCGGCTGGCAGCGGACAAGCATAAATTACCGGTTCTGGAGCTTCCCCTTACCATGTCGCTGGCAGAAATCATGAATCCCGTTATCAGCACGATTGCCGCACGGCACTCCTATCTGCTGCATAGATCCAATGAAATTCACAAAACCTTAACAAAGGAGGCCATTCACGGCGGAGGCCTCAATTCGATTATTGCCTGCCTTGGCCGCCTGACTCAGTGTCCGGTAGGCTGCTATGATATTAACGGCCGTCCTCTCAGCCACTGGCTGCCGGAAAACCTGCCGGGGGCTAAAGCCGGTACCTTAAGTCACTTAGAAGCTATTGTAGGCAGCCCAGCCGTCCATAACAAAAGCCTGCAGAAAGCGCTGGCCCAGACCAAAGGTCCCCATACCTCCACTCTGGTAATTGACGGACACGATTTTACTGTTTCTGCCTTTGCCATTATGTCCAGCAATGAATTTTTCGGTCACATTGTCATTATTCAGCCGAACGGCGTCTTCCGGGAAATTAACGGCATTGCCCTCGAGCATGCCTGCACGGTGGCCGCTTTGGATTTTTTGAAACAGAAGGCCGTCTCCGAAAGCCGCCGCCTTCACTCCAGGGATCTTTTAGAACACATCTTATTCGGCGATATCGGCAACCAGATTACCGCCGACCTGATCGCTGCCTCCAAGCTGGCTAATTCCCGTTATTTTCAATGCCTGGCAGTTGCCGTCGACGAAGCTGAAACCGTTAATATCCCCGTTGTAATGACCTTATTGTATAAAACAATTCAGCAGGCTGTTGCTGCCCTCTACCCCTTGTCACTGGTTTCCGAACTGGCCGGCAAGCTGGTGGTGCTGCTTGCTTCGGGGACTTCGCTTGAAACGGAACTGATTTACGAAAAACTTACCGCTGCCCTGGAAGAGACGCATAAACGCACCTCTGTTTCCGTTGGCTTTGGCTCTACGGCTACAAGCGTGGAAACAGTAAGGCGCAGCTACAAGGATGCTTTAACCTGCCTCGAGCTTGGCCGTTTAACAAAAGGGCCCGGGAAAATTACCAACTTAAGCGAAATTGCCAGCTACTACATCCTTGCGAACTCGGCTGATGCCGGAGTGCTCGATCAGGTATGCGGCAGCGCCATTGCCAGATTGGAAAAAGCAGATGACAACCATCATTCTGAATTACTGAAAACGCTTGAGAAATACCTCGAATGTGACAAAAACCTTACTCAGACTGCGGCTGAATTATTCATTCATCGCAATACGCTTGCCAACAGGCTGGAAAAAATTACAGATATTACCGGCTTTGCACTTGATCATCACGAACAGGCCTTTAACCTGCGCCTGGCACTGCGCTTAAAAAAACTGGCAAAGCTTAACCGTATAAAAACAACAAATACAAACCGGTGAGCTGCACCGGCTTGTATTTGTTTAGCTAATGTGCAGAATGCACATTAGATTATTTAAATGCTGGATAACCCGCACTGGTTAATACATAGGCCGTCGTTGTAAAATTTAGAAAAAGCTATACGATTCGGCACTACTGCAAGTAAGGAGGGATACGTATGTCAGCCTTACGACCGTCTGCACAAGCTGAAAAGCGCAACGAAATTCCCCCGCGCATGGCTGTTTTTTTTCTCGCGGTCATGGCCGGAACCTATGTCATTAACGGGATGGATCGTCAGGTATTTCCCGTCTTAGTTCCCTGGATCATGGAAGCCTATCAGTTTAATTTACAAGAAGCCGGCTTGCTTTCTACCGTTTTCACCATCGGCCTTGGACTGGCCGGTATCCCGACTGGCTACCTGCTGGACCGTTCCTCACGCAAAACGGTAATGATCACCGGACTGCTTTTCTATTCCGTTTTTACGATTTTGACCGTACTGTCGATTGGTTTTGCCGATATGCTTCTGTACCGGGCCATAACCGGCATTGGTGAGGGAATGCAGGTCGCTGCGGTATTTGCCGCTGCCGGCAGTTATTTCTATCGTCACCGGGCGCTGGTCATTGGGGTTATGAATGTTGCTTATGGCATCGGCGGTTTTATCGGGCCTTATTTTGGTGCGAAATTAACGCTTGTAACGAATAGCTGGCACACGCCGTTCTATATGTACGGCTTCATCGGCATCGCCTGCGCAATTGCCGCCTGGCTGCTGCTGCCTAAAGCATTTACCGACAGCAAGGGAGCGATGGAGGAAACCATTGCTCCGCAAAATGCCGCTGTTTTTGAACATGTGCCGGCCAATCTCTGGAACCGTAATGTTATGCTCTGCACAATTGCTGCGGGCGTAACCGGTTTAACCATGTTTGGTTATATCGGCCTGTACTCCACTTTTCTCATCCAGGAGCTAAAGTATCCGCCAATGATTGCCAGTCTGGCCTTGTCGCTATATGGCGTCGGCTGCATGATGGCAATTCCGGTCGGTTATATCGGCGACCGTCTTCCCCAGCGTATTATTATGATTGTTTCCTTTCTCTTCTCAATAGTTACCAGTTACCTGATGTTCAATGTTTGCACAGAGCCCTGGCAGCAATATGTGCTAAGCTTTTTGCAGGGAGTATTATTCAGTGCCTGCTTGTTTGTTAATGTCTACGCACTGATTCAGCGCAGTGTCCGGCCGGAAATGGTGGGACGAGCCTCAGGTATCCATGTAACCTCCGTCTTCCTGCCGGCCTCCGTTTCGGGACTCATCTTTGCTACGCTGGTCAAATATCTGGGCTGGGGCTCAGCCGCTTCCCTATTGTTATGTGCCTCACCGCTGCTTGGCATTGCAGCAATGCTGCTGCTAAAAGAAAGTCAGCTTATCCTTGTCAGAAAATAAGCCTGGCCGGAAAAACAAAAGCTCCTGCTAAATCCAGTGGATTTAGCAGGAGCTAACTTTATGCCGGCAGGCAATTAAAAATTTTGATACACAATTTCAAAGAATGCCTGCGGATGTTTGCAGGTTGGGCAGACCAGCGGTGCATTGGGGCCTTCATGACGATGGCCGCACACTCTACAGCGCCAGGTTTGTTTTTCTGGTTTGCTAAAAACAGTTCCGTTCTCAACATTGGCCAGCAGTTCTTTATAGCGTTCTTCATGTTCTTTTTCAATTTGTCCAACCCGTTTAAATAAGCCGGCAATATCAGTAAAGCCTTCAGCCTGAGCAGTTTCGGCAAATTCTTTATACATGCTGGTCCACTCTTCATTTTCACCTTCAGCGGCTTTCTTTAAATTTGCTTTCGTGTCACCGATACCGCCGAGTAAATTAAACCAAATTTTGGCATGAGCAGCCTCGTTGTCAGCAGTCTCCATAAAGGTTGCTGCAATCGTTTCATATCCTTCTTTTTTCGCCACAGCGGCGAAATAGGCGTACTTATTTCTGGCCATAGACTCGCCGGCAAAAGCCGTTTTTAAGTTTTCTTCTGTTTTTGAACCTTTTAAATCCTTACTCATTACAAATCCCTCCAGCAAATTATTTCCTAACGATATAAATTTCGATAGGATAATAAATATTTCCTGCCAATTGCTCCTGAAATTTTTAATAAATAACGGCCTCCTGCTCATTCAACCGGGCAGGAGGCCATTTCTTCGGCACTCTTATAATAAGCCGTAAGCCTTCATTTCGCGGCGCAGAGCTTCCAGGTTCTGTTCACTGATTTCAGTCAACGGCATGCGGCACCGGCCTGCTCTATAGCCCAGCAGATTTACGGCTGCCTTGATGGGGATCGGATTGACTTCGCTGAATATTGCTTTTATGAGGTTTAAGGTCTGCAGCTGCAATCTGATTGAACCATTGATATCCCCTGCAAAAAACTTTGCCACCATATCATGCGTGTCCTGAGGGATAATATTGGCCATAACGGAAATAACACCTTTGCCGCCTAGCGACAGTACAGGCAGCACCATATTGTCGTCACCGGAATAAACGGCAAAATCATCGCCGCAGGTATTGACAATATCGCCAACCTGGCCAAGATTGCATTCTTTGACGGCAACGATATTATCAATTTCGGCTAAGGCTTTAACCGTATCGGGATTTAAATTCAAATTTGTCCGGCTGGGTACATTGTAGAGAACAATCGGCACCTTAACATTATGAGCGATCATTTTAAAGTGCTCATATAATCCTTTTTGCATTGCCTTATTGTAGTAGGGGGTAACCGATAATAAAGCGTCAGCACCGACTGCTTCAGCAGCTTGTGATAATTCAACGGCATGGCGCGTGTCATTACTGCCGGTACCGGCAATAACAGGGACGCGTTTCTTAATTTGCTCCACGGCAAACTTAATAACGGCAATGTGTTCTTCGTCCGGCATCGTGGAGGCTTCGCCCGTGGTTCCACAGACAACAATTGCATCCGAGCCGCCTTTGATTTGAAATTCAATCAGTTCAGCCAACGCCTGGTAATCGACACCAGCGTCAGTAAAGGGAGTTACGATTGCTACTGCCGACCCAACAAATAATGGTCTGTTCATAAATTAACCGCCTTTTATTTCTATTTACTACAGCATGTTTTCAGGTAAGTTATGGGTATCTTCTCTCCGGAGAAGATTAATTCCTGCTGCCCTGGAAACACTTCTTTCAGCTTACTTTAAAGCGTGTTTTTTTCAAACATTGAAGGCGTAGTTTGCCCTGGAATATGGTAAAATAGTAGAGTAATCGCCAGGTAAAGCACCTGATACGCCGATATTTACGAAAACAATGATTAATCACTATACCAAAGACCGCTTGCTGATTCCGCCAAAAAACAAAAAATATTCGAAGCAGCATATGATGCTGCTCACTCCATGAAAGCAACAAGTCCCAGCAAAATGATCTGAAGCGTCGCTAGCGTCAAGAAACGCTCGGCAGCCATAGTCGACCCTACGGCAACCGTAATCTGCGGCAGCAAGTGCGGTGCCAGCTTCATCGTAACAAAAATTGCCATCGGGCCGTCTGCACCGCCAATAATGCCGATCGCGCCCGCTTCCGCCAGCGTAAATCCTAACGCTTTAGCGCCATTACGGCAATAAAAATCCCCAGGTTCGCCGCAGCACCAAGAATCATCAAGCTGGGATTGGCAATCATTGGCCCGAAGTCCGTCATCGCACCTACGCCCAGAAAAATATTAACACCTGGTTTATTTTGATAATCAAAACAAACCAGGTGTAGAATACTTGCATCTACTGCCGCTTAAAGCGGCAGACCGTAACCGCACGGCTTGTATGCGGCTTTGCGATTAGGTGATGGCACCTTAGCGCTCCGCCTTATATACACTTGCCGCCACAATATTGAATTGTTAGCGTGAATATACACTGACTACAGTCTGATCATATCACAAACACGGTTAGCTTACAAGACGGAAGCTGCAGCTTACAGGAAAAATTCATAAAGCCGTGCAAATCGGCAATCCCCGAATGTATCCCATCTTAAGCCTTCGTGAGTAACAACATATCCAACGTACCCTGACCCTCCCCTTAGAAAAGAGTCGGCTTGCACCAAGTCCTTATGGGCGAAGGTGAAAGCCTATTATTATAATTTTATAACAACTCTTGAACTTTTTGGATTACACTTGCAAAATGCCGCTCATCGGGCTGCCGCCACGATCCTTCTGCCAAATAATCGTAGCGCAAATAATATAAAAATTTATCTATCAGCTGATGATCGGGTTCTGCAAAAACAAAGGGAATACAGTGTCTCAATTGATCCGGCTGCCCAACATGGCATACCAAACCGTCTATATTGTAGAAAGAATTTCCCAGTGTTATAACCGGTTTATGCTGAATTAATGCTTCAATCCCCACGGTTGAATTTAATGTAATGATCCCTGTTGACTGGTCAATTAGAGCCGGGGTTGGATAGAACCGTAAAAACAGGATTTTTTCCTGCGTATATACCTCTTTCAAAGCAGAATAATCGACCCGTCCAAAATCTGAAGGATGTTCCTTAGCAATAATCCACATATTTTCCTGATGCTGTTGGTTAAACTCTTTTACACTCTTTACCACATAATGAACAAGCTCGCTCATAGACCGGATCTGCGGAGAGTACAACAATACCTGCGTATCGTCCTGAACCTGGAAAGGAAGAAAAATAAACTTCTCCGGCAGGATAATCTCCTCCGGCTGATACTTCTCCTCCGTATTGATCAGGCTCTGATACCATTTTGTTTTTAATCCCCGGACTGCCGGTACAGCATGATAGATTTGAGCGAGCTGCTGCTCTTGTACAACGACTGAATCATAAAATGAACGCGGTGTATTCACTAAACTGCTTTGATAATTCACTCCACGGGGGTCTAGAGTAGTAGTATCACGAAGATAGCCATTTTCAAAAAACAGCGTTTTTTTTCCCAGTTTTTTTGCCACGCGCGCTGCGCATGCCAGGGGTAGATTAATCCCATTCCAAACGCAGACCAGTTCAACCGGGGTGCGGCACATATACCGGTAGAAATGCAGGGTTGCAAAATGGGCTCTGCTTTCGAGGACGGCTGGTGAATGCAGCCAGCCGCGTATGCCCGTAAAATTGCGGGCTTTTCCCTTAATTAACAGAAAGCGGATACTATCCGCCAACTCTTGCTCAGTGAAAGCAACCGGTTCCGGCAGCGCTGGTTTTAGTAGTGCACCGGAAAAATCCGATAAGCCATAATAGATATGATGCACATCATATAAGCCGCTTAGAGCGGCTCCCAGCTGCTGAAAATATTGTCTTTGATGCCGATTTAGGGCTACAAACAAAATGGACGGCTTCTCCGCTTGCTCCAAGTGATCATCTCCTGAGAATATTGCTTGCCTAATCCGCCTGGCGGTCTATTAAAGGACTTTCTTAGAATAACTCTATTTATACGGTAGTATGCAAGCCTGCTGAGACTACCTGGCAGATTGCAGTTGAACGTAAATTGCCACCCTTTGCTACGTTAACTGTAAGAGCTGGGCAACTCGGCTGCCCAGCTCTTTATCAGTCCTCATGAAATGCTCCAGTATCCTTCTTTGTATCGGTTCATAGACCTGACTTAAAGCTTCTGCAAAAGTAATTAACTTCTATGCGATACCTTTGCGTATCGCCATAAGGGAAAAATCCCAGAACCGGCTGGTTGCAATTGTTCCGCCCCATCAGCACCGCCCAAAGAGTCGCCCGCCAGAGAAAACCGGACAAATACGGGTGTTTTTTCTTGGGGTTTTGCCAAAAATCAGCTTTTGTATAGGCTGCCATTGATTAACAGGGCATAAAAACAGCCAAAAGCGCCGGCACCTTTGGCTTGAAGTGCAGAAATGAGACAGCGATTTTGAGAATAAAATATAAAATGGGACTCAGGCGCATTTGCATGCGATTGAGCCCCGTTCGCGTTAGAAATTCTTATGTTCTGTTCTCTCGATAATTTCATCCTGTAATGCTTTTGTCAAATTATTGAAGTAATCGCTGTAACCTGCGACCCGGACAATAAGATTATGATATTTTTCCGGCTCTTTTTGCGCCGTTCGCAGCGTATCGGCATCAACTATATTAAATTGAATGTGATGCCCATCCAGCTTAAAATACGCCCGGATCAAATCCTTCAGTCTTCTGAGTCCAGACTCCCCCTGCACAACCTGCGGTGTAAACTTTTGATTCAGCAAGGCACCGCCTGTCCGCAGCTGATCCATTTTGGCGGCAGATTTGATGACTGCCGTAGGACCGTTTTTATCCGCTCCCTGTACAGGCGAAATCCCTTCGGAAAGCGGGCGCCCGGCATTCCTGCCGTCAGGAGTGGCCCCAATCACAGCACCAAAATAGACATGGCAGGTAGTAGGCAGCATTTCAATCCGGTAAGTTCCTCCGGTTGGCGTACGTCTTCCATTCACAGCTTCATGAAAAATTTCAAATACCTGAAGCATAATCGCATCAGCATAATCATCGTCATTACCATATTTCGGTGTCTTATTCAAAAGAAGCTGGCGCACTTTTTCCTGTCCGGCAAAATCTACTTCCAATGCTGCTACTAGTTCCTGCATGGATAGCTTCTTTTTATCATACACCTGATATTCAATTGCCGCCAAGCAATCGGTAATACTGCCGATGCCGACGCCCTGGATATAGCGTGAATTGTATCTGGCTCCGCCTGCATTGTAATCCTTGCCGTTAGCAATGCAGTCATCAATCACAATTGACAGGAAGGGCGAAGGCATATATTTCGCATACAGTGTTTCGATGATATTGTTGCCCCTGATTTTAATATCTACGAAATGCGCAATTTGCTGCTTATATGCTGTCAACAGATCATCCAGTGAATGAAACTCTGCTGCCTGACCTGTTTCCAGACCGATTTTTTTACCGGTCTGCGGATCAGTCCCGTTATACAGTGTTATCTCCAGTATCTTTACCAGATTTAAATAACCGGTCAGGATA
>Ga0074195_1004889_pt1 | contig 10587 bp, 11 predicted proteins | sample EPASupsiteHSE623_FD_64525 | JGI IMG/M metagenome (GOLD analysis project Ga0074195, IMG submission 64525) | Bioremediated contaminated groundwater from EPA Superfund site, New Mexico - Sample HSE6-23 | ecosystem: Environmental > Aquatic > Deep subsurface > Groundwater > Contaminated ... | reverse complement strand
CTTTCTGGCTGACAAAGGTCTCTTTGAACTTATCGGTAAGCATAATGCCGACCGTAAACAACTGCACCGGCTCTCCGGGAGCATCACAGACACAGCCGAACTTGGTTCCCCGTAAAATTACTTTACCACGGCCAACGCTTTCCGGTTTTTGCAGAGCTGTCCATAGGTCTGTGGCCGTATCAAAAATATAATTGAAGGTCAGCTCCCGTTCCTCACAGAATGCCGCCCATCTGGCAAAATCCTGGTATACAGCCCGTGAGGCCGGAACTCCCTGGACAATGTACTCATCCTGTCCTGTATGAATATTTTTGATTTTCCGGCAGCGGTGGATCATATCATACGCTGCCCAGGCCGGATTGGTGGCCGGTTTTTGCTCGTATGCACCGGTACCGGAATTGTATACCCAGACCTTGCTCCGGTTTTGCACCCAGGTTATGCTCGGCATCCCTCCGCTTAACTGACTGGTTGCCAGGGCCTTGATGCCAACGAGCACTTTACCGGGGCGGACGAAATCGTCATACATAATACTTGAAAGCTGCGTCCAATATACCTTGGTAGAGTGGCGGGTACTGGTGCCGCTCTTATAGGTGCAGCGGGCTCGCACCTCATATTGCGAAGCAGGAAGATAATCAACACGATAGGTACGGGAAAAAGCTGTATTTTGGGCTTCCGCAACTTCCGCAGTAGTAAACAGGCTCCATACGGTATCAATCACTCTTTTATACTGCACTTCTACCGTAACTGACGCAGTTCCCTGATTGCCATTATCTTTGACGTAGTATAAGCCGCCAGGAAAGTTTAGCGTGATTTCCAACCCCTCAACCGCATTCCCTTCCGTTTGCTGCGTAGCCCATGCACTTTCCTGATTATTTTTATAGTCAAACTCATAGGCCAGAACTTGGTCATCATAGACATCATTAAAATTAGCAATTACTTTCTGGTCATTAAGCCCCAGTCTTGGTTCAAAGGTTACATTCTTATAATAAGACACAGGGTTATCGTTAATCCGGACATCGCTGATCTCATCAATCGGACCTTCTCCGCCGCACAACAGAATATTTAAATACTGTTCTTCATCGTTGTCTTTATCCGTATCGGTATTTTGTCCGACCGACACATGTTGAGCCAAAATTTGTCCGGCTGTTCGCATAGTACCGTAAGTGACAGCCAAAGCATTGCCCTGCCCAGACTGCGATTGGGCATTGCCCCAATTGTAGCTTGACTTGACAGCAATCCGGTCCGGCTTGGCAGGCGGGAACCAGTGATTGATCAAATTGCCGCCGATCATGCCAACCGCCCCGGCGGCCATATGAGCCCAAAATCTAGCCCCCTGGGTTCCCGCCTGCGTTGCAGTACCACCCCAACTACTTGCTAACTGACCTGTAAAATATCCTACTGCCAACATCCCAATCGTCCGAAACCAGTCTCTGCCGCTTTTTCCGACAACCGGACAGACGGCCAGCCAGTCATCAGTATTTACCGGCTGCTTCTCCCCATCCTCCACTACATCACCATTCATACTGATAACAAAATCATCCAACCCCATAATATAAGGCTGGATGTATTCGTGTGCTGTTTTACCCGGAATATAAGGGCAGGTATGCACCTCTTTGCCGCTGTAATTGAATGGGTTTTTAATGATTGTAATTGTGATCATTTCATCACCTCCGGTACATAAAATCCCTCAATCCGCTTTGCCCAGGCAGGACTGTCAATACGGTCAATATTAACACCGATTCCCTTGCGGGTATGAATAAACCGCCCCTGACCAATATATACCCCCGTATGGTCAGAATATGCGGCAAACCGGATAACAACAAGCGCAGGTACCGGAATTTCTCCCTCGCACCTGCGCCAAAATTGCAGTTGTTCTTTGACTTCACGGTCAATTAAGCTGGCTGCTTCACACGATATTCGATAGTCAGGCAGTGCAATACCCCACTGCCGGAAGACTTCTGTAGACAAGCCCCAGCAATCCAGCCCTACCGCCGGATCTCTCCCACCGTCTATGAAGGGTACGCCGATCAAGTCGGTAAACGTGTGCTGCTTAAGCATACAGCCCTCCTTCCGGAATACTCGGCTCACCGCCGTACCGTGCCGAGTTACCCCGTATACGGCAGGACTGCAGTGTTCCGTCACACTCTGGCATTGATCCGGCATAACCGCATTCGATTCCTTTATAATGATCGCGCCAGGAGCAAAAGTTCTTTAACACACGCCGGAAAGGAAACCGCACCTGGATAGACAGATCACAGCCTAAGTAAAAAGTCACCCATTTACTGTCACACGTTGTCGACTGGATATTGAAAACCTCCTCCAGTTCAGGCAACGCAGTATCCAAATGCTGCGAATGGACGACACGTAAAATAACCGTTGCTCCCGTAAGGCCGTTGTACTCTTCCACATAGGCCTGCACAGTCTGCGTAATATTGGATATCTGCAGCGGAACGGATTGAGGTCTGCCTTTATTGTCCTCGGTGATTTCTCCCAGTTTAAAATTAAAAGCACTCCAGGTATAGCCATTCCAGTGAATATCTTCGTTATTGCGCACCAGGCGTAATGGTTCTTCGGCATTGGGAATAGTCACCTCCACCAGCAGCAGCCATACGCCGTCACTGGAAAGCTGGCTTTTTTCCAACATGCCGGCGACTGATAGATTCAGCATCATTATACCTCCTGAAGGGTCAGCGTACCTGCATAGCGTCCCGGCGACGATAATTCAAAGCTAATATTCCCACCCGTAAAGCGTACGGAAAACAGCTTGCCTGAATACGGATCATTGGCAACAGTAGGATACTGCCAGTCAAAAGCCAGACTGCCGCCCAGCACTTTTGTCCGGTAAAAGTCACGCAGCACTGCGTAATCTTCCGCAGGCAGTGCCGTCCATTTGAGAACAAAGGTCTGCGGTACCCGGGTAAATCTCGCCCGGGAAATGACCATGCCATTTTCCATTTCAGACTGCAGGGAGGGATCTTTAATCTTTGTTGTAAGCGGGTATACCGGTTGTTGAATATTGGGAAATTGTGGCATTATACTGGCCTCCTTAAAATTCAAGTCATTTTATGCAGGCAAAATAAAAGCAGCAACATATATAAATGCTGCTACTGTAATTACCTATGCATAATCGCAGAAATAGATTGACTTTTTCACGTTAAAGTTATTTTTTCAATTTTTGTTCCAAGTTGTACCTTTTGCATTTTATTTATTAATTGTCCACATATATCCCAGTATACTTCCATGTCAGATAAATCTAAATTCGCCATGGAATCCTCTCCTCCTAAAAACAGAGGCACTCTATACCCTACACATTGTTTAGGCACTAAAATGCAATTGGTTTCTTGCTTCCATTCTTTGAAGAAATTCACTGCCAAGGCAGCATCCTGATATTCTATTAATTGCTCATTGTGAAAACTTTTAAATGTTGCATCTATCTCGAACGCTTCACCCGTCCCTGGCTCAAACATAAGAATCAATGGTTCATTATTTTCCATTCTATTGAGATCCAATGCAAAATTACGTCCCAACCAGTCATATGAAAAACAAAGGAAATGACCTGTAAATTTAGGGAAAGCATAACTAACAATATCATTCCATTTAGAAACTTGATCAACACTATGAATTCTATACAAACCTTCATTAAACGTTTTGCCTGCATATTTTTCTAGAAATTCGATTGCTCCACTTGATCTGTTAAATTGACGTTCTAAATCAGGTTCTAGTTTTAATATAGCATTAGATTTGTTTTCTTCTTCGTTATATGTATTAACCTCAAATTGATTACAAAATTCTTTAAAACTCATTTTTCTCCCACCTAATCACTAATATTAAACTTATCTATTGGCGTTCCATCAGGCAAATCCTTTATTTTGTTATTTACTTGCTTACCAAGACTTCTGTTAACACTACTGTCAAGCGGCCACATATTAGTAATATCGTCTTTACCGCCTAACTGCAAATCCACTTTATGATCTATATCATACCCCTTCGGTATTGAATTAGACCCATTAGCTTTTTTATATATTGAAGATGCAGCAGTTTTACCTCTCTGTGGTATTGTTTTAACTTTTTCAGCATTATTTAATGCCTCAACTTTAGCATCAGCAGCGGCTCTTTGTTCACTCGTCCAGCTTTTTTTATACTTTAATTCTGGTGTTATTACTTGTCCTTCTCTTACCCCCTCAACAACTTTGCCAAATTTATTAGTAATTCTTGCAGCTGCAAAACCATCCCCAAGACCAGGTATTGCTGCTAAAGCGCTCCAGCCAGCCTCTTTGTAATTACCTTCAGTGAAATATAATGCTGAATTTGCAAGGTCTGGTATAGCACCAGCACCTGGAGCAAATCCTGCCATATCAAAAAATTTATGAACATTATCTGCAAAAGATGCTTTAGAATCATATACAAAAGTCCTTGCAAGATTACTGGCTAAGCCATTAACATGCTCCAACTGTTTCGAAAATCTATACAATTCCTCCTGCGTAGGGTTCCCCCTAGTGTCAACCAACCATAATTGCCCCAGTGGATTATATTCTAATGTGAGTCCCTCACTTTTTCGCTGCTCAGTTAACTCTGGTTCAACCCAAGTAGTTTCGTCAGGCGCTGATTCGAAGATTATTATAGATGACTCTCCTGCTAATCCTTGCGTTTCCCTAAGAAAAGCAATATCATTACCAACATCAATCCCTGAAGCCTGAAATGTAATCAGTTCAGATTCATAATATTTGATTTTCTGTTCTCTCTCTGCTGGATTCCTGCTATTGGCAATATCAGCCATTATATTCTGATACCGGGCATTCCAGTTTGCTTCACCAATCTGCCGCGACAGTTCATCATAAACCTGTTGTTCACTCCATGCAGGATTTGCTGCCGCTATTTTTTTCCATTCTTGATTATACCAAGCAGCACCACTCTGACTTGATACATTCCCAGGTAATTGGTCGGTGGCAGGACTTTCGATCTCTACGACAGCAGCCGAAGCCGTGTTTTCCCCATACTTACCCCAGATATTTGTATTCTGGGCCTTGAGACGCATATTATACTGCATTAATCTAGCAGTTGCATCGTTATAAACCTGCTGCTCTTCAATAGAGATGGTCTCTCCGTTATTAACTCGATTTCCGTACTCAAAATATAACTCCATATCTCTTTTAAAATAAAGACTATCATATACAAATTCACGTATCTTAAGTTCAACGGAATTTTCTTTCTCGCTCATATTAACACCTCCTCTCAGCAACATACAGACGCTTTAGCAAAGCCCCATACTTTATCGCTAAGTCAGTTTTAAAGTACAGGGCCTACTATAAAATCAATTTTTCTAGTTAAATCGCATAAGACGCTTGATTGTTAACCAGCGTCGCTACAATGATACTGCCGCTGCTGCCGTTGGCATAAAACGCTTTGAACGGTAAGTTAATAGTAATTCCTTTATCACTTTCAATACCAGGTGAAGTCTGCTCAAATACAACCTCTTCCATATAAAACTGTAGATTCTGGCTGCCGTTGACGAACTTAAATTTCAGCGAAGTTTTGGTATTATTAATTGCCTTATTCAAAAGCACCGTATCCGCAAAAAAGGCTTTGATTGTACCGGAAACCTCCAGCACACCTTCCGGCAAATCTGTGCGGTATCCGCCGCCGCCAATGGTGTAGGTATTATTGTCCAGGCCAAAATCAACATTTAACGTTGCTTCAGTTACGGTTGCCAGTTGTGCGCCCCCTTCCTCTACCACACCTTGAAAGTTGCTAAAGCGCACAAGCGGAACCTCTGTCAGATTAGCGGCAAAAGGGGCTGAGGCAATCGTTCTTCTCGCACCAATTACATCCAGATTAGCTACCAGTTCAGCATCGCCGCCATAAGTGAAGGAGAACTTATTGATTTTGCAGCCATTATACTTTTCATAAGCCGGAATATCGGGATATTGCTGCTCCAATACCAAAGACGGCTGACTGTCGGTTACTTTAAATACGTGCGTATAGGGAGCATTGGAACCGGTAGTTGCAGGATTGCCAAACATAGAACGCAGCCAAAAGCCTGTTCCAACCTGATCAAGCGGCACCACCAAACTGCCGGAAACGTCTACATTGCCGATCACTGGCTCCTGCTTATCGCGGCGTCTGCGAATGGTGGCTGGCTCTATCAGGTTTTGAGTGATAGCAATTTTTGCTTGATTAAACGGCATATTATAGCCTGCCGGTGTACCGGGTGTTTGACCGTAAGCCTGTTCATAGGCCATCGCTAATTGAGAGTTATATCCTTTTGCTCTTGACATGTTATTCCTCCTAATAATAAATGCTGTAACCGTTAACCGGCGTAATCTTCAGAGTAATATCCATCCAACCGGGAAAACGCGGATAGCAGGCTACCGGCTCTAAGTTGTAACGGACGCTGCTAATTGGATTATCCGTACTTAATCCGGCCAGCTCCAGATAGATCAGTTGTCCCAGTTCATCGCATTCTGTGATGCCTGAATACTCTGTCACATCACCTGCTGTGACTACAGCCGATTGCAGGACTGCCCATTTGACTGTTAGTTGATAAGTATACTCCTGGAGTTCCAGTCCTTCTTCTTTTGTACCGGGATAAAGAATTACCAGCGGATACTCCGTATCTGCCGGTAACTCTTTGGGATTAGAGCCAATAAAAATTCTAAGCGTTTTATTGTATCTAGTCATACAAAAATCTCGTATGCTTGCACTTACCTTCAAAGCATCCCGCCATTTGTTCATGATGTCATTCATTTTTAAAGTTGGAATCATAAGCGTCTCCTTTCTGCATGTGTAATTTCTTAGGGATTTGCCGCTTTTTCTCCCATTTGGCAGATTGCACATTTCCCAATGTCGTTAATAATAATCCACCAGGCACAAGCTCCTTCTTTACACTGCCCCAAAGAAGTCACTGAGCTATCGGGATTGATACATAGCAGTGGGCAATACATGTTCTTCACCTCCTGATTACTTCTGAAGCAGCAAAAAATTGATGCCACTTTAGATTTGTGACTGTGCCATTATGTCTGATATGCAGCTTTTTATCATCTTCACCCATTCCTGTGCCCTCCTATTAAGCGATACTAAAATGATAAGAGCAGTCATTTGATTGTCAACACCGCCAACTGCGATATTAAAACATGCTCCAATTGCTGCTCCAAAAGACATAATTTTAAGTTCAGTACTTGTGTACAAAAATAACCACCTCTTAAAAAAGAAATAAAAAATAGAGCCTCTTGGCTCTTTTTTATCCTATCTTTCTAATTGTCGCTACTGTATAAACCTCGTTTGCTCCTGTCATGGAAGTGGAAATTCCATATCCGTTTACAGTTCCCTCTCCCCCGTAACTGTAAGCAATGCATTGTATTTCAAGGACTTTAGATGCCGCAATTGTAAACACCCCCTGTATAATAGACCGTTGTGAGGTCCAATAAGCTGCGCTGTTGCCTGCCTCAGATGTACCCATAATTGTTGTTGTTGAATCCGTAATATTTTGTAACCTTGCTTTTACCCTGTTGCAACCAAAGAAAGGAGCACTTGCATTTATCTCATATGTTCCAGCAGGAAGTGTGAACTGATTTGAACTAAGATTTATGCCGATCTGATCAACTAGCGCGGTATTAAGTACCCTTGTATTCCATGTGTTTGCAGGAGCGGCACTGCCGCCATTCGTTCCGCTTGCCCGTGTGTCATTAATTACTGCAATCAATGATGAGGCCGCGGCTGGCACTCCTGTGATGCCGCTCCACGGTACACTGCTTGCAGTAGCTGCATTACCGGTAATACTTGCAGGTAATAATCCGCTTGCATTAAGCTTTAACAATTTATTCGCCGCTGCCGTTGTAGCTACATCGGACACCGGCACAGCATCAGTAATACCCGCTGTCGCAAGTGTTGTTGGATTTGTTCCGGCTGTTACTCGGCCTTTTGCATCTATGGTTACAGACCTGTATGTTCCGGCAGTTACCCCGCTAGCAGTTAACGTAAGCGGTATGGTAATGTTTGCACCTCCGTTAAAACTTGTTGCTGTGCCGGTTGCATCTCCACTTATCCCGATTGTGCGGGCTGTTTGAAATGTGGTTGCCGTAGCAGCATTCCCTGTGCAAACTGCTGCCGTATCTGCTGCCGTTGCGCTCGGTACTTTACCGGTTACACCAATGATTACCCGATCATTGGTCGCGTCAGGTGTCAGTGCAATATTCGTCCCGGCCACTAGCTCCAGTGTGTCAGTCTGAGCATCGGCCTGTATTGTGGTGCCGCCCACCAACACATTGCTGAAAGCATTCTGGTTAACCTGGGCACCCGCAGCGATACCATCTAATTTGGCCTTATCCGTATTCGCCATTAAGCCGTTACTTGATGTAGTCGCGGCAGCATGGGTATGGTTTGCCGGGGCGAAATCAGCAGCAACCTTACCTCCTACCTTCTCGGCATTTAGATTTGTGTTTACTGTGCCGTTTGAAACCGGAATATTTCCGCTTGCATTGCCGGGAGAAAGCCCTTTTAACTTTCCTGCATCAACTATTTGGTCAGTTTTTAGGCCCTCGTTATTTGTGCGTATTTCTCCTGGAGCATCGGCAATAAACCCATCATTTGCAGGGATATTTGCATTATAAGCCATGTTATCACCTCTTTTTAAAATAGAAAAAAGGACTACTGCTTTAATAGCCCTTCACACGCCAATCTAATGTTCCACCTGTGTTCACGCCTGCGCGGTCTTTTATCTTTACTGTAAACCCTGTGTTTGTTTTACTGAGTATCTCTGGGAAGCGGTTTTCCCCGATTGCCGTAGGTGTAAGCACCGGTACCGAATGATAGGTGTGCTCATAGTTAACGGTTGTGCCACCCACAGGAATAACAGCAGTACCTGCCTTGTCGGTATCCGGGATGTCTATCCTTAAAGACAGATGGTTAACCTCCGGTGTATTTGTAGGCTCTCCCGTTGCCAACAGTGTTCTCGCATCCAGGTAGCGGAAGGTATATTGTGCTGGCTTAAAATCCTGCCATGCTGTCCAGCTAGTGCCGTCCTGGCTTGTTCGGATTTGCAAAACAGCCGAACCAAGGCCGCGCAAGATAACAGTGCTGCGGAAGTCTGCCGTTATATTGGCAGTTACGACTTGGCCCATGTCTTTTGTTGTAGCCTGGTAAATACCAGTGGAATAGTAGTTCGCTCCATTCTTTTTAAGCTTCAATACTATCTGCCCCCCGACATCAGAAAACTTTGTTGTCGGGTAATCGCTAGACCGCCCGCCTAAGTTAGACCAGTTAATTAAGCTGGGGCCAAACTCTACACTTGTTTTTGTGCCGGTCTGCAGGGTAATTTCGTCATATTCCTGTATGACGTTTTTTATTGGCAGATTACTGACATATAGCCCCGCTGATACAGCAGTACTCGAATATTTTAGAGCGCGGTTAATGGCCTTTATGTGATAGTAGTAGTTTCGCTCTGTATCTACTTTTACCTTATAATCCGTAGTCGTTACGCCGGACACTACTAACTGCCCCATATCAAAACTGGCACCTTCGGTTATTTCATAAGCAACTACATCGGATTCACTGTGTTTATCCCAAAACAATTCAACATATTCGCCGTTCTGGATAGCTGTAAATCCCGTTACCGGCCCCGGTTCCACGGTTGCATAATAATGCTCATAGACTTCATCAGAATAAAAGCCTGCAGCATTTTTGGCCTTTATCATTACCTTCGTATCACCAGTGCTACCGATTGAGTGCATCCAGCGTGTCTCTTTGGTTTCTGCAACTTTTACAGCAGTGTCCCATGCGTAGCCCATCCGCACCTCATAGAAGGCAAGATCCGATTCTGAAGTACCAGTCCACGTGATAATCAACTGGCTTCTATTGTCGATATTTTGCACTATCCGAATATTACTTACAGGAGATGGATTAAGGTTAAATACACCATCAATAGGCGCTGCATTTTGAGAATAATGTCCTGCTACAGATACAGCCTTGATGTAATATTTATGTTCACTTTCGTCCAACACTTGAATTTCATAGAATGTTCCTGTAGCTCTGCTTGCAATAACAGACGCGGTATCCCATCCATTGCTCCCCATACGAATTTCAAAGTAAGCTACGTCCTTAGAGATTGGATTATCCCAAGTTAATTTTACCAGACTTCGATTAGAAACACTTTGAGAAGCAGCAAAACCGGTAACATCATAAGGATTTATCATGGCTGCAATTGTAGTATTTGCGACATTTGACAGATATCCAGCGGCACTTTTTGCGCGAAGCATAATGTTATAGGTACCGTTAGTATTCATCGTCCAGGGATATGATGTCTCCCTAGTTGTATCTATGTCAATACCCGTGTCCCAATTCGTACCATACCTCAATTGATAGCCAGCGATGTCTTTGCCTGGAGATGCATCCCAAGAAATCTTTAAAACAGATCTGTCTTTTTCCTGTTGTATTGCCGTTACATTGATTGGTGCGTCTGGACGTAATATTATATGGATATCCTTTGCTGTCTCAACAGAGCTATAATGGCCTGCTATAGAAACAGCTTTGACCATAAAGGTTAAGTTGCCTTCTGTTACTATTGTATGCAAATACGAAGTTGCCTTTAGTTGTGTG
>Ga0074195_1004888_pt1 | contig 10587 bp, 12 predicted proteins | sample EPASupsiteHSE623_FD_64525 | JGI IMG/M metagenome (GOLD analysis project Ga0074195, IMG submission 64525) | Bioremediated contaminated groundwater from EPA Superfund site, New Mexico - Sample HSE6-23 | ecosystem: Environmental > Aquatic > Deep subsurface > Groundwater > Contaminated ... | reverse complement strand
CGCAATGACAAGCCGGAAGCTACTCCATTACTGGCTACATTTTCGAAATGTGGAAAACCCTCTCGATTGTGACGTGATCAAGCTGCAGGGGGAATTTGGGGCAAGTTTTTCGGGAAACTTTCGCCTAAGTAAGTGGCCAGGTTCACATCGGCGATCGTGACCGGTGTCCCTATGTCCAGTACAAATAGGGTCTCTCTGCTCTCTCCGGCAGGCCCGTGCAACGTGACGGGTACCTGCACCGCTTTCGATTCGGGGTCAACCCTTCGGCTCCACGTCTTCGGCATAGAATCCGATCAGCCCGCCTCTGATCTCTCCGGTGTATCTGACTGCCGTGCGTTTCGGACCCTGGGAGGCACTGGCATAGACCTGAGCCCGTTCTGGCCCGTGGGCGTACACAACACCATCGGTCAGGTCCTCGTTATCGTTGAAGCTGTAGTCCACCAGAACGACCCACTCGTCCGGAAACCTCTTCTTGATCTCGTCCCAGGTCAGCTTGTCGGGCATAGCAGCATCTCCCCTTGTCTCTTTCTCCAAAGTATAACATCCGGTGGGGACGGACGGTCGTCGGGAAGAGAGAGATGCCCTGGGTCCACCCCCACGTCGAGAATCCCACGAAACGATGTGAACCGGTCAGACCGGGAGGAGTTCTCCACGGAGTCTTTGTCGCGGCACTCGTAGGTCTGGACCTGGGACCTGGGGGAACGGGGTGCTCGACCGAGGCGTCAACGAGAGCACAGCGCTGGGACTGGTCGGTCCTCTCCAGGCTGACCCAGGAGCGCTCGGGGGGGGGGAGGCTGGCCGCGAACTGCTGGCCGGGGTTACGAGTCCGGGGAGGGTCGCAGAACAGTCCGCGGCCGATCCGCCCAGCCAGCCCGTGCAGAGGGGGGAACAAACCCCAAAAGCGGGAGGCCGCTCCCAGAGCCGAAGGCTGTTTTCTGCGACTTGATACATGACGGACGATGTTGTGTGGTCTGGGAGCCGGTGTAAGCCATGATGCCAATTTCCACGACCGCGGCGACGATCGGTTCGGTGAAGAGGTGGGACAACTATTCAATAGGCGCGCGGCCCAACCTCAAACGAGGGGTTCATCGCGACGGCGCAGAATTCACAGGATGTGCGACCACGCGCTGGGGGCTGAACGCGCTGTGGATCGTCAATCTCAGATGACAGGCGAGATCCGATTATCCATGTCATGTCCTCCAGAATTCCTGCAAGCTTTTGCAGAGGTTGGGAGCCTTCTTCCGCTCCACTTGCCGCGGACCGCTGTGCACATGCCTGTGCGTACCGCACATGGCGGGCCATGACTTTACATAAACCCGAGACTTGCCTGTCACAATTTGGCGTCGACTTGGCTCTGGACCGGGGCAGGCCACTGGAAGTTCGAGACCGCATCGTAGGAAGGGGCGGTTCCGCAGAGCTGGAGAGACATGAGCTCGGCGAGGTGCTCTTGGGCGGCCGTGCGCGAGTACTGCGTGGGATAGGAGTTTCTGGGGACCTGGACAGCCTGGAAGTCTTTCTCGTTCATGACATCGACCAGATCGGATGACTGGCCGTTCGAGGATTGATACCCCAGCGTCTGGAGGGTCTTCACGCCGAAGGAAGGGTCCACGTAGATCGAGACGTGGTGCGCCACCTCGTGAACGAGAAGCCAGGTATCCAGGCCGCTTGAAGCACCGTAGTACACGATCTTGCCACCGCCGACGGTAGCGCCGCCATTCTGGATCTCGTTTCCGTTCTGATCAGTTCCCGTCCACACGCCCGACGAGCCGGTTGAGCCTTGGTCGGTCTGGGATTCCACCGTGACCGACAGGTTCTTGAAGCTGCCCGACGGAAACCGTCGGTAGGCGTCCTGCATCCTGTTCAAGACGTCGACCGTCGCCCCTGAACCGCTGATGCTCTTCAGGCCAAACGCAGAGACGAGCTCCTGGATCTTGGACTGCGCCTCTGCTGGCGCGGGCAGACTCGAGACCGGAGGAACGTCGCCCGAGGCCCCTGTGCCGCTGATCGACGCCGGGAACAAGCCGGCCACCTCGGTCGCAAGGCTGCTCGGTTCGAGGGAGACACCGGACAGACCGGGAATGGAGAGCCCGGTTCCGTTCGTGAGGGTCGTACCGAGGGTCGTGCCGATGAGGCTGGAGATGTCGGTTGGACTGGTCGCCGTACCCGACGTTGTTCCGGAGGACGAGCATCCCATGAGCGCACACGAGATCAGAACGAGGACAGAGGACAGAAGCCAAGAACGGCTCTTCGGACATGCCATTCCGATCACCCCTTGACTCTCCGATCGCAACCGAGCGGCTTTTTCTTCTTGGAGCTGCCCAATGACAACCAAGTTCTGTTCCAACAGAGAAAAAAGGCTTCTTGAAGCCACTTATGCCTGCCGCATCCCGCTCGGAGGTGGGGTCCAACGATCAAAAATACGATCAGACCCGTCAGCCGATTGACCAACGCGTTGACAGGGAGGGAGACGGGGGCGGTTGACGAGTTGACGAGTAGCCGCTGAGTTGACACGTTGCCCGTTGACAACGTATTCTCAGGCCTTGAATCGGCCTTGCCGTCTGCTCCGTCAGCCAATCGATGGATGCTAAATGGGCCCTACTTGGCCGACACCCTGGTGGCTCAAGGGTCAATGTCGGTCCTGAGGGATAGGCCGACGGTGGGCTGAAAAAGGCGGTGGGTCAAGGGTGGACCTGGATCTCTCGAAGCAGCGGGTTCTTGTTACTGGGGGAACCGGGTTTCTTGGCTGGCATGTCATCGAAGAACTCAAGAGAAAAGGATGTTCCCAAATCCGGTCAACCGATCGATCCGACGCGGATCTGGTCGATCCCGTAGCTGCCCAGAAGCTCATTGAGGACTACAACCCGACGGTGGTCATCCATCTCGCCGCTGTAGTCGGAGGAATCGGCGCCAACCGGGAGAACCCAGGCAGCTTCTTCTTCGAAAATGTCGTGATGGGAGTCAACACCGTCGAGGCCGCGAGGCGTGCGGGTGTGGCGAAGCTCGTGGCCATCGGAACGGTCTGCGCCTATCCCAAGTTTGCAGCCATTCCGTTCCGCGAAGAGTCTCTGTGGGACGGATACCCGGAAGAGACCAACGCGCCCTACGGATTGGCGAAGAAGATGCTTCTCGTCCAGTGCCAGTCCTACCGACAGCAGTACGGGTTCAACGGAATCTACTTGCTCCCGGTCAATTTGTACGGACCGCGCGACAACTTCTCCCCGGAGTCATCACACGTCATTCCAGCCCTGATCAGAAAATGCATCGAGGCCCGTGATTCCGGGAGTCGCGAGATCGAGGTCTGGGGAACTGGAAACGCGACGCGAGAGTTTCTCTACGTGCAGGACGCAGCCGAAGGCATCGTGTTGGCGACCGAGCGGTACGATGGCGCCCAGCCCGTCAATCTCGGTGCCGGATCCGAGGTAGCCATTCGAGATCTGGTCAGACAGATTGCCCAATTGACCGGTTTCGACGGTGACATACGCTGGGATAGCTCCAAACCTGACGGACAGCCGAGGCGATGTCTGGACGTAACTCGCGCTTGGGAGACATTCAGTTTCCGCGCCAAAACACGGCTGGAGGAGGGGTTGCTCCGAACGATCGACTGGTACTCCAGGTTCAGGAAGGAACAGCCACGGAATCGCGCGTGAGCCGCCTGCCGGATGCATTGAGCAACCTGTGTCCAGGACACTGCCACGAAGAACCTCGGGCGTTTGAAATGTGTGCACGGTCCTCTTTCGGTGGTCGTTCCAGGATCTTGTTTCCTTGGATCTGTAGATCCGGAACGAGAAGGACGCGATGACGATGCACATCGGCTTCGATGTTTCCCAGACCGGCGCCGGAAAGGCGGGTTGCGGCTACTATGCGCACGGTATGATCCTTGCCTTGCTGAAGCTTGCGCCGGGGCAAACATTCTCGGTATTGCCAAGCTTTGGTGACGTCTATTTCGATGCGCAGATGCCTGAGCAGAATCCGTATCCAGGGCCGAATGTCTCCTACGGTCCACGACATCGTTATCGGGAAGAAGCGAGCGCTTTCTGGACCCATCCTGATGTCGAAGCCTTGCTGGGGATGCCGGACATTGTTCATGCCAACAACTTCTGGTGCCCGGTCCAGTTCGTGTCCAGTCGCCTGATCTATACATTCTATGACATGTGTTTCGTTGTCGATCCCAGCTGCTCGATTGAGGCCAATCGCGTGGGCTGTTTCGACGGGGTCTTCCGCTCGGCCGTGGCTGCAGACTGGGTGGTGGCCATCTCAGAGGCTTCGAGAACCCATTACCTGACCGTGTTTCCCCACTTTCCCCCGGAACGCATTCGCGTCGTATACCCGTGCTCGCGGTTGACCGACACATCAAAGACTGGAAAGCGTCCTCAGGCTCTGGAGGGCGTTCGCGAGGGCAACTACTGGCTCAACGTGGGCACGATCGAGCCGAGGAAAAATCAGCGTCGTCTAGCCGATGCGTATACGCGCTATGTGGCCATGGGTGGAGCGCCCATGCCATTGGTGCTGGCGGGCGGAAATGGCTGGTTGATGGACGATTTTCAAGAGTACCTATGCGAGTTGGGGATTCGTGCTCACGTGGTGATGACCGGATACGTGTCCGATGAGGAGCTGATCTGGCTTTACCGCAACTGTTTCGCGAACCTGTTCCCATCCTTGGGAGAAGGGTTTGGTCTCCCCATTCTCGAGGGTATGCAGTTCGGCGCGCCGACCCTGGCTTCAAACAATACGTCGATGCCGGAGGTGGCCGGCGAGGCTGCCATCCTGCTGGATCCTTTGGAGACCGAGGCCTGGGCCCAGGCAATGCTCGGCCTGGCCTCCCAGCCGAGAAAAAGGGAGAGCCTGAGACAAGGTTCGCAGGTCCAAGCCTCGCGTTTTTGCTGGAAACGAAGCGCCGCATCCTTGTTGGAGCTCTACGAGGAGGCGCAAGCCACCCCAAAGCGTCTGTCGATGCGCGCTCCTCAAATGACGTAGCTCCTCAAGGCCGTCCTTCATCTACACGCGCTCAGGAAGCACGTGACACGGTCTTTAGCATCGCAGGGGAAATCCGACAGTTCCATCTCAATGCTGCCAAATCACTTTTGGCTCCACAGCCCAGCTATCGGAGTAGACACCCGTCAGTGGTCTGGAGCCGTGGATGAGCCAGTGCGTAGTGAAACAGCTCCAGGTACTCGCTTGCCATACGAGTCGAGTCCACGAAATCCAAGGCTCGTTGCCGACCCGCAGCGATCAACCTCTCACGCAATGAGTCATCGAGCACCAGGGAAATCATGGTCTGTACAAGTTGAGTGGGAATCTTCGGGTCGAACAGTATAGCTGCACCGGCAGCCACTTCCGGAAGCGATGCTACGTTGCTGCAAGCCACCGGAATGCCAGAGGCCATGGCTTCGATGACCGGAATGCCGAAACCTTCGTAGAGTGAGGGAAAGACCATGCCCCTGCTGCTGGCCATCAAAGCCGTGAGCTCCAAGTCGGGCAGAAACCCCGGGAAGAGAACCCGATCAGCCAGATTCATCGCGCGGGCAGCACCCATCAACCACTCCTGTCGTGCTCCCGGCGCACCGGTGCAGACGAGCTTGAAATCCGGGGGCATAGCCTGACGGCATGCCATGCCAAAGGCTGTCAAAAGCATCTCATGGTTTTTGTGCCGCCAGAAATTGGCGGGGTAGAGGAGATAGCGCTGTTTGGCGAGGCCAAGACGGTGCAACACAACATCGCCATCCACAGACCCCTGCAAGCTGCGTCGCGCCAAACGCAGAGGGATCGTGCGTATTCGCGCCGGGTCGATGCGGCCGTGGGCGATCGCGGACCCCCTTGAATAGTCGGAAATCGCAGCGAGAACGGTTGCCCGGCGGCAGGCGTCGACAAAGATGCGGTCACGATGAGCGAGATCCTCCGCGGAAAAAAACTCCGGGTAGGCCTTGAACTGCAAATCGTAGATCGTGCAGACGGTAGGAATCCGAGCATCGAAGTACGTCGGTGCCGTGAATGGACAGAAAAGCAAGTCAGCCCAAACTTGGCTATGTTGCGGACCGGTACCGCCTCGACCCGCCTTACCCGGTCTGAGACCCAAACGGCCGGCAGCCCCGCGGAGCCCCGAATACAGTCTCGGAAAAGCTCGAGAGACCCGGTTCAGCAGCCACGACCAGCGAGGCTGGGCTTCCACGGGAGGTATGACCAAGCGGCGCCGGACATTGGATCTATCCATTGAAACCAGTTCTTCATACGAACCCGAGTGGGTGAGCAGTACAAGCTCGGTTTCGGGAGCCAGTTCGGCCATTCGTCGCAGGAGCTCGAGCACGAACACCTTGGCTCCGCCATTCTCCCCGCCAGGAAGGATGGGCGTCACGTCCACGGCAATGGTTCGCAGCGGTCTAGTCATCAGATGAATGTCCCCCTGAACGATTGAGTCTCAGGAAGCGAATCGAAGGGATCAGCGTGCACTCCTTCCGGGCCATGTACACGTTTTGCTCTCCCATGCCATTTCGCGTATTGGTACAAGACCTAAGCCGGCCGCCCACACAATCGAGGCCAGACGGCCCGGCACATCGCCGGAGAAACGCGACGGTTCCATTTCACGGCCGCTACGAGTACGGCCGCACCTGTGATCATGTGAAACAACCGTGGATGACGCGCTGCCGACAAGCTCTGTTCTGCAATGACATTGGCGTAGTTGAACAACCAACGATCCGGCACTCTGGATAGATGCCTCCGGAGCATGTCATTGACCTCCGCATGTGCCTTTTTTCTGAATCCCATCGTCTTGTTCTCGGGGTAGAGCCGTGAACCGGCGAGGCGCTCCTCGAGATACCAAAAGCGTACACCGGCTCTGGCCAAGCGTAACCAGTACTCATAGTCCATGCAGTAATGCAGCGACTCATCCAGGAGGCCGAATCGGTCGAGCACTCGCCGACGGAGGAACAGCGCGGGCTGGCAGATGAAACAGGTCTCCTTCAGGCGTTCCGGATCCCAGGGCTCTGTGGGATAGGGTTCGAAGGCGCGATCGTCCACGTCGATGTGATCAGCTTTTCCATAGACAACGTCGACCTCCGGGCGGGCGGTCAAAAGCTCGACGACACGAGCGAAGGCGCCCGGATAGTAGATATCGTCCGAATTCAACCAGCCGAGGACTTCACCATCCGTGGCTCCAAAGCCCTTGTTGACGGCGTGGGATTGCCCCCTATCCTTCTCGGATTTCCAGCGCACTGATGAGCCGAAGCTCGTGAGCAACTCCACGCTGTTATCGGTGCTTCCGCCATCGAACACAACGTGCTCGATTTCAGCACCGGTCTGGTCTGCAACGCTCTGAAGAGTGCGGCGGAGGAATCGGCCCTGGTTCAAGGAAGGTGTGACAATGCTGATCTTCATCTGAGCACCTCGCACGGAGTTCGCCGGAGCTCATCCGTATGTTCCATGAGCATCTCATCGAGATGACTCGCGCCTCGCACAACAAGAACCCCCGCTCCAGCGCCACCCAGCCCCGTCGAGCCCACGACGGCAAACAGGTCCTCTGCCGTGATTGCAGCGGTGCACTCGCGCGTGGTGCAGCCGTTGACCTTGCCATTGCCCGGCAGGACGCACGGCGAGCACGGCAGATCCCTGGACAAGATGAGATTGTTCCACCCGAACGGCGAGCGCCGACGCCACGATGTCGCGCCGAAGATCGTCACGGTCGGCTTCTTCAGGGAGCATAGCTGGACCAAATCGCCGTCGGCCCCCACGACGAGGTTCACGTCTGACAGGCCGTCATACAAACGGCCCGGATCGTCCCCCGCGTCGAGGATCGTGTGCGGTCGATTTCCCAATGCCCCGGACAGGACTCGGGCCTCTGCCCGGTCTCGTGGGCCCACCACGATCGAGACAAACACTCCATCGTCCGCAAGAAGAACCGCAAGTTTGAGCCAGCTCGAGAGGGGCCAGACCCAGAACGGATCGGTCGACTCGAGAGCCAGGGCGACGTGATCCACGCGTTCGGGCCACAGGACCTGAGACCCGCTGAACATGGCCGTTCGCGAGTAGTCCGGAAGCCTCCGGCGGAGCGCGATCTTGTGGATCAGAGTCTCGTGAAGACCGTCGTCACCATCGATCAGCTCAGTCTGCGTCCGGAGCGATCTCACCAGAGCCGTCAGCGCGGGGTCATCGCACAGACAGAAGATAAGGCCGTATTCGTCGAGCTCGCGGCCCAACGTGCCGTGAGGCGCCGTCACGTGCCTCCGAGACAGAAGCGGAAAGTCGACCTCGCGACTGGCCACGTCCGGAAAAAGATATTCCGCCAGGCGCCTCGTCTCTGAGGCCACATACAGAGTGACGTTCAACACTCCGTAGTTCTCAATAATGGCCCTGATGGCGGGACTGGCCAGCACCAGATCGCCAGGCCGGTCGGGCTTCAAAACAGCGACGAGTGTCATCGCCCTCGCTCGTCCTTCGACTGCCGCAACAGATCCCGTTCGTTGATGAGCGAGCGGATCAGCGCATTCGCCAGAACCAGGTCCGCCCACTTGAAGACCACGATCGCCAAAATCAACGGCCACAGTGGTGCATTCCAGAGAGAGAGACGCCCAAGGGTCCGGCTGAGCGACACGCGCTTGCACTGCTGGACGAGGTAAAGGTATTCCGGTGACGAGGGGTCCATCGGCGTCAACTCCGAGACCCGGTACATCCGCAAGCGGAGCACCAACTCCCGAATCCGCGCTCTCAAACCCGCCCGGAACGCGGTCATTGATGAAGGTCCCTCGGATTGGCCGCTGACCCCAGCGCCGCTACGATACCGCCGACTAGTTGCGCGGTGCTCTCGGCCCAGCTCAGCCACGGTTGCGGCTTCCGAATGGAGCGCTCGCTCACTGGGTGAACCGCACAAAACTCGCCGACGGTCTGGGCGAGCTCGTCTGGGCCTTCGAGGCGGAAGAACGACGCGCGTCCGTCGGCGATCTCTCGAAACACAGGAATGTCGCTGCACAGCACCGGAAGCCCCCTCTGGAACGCTTCAACCACAGGCAAACCAAAACCCTCGATCTCGGAGGCCATGATGAGCGCGGATGCGTTGCGGTACGCGTGGTCCAGTTCCTCGTCGGTCGCATCCCTGACAAGGAAGAGCTGCTTACCTTTTGCGGGATGCCGCTCAATGCGCGCGATCAGATCCTCAGTTCTCCAGGCCCGCTCGCCGATCAGCACGAGCGTGGCCGTGCCCCCCTCTTGCCAGTGCCGTTCAAACGCTTCGACAATAAGCCGGTGGTTCTTGCGCGGCTCGATCGATCCGACCGAGAGGAAGACGTGGCGGTCGTCCGGAAACATCGACAGGAACGAGGCTCGCGCCTTGTGGCCCGGTTCGATCAAGTCCAGCTCGGAGCCGAGGGAAAAGAGCGAGACTGGCGCGTGGGACACGGATAGTCCGGCGCTCACCTGCTCGGCGAGGTAGGTCTCGAACCGTTCCGCGGTGTGGCGCGAGATCGCGACCGTCAAATCGGTCACACCGACGTATTGGTTGAACCATGAGCAAAATCCCATGACCAACGGCTCGTCGCAGGTGTGCGGGTGCGAGATAGGTATCAGGTCGTACATCACGCCGGCAACCCGGCCGCCCTTGCGCTTGAACCGACGCGTCGGGGGCCAGATTGAGGAGCGCCACGACGAGTCGAGCAGGAGCAGGAGGTTGCCTTCGTGAGTGTCGTAGAGATCGAGGCTCATCCCGACCCCGGCCGCCGCTGACGAGTCTTTCTCAGGAGGACCCAGGATCCAGCCATGCCCCCCGACCCCGGAGCGCGGTTTGTTCGCCAGCACTCGGGAGGTTTCCGCGTGCACGAGCTGTCCGCGATTGCACACGACCGGGACGACCTCGTAACCGAACCTGCGCGCCACGGCCGGGGCATACCGGAGCACGTTGCGAACGACCCTCTGGATCCCCGTATTGATCTCGCTCGCGTGCGTATGGGTGCATTCAATGAAAAGCCGCCGCCCACCACGGATCGGCTCGCAGGACGCAACCGGGGCTGCAGACGATCCGGCCTGTGGTCGCAAGAGCGACTGGATCAGACTGGACACGGCGCGGATCGGCGCCGTCAGCCGCCAGGATCTGCTGCGGTAGACGCCCTCGAGCTGCAGCTCACGACGGCGGAGCGCCTTGAGGTACTCCCGCGCGACCGTAGCCTCGGCCAGACGCGATCGTTCGAGCTCCTTCACGGTCGCCTCCAGCTGCTCCACCCGCCGACGAGCCTCGTCCAGCTCTGACGTCGCTCCTCGTGTCTCTGTTTCCATACTACCCCCGCCGTTCCGCCATGGTCGCCAGAGTGAGACAGGCTCCGTGCTCCGCGTCCATCCAAGTCCGGCCGCGCTCGAACCAGACAACGCGGCTGCATTCATCGAAGTGGGTGAATCGCCCCTGCCGCTCGTGGCTGGGACAGTCTACGGTTGCTCGCGGGCCAGAATGAATGATAGCAAACACGAGGGTGAGAGGAAAGACCCGGCCCTGACCCTGATCCCCCATCTGCGCCCCGTCTGCTGCGTCAGAACTCGTCGCCGCTCCTCAATGTACTTCTCTGTACACCTGCGTCGCGGCGACTTCGTTCTTTCTTGCATCCGGGGCACATCTGG
>Ga0074195_1004886_pt1 | contig 10594 bp, 11 predicted proteins | sample EPASupsiteHSE623_FD_64525 | JGI IMG/M metagenome (GOLD analysis project Ga0074195, IMG submission 64525) | Bioremediated contaminated groundwater from EPA Superfund site, New Mexico - Sample HSE6-23 | ecosystem: Environmental > Aquatic > Deep subsurface > Groundwater > Contaminated ... | reverse complement strand
ACCGCAAGAACGCGTTTGCCGAGATTAATGCCGAGCTAGTAGAATTCATGGAAAAACAGGGATATTCGAAAGTTTCAGACATCAAACTGGAATAATGATTTAATTTTGGTGCGAAAAAGATGCTTCCAATCAAGATGAAAGTGCTGAAGGCAGAATGCGAGAACGAAAAAGTCACTCGCCTAGTCCTAGAGGCCAAGCTTGACTGCCAGCCCGGCCAGTTCGTGATGGTCTGGGTGCCTGGAGTTGACGAGAAACCGATTAGCATTGCGGAGAACAAACCCACGCTGGAGATTTGTGTGGCAAACGCTGGCCCAGTAAGCGAGAAGGTTTCAAAGCTCAAGGCAGGCGATGACATTTACATCCGCGGCCCTCTTGGCCACGGCTTCGAACAGAAGGGAAAGAAGTGGCTGATGGTCGGCGGCGGCTACGGTTTTGGACCGCTCCGGTTCCTAGCAAGAGTAGGAAAGGACAGCGGAAAAAGTGCAGAGGCAATACTGGGCGCGAGGACTAAATCACTTTTGATGAAGAAGGCAACCTGCGACACCTGCTTTTTGACAAATGACGGCAGCGAAGGAAAGGCAGGCACCAGCGTGGACGAGCTTGAGGCGCGGCTGTCTGCAAAAGGCGCAAAATATGACATGGTGTTTTCCTGCGGTCCTGAGCGGATGATGGAAGCGGTTGCAAAGGCGTGCCAAAAGCACGGCGTGCCATCCCAACTGCTTGTTGAACGCTACATGAAGTGCGGTTTCGGCGTGTGCGGCCATTGTGCGATGGGCAAGTGGCTTGCCTGCATTGACGGCCCGGCGATATACGGCGAGGAAGCGCTCAAGAACCCGGAATTCGGGAAGGCGCACCAGGACAGGTGCGGGTGCAAGAAGCCGCTCTAATCTAACCGCGCGGGTTGGCTGACGTTGGGCCCAAAACACTAATTTCCCGCTACTGGAAGCAAATGCTTCTCAAACAATAGTACGTCCTTGTCGTTGATTTTTCGTTCCAGCGTGCCAAAGCAGGTGAAGCCGAACTCCTTGTAGACTTTCTGCGCGACTTCGTTGTCCTTTGCAACAAAAAGGAAGACGCGCCGGAAGCCCGAGGCCTGGATTGCGTTGAGCGCGGCGTTCACCAATGCCTTTGCAACGCCCTTGTTGCGGCATTCTGAAAGAACGGCAAGGCCGAGTATCTTGGCGTGGTCGTTTAGGATTTCGTAGTCCAGGTAGCCTGCGAGCTTGCCCTTGATTCGCGCAACCAAATAGACGTAGGACTTGGATTCAATCCTGCGCACGATTTCGTCGGAGGAAAAGTTTGCATAGGGAAAGTACTCGCGCGACAGGATGAAGATGGAGTAGATTTCCTTGCGAGTCGCGGGGCCGACGGTAATCTCGGCAGCTTCTTTTTCCGCTTCCTTTGCGGCCTTCTTCCCCACAGCCTTTTCGTGCGACATACGGATGCAAATATTGTTGGCCAGCGAGGCATTGAAAACGTTTTGTTTGGTATTTAGGCCAGAAAGCCTAAGAAAGAAACGGCTCTGAAGCCGCCCAGTCCTCCTCAAAAGTATTGGCAAAGTCCGATACTGCACCGCATTCAGAAATTGCGACTGCGGCCTCGCGGTTGAGGAACATCGCGTGGAACGACCAGTTCGTGCTGCCGACAAGCACGACCGAACCATCCACCACCGCAAACTTCGAATGCAGCCGGGCGAAGTGCTCAGGGGCAAAACGCACAAGCACACCGTTTGAGGCAAGCTCGCGTGCTGTCGCGTAGTTGGTGTTGACCGTGCGGTCAAGAATCACCCGCACCGGCACGCCTTGGCCGGCCTTTCTTTCCAGCTCCTGCGAAAGGGGGGTGTAGGAGAACTGGTAGATTTCAACTGAGATGGATTTTGCTGACGAGGAGAAAAGGGAGACTATTGCGGGTTCCGCTCCGGGAGAGAATAAAGTCTGGACGCTGCAGCCAAATGACTTGCCCGAAGTAGAAGGGAACAGGAAGGAGCCTGCAAGAAAAGAGATGGCGGCGATTGCAACTGCCACTGCAATAATGGTCTTGGGGATTGCTTTTGGCATATGCTATACTTTCATCGCCTTTGCCATAATTTCTTAGGGTTGCAGCAGGATACACGGATAGTTTAGCAGGCATCCAAATTCTTGGTTCTCCCTATGCGGATAACAACAAAACGCGAACAACTCCCGACTCGTCTCCGCGTTTTGCTTATATCGGACTTGAGTATAAACGAACCGCTTTCCAAGTCCGATATATAAACCAAAACTCTCAAAAAGATTCAAGCGGGCCCGTGGCTTAGCCTGGATAGAGCGACTGGTTCCGAATACCATAAGTCAATCGGGGTTCCCTGAAAAATTTATGATGGGAAACACCAGTAGGTCCCGAGTTCAAAACGGCGGCTGGCAAGATACGCGGCTGCCGTGAAAGTCTCGGCGGGCCCGTTTTTGTTTCAAGGGGGCATTGGAAGGTCTTGGCAAGGATTGCGGTTTCAGTTGTCGTGCCAGCCTACAACCAGAAGGACAAGCTGGAAGGCTGCGTTGAGGCAGTGAAGCGAAGCCTCCAGGACGCCAACATCCGCGAATTCGAAATAATCATAGCAGAGGACGGCAGCAGGGACGGCTCGTTCGAGGAGGCAAACCGGCTCTGGCGCAAGTACCCCTTCGTGAAGGTCTCGCACGTAAACAAAAAGTCCGGCCGAGGAAGCGCGGTGTGCCGCGGGTTCGTCGAGGCAACTGGCGAGGTCCTTGCATACATTGATGCCGACCAGGCGACCGAGACTTCGCACCTTCCTGCACTGATTGACGCTGCAAGAAAGACCGGCATCGCAACAGGCTCGCGCTACCTCAAAAAAAGCGCGGCAAGCAGGGGCGCGCGCAGGCTTGTTTTCAGCCGCGTGTTCAACTGGCTGGTGCGCGCACTTCTTGGCTCCAAGGTCTCCGACCACCAGTGCGGATTCAAGGCGTTCCGCCGGGGCGTCGCAAAGGACCTGTGTGCGAGGACGAAGGAAAAGCACTGGCTGTGGGACACCGAGATACTCGTGCTCGCCCAAAGGCAGGGGCTCGTTGTATCTGAAATCCCAGTTGTGTGGCGCGAGCAGGGCAACACCACGGTGCGCTTCAAAAACGACGTCTGGGACATGTTCTGGGGAATAATGCGGCTCCGCCAGAGGCTTGGAAGCAAATGAGAAGCATACTCGGAAAAAAAGTCGGAAGCCAGGCGGCGGTTCTTGGCGCGTTCTTTCTTATCGTGCTTGCGGCGCTTTTGACGTCGAACTCAGTGCTTGGCGCTGCTGCAATAATCTTCTTTTTCATTGTCAACTGGTATTTCCTCGAGCCGTTGCTTGATGGGATTGGCGGGCTTGCGCGAACCGGCATCGCATACGCGCTGTCTTTTTCCAGCCTCTGCGCCGCAACGTACGTGATTTCTCTTGCAATGGGGTACTCGCGCGGCTCGATTGCAATTGCGTTGGTGCTTGTCGCTTCGGCGCTTGCGCTCCTTTCCGCAAACGCAAGGCCTGCGCAGGGCAAAAAGGCGCTTGCAAAGTCAATATTCTCCGAGCTCAAGGCGCACTTTGGAATAATCATCGCGACAATCCTTGTGTTTGCGGCTTTCCTTTCGATTAACAACTCCACGCTCTGGGTGGAAAGCGAGTACGGCATCATTGTGGGCGGATGGAACTGGGGCGACTTCCCCGCGCACGTGCCGGTGATACGCACGGTGAACCTCGGCAACTTCCCGCCGCAGGTGCCGTTCCTTGCAGGCCAGCCGCTCAACTACCACTGGTTCTCTGACTTCTTCACCGCAATCAACGCAAAATTCACAGGCATTGACCAGATGGCCTGCATGCGGATGGAAAACTCGATATATCCCGCATTCTTCTTTTTGCTCTGCTACCTGGTTGCGCTGCGGCTTTGCGCGGACAGGAAAAAGGCGATGTTTTGCGCCCTGCTGGTGCTTCTTTGCGGCGGCTTCGGGTTTACCAACATGCTGCCGGAGCTTGGGGGAAAGGACCTCGGCCAAATCTGGGGCGTAATCACATACGAGGCCCACGACAACGACTGGAAGGAATTCCAGATGCCCTCGCTCATCCCAGGGTTCCTTTTGCCCCAGCGCGCGATAATGGCCGGGCTCGTGCTTTTCCTTGCGGCCCTGCTTCTGCTGCTTGAGTCCAGAGACGGCTGGAAAAAGGACGCGCTTGCCGGGCTGTTGTGCGGCCTGTCGGTGCCATTCCACTTCTATGCCGCGCCTGCCTGCGGGCTTGCGGCCGTGCTCAAGGCAGCAATCGGCATAATGACCGGCCAAAAAATCGCTGGAGAGGCCAAGCAGCTGGCCGCATTCCTTGTTGGCGCGGCGATTGCCGGCCTGCCGCTTTACCTGCTCGTGCTCTCTTCGGGGATACACTCGTCATCCTACATGCCCACCATCCACTTCGGGTGGCTTGCGCCAACAGACTTCGTCGGGTTTGTGGTGTTCTATGCAAAGAACATGGGCGCGGCATTCATCGCATTTGCGGTTGCGGCTGTTGCTTTCGTGTCATCAATGCTTTTGGGGCGCAAAAAATTCGCAGGGATAGCAAACGGCGAGTACGCGCTCCTTTGCCTGCTCGGGTTCGGCCTGTTTGCGGTCCCAAACCTGATTGCGCTGCACGGGCTGGAGTGGGACCTCAACAAGTTCTTCGTGTTCATGTTCGTGCCAACCGGGATATGCGCAGGGCTTGCGGCATACCGGCTTGCAGAAAAGCTCAAGCCAGTCGGCTGGCTGCTTCTTGCAATTTTCTTTTTGGTATCAAGCATGTCGTCTCTGGTTACGACCGCCTGGTGGGACAGCAACCGCTGGGTGGGCATCTCAACTGCCGAGATTGACGCGGGCAACTGGATTGCAAACAATACGCCAACTGGCGCGGTGTTTGCCTCGAAGGAAAAGCACAACTCGCCAATAGACAGCTACGCCGGAAGGTTCCGCGCGGTCGGCGCCTGGTGGGGCTGGGTCAACGCAATCGGCGAGGGCGAGAACTCGAGGCGGGTAGAGCTGATGAAGGAATTCTTCTGCACGCAGTCCGAAGGCCGGGGCCTTGCGATAGCGCACAACCTGAACGTCACGTACGCGTATTACAGCCAGGAGGAAAAGGACAGCTACAAGTGCAGTGCCGGCTTTGCCGGCTGGCAGTCGTTCACGCTAGTGTATTCAAAGGACAGCACCGAGATATATCGCATAGACGGTTGATTATTCGTATGGAAATTCTTGCACCGCTTGGACTGCTCGAAATTGCCCGAGCGCTGGCCGGGTTTTTGTTTGCCCTTGTGCTTCCGGGCTGGCTGTTCCTGCGGCTTGACCGCAAGTGGGGTGGCGCAAGGCACGCCGATGCCAAGGAAAACTCGCCGCTGTTTTTGGGCGCAATCGAAACCGCCTGCGCAAGCGTGCTGTTTTCTGCAGTCATCTGCTGCATCGCATTCATCGCACTGACGTTCACCGTCGGCCTTACTTTCTGGACCGCGCTGCTTTCAGTGGCGGCAATAAACGCTTCAATGGGGTATCTTGTTTGGAAAGAAGGACAATAGTCAGCGTCGCATTCCTGCTTGCCTGCGCCTACCTTGCGGCAAACTACACGTTCCCGCTTATGAAGGGCTCGCTTTACGGATGGTACGACCCGGTGGTCAGTGCAAGCGAAGTCGAAGCGGCGAAGTGGGCGTACGACAACGTGCCGCACCAGTCGCATTTTGCAGGGGATATGTTCGCCTGCGAGATGCTTACCGCTGTTGCGTTCCAAATCTGCTCGATTGGCGGCGCGTGGGAGCTTGCGGACAACGCGAACCAGCGCTACTCCGACAATGAAAAGGTATTCCTTACCGATTCGGCGACCGAGGCGCACGCGCTGCTTGCAAAATACAACATCACCTACGTCTTCGTAAGCACCCGGCTGGAGAACAACAAGAACTTCTACGCATACGGCTGGAAGCAGCCATTAATTGAAAAGTTCGAGGCGCCGGAGCTGTTCTTGAAGGTTTACGACGCAAACGGCACGGAAATATTCCAAGTAAAGTGAGCGGATGACACACAAAACCAACTCGGACGGGCTGCTCAAGACAGCAGGGCTAGTCATACTCCTTGGCCTTGCTTTCAGTATCGCATACTGGGGGCTGTTCGAAAAGGCGGAGGTGTTCCTGCCCACCTGGGACAACTCGATGCTCCACGCCGGCCGCGCGGTGTTCATAATCCAGACCGGGCACTACGCCGAGATGGAAGTGGTGTTCGGGGGCGTGACACGCACCTACCACCTGCCCGCGTACCCCGCGCTTGTCGCGGGAACGTCGCTGATTACCGGACTTGACTTTGCCTGGACTGAACGTTTCCTTACGCTGGCGCTGACGATGCTGCTTGCGTTCGCAATATACGCAATTGCAAAGGCCATCGCAGGCGACTGGCGCGCGGGAGTGATTGCGGGAATCCTTGCTTTGTCCTCATTGAACCTGATGACTTGGGGGACGCGCAACAGCCCGATTGGCCTGGGGAACGCGCTGCTTCCGCTGGCATTCTACCTGCTGCTTGAACGCAGGACGCTTGCTGCAGCGCTTTTTGCGCTTGTGATTGCGCTTGACCACCAGCCCACTCTGCTTGTGTTCGTTCTGTCCGCATTCCTGTTCTTTTTGTGGGAATACCTGGTGAACCTGCCTAGCACCAAGCTCTCGGCCAAAGGCCTGCTTTCCAACATCATGCACCCGGAAGTGCTGACAACTGCGCTTTCCGGACTTGCGGCGTTCTTGATGTACATGGCCTGGCACGTGCGCCAGACCGGGATCGCTTGCCTCAACTTTTCCTGCTTGCCGCAGTTCGGCGCAAAGGAGTTCGGCAAGTCCATTGACTTTGTGGAATACTTCACAAAGAGCCCGCAGGCAATCGCGCTGCTCGGAATCCTGCTTTTGCCGATTTCAAAGGCGCCGGCGAAAAACAAGGCAATCGCGTTCGCCTGGCTTATTGCGTGCATACTCCTTGTAAAGAACGACCTTTTGGGAATCGGCGCGTTCACCGAACGCTTCCTCACGTACCTGGACTGCGTTGTCGCGGTGTTTGGGGGAGTGGGAATTGCGACAGTGCTTTCCTGGCTGGACGGGAAAAACAAGCACTCGGCGGCAGTGGCGAAATAAATGGCAAGAACAGCCGAGGAATTGCCAATTTCCAAAACAGCATCGCCAGATGAAAAAGCAAGGCTTGCTTTTAAAAATCAGCCTCAAATAAAGGCAACAAACGTGCAAGGCGCGTATGACGCCATCGCGCAAACCTGGGACGACAACCGCAGGCGGCCATTCTCCCCGCTGCCGCTTTTTGCAGAGGAATTCCAGAGGCGTTTCTCAAACCGGTCCGGCAGGCTTTTTCACGCAAGGATACTTGACGCGGGGTGCGGAAACGCAAGGAACACAGTCTGGCTTTCAAAAAAACTCCCGCGGGCTTGCATAAGCTGCTGCGACAGCTCCACAGGGATGCTGCGCAGCGCAAGCAAAAACATCATCGATTCAGGCAGGAGCCACTCCTGCATAGTATTCAAGGCGGACTTGGGGGCCGTCCGCCACCTGTCCTCAAGGTTTGATGCGGTGCTGTGCACTGCGGTAATTCACCACATCCCAAACAAGCCAGGTTGGGTGCGGGCATTGTCTGAAATCAACCGCTTGCTCAAGCACAACGGCTTTGCTTTCGTGACCGTTTGGAGCGACCCGCGCCAAAAGCCCGGTACGGACAAGGAAGTGGAGTTCCCGACAGGAAAAGGCGGCAAAATCAACAGGTATTATCACTTCTTTTCCAAGAGCGAACTGGAAGCTGCTGCCAATGCGGCTGGTTTTGAGGTTTCCGACATTTTCTACGAGGCCTGCGGCAGGAGGACGGACGCAAAAAACAAGTCCAAGGCGCGCAACCTGTGCATAATCCTGCAAAAGGGGCGGCGCAACAAAACCGCAGGCCAAGGCCTGAACCGCTGCATTCGACAAGGGTTATAATCCTCCAAAAGGCTAAACCTAATGCTCAACTTTAGGGTATCCTTATGATTCGCCTAGTAATGCTTGGAACCAGCGCTTCGCTTCCCTCCAAACAACACCATACGTCCTGCATGGCAGTAAAGTACGGAAAGTCGATGCTCTTTGACGCGTGCGAGGGAGTCCAGCGGCAGCTGATGAAGTACAACGTGAGCTTCGCGTCCATCGATGCGGTATTCATCTCGCATTTGCACGCTGACCACTACCTAGGATTGTTCGGCCTGGTGCAGAGCATGAACCTTTCCACGCGCGCTGCCGAACTCGTGATTTACGGGCCGAAGGGGACTGCGAAATTCTTTGATACAGTGTTTTCCACCAAGGAGCTGCGGCCAAATTTCCCGGTTAAGTTCGTGGAGATTGCAGCTTCCAAGAAGCCGTTCTACGAGACCGAGCTTTTCACGGTTACTGCATTCAACGCAAACCACGGCACCAACGCGCTGGGCTACGTGCTGCAGGGAAAGCCCACGCACCGCTTTGACAAGCCAAAGTGCGAAGAAGTCGGAATCAAGGGAAGGAACTTCTCCGAGCTTGAGGAAGGAAAGACGGTTACCATTGGCAAGAAAAAATACGTTTATGCGGATGTCACTTACGAGCAGCCCGGAAAGAAAATAGTCTATTCTGGAGATGGAGCGCCCAACTCGGAGTTGAACGCCGCGTGCAAGCTTGCGGACATCCTTGTGCTTGACTCTACGTTTGCGAAAGCCGAGGCCGGGCTTGCAAAGGAAAAGAAGCACAGCACGTGCGCACAGGCAGCTGCGATTGCAAAGAAGGCCAAGGCGAAGATGCTCATACTCACCCACTTCTCGAACAGGTACGACGAGCGCGGAGTGCTCCTGGAAGAAGCGAAGAAAACCTTTGAGAACACCGAGCTTGCAGCAGAGGGGCTTGAGAAGATTTTGTGAAGTGACTCTTATGAAGAATGAAAAAGAAAAGAAAGACGAAAAAAAGGAAGCTAAGAAGGAAGGAAAAAAAGTTGAAAAAAATGAAAAACTTCTTTCAAAGGAAAATCTTCCTTGGATTGCTGCGTTTATTGTAATTGTAATCATTGCGTACGTCGTTATTCAAGCTTCGAGCACAGGAAAAGGCATCCAAATAAACCAGAACTTAACGATAAACATTTTTCAGATATTCGGCTTGAACACTAGGAGCTACGTGCTTGACGGCATGCGCGTGGAGTACGAGTCATCAATGACAGCTGACGAGGGCCTGAAGCTGGTGCTTTCGCAGGACCCGCAGATAGTGCGGCTTGAGACTGTGAATGCAAGCGACAGCCGCAACAGCATGGTCGCAATCATTGCAGCCGAGACCATACGCGGCATTGCATACGCAAACCGCACGGTTGCAGGGTATGCCGCGGTCTACCAGCCCGACAACCTTGGCGCTGCGCCCACACTAATCAACTGCGACGCGAACAACTCCAACTGCGGAACGCCGACGATAATAATCAAGTACGGCTCGTGCAACTGCCTCAAGATTCTGCCCTCGCAGAAACAGCTCGTAATCGAGGGCGACAAGTCGTTTGCCACTACGCACGCAAGCAAGGTTGGGCAGATAATCGCAATGGTCGAGTCAGAGATTGCGAACTCAACTACTGCGGGCTAAGCAGGTCCGCAGCTTTTCTTTTTTATTTTCCTCTCTTTTTGCTTATTTTCAAAAACTAGTCGAACCAAAGTTCCAGCGAAGCAGCTGGCATTGACAGGTTGAAGTTCTCAAGCACCTGCGGGTGAATTTCGCCGAAGTGGCCGTTCACTTTCTTTCCAACCACCCTTGCGGAGCGCGTGGGGATGTAGAACGGCTCGTCAACTGCGTCAAGCGAATATTCAAACCCAAGCTCCTTGAGCAGGGCCTCGGTCGCGGCCTTGATTTCGGAAAGCCCGGCATTCTTTGAGGCAATGACTGCGCATAGCCTCTTCTTTGTGCGGCACCCCGCGGGGCTTGCGGAGTCAATGGCAACGACGTCGCCGACTTCGGAAAGCCTCTGAGGGTACTTCTGGTCCTTGTTTGCCTCAAGCACCGAAAGCATACTCGGAAGGAGGTTGGTGCGCACCATAGTAGTCTCGTTGGTAAGAGGGTTGCCGATTTCCACATGCTCGGATGGCTTTGCGTTCATCCTGCCATAGTGAGTTGCTTCGTTTGTGAGCGTGAAAGTGACGCAGTCCTGGAAGCCCAGTCCGATGAGAAGCTCACGCAGCCTGTCTGCGAAGGCTTCGGTCGGGTTCTTTGCTCCGGTTGTTGCAAATGGCGGCTCGCGGCCAAGAATGTTGGGGTAACCATAGCCGATTCCTGCATCCTCCACAAGGTCGCACTCGGCCATTATGTCGTTGCGGTAAACTGGAACGGTTGCAGTCACGGATTGAGTTGCTGAATCAACCTTGGCTCCAAAGCCCATCTTCTCAAGGTTGGACGCAATCTCTGCCGAAGTCATTTTTACTCCAAGAAGCTTCTGCACCGCCTCAGCAGTCACTTTGAACTGCCTCTTTCGTGCAACCGGCTCGACTTGGCTTATTGCTCCCTTGAATGTGACCTGCTCGACTGTTGCGCCGCGGTCAATGAGCTGGGCGTAAAGTATTGCAATGCAG
>Ga0074195_1004885_pt1 | contig 10594 bp, 7 predicted proteins | sample EPASupsiteHSE623_FD_64525 | JGI IMG/M metagenome (GOLD analysis project Ga0074195, IMG submission 64525) | Bioremediated contaminated groundwater from EPA Superfund site, New Mexico - Sample HSE6-23 | ecosystem: Environmental > Aquatic > Deep subsurface > Groundwater > Contaminated ... | reverse complement strand
CGTTCCCACAATTCGTCCTTTTTATCGCGCGGAACCGGGCCAACTTCACGCCATTGTTCGTGGTATTTCTGCAAAATATTGAAAGCCTTAATAATAGAAGGTTCAACTAAAAGCTCTTCCGACTTTTCGCAGATTTCCATTTTGGTCTCCAGGTTCTTCTTCAGGTCCAAATCTCGAAGTTCCTTATTGATCTTGATAAAATCATAGAAATTTTCAACGTGATGGTGGTAAGTATCCCACAGATCTTTCAATTTCACCTGTGGAACAAGGCCAATTTCTCTCCAGCGATTTTGTAAATCGCGGAAATCGTGGAATGTTTTATTGATTGATTCCTTATTATTGATCAGAGCTTTAATCTCTTCAATAATTTCATATTTTTTCTGAAGGTTGGCTTCTTTTGTTTCGTCAATCCTTCTATTGTGTTCGCTTCTGATATCCTGGTATTGTTTCAACAGGTTACGAAGATCCAGTTCGTATGGATCGGGTTCAGCCTTAAATTCTTCGAGGTTGCCACCAGTTTCGGTAAAGGCGGCTTTCTGAGCTTCGATATTTGCCCGGTAACGACGGAAAAAATTAATTTTAATCGCATCAACGTCGTCTTTAATGCTATCAAAATCTTCATTTTTCAATAAACTACGCAGCTCATTAATAAGCTCGACTTCCGAAAGATTAACGTAGTCAGCGGCTTTAATAATCGGGCTACTTTCGTCCAAAACCTGGTCTTCATGTAATTCGAGGTCTTCTTCCGTAATTTCAATCAGTTCTTCGATTGACGGGATTTCGTCTTCAACCACTGAGGTTGTTTTTACTTCTTCAACTTCCGGAGCTGCCAATTCTGCTGATACGTCAGCACTTTGTTCAACTTCCGGAGCAATTTCTTCAACATGTGCAGCAATTTCCTCAGCAACAGGCTCTTCTGCTGCTTCAATAACTTCAGGAGCAACTACTTCAACTTCTTCCTGAACTGTTGATTCTACCGTTTCTGGTGCAGATTCTTCTGCAATTTCTTCTACAGCATTCTCAACTTCAGCAACTTCAATTACTTCAGACTGTTCTACAGTTTCTTCAGCAACGATCTGATCATTAATAGTTTCTGGTTCAACGGGTGCACCACTTAACTCAACGTTTGAGTTTTTTAGATCTTTAGGTTCCATAACAAAAATTTAAATTACAATGTAATTAACAGAGAATAAGGTCATCTTTAAGCCTACGAAAATATATATTACTGGCTAATACTCAAAGATTTTAATCAATAAAAGTAGAAAACTAGTGGATTAAGTAAAAAAGCCTTTCTTTTGGCCACTTATTTATTGCATTTAATCCAGATTTGTTTGTTGACATTGGGTTCCGGTTGTTACTTTTGCAAAAAATTACTGGTATGCGTATCGATATTCTAACAGTTGTTCCTGAATTGCTTGAAAGTCCGTTCAATCATTCGATCATAAAACGTGGTCGGGACAAAGAATTGGTTGAAATCCATGTCCACAACATCCGCGACTTTTCGGAAGACAAGCACAGGAGAACTGACGACTACGCGTTTAGCGGTGGCGCTGGCATGGTGATGACCATTCAACCGATTGAAAGTGCAATCCATTTTCTGAAATCGCAGCGAGAATACGATGAAGTGATTTATACCAGCCCCGATGGAATCCAATTGACACAAAAAGTATCGAATAAAATGTCGCTCCTGAATAACATCATCATCCTTTGCGGACATTACAAAGGTATCGATCAGCGGATCAGGGAACATTTGGTAACCATGGAAATTTCGATTGGCGATTACGTGTTGACCGGAGGTGAATTGGCTGCTGCAGTGATTGTTGACAGTATCGTTCGCCTGGTTCCAGGGGTGCTTTCCGACGAAACTTCTGCCCTTACCGATTCGTTTCAGGATAATTTATTGAGCCCGCCTGTTTATACCCGACCTGCCGATTATAAAGGCTGGAAAGTGCCCGAAATTTTACTCTCCGGGAACGATAAAAAAATTAATGAATGGCAGGAACAACAAGCCTACGAACGCACCAAGCGTTTAAGACCTGATTTGTTGAAGGACTAGAATATTGCTGGTTACGAGTTCCCGGTTTTATAACTCCATGCTCTTTGCGCCACGCTTCATTTTCAAATCCTCAAATTTTCAAATCTATTTTCTCATCTTCTGCAAATCTTATTGTACGGGCAATAGCTGCATTTTTGCGAGTCTTTGGTCTGGTCGTAAAGGTTTCCAACGCTAAACATTTCCGAAAGAACTTCAGCAAAAACGGTAGAGAATCCATCTTTAACCCGTTGAAAAATCAATTTTTCGCCCTGATAAATCACATTCGGAACAAACTGTTCATTAAACAGATCGTCGAGCTTATAAATAGCCGGGTAAATGGAGTCCTGATTTTCAACCTGACTTAAAATATCGGAATAAATCAGCGTTTGGAAGATTTCCTTTCGACGGTCGTAATAATTACGATCTATCAACTGCGACCAGTCCTTGAAATCAAGTTTCAGGTTACGACCCGTTTTGTAGTCGATAATCCGCAACCCATCTGACGTACGATCCATTCGGTCAATAATTCCTCCAATACGAACTTTCAGTTTCTTTTCGCCTGAAACAACCTCATAATCAGAAAAATATTCCTTTTCGAGGCTAACTACTTCAAATGGGGCGAACTGAATATCGTTTGCGAGCAACTGAAGAATGTACTCGCGAATGTGCGAAGCGATCAAAATGCTTTGTCCGCTCAACTTCAGGCGCGAAGCCTCTTCCGGAGTCATTTGGTAATATTTTACGGCTACCGACTCCAAAACTACCGCTTCAATTCTTCGCTGATCGGCGCGTAGCAGTTTCAGCGCATGAGCTTCAACCGTTTTGTTTTCAAATGGTCGGTATAACAGCTCGATAGCATAATGGAACAAATTGCCAAACAACACAGCATCAATTTCTTCTTTCAATTCTTCCATTTCCTTGATTCCGGCAATGTATTTAAAGTAAAACTTGAGTTTACATTCCAGGTAAGTATTGATGGCGCTCGGACTCAGATTTTTTTCGGAGTATCTTGAAATCATTTTTTGAATATGAGCCTCGCTGGCTTCAACCCGAATCGGCTCATTGGTTGTTCCTTTAAAATTAAAGCTGAGGTTCAGCTCTTCAATTTCAAATTCCGAATCGTATAAAAGCTGGTACAAAAAACGACTTTTTTCAGAAGACGAAATTCCTTCGGTAATAGAATTATAAACGATTACCGTATTCTCGGTGCGTTGAATCAACCGATAAAAATAGTAGGCGTACATCGCATCGCGATCCTCGTAAGTTGGCATTCCAAAACCTTTCCTGAGGTGGTAGGGCACAAAGGAATGACCGACGGCAATTCGCGGCAAAAATCCTTCGTTGGCTGAAAAAAGTACCAAATTCTGAAAATCGAGTGTCCGCATTTCGAGTAATCCCATAATCTGCAATCCGGTGAGCGGTTCGCCTTCAAACGGAATGGAAATTCGCCGTAAACTCTGATCGAGTAACCGGAACATGATCTTAACCGGAAAATCAGGAACATTTAATCCGTTCAGAGTGTCCTTCAAGCGTTGGATCGCCAGAAAAGCCTGAAACAAATATTCCGATTCCAATTTCACCTGCTCGTCTTCTGCAGGATTAAATTTCATCGACAACTCTTTCAAAATGTCCAGAAAATAATCGAGGATTCCGCTCCAATTATCCGAAGCCGAGAATATTTTTTTCAGGAATGGGCTGAAATTCAGTTCGGCAGCATCGATATAAACCTTGTTTTTTTTGTGTACAACGGCTACAAACGATTTAATTTCAGCATTTACCACGAATTGATGATTCAACAAAGCTACCACCGGTTTGTAATAAAAAACAGGTGATTTTGAAGATTTGCGAATATTCTTTTGCAGACTGATGAGTTGCGAAATAAAACCGTAAACAGGTGTGTTCACAAACGGATAACCCATCGTGATATTGATGTCGGTAAAGCTTTTGCCAACCGAAGAGATAACCGGAATCAGCAAGTTTTCGTCGGCCAGAACGAAGGCTGTATTGTCAAAACGATTATTAATCGGGAAGCTTTTCAGAACCTGAGGCAGATTAATGGCCTGCGCCTGAGTGATGTTTCCGGGAACCGAAACCAGCGTAATTTTTCGTGGACTATCCGACTCCAAATTTTCAGGAATAAAACCTTTTGGCGCGGGAAACAAAATGCGGTTGGTGCGCAGGAAACGGCCAGCTTCATTTTCAGGATCTTTCAAATAAAAATCGGCATAATCCCAGAAAAACATTGCCCTGTTTTGGTCATACAGTTTTTTGAAAATCGTTTTTTCGCATGCGTTCAGCGCATTAAAACCAACGAAAATATATTTTTTGGCAGTCAATCCAACAATCCGCTGCTCATTCAGGGCTTCGGCCACTTCGCGGTAAATCATTCCCGAATAAGCGATATGCTCTTGTTTCAGCACCTCCCGAAACCGATGATAAATGGCTGCCAGCTTAATCCAGATCGCAATAAATTTTTCCTTGTTGAACGAATGCGGCACTTTATCCAGATTTCCCCAAAACTCGTCGATAGCCCGTTTCTGTTCCTCGGTCAGGTAATCAAACTGATTTTCGAGCTCCTTCAAATCCGAAATATTCCGGAACAGGTCATCGGCATTTAGCAGGTATTTGTCCACATCATCAAAATCGGCCAACAAAATTTCGCCCCAAAAGAAAAACTCGTCCAATGGCTCCTGATGGCCGGTTTCTTTGGCATAAACCTCCTGAAGTTTCAGTACTAAAGATACCGGATCGGCCTGCTGTAAGCCCGTCAGCGATGAAATCAACTCGTTGATGGAAATTATTTCAGGCGAAAGGATTGGTTTCTCAATTAACTCATTCAGGTAAGCGGTAAAAAATACACCTGCTCTCCTACCCGGAAAAACAAGGCAATATTCGCTCATTTCCGAACGATGATTGGTATAGATGTAGTCGGCAACTTGCTTTAAAAATGGGTTCATTTCGAAACTCAAAATTTGATTTTACACTGAACAATACATAATTTGGGTTAAAGGTAAAACTAAATCTGTTCTTATCGGAAAGAAAAACAAGGATAGTTTTAAACCGATCAAACTCATGCTGGATAGTATAATTGCACTCAGCCTTGTTCGTTTTTTTGCAAAACCGAATTAATGAATAGCCCGTAGGGCTTCAATGACAATAAAATGACAATCCCATGTCAAGCTTTGCCCGTAGGGCATTAACTTGTATTTCACCTGAAGTTGCTCCAAATCATAAGAACATCAGAAACAAAAAATTGTATTTTTACCTGACAGTTTAACCATCAATACCGAAGACCATGGCAAACACTTATACCCAATTGTACAACCACTTTGTATTTGCCGTACAAAATCGGCTATCTTTAATCAGGGATAACTGGCAAACTGACCTTTATAAGTACATGAATGGAATTATTGAACAACAAGGACACAAACCATTTGCCATAAATGGAATGCCTGATCATGTACATGTTCTGGTTAGCATGAATCCCAAACAAGCACCTTCAGATTTGATGTATGATATTAAAAGAAGCTCATCTTTGTGGATAAATGAGAACAAGTTTGTTACTGGGAAATTCTCATGGCAAGAAGGTTTTGGAGCCTTTTCATACGGGAAATCACAAATTCCCGATATTTCAAGATACATCGACAATCAGCAAAAGCATCATCAGAAACAAACTTTCTATGACGAATATCTTGCTTTTCTGAAAGCTTTTGACATTGAATTTGACGAACGATACATCTTTAAACCAATTGATTGATTTAAATTGTTAATTCCCTACGGGAAACATGATTCAACTAATTCTGATTCTATTGTTATCGATCTCCTACGGAGAAAAAAACAGAGAACACCTTGTAAAATAAACATTTTACATTCAACAAATGAAACCCACATGACAAATTGTTGACACCCGAGAGGATGAAAATTGGGTGCGATTCGAGCGACACCATTTTTATTAAAGATTTGTAATTTAGTTATGGCATAAGCCAAATAACTAAAAGACAATAGAAATGGAAACGTCTGAAGTATCATTTAAGCAAGTCGTGTCCAGAGGATGTGGACTTGATGTACACAAGAAAGTAGTAGTAGCTACTATCGACGGTGAAGGGATAAAAAAACAGACCCGGGAGTTTGACACCGTCACGAGTTCTTTGAAGGAATTGAGGGATTGGTTATTGGAGAACAGGGTAACACACGTTGCCATGGAAAGCACCGGGGTATTCTGGAAGCCTGTTTACAATGTTTTGGAACCTGCGGGACTGACGGTTTGGATCGTGAATGCCGCCCATGTGAAATACGTACCGGGGCATAAGACCGACAAAAAGGACAGTGCGTGGCTTTGCAAGCTGTTGCTTGCCGGGCTTCTCAAGCCGAGCTACATACCAGCAAAGGAGCAGCGTGAGTTACGGGATTTGACACGTTACCGGACAAAGCTGGTACAAAGCAACGCATCGAACAAGAACCGGATTATCCGGATATTGGAGGATGCCAACATCAAGCTTTCGAGCGTATTGAGTTCCACCAGCGGGGTTGTGGGCACCAAGTTGATAGACAAAATCTGCGAAGGGAAACAAATCACCATGCAGGACATTGATCAGGTTTACCACAAAAAACTGGGGGCCAGCAAAGATGAAATTTTTGAAGCCTGCCAGGGGTTTGTCACCACCCACCATATTTACATGCTCCAGCTTATCCGGAAGGAAATAGACAATACGCTACGGACTATCGAAAGCCTGGATCTGCGGATAAAAGAAGTTTTGTCGCCCTACGACAATGCACTGGAACTGCTCAAAAAAGTCCCGGGCATCAGCGTTAAAAGCGCCGAAGACCTTGTTGCTGAAATCGGTTTGGACATGAACATTTTTCCAACAGAAAAGCATTTGGCATCGTGGGCAGGTATGGCGCCGGGCAACAACGAGAGTGCAGGTAAAAAAAAAGCGGACGAACAACCCAAGGGAACAAACAAGTGAAAGCTGTGCTGACCGAAATAGCATGAGCTGCCACAAGGACAAAAAACACGTTTTATCACGCAAGATACCATAAACTGGCTGCACGCAGGGGCAAGAAAAGAGCCCTGATAGCAGTAGGACATTCGATCCTGAAGTCGGTCTATCATATCTTGAAGGATAACTGTGAATACAAAGAACTTGGGGCAGAATATCTGATCAGTCGCACAGAAGCAAAACGCAAGGCCTACCTAAAAAGTGAGTTAAGCAAATTAGGCTATATCGTTGAGCTGAAAGAACTCTCGCCAGTAGAAAAGGCAGGATAACTGCAAATCCATGTAAAGGTCGATTTTTTCTGACACCCGTTGTTCAAAAGCAACATCGAGGCCGAAAATGAAACTGACCTCAACAGCTAAGTATCCAAGAGAGTGACTCGATCACGCGTATGAAATTTTATAACTCTTAGCTGTTTTTAATTATCACCTCCAATAACTGTGCATTTGCCTTGAAGACAAGTGCTCTCTTTTCTTTTGTCTTTTTGCTGAATAAATTATTGATTTTGACAAACATATGGGCTTTATAGGCTCATTTAATAGAAATTATTTACGTATGAAAAGTAAGGTTCTTGCTTATCTGGCATAAATCTGCAATTTCTTTTAGGTAGCTGTTTAGTTTTTGATTAGAAATGTTTGGAAACAAGCGATTTTGAACTTTAGCTTTCAGATCAGTTTTGTATTTATTGATAATATCCATTGCAACCGGCAAAATTGGAATTTTAACGGGATTGTCAGTTTTTACTCTGGTGGTAAATAACCAAAACTGCCTATCAATGCCAATCTGGATGTTATCAGGTGATAATTGTTTACATCACTGTAAGCCAAACCGGTGTAACAGCCAAAAACAAATAAATCTTTCACGTATTGTAACCTAGGAATTGAAAATTCCTTTTCTTCAATCCTTTTTAATTCTTCTTCGGAAAGGAAACCCCTTTCAACCCGATGAAACTTTTGTTGAAAAGAAATGAAAGGATCTTTTTCCAGCCATTCATATTTTATAGCCATTTTGATCATCTTTCTAAGACGTTCAATGTGTTTCATTACTGTATTATTTCCCATTGATTTATGGTAATCATCCGGAGAATATTTTCGAAGGAAATATTCAAAATCTATCAGAAATTTGTAATTCAAGCTTGCAAGATAAATATCCGAAGTCCTGTGCTTTTCCTTTAGAAAAAGCTCGATGTATTTCTTAGTTGTGAAATAATTTTTTAGCGTTCCCCATCTCAGAGTCTCTTTGCTGTTTGTATTGTGATATTCGATCAGTTTGCACATGGTCATATCAGAGATATCCAAACCTAAGAACTTATTTTTGATAGCTTCAGAAGTTACAACTTGTTTACTCAGTACAAGATCCTGGTAGGATTGTACCATCATCTTTCGAATTTGTTCTAGGTAAGAGTTTAATTGCTTATTCTCACTTGATGAAGGTTTAGCCATACCCTTTCCGAAATTCCAGCTTTCCACCGGGATTTTCCGTTTAATTGAGATTTCGCACCGTTTGGAATTGACGGTAATACGTGCATAGATTGGGGCTATACCCTTTGTAATCTTGTTCATTCGAAGAACAAAATGAATTCCTAATGTTACTTTTTCCATGATGATTTAATTTTGAATTTTTATACTCTAAAAAGGTTCACAAAATTTGATTGAATTTGGTCTCAAAACGAGTCAAGATGATTCAAATTCGGTCAATATGAATGCAGATAATTAACTGTAATACAAATAGTTACATCAACATTCGTGAACCAAATATAAAAATTTAAATAGGTCACCGGTTAGTTCACATTCAAACTGCTTTAGATTGGTTTATTTTGATCTGATAAAAAACAGAAAAGACCACAAAATCAATGTTTTGTGGTCTTTTTATTGGGTTGAGTTCCCAATTTTGTCGGGGTAGCCGGATTTGAACCGACGACCTCGTCGTCCCGAACGACGCGCGCTACCAAGCTGCGCTATACCCCGTGCAATAAATTTAAGCCCCGATTATTTTACCGGAAATAACCCTTCATAACGAATTAAAGACGAATCCTCAATTGCGTTGCAAATCTAAAATTTTCTCAGAAAATAATGTCTTTTTGTAGCGAATAAATCACGATCTGAAGATTGATTTTTTTTTGAATACCTGCGTTTGCTTGAACTTTTGATTCGGTGCATTAGAGGGAAGGAGGGACAACGCTATCCTGGAAAAAGAACGCAAATTCCATTTTTTATTTTTGACGCTACCGCATTATATAGAAAGAAGAAACCGTTTCAAACTTGAGTCTGAAACGGTTCTTCTAATCCACACAATCAATCCACACTAAAAAACCAATCACCACCTAATTGCGTAAAATGATTTGTTTTACTAACCTTAACCAATCGAATAAGTTTTACTTTCTATATTTATCTTAACGGAAGCTTTTCGTTTTATACTGTTTGAATTATAACTACTTGAACGTAAAACAACAAAAAAAGTTTTAAATTTTTCATACATGTTATCAAACTGATATGATGGTGTTTCAAACAGTCGTCTTGGATGATCAAACTTTTTTATGCAATTTATTTCGATAGCTTATAAACAAAAAAATCCGGTTCAATTTTGAACCGGATTTTTTTGTTTATAAATATTTTCTTAATCTTCTTTCAGGCTTAATCGGGTTCCCCGTGCCATCGAGATTAGGTTGGGGTTGGTAATCAGAACTTGATTTACTCCGTTCCTCATGGCACTGAATCCGTTGTCAAGTTTAGGGATCATTCCTTCTTTAATTACACCTTCTCCCTGAAGCAGTTTAAACCGATCGTAACTCAATTCTGAGATCACGGAGTCTTCGTCTTCAGCATTAAGCAATACTCCTTTCTTCTCAAAGCAATAAAACAGGTTTACGGTATAATAATTAGAAAGCTCAATCGCCATATCGGCAGCAATAGTGTCGGCATTGGTGTTGAGTAGCTGACCGTGGCAATCATGCGTAATTGGGGCCATTACCGGAACAACTTCTTCGTTTAAAAGGAGTCTTAATTCGGAGGTATTTACGCCTAAAATATCTCCAACAAAGCCGTAATCAATATCCTTTACTGGACGTTTTTTTGCCCGGATAACATTTAAATCGGCGCCAGTCAGTCCAATTGCATTGCAGCCTCTTGCCTGTAATCCGGCAACAATATTTTTATTGACCAATCCGGCATAAACCATTGTAACAACCTCCAATGTAGCTTCATCGGTAATACGACGGCCATCAACCATTTGGGTCTCAATTCCCAATTTTTCAGCAAGTGTGGTTGCCAGTCTTCCGCCACCATGCACCAAAATTCGTTTTCCACGAATCTGCGAGAAATGAGTCAGAAGCTGGTCTAATGATTCCTTTTCTTCAACAACTTTTCCACCAACTTTTACAATGGTCAATCTTTCCATAAAAAAAACAATTATTTACGATTTAACTATTGACCATTTACTATTTACTAAGCGTATCATTCAAATTGTAAATCGTCCAATTGTAAATCAGTTCATTTTATTTCGTCTAATATCATTTTTAGTACGGCCTGTGCCGAGAATAATCTGTTTTCGGCTTCCTGAATCA
>Ga0074195_1004884_pt1 | contig 10594 bp, 7 predicted proteins | sample EPASupsiteHSE623_FD_64525 | JGI IMG/M metagenome (GOLD analysis project Ga0074195, IMG submission 64525) | Bioremediated contaminated groundwater from EPA Superfund site, New Mexico - Sample HSE6-23 | ecosystem: Environmental > Aquatic > Deep subsurface > Groundwater > Contaminated ... | reverse complement strand
TGGCTCCCCTCTCAATGGGGCCATGTCATATGATTCAGTCGGCCTCCACAGATTCTCGAGAGATATCAATTATAGCGGGACATTCGATTATAATATCACATGCGAATCTGACACTTTCACTTACTTGCAAACCACCGGCTCTTTTGTCTCAGTCACGGCGCCTGCTCCGTCAAGCGCCACTGTGCCTGCTGTTGCCCCTGTCGCGGCTCCTGCCCCGGCAGCCGCTCCGGCCGCTGCTGTTCAAGATGCGTCGCCAGGACCGGTCAGCGCTCCAGCATCTGGCGAGGATTACGCTTCTAAGACCCTGATCGCCACTTCAGGCGGATTGACTACATCTTTGGATGTCGGCGATGAGGTCGATGTCAGTGTCAATGGTGTTACTGTGATCGCTAGCATCGAGTCTACTGAGGATAGCATCGCCAAGGCCCGGCTTGGCAGTGAGCGCGCCAGCCTGAGCCAGGGCCAGGAGTTATTGATGGATGTCGACAAGGATGGTAAGCCTGACGTGTCGATGAAGCTAATCGGTATAGCAAAAGACAGTGCGAAGGTCGTCATAAAGAAGCTTAGGGGCTCTGACGGCGAGCAGATCACAGTCGATGACGTCTCCGATGATGGTTCATCAGATGGGTCAGGATCCACAGGCAAAGCCAAGCCACAGCCTATCGAAGAGCCTATAGCAGAAGAGTCCGGCCCTAGCTGGTGGTGGTTCGTCTTGATATTTGTGGTGATGTTGCTGATAGGCCAGTGGTATTTCAAGTATAATCAGCGTATGAAGCGTGGTTTTGTATGAATTGTTACATGGTGGGAGTCGCTGGCCCGTCGGGTGCAGGGAAGACCTCGGTCTGCAGGACAGTCAGCTCTCTTATCGGATCTTCGTTGGTGCATCTTGAGGATTATTCTTTGGAGAGACATCGCCTGAAGAAGGTAGACATTTGGCCAGACCGAGATTCGCCGGAGTCTTTGGATCTGGATTCGGTCTATGTCTCATTGGCAGGCATCAGGAATCGCAATGAAGTCATGGTCCCGACATATAATAGTCCGGAGGGAAAAAGAGGCAGATGGAAGACTGTCAAGCCTAGCCTGGTCACTGTTGTCGAGGGCGCTTTATTATTCGATGATCCAGATATTAGAGGACTGTTTGACTTGCGCGTATATCTTGATGCGGATCAGGATGTGCTTTTGTCGAGGTGCAAGTCCTCCCAGTCAGATTTTGATTTAGGGTACTATGAGCAGGTGGTCTTGCCTGCTTGCAAGAAGTATGTGGAGCCGACTCGTGCCTGTGCTAATATCGTTATCAAAAGCGATCGGCCGATCGAGCAGCTCGCTGTGGGGCTGGCTAACCTTGTCTGGAAATATTATCATGCGTCTCGAGGGCTAGAAGTTCATCTTGCGTCTTGCTCTTTGGCGAATGCTTGATCGGGATATTGAGGCTTGCTCATCAATGATTTATTTTAGGCGCGGATTGTTCCGGTATCCTCCTCAATGTCCAAAGGCCGATGAGGAAGAACAAGAAAAGCGAGCTTATCGCCCAACCGTATCCGGAATATGTCGCGAGGAAGCCAAAGAGCGCGGGCCCGAGGACCCCAGAGAATTTGCTTGTTAATTCCATGAATCCGAAGTATTCGCCCAGCTGTCCTTTTGGCGCGAGTTCGATCAATAGTGGTCTGCTCGATGCCCATACGAGGCCTAGCGCGGCGCCGCCGATTGTCCCTGAAAAGATGAACAGCTGGTATTTGAGGGTATTGCCAATATCGATCGTGTTTATAGCGAGAAGGACTGCGATGACAGCGATCCAGGTCCAGCCAGCCAGCCGGAGCATGCTGCGCGGCCCTCTCGAGTCGATGAGTTTCGATAATATTATTGCCCCAGCCGCTGCGCCGAACGCGAAGAACGCATACGCGGGGAAGAACGACTGCACAGTCAGGTCCAGTGTCTCCTGGCTGAATAGGAACAGGAAGATTATCACTGCGTTCATCGCGTTGGTGAACCAGAATATTGTCGCAAAAAACGAGCGTAATGGCTTGCATGCCCATGCTGTCTTGACCCCTTTTATCGCTTGAGAGATGCCTTTGCGCATCGCGACAGTATAGTCCATATTCTTTTTTGACTTGGCGCGCTCCGGCACTCCAAAGAATGTGAACAACGAGATCCCGAAGAATAGTATCGATGTGATATAGAACATCGCCTTGACTGATTCTGCGCTGCCCCATCCGATCCAGGCCATGACCATGTACGCGACTCCTAGGCTGATGAACGTGCCCATGTAGCCCATGCCTACGCCGATCCCGGATATGCGGCCGATCCCCTCGCCTTCGCAGACGTCAGGTAGGAGGGCGTTGTAGATGTTCAGCGCCGCATGGTAAGTGAAGTTCGCGATGAGCGCTAGGATGAGCGCCCCGGCTAATCCGAATGATGGCACGAGCGCGACGGCCGCGCAATTCACTGAAGTGAAAAATACGATGAATGGCATCCTCCGCTTGACTATATCCGAGACCGCTCCGAGCGCGGGTACGAATAATCCTACAAGTAGCATTGATGAAGAGAAGACCGCGCCTACCATGAATTCTGTGCCGCCGAGATAATTCTTGATATAGAATGGGAAGAAGAAAGTCACGAACAGCGCGGAGTATATCGTGTTCGCCAGGTCATACATTCCCCATGCTATGGCTTTCTTCGGGATCATCGATTTTTTCCCGGAACATCGATATATAAATGATTCTGCGGAATGGATAAATAGGAAAACATCATCAGAGGTGCCATGGCGCTAAAGATCGGGACTGATATGGTCTACATCCCGAGGATCACTGCGCTGCTCTCAAACGATTCAGCGATCGCCCGCACATTCAAGCAGTCTGAGCTCAATGACAGGGATCCATCGCATCTCGCAGGGATCTTCGCTGCCAAAGAGAGCATCTTCAAGGCTTTGGGAGTCCCGCCATCTTGGCTTGATGTAGAGATATCAAGATCACCGGATGGCAAGCCGTCAGCGTCTATTTCAAAGAGTCTGGGGCGAGCTGAGGTTATCGACATCAGCATCAGCCATGACGGGGATTACGCGATAGCTTTCGCAGTCATAGAGTTAGATGATTGACAGATTACCGCTAGACGTTTACGAAACCCTTAAATCCATAGATTCCGGTTTTTGCAGGTGATGGCATTCAAGACTGTCAGTGATCTGCTCCGCTCGTTCCCTTCAAGAGGCAGTTCCCCGTGTGTGGGTTACCGGACAGATTTCCGCGCGTTCAGGTTCACCTACACTCAGGTTTTCGATAAAGTTATCGACATGCAGAGATTATTGCGCAAGCACAAGGTCAAGAAGGGAGACAAGGTGATCATCTGGGCGCAAAATAGCCCGTCTTGGTTATGCGCTTTCTTTGCGATATCGAGTCTCGGTGCAGTGGCTATTCCTTTAGACTTCCGCGGCACAAAAGACCTCGTCGAAAGAGTCGCTGCGGAGGTCAAGCCTAATTTCGCGTTCATCGGTGTGGGTATGCCAGATATATCGATTGATTGCTGGATCGAGCGGCTCGACCCCGTATGGGATGTGTCCTCGATGAAAGGAGGGCGTCCGGCCATCGCAGAGTCTGCGCCAGATGATCTGTTGGAGATCATCTATACCAGCGGGACCACCGGGATTCCAAAAGGTGTCCTGCTCACAAACAAGAATGTCATGTCTAACGTCGCTGGAGCTGTCAAGGGTATCAGGTTAGGCTGCAAAGACAAGGTCATATCTCTCCTACCACTTTCCCACATGTTCGAGCAAGTGGGTGGTCTGCTCGTCCCCCTCGCTCATGGCGGGCAGATCGTCTATCTCGAGCGGCTCAACAGGAGGAGCATCTTCTCTGCGATCGAAGAAGAGCGCCCGACTTTCATCCCTATCGTGCCGCGCCTGCTCGATATGATCAAACATGCGATCGAGAACGAGGCGAAGCAGTCAGGCAATGAGCACCTTCTTGTCAGGATGAGAAAGATCTCGCGATCGATGCCATTATCATTGCGCAGGTTGATCTTCCCGAAGTTATGCAGGCTGTTTTCAGTCAATAGATTCCGGTTCTTCATCTCTGGTGGCGCTCCTCTCGAGCGAGATACTGAAGTGTTCTTTGATGAGCTCGGCTTGCCTGTGCTTCAGGGTTATGGCCTGACCGAGACGTCGCCAGTTCTCACGTTCAACTATCCTAAGCACAGGAAGATCGGCAGCGTCGGAAAAGTGATCTATGGGGTCGATATGAAGATCGCTGATGATGGCGAGATCCTAGTGAGAGGCCCGAACATCACAAAAGGGTACTTCAAGCGGCCTGACAAGACAAAGGAGTTATTCAAGGAAGGCTGGCTAGCCACAGGAGATATCGGTTCTTTCGATGAGGAGGGATTCCTTTTCATCAAGGGGCGCAAGAAAGATCTTATCGTCACCTCAGAGGGGATGAATGTGTATCCGGAGGATATCGAGTCTATCTTGAACCATATCCCCGGTGTCAAGGATAGCGCAGTCGTGGGCCTCAGGCAACCGGGCGGCGAGCAGGTGCATGCCGTGCTCCTGTTTGATAGCGATAGATCAAAAGGCTCAGCAAGCACCATAATCGCCAAGGCCAACGCGTCCATCCCATCTTACGCTCGGATCACAGGATTCACAGTTTGGCCTGAGTCAGATTTCCCTCGCACTACGACGATGAAAGTGAGAAAATTCAAGGTGTTGGAATACCTATCAGAGAAACACGCTACAGGAGCAAGACCTGGCAAGATAGCAGCCTCATCCCCGTTGGTCAGGATCATCGCAGATGTCACAAAGAAGCCTATCGGTTCGATCAGGCATGATTCGAACCTGACCTCAGACCTCGGCCTGGGATCATTGGACAGGGTGGAGTTGCTTGCTAATATTGAAGATGCGTTCGGTGTGGGCTTGCCAGACGAGGTGATCACTCCGAAGACGACGGTCCGGATGTTAGAGAAGCTCATCGTTTCAAAGCCGCATTCTGAAGAGAAGATAAAGTTCAGGCCATGGTTGAACTCCGGGCCGGTAAGATTGATGAGGGTGTTCCTCCAGGACCTGATTGTATTCCCGACTGTGGTCTTCTTCACCCGCACAGCAGTGCACGGCAAGCAGAATCTGAGGGGTTTGCGTGGTCCGTTCATCATAGTCTGCAATCACTCAAGCCATTTTGACACGCCGGTCTTGCTGATGCATCTGCCGTTCCGATTAAGAGAAGAGGTCTGTCCTGTCGCCATGTGGGAATACTTCAAGGTTAAAGGCAAGCGCCCATTCAAGCAGTTCATGATGGACCGGCTCTACGACCTATCGGGCATCGCGGTCAATCTCATCCCTTTCCCTCAGACCGCGGGTTTCGGCCAGAGCATGAAGTACGCCGGTTCTTTAGTGGACAAAGGTTACTCCATACTGGTCTTCCCCGAAGGCGCCCGAACTCTCGACGGCAGTATTCATAATTTCAAGGACGGCGTCGGCATGATGGCCGTCAACTACAGGATCCCTATCCTCCCAGTGAGAGTCTCCGGCCTCTGGGAGACGCTTCCAAGAGGCAAGTTCTTGCCGAGGATGCATCCATCGACGATCTCTTTCGGCGCTCCGTTCATGGTCAAGAGCAAGGATTACCGGGAAGCGGCGAAGGAGATCGAGGAAGCTGTCAGGAGATTATGAATCAAAAAAAGATCAGATGTATCCTAGTCGGTGGAGGACTCGTCTTCTTCCACTTCCTTCCCCAGATACTGATACACGCCGACCTTCAGCACCTTCATCCCAAGCAGTGCGCACTTCAGCCTCATCATCGATATCGGGATCCCTATCATATCTAGCATCTGCTTCTTGTCGAGCTTGACGATTTCATCGATGTTCTTTCCCATCATCGCCTCTGCCAGCATCGATGCCGCGGCTTGCGATATCGCGCATCCTTTCCCGGTGAACTTGATGTCAGTGATCACTTTGTCGCGGTTCACGCGAGCGAAGAACTCGATCACATCACCGCAAGAGGGGTTCGTGTCACGCGCATGCACATGGTAATTCTCTATCGTGCCGAAGCATCGGGGGTTGCGGTAATAATCGAGTAATATCTCTGTGTACATCAGCCTGCTCTCGAACGGGACTCCGTCCGGGAAGCTGTCTTCTGTCTGAGCTGTTTGCTTGCCTTCTTTTCCTGCATCCACATCAGTCTTCTCGTTCATAGCCTGAACACCTTTATCGCTTTTTTCAGGGCCTCGATCAGCTGGTCGATGTCTCGTTTGGAGTTGTAGATGTGGAACGATGCGCGGCAAGTGGATGCCACACCCATTCTATCCATCAACGGCATCGCGCAGTGGTTTCCTGCGCGTATCTCGACGCCTTCTTCGTCCAGCACGCTGCTGACGTCGTGCGCGTGTATGTCGCCTAGGTTGAATGAGATCGCCCCGGCCCTAATAGACAGTTCCGCAGGCCCGTACAGCTTGACTTGCTTGATTGAAGACAGCTTCCCCCATGCATACGCCAGTAAAGCGTCATTGTGCGCCTTGACGTTCTCCATCCCGATCGTCTCGAGGTAATCGATAGCAGCCCCAAGTCCCACGGCTCCTGCTATGTCTGGTGTGCCTGCTTCGAACCGTTCAGGTCCGCTCTTGAATGAGACTTTCTCGAAGGATACTTCTTTTATCATCCCGCCGCCGCCTAAGAAAGGAAGCAGTTCGTTGAGCAATCCTTGTTTCATGTAAAGCACCCCTATGCCAGTCGGCCCGAGCATCTTGTGTCCTGAGAAGACGAACACGTCGCAGTCGATATCCTTCACATCGACTGGCATGTGCGGCGCTGATTGTGCTCCATCGACCACCACGATCGCCCCAGCCTGATGCCCGCGACGGGTCAATTCCTTAGCATCATTGATCGTCCCTAGGACATTAGAGACATGGGTGAATGAGAATATCTTCGGGCTCTGCGCCAGTCCCCGCCGAAGAGACTCAGGATCTAGCTGTCCGTCAGTGGTCACGTCTACCACGTCTATCATCGCCTTTGTCTCCGCGCATGCGAGCTGCCATGGCACGATGTTGGAGTGGTGCTCCATCGCAGTCAGGAGTATCCGGTCGCTCACCCGCATCTTCTGCCGAGCCAGAGTGTATGCGATCAGGTTGATTGCTTCTGTCGCATTTCTCACGAACACTATCTCGCTTGGCTTAGCGTTGATGAATCGCGCAACTTTCTTGCGCGCAGATTCGTATTGGCAAGTCGCCCGCTCTCCAAGCGTATGTACACCTCGGTTGATGTTGGCATTATCTTTGAGATAGTATGATTCCATCACATCGAGCACGATCTTAGGCTTCTGCGTCGTTGCGGCATTATCCAGGTAAGCCAGCGGTTTTCCATTTATCTTTTGGTTCAGTATAGGGAAATCGCCCCGATTCATTCCGCTCGTTAGTGGATCGTGGTGCAGCGTCTCGAATCGGTCCTCGATAAGTTCATTGATGCAGACGACTCCGCTAGATGAAGGCAGGTTCTCTTCGTCGAATATGCCTTTGAGGAATCCTGTGACGATCTGCTTCTTCGCCTCTGCCTCATCCAGTCCGCGCGATTGCAGGTAGAATATGTTCTCCAAATCGAGCTGGCAAGTCGATGCGCTGTGCCCTGCCTGGACATCATTAGCGAGTATCTCCATCGAAGGTATCGACTCGCATCTGGCTCCGGGAGATATCATCATCGAGTGGTCGGTCACTCGCGAAACACTCTTCTGCCCCGAGGTCTCTATCCTGACTGTGGAGTGCGAAACGATTTTCGAGTTCCCGTCAGCTACCGATCTCACTGCCACGTCTGATTTTCCGCATTGCGATCTATGGATGATCTGAGTGTCGGTCTTGTGATCCTCTTTGCCGGACGATAGTGTCACGTGCCTTTGGATGACTTCTCCGCCGTGCCCAGTGATTATGAAGTTATTCTTGCTGTCCGACTCTCCGCCGCCGATGGTCGCTACGATATGGATGAGCTTGGCCATTTTGCCGACTTCAGCGTTGATTGTAGTGGATTGTAGGACTTTGTTATTGAATCGCTGCAGCTCGATTATCATGAGCGTTGATCTCTCATCCAGCTTCGCCTCAAGATAGCCATTCCGTTTCGCGGCAGTGTCCGCCGTTGATCTTTGGTCGATGATCAACGTGATGTCAGAACCGATTCCGCATGTCACGATGCTTCGATCGGCTAGGTTGGCGTCAGAGACTAGTATGTGCCTGAATGTCCCCGAGGATCCTTCGGCCGCGTCAAGGAAGACCCCTGCTTCGAAACAAGCTAAGTTCGATTCAGGCTGCGGTGTGGAAGTGAAAAAAGGGCTGTTCGAGCTGATCTTCTTTTTATTTTGAGCATCCGCAGTGATAGCTTCCTTTATCGGCATGAATCTGATCGATCGATCATGCTCGTTTATCCACGATACTGAGGTCTTCCCGCTTTGAGCGATGGTGTTCTCTGCGCTGCAGAATCTCTCGATCTTATGAGGCGATACCTCTTTTGACTCTATGATCAGGTATCCATCTCCTTTATCCGATTGTATCGAGACCATCAGGTCTTCTTTCATGGATTGTTTAGAGGTTGCCATATTCTCACCCGACGCTCCCTTCCATCTCTAGTCGTATGAGTTTGTTCATTTCGATGGCGTATTCCATCGGAAGCTCTTTGGTGAACTCATTGATGAATCCTAGGACGATCAGCGCAAGCGCCTCGGATTCCGGCAGTCCGCGGGACATGAGGTAGAAAAGCTGGTCCTCTCCGATTCTTCCGACGTAGGCTTCGTGCGCTACTGTGGATTGCTCTTCTTCCGCCTTCACGGTAGGATATGTGTCTGACCGTGATCGGCCATCGAGGATCAGCGCGTCGCATCGAACAGAAGCCGCAGCCCCTATCGCCCCTTTAGCAATCCGGACCATCCCCCTATAGCTCGATCGTCCGCCATCTTTGCTCACTGATTTTGAGATGATCCGCGAAGTGGTCTCTGAAGCGATGTGTATGGCTTTCGCTCCCGCATCTTGATGCTGCCCTTCTCCGGCGTAAGCGATGGATAATATGTCCGCGCGGGCACCTCGCCCAGCCAGTATCACAGAGGGATACTTCATCGTGAGCTTTGATCCCAGGTTTCCGTCTATCCATTCTATCGTAGCGCATTCTTTAGCCATCGCTCTTTTTGTGACGAGGTTGTATACGTCACCTGACCAATTCTGTATTGTGGTGTACCTGATCTTCGCATCTTTGTGCGCGATCACTTCTACTACTGCAGCATGGAGTGAGTCTGATGAATAGACAGGGGCGGTGCATCCTTCGATATAATGGACTTGCGCGCCTTCGTCTGCGATGATGAGAGTCCGCTCGAATTGTCCCATGTTCTTTGCGTTGATCCGAAAGTAGGCCTGCAGAGGCAGTTTCACGCTCACGCCTTTTGGCACATACACGAAGCTTCCGCCGGACCATACAGCTGTGTTTAGCGCCGCGAACTTGTTGTCGCCAGAAGGGACTATAGTGCCGAAGAACTTCTTGACTATTTCAGGATGTTCTCGCAGGGCCGTGTCCATGTCACAGAAGATCACTCCTTGTTTTGACAAGTCATCACGGAGAGAATGATACACAGATTCGGACTCATACTGCGCTCCGACGCCACCCAGGAATTTTTGTTCTGCTTCAGGGATCCCTAGCCGCTCGAATGTCTTCTTGATGCGGTCCGGCACGTCTTTCCAGTCGCGTCCGGTGTTCTCCGAAGGCTTGAGGTAGTATGTCATGCTGTCGAAGTCGATCTTCGAGAGGTCTCCTCCCCAAGTGGGCATCTTCTTTGATAGGAATATCTCGAATGCCGCCAACCGTAAGTCTAGCATCCATTTCGGCTCGCCTTTCGCGGCAGATATCGCTCTGACCACATCCTGGCTCAAGCCTCGAGGTATTCTCATCACTGAGTCTTCAGGATCGTGGAAGCCGTATTTCTGCTCGTATTCTGACTTCGCCAATTCTTTGAATTCTGACGGAGAGCGGTCATCACGTGTCTGTTCTTTTTCAGTGTCGCCCATCTTGCCGCCTCAGACTATCTTGAAGATGTCGTCTCGGGCGTCTGGTCCGCCGAATGCAGCGTATCCTTCTTTCTCTATCTTGTTGGCGAGCTCAGGCCCTCCTGTCGCGGCGATCTTGCCTTTGACTAGCACATGCACCACGTCAGGTTTCAGGTGTTGCAGGATATGGGGGTAATGTGTGATCACGAGCGCGCAGAACTTCTGTCCGCGCATGCTGTTCACCGCTGTAGATACCACACGCAGCGAATCAACGTCTAGCCCCGAGTCGGTCTCGTCTAGGATCGCAAGCGACGGCTCTGACAATACCAGTTGCAGGACTTCAGCGCGCTTCTTCTCTCCGCCGGAGAATCCGACGTTGAGCTGCCGTTCTAGGAACTTCTTGTCGATGCCAAGGGTCTGCAGCGCTTTGTCGAGGCGCTGCTTGAACTTGACTGGCGAGAGAGCGGGATCCCTGGCTTTCGCGATCGAGAACAAGAAGTGGCCCATGTTGAGCCCTTGTATTTCTTGCGGATGCTGGAATGCTAGGAACATGCCTGCGATCGCACGCTCGTGCGGCGGCAGGGATAGTATGTCTTTGCCGTTCAGTCTC
>Ga0074195_1004883_pt1 | contig 10595 bp, 13 predicted proteins | sample EPASupsiteHSE623_FD_64525 | JGI IMG/M metagenome (GOLD analysis project Ga0074195, IMG submission 64525) | Bioremediated contaminated groundwater from EPA Superfund site, New Mexico - Sample HSE6-23 | ecosystem: Environmental > Aquatic > Deep subsurface > Groundwater > Contaminated ... | reverse complement strand
GCCGGGGATCTCCACGAACGACCCCTCAGCCTTCGCCTTCTCCGCTATAAACCTCCTGGCCGACTTCCGGCCGCCGGGCGTATCCAGCACTTTGCCCAGCACTCCCCGCAGCGCCTCTCCCTCGTCCTTTTTACCCCGGTCGTTGATCTTAACGGTCTTTTCCAGTTCGCCCAGCAGCCATTCCTTCTCCCCGGCCCGGTAATGGGCCGGCAGGCCTGAAACGCCCTTGCCGGCGAAAGCGCCCCATTTTCCCGCGCCGTCAAAGACCTGCGCCCCTGATTCCGCCGCCGACTCATCGCCCGCCTGACCGGATAAAGGCAGGGCACACCAGCAGCAAAACAGCGCGGCGGTAAGAAAAAGCGGTCTTATCGATCTCATAAGCTCGTCCTCAGCTATAGTATAAGAGCGCCCCCGTCATAAGTCAATAGCTATTGAGCCCTTTGTCCAAACGAGGAATTAAAATATATAATATCCCATATTCCGGGATAGTGTAACGGTAGCACGAGAGACTCTGAATCTCTTTGTCTAGGTTCGAATCCTAGTCCCGGAGTAAATTTTTTTGCTGCGCAAAAAAATTTATCCCGAGCGAGCAATTTGCAAAGCAAATCGCGAGTCGAGGGATGATAAATCCCCCGGCGAATGGTGAGTGAGCGAAGCGAAGTCGAACCATGAGTCGAAGGACAAAAGGACAATACCGTGGGGGCCCCTTCCGCTGTTCGCTGGTTCGTCTATATTCTTCGGTGTTCCGATAACTCCCTCTACACCGGCTCTACTTCCGACCTGAAACGCAGACTCAACGAACACAATTCCGGCCACGGCGGGGCTTATACCCAAGCGCTTACCCCAGTTAAACTCCTTTGGGAAGAAGAACACACATCCAGAGCCTCCGCATTAAAACGCGAAGCACAGATCAAACGCTGGTCCCGGAAAAAAAAGATTGCCTTGATCCACGGACACCTTGCACTTCTCAAAACGCTATGACCAACGGCCATTTTTTGAATGGTGAGCGAGCCCTTGGGCGAGTCAAATCCACTCCCTCTGGACTTGGCGGCTTCACAGCCAATCGCAACGCTCCCCCTGCCAGCAACTCAATGACCCGCTTTAACCGCTCCGCCGGAGTCTTATGCTCCGGACTATCCCAATCAGCCATAGATACCTCCACTTCCCGGCTTTTATCCGGGCATGTGTTGATACCTTCATTCACGCCCGCAAGTCAAATCGCAGTATTTTCAAGGAACTATTATGTTTGAACAGGTTTTTAAAAACATCTACGATATTCTCCATAAAGAAGCAGGCTGCTCCAGCGAACTGAATTATGTGGAGCAAACCTCCTGGCTCCTGTTCCTGAAATACCTGGAAGACCTTGAGCAAGATAAGAAAACCGCCGCCGAACTGGCCTTTTACTAACATCGTTCTACCGTTGGGGGAGCACTAGAAACCAAGTTACAAGGAGAATTCGAATGTATAGCGTTATTTTATTTTTTGACAAACTTTCTCCATTTTGGCAAGGCATCGCAGGGTCAGCAGCTTTTGCTGCAGCTACAATTATTTTTCAAGCAAGCCGACGACTTCTAGGCCGGATAGCCGGAAAGTTTGGTGGAGCGATGCTGGAATCTTACAGCTACAATTTACTTTTTAAGCATTGGGTTTATAAAGAATATGCGACCTCAACGGCAATTTCAGCACTCTCTCAAGGCAACTTTTTTATAATCAGAAAAGTGTTTCATTGGACTCTACAAGGGATACTGTTTCTTATCTTTTTTTTCGGTGTAGCCTCTATTCTCAACCGTGAGTGGCTACACTGTCTCGGGCATTATTTTGCTTTCAACTGTTTTTTAGAGGGCTATTTATGGACGAAAGACACCAGTGACGAAGTAAACATCCAAAAGATTGACGAGAACATTAAAACAAAGTTTTTTACTTCTATCGGAAAGACTTCTAGAACCGTAACGACACAAGCCCCTACCCCAAGAATCGACACCGAAGTTAAATAGCGCCACTTATTCTTTGCATATTTTAAAATGAAATTATTCCCGAGATTTTATATGGATTTATCAACAGCAGTAAGAGTGGCAATTTTAATTTATGTGCTTTTTGCTGGCATAGCCTTATTTCTTCTATGGAGGAACTCTGCTTCTCAGGATAGCTTAAAAAATGCAGGGATATTACTTGCAAGCGTTTTACCGGTACTTATAGCTGTATTGCCTTACCTTAAATCCGAAAAATTGGAGAAGCACTATACTTACTGTCTTTTTTTTGACTCAAAAACTAAATATCTCGCAACAGGCGATTTTAATCCATATGATGGCGCGTATACATTAATGTTTGCGAATTTAGAGAAAATACCCGAAGTCCTTAAAGGCAATTCTTTTGAGGATTTCATGGGGTCAAAAGGATTAGACATAGTTGAACGAGGAATAATTTCCGCCTTATTTATGAAGTTTTCAAATTCCTGGAATATTTCAGAAATTAAGACAAGAACACCCGGGTGGGGTTCTATACAATGGAAAGCAGATCAGGATTGCGCTAAAACGGTTATATCTGCTGAGCAAATACGAAATATATTTCAAAAAAATCCCACGATTACAACGCCCCAGATATTACCATTGAGATCGCTGGCTCTTCCCGATGGCACATCATTTTTCACTAAAATTGAGAATGACAAAGAAAGATCTATTATTTTTGAAAACCCATATATCAGAATGCAGATAAAAATGTTGGCGGAAAGTGGTGGGGTAGTACAAAGAGGCGTGTGGGGAGTTTTCCCGGAAGATCCTCACGATATGAATAGGTATTATACGGTCAATTTTGATATTCAGCTTCTGACCGAGTTTAAATTTTCCAAACTTTATTCGCCGCAAATGCCCTTATATAGAAAATGGCATGAGAATATAGGAGAGTCGCTTGCCCAATATGATTGGGGAGAAATAGAAAAACGCATCAATGAACATGTAACTCGAAAAGCGCTTAAAAATCTGCTTAAGGAATAAGCCTAATAGCGCACACAGTGGATGCACAATTCTATTATCTGGAATCAATAAGAAACTTTTCAAAAGCAATTACCAAAGCGGCCATGTAAAGCCACATTAAAGATATTTATGAAACCCCGCACTATTGGAAAATTTGCAGCTATGGGTTGGGCTCCTAATGAGGTCAAAATCATCGGGGGGGGGGACGTAGCTTCCTATCTTCCTGAATTTTGACATCATTTTCTGAGAAAGAGAGCGCTAATATCGTATCGGGGGACGCCGCTTAAATATCTCCTGAACCAGATTTGCACTAATTGCACTTGCTAAACAGGAAGTTGGTAGTCACATTCCCTTGCTAACTTGCTCATGATAATCACTTTCCCGTATTAGTAACAAGTTCCGTGATCCGGATAAGTCCTTTTTTCACATCCGGGTTGTTCGGGTCCAGCTTCGTCGCAATCCGCCATTCTTTTTCCGCGGCTTTATGGTCGCCGTTCTGGAAGCATTTAAGTCCCGTCAAATAATGCGATTTGGCCTCTGCTATATCCTTGATGTTTTGCGGCCGGCGCTGCAATTCCCGCTGGAATTTTTGCCGCTGTTCCGGTGTCGCGGGCAAACCCGGGGAAGATGCGCTTTTTTCAGGCTCCGAAGCCGCTCTCGCATTTGACGAGAAGACTGATCTTATGCCTCTGAATATCTTTCCACCCATGACCGGCGTAATAGCAACCAGCAGTATGCCGAGAATCAATAACCTGTATTTTATTGGTAAACACATAGACCCTCCACAATATGCCGCACTATTTTTTAGTATAACATACGGATATTTCGCCTTCATTGCGGATATGACCCGTTAAGAATATTCAGGCAGCCGAGTAAGCCGGGGTAATAATAACCCTTCCGCTTTGGAGTCAGGCCCCTATACTGGGCACAAGTCCGAGCATTTTACTTATCAGGCAGGTACTTAAGTAAATCTCCGGGTTGGCACTCCAACGCCTTACAGATGCTTTCAAGCGTGGAGAACCTGATCGCCTTCGCCTTTCCCGTTTTTAGTATAGAGAGGTTTGCCATAGTTATCCCTACGATATCAGCCAGTTCCGTTAACCGCATTTTCTTTTTTACAAGCACAAGGTCCAATTCGATGTTTATCGGCATATCGCCCCCCTTACACCGTTAGAAAGCTTTCAGCTTTAAGCTTGATGTATTCCGTAATCAGGTCCAGGATAATCAAACCGGAAAGGAGATTAAGCGCTACCAGCACAAGACCACCGTAATCGGATGGCATCTGCATGGCATTCGACCTAATGCTCGCATGCGTCGCCCAGTAAATATTTCGGGACACATACACCGCACCCTCAAGATACGCCGCCCACTTCAGTGCTTTCAGCCAGAAAAGCACCTTGCTGCTTTGTGTGTAAAGAGCTCTCGCCGTACACCCCAGCATTAAATACAACGCGAATCTGGAAAGCCCCGGAACTATAAAGACCAGCGCGGCCTTCGGATCATGCTTTACAAACAGAATAACAAAGGCTGGGAAGAGCATTGTTATCAAACCAACCGCCCCAACCCCCAAAAGAACTACCGGTATTAATGTTTTTTTCATAGAATTCCTTCTGCATAGATCGTGATAATCACAGAAATAGCATATCAGATTAAATATTGTTTATCAATATATAAATATTGATATACATCATGTTATAATTGATTATCATTCCATATTTTATGCTTTACAATGCTTTTTACATTAATAAATACCCGAATGTCAGGATTTCAACCGTAGCAACGGCCCCGGTTGGATTCAACAGCCATTCTTTCAGTTCCGCTACTAGCTGTTCTAGTACCGCAGATTGGATGGAGTAATAACTCTACCTTTTCCACCTAGGAGCCTGTCCGACATAAGGTTTTTAAGGCGAAATTGTCGGTTTTGAGGCCGAGCCGAAGCGACGCGAAACGAGCATTCTCGACTGAGACTGTAAGTTGAGCGGCGCAAAGGCGCAGGCAAAAAACGGCAATTGGAGCCAAAATTCCTTATGTCGGACAGGCTCCTAGTCTCGCTTAATAACGCTTACACCAAAAGGCCCGTGCTTTCATTTCTGATTTGACACCACAGAAATGCAAGCGATAGAATCTTAGTCTAAAGAGTAGAGCATAATGCATCGAAAAGAAATCCCGTTATATATAGCGTTGGCCATCCTTTTACTTGGCAGCATGGCGCCACTACCATTTGAAAGACCGTATTTCCGGCTTTATGCCATACATGATCTGATAACATCTCTAATCCATATAACCGCCATCCCTCCGGATGTGCTAGGAAAGCTAGCCACCATCTTCCCCTACACTTTGTTGGCAGTATTATCTTTCGTGTTCTTATCAGAACCAAATCCGCATTATCTTATTTTTAGACGTGCCTGTGGATTGGTCATATCCGTTTCTATGCTGTTTATTGGCGATTCCATGGACTACTACAGCCAGCCTAATATTGGTGGTCATGCATGGTGGCTGGATTCAATTCTTTGCTTGTTCTTTTATGTAATCGGCTACTTTTTGGGGATAATCCTGCAAAGTGTCTGGAAGGTAGGCCGTAAAGTAGTCCAACATTGAACTATAAACGCCTAACTGGCCAAACAGTGCTGCTTACTGTCTTACTTGGTCAAAAAGAATCACCAATCATCTTCCACAAAAAAGACAAAACTTCTGCGCTCCGGCTGGGTTAAGAAGCCATTCCTTCAACTCCGCAGCGAGCTGCTCTAGTCCCGCTGATTGTGGGGAATAATAACTCCACTTGATCCAACTAATAGTCTCCGTTACGGAGGCCATGTACTCCAGCGTGTTCCAAAAACGACAGGTGCAGATTCAGCAATTGCGCGCGTCTACCAGCCCCACGATCAGACTCGAACAAAAGTTATTCTTGGATGACTGGGGGAGCTTAGCAACCTATACGACCGGGAGGTATTCACAGCTCTTGGAATGCGAACTGCTCCACAAATTTACCAATAGTCTGACTCTATCGTATAGTGCCCAACAGAATGGCTGCTTTTGTCACAGAAATCTATACTTTTGTGTGACAAGGCATCATTACTGGCGACCGCCCTCTTGAATCTTGTAAGAAAAATGCATGCACTTTTCTTACAACTATGGATACAATACAAACCAAAGTCTTGGCTCAAATGCGACGCAACGCCCGGAAAGTCCACATCAGCAAGGATTTTCTTGATCTGGGCCGTTCCCCCTATGCGGCCTGCGCCGAAGAGGCGCCGAGGAATTCCTTCATCTCTCGGAACATGCGGGCGTAATCCTTCACCTGAAAGCGGGCGTTGAGACCGCTGGGGTTCGGGAAGACCCAGAGGAGCGTGCGTCCTATTTGCTCCCGCTGAAGGCCGATGCGCGCTTTGGGGGCGCAGAACGCTTTCCGGTACAGTCCCAGCCCGAGGAAAGCCGCTATGCGCGGCTTGTAGCGCAGGAGTTTTTGCCGCAGGCGTACGGCGCCCTCCGCGTATTCGGACGGCCGGAGTTCGGATTCGGCGGCGGTGGCGCGGCCCACCAGATTGGTTATGCCGAGCTTTGATTTTAGTATCCTGCGCGAATCGTACGGAGCGAACGGCTCCGGTATCAGGCCGGACATATAGAGCGACGGCCAGAAACGGTTCCCCGGCCTGCCGAAATGGCGCCCGATGGCGGCGGTATAAAGTCCCGGATTGATGCCCACGAATAGGATGTCCAGTCCAGGAGCGATAATGTCCCTGACCGTCTTAGACCGGGCCGCCTCCAGGTCCGCCCTGCTGGGCCTCCGCCGCTCCTGTCCCGCGCGCATACCGGTCATTCTACAAAAACCGGCTCCTCACTTCTAGATTAGATAAGGAAGCAGCGTCCCGTAGTTCCTCTTTAATTGGGTTTTTATGTGCCATGCTTACATATTGTCGCTAGGAATTAATGTGGAGCATTACCACCTGGACATGAATGGCCGCGCGGACCGCGCCGGGGAGGTATTTTATCAGAGAGGTGGACAAGCACCGCCCATTTGGTAGAATATCCGGAGCCGGAGAGGTGAAAACATGTTCAGCAAAGAAATAATCTATCAGGCCGCTACTCTGGCGGTCGTGGTCTTTGTCCTGGACTTCATGGAACGCCGTCATCCGCGCTTCCCGGTGGACCGCAACTATAAACTCGGCCTTAACCTGACGGCGCTGCTCGTGGTGATCCTTGCCGGGGAGCTCTGGAAGCCGCTGATCATCGCCGTTTTCGACGCCATGCGCCTTTCCGGCGCGCTTGCGAATGAAAGCGTGCGCGGCTTGCCCGCCGCCGCCAGGATCCTGCTCAGCCTGACGGCCGCGGATTTCTGCCTGTATTGGGTGCACCGGGGCATGCACCGCAACAGGCTGCTCTGGCTTACCCATATTTTCCATCACTCCATAGACCAGCTCTGGTGGCTCTCCGGCTCGCGCACCAGCGCCACGCACCTGCTCCTGTTCGCCGTGCCCCAGACCCTGGTGGGTTATTATGTCTTTAACCTCTCTCCCGCCGAAGCCGGCATAGCCTATTCCGTCGGGGTGGTGGTGAATGTATGGATACACACCAACATTTCGGTAAATCCGGGGGTTCTGGGCTGGCTGATCATCACGCCCGATTTTCACCGCATCCATCATGGCGGCGGCGGGCTTATCCAAAAGAATCTGGCTTTCATTCTTACCATCTGGGACAGGATGTTCGGGACCTATGTGAACCCGCGCGAGGCGGGAGACAATTACAAACTTTCCGCGATCCCAACGCAGGGCCGTCTGCTGCGCCTCATAGCCGGTGTGTGAGCCGGCCCGAAAGCTGCCATTGGAACAAAAACGACCGATTCAGCGGGCCACAATGAAAGGAAAGACCGCGTATATGCCGCATAAAGCCAGGCTGCTTCTTCCGGTATTGCTGTTCATCGCCGTTTCAATCGGCGCCTGGCGCGCGTCGGGCGCGGAAGACGCTCTTCCTCCGGCGTTCGCGGGGATGTCGCAGGCCTGCCCGACCTCCTCCTCTAACTGCCTTGTCGCTTATTTTGGGGATATCACCGAAGGTCTGTGCGTAGACACTATTACGGTAGTCGCTACACGCTACTGGAAGGACAGCCGGGAACCGAGACCCCTCCCCCGCTATGCGCGGCCTAAAAACCGGCCAGGGAGACTGTCCGTACGCCGGCTTTTATTTATGCAGGATAGCGCAAGCGGTTTGTTCACGGACAGGAGATATGATGTAATAGATCTGGCGAAAGACCTTAAGACCGGCAGGGTCAAAACAGGCGATCTCCCGTCTATCGAGGTATGGCAGGATACGAATGGGCGGATATGGACGATGAGCCACCGCAGGACCCTTGCCATGATCATGGCGGGGCTCGATCAGGTTCCGGTGCGATGGGCGGACGAATCAACGGTGCTGCAAAACCGCTCCCAGCTCACCTCCACCAATGGCGGGAAAAAGATCACGGTGTGGCTGGCCGATAATGTCGGCATGGTCGTCAAGAATGACGGCAGCTGCGGATCTCGGACTCCGCGCTGAAAACAGGATGTTCCTATGAAACGCCCGGTACTGGCGATAGTTCTGGCGGCGCTGGCGACAATCCAGGTTTCCGCCGGGGGTCCGTCCACCCGGAAAAAGGCGTCCATCCGCGGCATAATCGCCGGGATGACCGAGATGTCCGACCCTAAGGTCCGGGAATTCGGAATGATCCTCGACAACGATGTGCTGGGATTTTACGATCTCAGGGACAAGTATGACACCCCGGTTAAGAAAGAGGCCTTCAGAAAATCCAGGGACTACGCTGAGAAGGCCTCAAAACTGAAAAAACAAAAGCAAAAGATACTCTCCGCCGGAGCCAGGTACTTTTACTCCCAGGACATCTCCAAACTGACATACGACGCCGAAAAAAAAGGTTTTGTCCTTACTCTGTACGAATGCCGGCCGGACTCCGGCGGCGCGGCGCCGCTCTTCGGCAGCATCTGCGTCCCCAATGTGCCCACCAGCAGGAGCCGCGACGGGGTCATGCCTCCTCTGCGCGGGAGGGAGCTGCTGCTGAGCGTAAATAAAAGGACGGGACTTCTGATCGAAGCCGCCAACAGGGAATCGCTCGACAGTCCCGACCTGGATTCCAAAGGCACGCAGGTGTATGTGATCTTCAGGATCGCCGGGGTCGTCAACAGGAACAGCGGAGAAGGCGGGATCGACAACGGCTATTATATCGTCGCCGATACTCCCAGGATATTGATGGTGAACGGGAACACCGGGAAGATCTATTACGACAGGACATACGCCGGCGGGAAGGCGGACGCCCCTCGCGCCCGCTGAGCATTATGCGGATCTGGGACATCCCCCCGAAAAATTTGTGCCGCAGCCACTTATTGGGCGAGCACCGCGAGCTCCACGGGCTTTGGAACATCCTGACCAGGCACAAGGGCGGCGGGTATTCCCGGCATCCGGAGACGCTGCGCTGGGTCGGCAGGCTGAAAGCGCTGTACCTCAGACATGAAGCCCTGATCAACGAGTTCAACCGGCGCGGATACCGGCATTTTACCCCGCTGGACAGGCGTCTCGCCGCGGGGTCCGCCCGCCAGACCGCGTTCGTGAACACCATTAAGGAACAAAAGGCGAGACTGAAAGCCAAAAATTGCGCCTGCCGGATCTCCGGCCGTCGGAACAAACGGGCCGACGGTCGAAGTTAACCGCCGTTTTTTCCCGGACAAATAGCCGGGCGGATCATGCCCGAACAGCCTAATCCGGAGCGGGCACAAAATCAACGCCGGGATAGGTCCTTTTGCATTGGCAGTTCGTCCGGCCGGCGGGTATACTTTATATATGGAACACAGCTCACAGCGCCTCAGGCCGTGGAGCGTCTTTGTCTCCGCCGGACTTTTTCTCGGAATATTTCAAGATTCCGTCCGCGCCCTGGAGCGGGGCTGTCCGATGAGCGATCCGGCCGTTTTATCCTCCTGCCTGCGCGACACCATGCGGGAAACTTTCGATTATTCCGAATTTTTCAATGATTCCCCCGCCGTGCTGGTGTTCGGCGAAGCTCATGTATGCAAGGCTCATCGCGACGAACTGGCCGCGCATATGGCGGAATTACGGAAAGCGGGCATCACCCATCTGGCTATGGAAGCGTACCCCGTCTCCAGACAGGACCGGCTTTCAGCCTACAAACCCGGCATGGCCGGACTACGCGAGGAACTTAAAGAGATCCAGCGCTCAACTCTCGGCGCGGACCCGGAATCCTATGCCAGGCTTATCGACGCGGCGGCGGAGAACGGGATCGCATTGGCCGGAGTGGACATCGACAATACGCCGCTCGATTTCAGCGGACCGGATTGGAGGAAAGTGGAGGCCAAATATCAGGAAGGCCGGGAGGAGCTCTGGACAAGAACGATAGCCGGCATACTGCGCGCCGAGCCCGGCGCCAAAGTGCTGATGCTGACGGGGCAGGCGCATATCTCTCCGGAGAATTTCAACGCGCCCGTGCGCCTTCAGACGCGCCTGCGGCGGGCCGGGATGAAGACCGCCGTGGTCTCCCTGGAAGGCGGAGAGCTGTTCTACGACACCGCTCTTGCCGAAGCGGCCCGTCTATCGGGACTCCAATCGCGCCGTTTCCTGCTTAAAATGGAC
>Ga0074195_1004882_pt1 | contig 10597 bp, 6 predicted proteins | sample EPASupsiteHSE623_FD_64525 | JGI IMG/M metagenome (GOLD analysis project Ga0074195, IMG submission 64525) | Bioremediated contaminated groundwater from EPA Superfund site, New Mexico - Sample HSE6-23 | ecosystem: Environmental > Aquatic > Deep subsurface > Groundwater > Contaminated ... | reverse complement strand
CGATGTCGGCTCGTCGCATCCTGGGGGTGGAGAAGCTCCCAAGGGTATGGCTGTTCGCCATTTAAAGCGGTACGCGAGCTGGGTTCAGAACGTCGTGAGACAGTTTGGCCCCTATCTGCTGTGGACGAATAGGAATTTGAAGAGATCTGCTCCTAGTACGAGAGGACCGGAGTGGACAAACCTCTGGTGGATCGGTTGTTTTGTACAAAAGCATTGCCGAGTAGCTAAGTTTGGAATGGATAACCACTGAAAGCATCTAAGTGGGAAACCAACTCTAAGATTAGATTCCTCTACCTTTAAGGTAATAAGTCCCCTTGGAGACTACAAGGTTGATAGGTTGTAGGTGTAAGAATAGCGATATTTTTAGCCGAGCAATACTAATAGGACGAATGGATTTTAACACTATCTTTACGATTAATTATTTACTTAATTTTTCTTTGACTAACTATGATTATTTAGATTTTGAACAGTATGCAAATGTTCTTTAAAAATTACTTGATGTTAAGTTCTTGGTAGTTATAACGGTTGGGGTACACCTGTTCCCATTCCGAACACAGAAGTTAAGCCAACTCGTGCTGATGGTACTGCATTTCGAAAATGTGGAAGAGTAGGTAGCTGCCAAGATTTTGATATCAAGTATATAAGTGCTTAGTGGATAGTACATAGGATGTAGATGAATGAATAAGTTATTTCAGTTGCAACTAAGTGTTACCTACTAAGCTTTTTTTATCTGAGATTTGTTTAGATAATAGTTTAATATAATTTTTGCCAGAATAGCAAGAGTTGCGAAAGAGAGGTGCCTTCTAAGGCAATGGTCGTAGACCTTAAAAAGTTGTTTAAAATGTTTATATGCCCGAATAGCTCAGTTGGAAGAGCGGTGCCCTTCTAAGGCAAAGGTCGTAGGTTCGAGCCCTGCTTCGGGTACCAGAAAAATTTGTGAAGCAAATTTTTAGTGAATAATGAATAACTAATAGTGAATAGTATTAGTGAGTTACTTTAATAAACTGTTTTGGGTGATTAGCTCAGTTGGCGAGAGCATCTGCCTTACAAGCAGAGGGTCATTGGTTCGAATCCAATATCACCCACCATTTGATTTAAATTAAAAGTATAATAATCAAAAAATTATTATACTTTTTTTGTATTTATATATTTATAATTAAATTAATATTTAATTAACTTAGAATGAATGAGATATATAAACAAGTAAGACTAAGAATTGATAACTATGCTGATTCTTGATATTTATATTTATCTGATTGAGTCGAATTTGATAATACTATTTCTCTTTTAGATTAAAAAATAGGAGCTATGATTAATATTGATATCTGAAAATATTGAAAAATAATATGAATTGAAGAATAACTAAGTAATTTATTTTAATTATGATATTTTTTGTTTTTTAAAAATTGTATTATGTATAAAAAAAGTTCTAGGATTACTTCCCTAGAACTTTTTTTGTTTTAACTTAAACTTCTTTTTCTTTTATTTTTCTTGTCCATTTTTAGATATACTTCATAGTAAACTCATTTTAATACAAATAGTGTAAGAGCTGATGCTGAGATTATACCAAATATTATGGTAAATCCCATTCATGACCAAAATTGATCTCTTAGAGCAATTGGAAGGATTCATAGAGCTGTTGTGAAAGTTGTTAAAGTCATCGGTTCAAGACGACTAGATCATGCTTCTACTAGGGCAGTAAATGAATTCATTCATTTGTTTAGATTTATGTTTATTGCATCTATAAGAATTATTCAGTGATTTACTGCAATTCATGTAAAAGATATAAATCATATACCAAAAGGAAGAGAAAAACTGTTTCAAGTTAGCAGTAGTCATAGCATAACAAAAGGTAATGACATTATTACTGAATACAATATAATTAAAGGTTGAGAATAACTATTAAACTGTAGAGTAAGTATTGTAAATATAACCATAATTGCTAGGAAAAATGATGAAAGTACTGCTACAATAAGTTCTTTATTTTCTTCATTTTCTCATCATTTTAAGTATGAAATTCAAGATGGAAATTCATAGGATTTTGCATATTCTTCAAATTTTGTTTGAGTAGATACTGTGTCAACTCACTTTTCAAGATCAGCTTCAACACTTATAACAATTTTTCAATCTTCTCTAGAAATAGAAGCTATAGAGTTTTTTGTATTGTAATCAACTAAATTTCATATTTGGTAAGTGTTTCAAGCATAAGTGAATGATGAATTCATAATATCTTCTATGTTTATGTCTTCCCTAAAATTTTCTTGTTTTATGTATATGTCCATATCTGTTCAATTGTCTTCTATTGCTCAAACATTAACTCAGTTCATCATTTGTGTAATGTATCAATATACTACAGCAGGAGGTAATCAGTAAACTCAAAGAATGTCTTTTTTTAGTGTAAATATAAATTGTCATGGAGTATCTTGAGATGATAACTCAACTGATTTAGTTCAAGGAATAGTTTTTAATTTTTTTTCAAACTCTTTTGATACATCAATTAATTCAGATAATTGTTCTGATTTTTCAGCAGTAAGTTTTAATCATACTGCTTTGCTTCATGGTGGTCATGATTTAAGAGCTTCTGTGGTAGTTTTTAATCATTGTTTTTCATATATTTCTAAGTCTTTAGATATAAGTTTTTCAAGTTCGAAAACACTTCTTTGATTTAATTTATCTCTTTGAGATTTTTTATATAATTGTACAGTAATTCAAACAGAATTATTATTAATTGATATAGTGTAATATTTTATTTCTTTATATTTTCCAAGTATTTTGTCTAAATCTTTAACTTTTTCATGCATAACTTCAGTTTTTAATCAGTTTTCTCATTCTATTGATGCTGATAGATAATTATTATCAGCACTTGGAAATAATTCAAATCATACAAGTGGAGCAAGGAAAATAAATGATAATATAAGTAAAATTACAGGAATTATGATAAATAGTCTTCTTAAAAATGTGTTTTGCAAGTAAGAGGCAAGAGTTTTTTTATACCATTGTGTACATAAGTGAATTATTTTTACTCTAAGTGAAGTTTGTTCAAATCATAATTCTTCTTTTCATTCTCTTTCAAGTTGTAACAATTCTTTTTCTTCATCACTTGCATATTCTAGAGTAGTATCATCATGTACATATTTTTTTTGTTTTTTAACAAATAGTAAATATAAGGCACTGTTTACAGTTAGAGCCAAAACAAGTCAACAAGCAAGAACTCAAAAGATAGTTATTGGGATGTATGCAAGAAATTTTCACATTATTCAAGGTAAAAACATCATTGGTACAAATGCAACTATTGTTGACATTACTCATGAAATAATTGGTATTGCATATTCTTTTAAAGCAAGCATAAGTCATGTTTCTGGATCATATCAAACTCTCATTTTTGCACTTGCTGCTTGTACTATAACTATTATTGTGTCAACAGCTATTCAAAAGGATAATATAAGTGAAAAATTTGTAAGGAAATTAAGAGTAAATCAACCATAATAAAGGATTATAAATGTTGATAAAAATGCTAAAGGTAAAGTAAGTGTAGCAAATAGAGAATCTTTAAATCAAACAAATAAAAACATTGCTATAAAAACTAAACTTAGAGTAGTTATTGCCTCTTTAGCTAGTTCTTTGTAATCATCCATTATAGTGTCAGCTATGTCATTTCAATATACAAATCAAAAATTTTTAAATTCCTCTGTTTTGAAAGTATCTTCAATAATTTGTTTTGCTTCCTTTGATGCAGTAAAAATACTCGTTCATTCTATTTTATTTACTACTAAGGAAACATAATTTAATCACTTTATTTTTTCATTTCATAAAATGTTTACTGAGTTATCTATATAAACTCTTTCAATGTTTGCTATATCTCAAAGTTTTATAAAGTTTCAACTACTTAATTCTAAGGGGATTTCAAGCATTGATATAGCATCAGTATATTTTCATTCTATACGGAAATCATATTTTTTATCTCATACATTGAAGTTTCAAATAGGGATATCTTTGTTCCAAGTTTTTATCGTTGATGCAATTGTATCAATTGTTAATCATGAACTTTTTATTTTATCTTCAGGAATGACTATTTCTATATCATATTTGTTTCAGTTAGAAGCACTTGATCATAATGCAGATTTCATATTTGAGTTTGCAAAATCTACACTGTCTATAGAAGAAGCTTTTTCAATATTGTTTTTTAATATATTTGCTCTTTCTATAAGTAAATCTTTACTTGTATTTTTATCATTTCAGTATATATATATAGAAAATGCTTGTTTTGTATCAGTATCTATTTCTGTAACAATAGGCGTTTTTGCATCTGTTGGAAGTATAGCTTTATTAACATCATTTCTTACTTCATTAAGTATTTCTTTTGTATCAGCTCAAGCTTTTAGAGTCAATAATACTGAAGAAAATCATAAAGATGAACTTTCAGAAATCGAGTCAATTCATTTTATGTCTTTAATTTCTTTATAAATTTTATCTGTTACAAGACTATCCATATCGTTTGGATTAGTTCAAGGATAACTTGTAGAAATAGAAATCATTCAAAATTTGATAGCAGGGCTTGATTCTTTTGGAATGTTTGCAAGGGCTAAGTATCAAATAGTAATTATAACTAGTATAATTATATATGAAATACGATATTTTTTTATCCAAAATCCAAAGAATCATTTTAGTGTTTTTTCTCTTAGTTCTTTAATTCTTGACATAATTATTAGTTAATAGATAATTGTTAATTGTTATAAATTTTTAATAATGTGATTGGTATTATTGGCTACTTAAATTATTAACTATTTAATGGTTTCTTATTGTTCAATTTTTAATGTGTATTTGTTTTCATCATAATTTGATATATCTGTTGTTATTATTTTGATATTTTTAGTGTCTTTTGTTCAGTCTAGAAAACTTAAAAATTCAATATTGTTTTTATACATTTTTCATAGTAAAATTTCTTTTTGCACTATTTTACCATTTTCATATATATTAATTGTTCATTTATTTGTTCAAACAAGTTTAACTATTTCTATTGGTAATAGTATAGAATTTGATTTTACAGGAATTTTTACATCTATTACTCATCAAATATTTTGTATTTTTTCATTAAATACTGCTAATACTTTGTAATTTAGAGAATCATCTGATACTGAAGATATAGAATAAATTGCTCAGGTTAAATTTTTTTCTCAGATTTGTGCAAATACACTATCTCATACATTTATGTATGATAGTTCGTTTTCTTTGAAATATAATTCAATTTCAGATGCTTTATCTGATATTATAGTTAATAGTGAAGTTGTAGAGTTTACATCTTGTCATTCATCAGCTAGTACTTCTCATATTACTCCGTCAATAGAAGCACTGATTGTAAGTTTATTATAGTCTTTTGCTGCTACATTTTTTGATATATATGCATCTTGTAGACTATTTTCAATTCATTTAAGAGTTAAATCTCTTGATTCCTCATTTGTTTTTATTGTTTCCTCTGTTTGTTTTATTTGTAGTTCAAGAGATTTTATATTATCATCAGATGAAGATATAACTTTATCAAGAGTATTTTGTGATTGACTTGATCATAAATCATAATTTTTTAAGAATATTTCTCTATCTTTTTTTAGAAGTTCAAGTTGTTTTTGTAGAGAGCTTTCATTATTTTTGTAAGTATTTATAAAACTTGTTGCTGAATTTTTAAAAGATGTAAAACTGCTATTATTTACAGTTAATTGTGATTCGTATGTATTTACAATAGTAATATATGAATCAACTTGAGTTTGGTTTAATTGTCAAACTGAGATAATAGAGTTATTTAATGTTTTTTCAAGAGATGTTAAAAATGTATCAATTTGATTATAAGTTGTATCAATTAAATTTATGTAATTTAATATATCATTGTCACTTAAATTATCAAAACTTAAGTTTTTAAGCTTATTTTCTTTAATTGTGTATAGTGTTTTTAACTCTTGAATAGTTTCAGATTTTAGTCATTGATTTTTTGCTCATAGATAGTCTTCTATCATTTTTGCATCATCTTTATATAATCCAGTTATGTTAAATAATTTATCTCAAAAATTAGTTATATCATTTAAAAATATTTTTTGAGTTAAGTATTCTTTTTTTATATTATTTTTATAATTTTCAATTGTTTCTTTATTGTTTGTTAGAGTGTTGTTGTAATCCAAATCACTTTTTGTTATATTGTTATCTAATTTTTGTAATTCAAGGGATGATTTCGTATCCATTCAAGAATAATCATTACTATTTAAGTTGTCTTGAGCTTGAGAGATATCTATTGAAGATGTTTTTTTAAGTGTTTCAAGATTGTTTTGAAGCTTTTCTAAGGCTATTTCACTATCAAAAATTTGTTTATTAAGGGATACTTTAGTAGAGTCGTAATTTATTTTAAGTTTTTCTATTGTATTGTTTGCTTTTTCTAGATTTATTCAATAATTTGCAATAGTATCATTTAATACAATAAGAGTTTGTCATGCAACGACTTTATCTCATTCTTTTACATATATTTTTCATATTCTTCATATTGCTTGAGAAGATAGTGTTATTTCATTTTTTCCTTGTATTTTTCAACTTTTTTGTAAAAATGAATTATTTCAAAAATCTTTTATATTTTTTGTTTGTATTGAAAAATCTTTTTTTCAATTATTAGTTTCTGTATCATTATTTTTTCAGCAAGAAAAAATAAATAATGTTAAAAAAAGTAAAATTAAAGTTTTTTTCATATATTGTATTTTTAAAGTTTAAATTTATTTATCTAGTGAACTTAAATATTCCATAAGTTCTCTTATGTCTTGGTTTTTAATAAGACCAATGTATTTATCATTTTTTACAATGATTCATACACTGTCTCAAGGATTAAGATTAAGTCTATCTCTTAACTCTTTTGGGATTACTATTTGTCCTTTTGGTCAAATATTAGTTGTTCAAAAAAGTTTTATATCACATAATTCTTTGTCCATTGTTATTTAAGTTAGAGAAGTAAGAAAAGTTATACTTTACAGAATAGTAAGTTTATTTGGTTTTTTTATTTTTGCAAGTAAATATTAAAATAATTTAAATAATATTAGTTATTAATAATAATAACATAAAGTCAATTTAAAAAAAATATTAAAAATTCTTAAAAATTGATAATAATTTTTTATTATAGTAAAATAGTGGTGATAATTATTAAAAATAATATTATGAATAATCAAAATAAAAAAGGTTTTACATTAGTTGAGTTAATAGTAACTATTGTTATTTTAGCTATTTTATGAACAATTGCGTTTATAAGTTTTCAATGATATAGTAAAAATGCGAGAGATACACAGAGAATAGCAGATATAAATCATGTTGAGAAAAGTTTATGATTATTTGTTGTAAATACTTGATTTTATCCAAATCCTGATAAATCAAAAGATATAACGTATTGAGGTTGAACTGCATGGATAGAGTGAACTTTATGAGATACTGTCTTAAAAAACATAGATAAGGTAAGTAAAACACCACTAGATCCATTAACATGAAATGAATATACATATAGTATAACCCCATCAAAGACAGAATATCAAATAGGAGCAATAAGTGAAGTAGGTTGAATTGCCCTTAATTCAATATTTACAGATAAGATATATGCTGCAGATTTAAGTAAGGCTGTTGCTTATATGAAATGAAATTATAATGAGAAAATAACAAGAATTCATACATGAAATACTAATTTAGTATTAGCTATACCAAGTATAATAGTAACAGATATAACTGATCCAAAACTTGAAAATATACTGCCAAAAAAAATACTTGTTTATAATAATTATTGAAATATCCCTCATTCATATAATCCAATGTGAACAATGACTTGAGAATTAGAATATAATCCAACTAATTTAGTTGTGTTTAGTGGGGCAACTATTGATTTAACGGCAAGTAATGATAAAATTGATTTTGTAACAAATTTACAAAATGCATATAGTGGAACATTTGTAGAAGATAATGTAGCTTATTCAGAATTGATGAGTATAGATCCAGTAAGTGATTGAAATAGTGCAATAAGTTTAGTGAATAGTTATTTAACATATAATGTATGATGAATAACATGAACACAAACAGCAATAGTGTATAATGATTGTACTTTAGATTGACAAACAATTAGTCATAATCAGACAATAACAGCATATAGTGAAAACAATATATTATCATGAGCGAGTTATGAATGTACAGATAGAGCAATAGAAAGAACTTGTAACAATGGATTATTAAGTTGAGATGACTCATATACATATAAAACATGTGTAAAGTGAATACCTAGTAATTGTGAAGCAAGTTGAAGTTATATATATGCTTGACATACTTATAATATTCCTATTATAAATCACTGAGAAACCGCAACAAATTTAATATCATCAGAGGTAACAGAAACAACATGAGTTTATACATATACATTGTCAAGTATAACATGTAATGATGGAAGTTTAATAAATCCAATAGAAAGTGGGACAACAGCAGTAGTAAGTTGTAATATAGGATATACAACAAATGGGACAACATGTGTATGAAGTACATACACGGTAACATTAGATGCAAATGGATGAACAGCATGAACAACAAGTGTAACATCAACATACAATGCAAGTATGCCAACAATAACTGTATTACCAACAAGAACATGATACACATTTAATTGATATTATAGTGCAACAAGCTGATGAACAAAATATTATAATTCTGATTGAAGTAGTGCTATAAATTATCTATTGACATCAGGAACTACTTTATATGCCCAATGGACAGTAAATACATATACAGTAACATTAAGTGCAAATGGATGAACAGCATGAACAACAAGTGTAACATCAACATACAATGCAAGTATGCCAACAATAGCAGTATTACCAACAAGAACATGATATACATTTAATTGATATTATAGTGCAACAAGTGGTTGAACAAAATATTATAATTCTGATTGAAGTAGTGCAATAAGTTATCTATTGACATCATGAATTACATTGTATGCCCAATGGACAGCAAATACATATACTGTAACATTAAGTGAGAATTGATGAACAGCATGAACAACTAGTGTTATATCAACATATAGTACAAGTATGCCAACAATAACTGTATTACCAACAAGAACATGATACACATTTAATTGATATTATAGTGCAACAAGTTGATGAACAAAATATTATAATTCTGATTGAAGTAGTGCAATAAGTTACCTATTAACATCAGGAACTACTTTATATGCCCAATGGACAGCAAATACATATATAGTATCATTTAATTGAAATTGATGAACTCTATGATCTACTTGAGTTTTAGCAACTTATTGATTATCTATGCCTATATATTCATCATCACCTACAAGAACATGATATTCTTTTACTTGATTTTATAATTTAACTAGTTGAGGAACAAAATATTATAATTTTGATAAAACTAGTGCATCTATATGGAATGTTGCTTCTGATACTACATTGTATGCACAATGGATGTCTAATATTTATACTGTAAGTTGAAATTTTTGAACAAATGCTAGTTGAGCTACTATAAATGTATGTGGAACTAATGTTATAGCAAGTTCAACTTGAACTTTTAATGTATTGAGAAATTATTGAAGTGTTTGTAATACAATAAGTGCAACAAAAACTTGATATAGTTGTACAACTTCAGTCCAATGACCAGCAAGTTTAACAACTAATGTTACAAATATTGCATGATCATGTATTAAGGTAGTTAGTACTATTGAAGATTGTACTGCAGTAACTCAAACTTGAACAGCTTTGACAAGGTATTGAAGTTGTAGTGAAAATGATATTATACTTTGTTCTTGAGTTTGAGTTTGATATATAATTGCTGCATGTAATGTATGAACAGATACAGCATGAACAACGTCAGCATCGTATGGTTATTATTTTCAGTGGTGAAATAATTGATGAACTCCAAGTTGAACATTACCTTTGACAACAAGTACTGTAGATGCATCTTCTTATTGACCTTGAAATTATTACAATAGTACAACTTTTATTTGATGAGCAAGTTTACCTGCGACTTATGATTGGACAGATCCTCAAAATAACAATTTATGGTGAGATGTAACGAATACTGATGAATCAAGGCAATGACCATGTCAGACTTGATATCATATTCCTTCAGAAACAGAATGGGTGTGAATAATTTCATCAGGGGGCTGGAATTTAGATTGATCAAAGATGAGAGCAGCTTTAAAATTACCTTTAGCTTGAAATCGTAATCGGGAAACTTGAACAATGAGATTACAATGAACTACATGACATTATTGGGCATCTTCTGCTGATTGAGTTTATTGAGATAATTTTTATTTTACAACATCAAGTATTAATTATCCAAATAAAAGTTATCGTGTTTGATGAAATCCTGTTAGGTGTATTTTGAATTAAAATTATAAATCAAAATTTTAACATAAATAAAGATAAAGAATTATTACTTTATCTTTTTTATGTTAAAATAAAAACTTTTGGTCAAATATTAGTTGTTCAAAAAAGTTTTATATCACATAATTCTTTGTCCATTGTTATTTAAGTTAGAGAAGTAAGAAAAGTTATACTTTACAGAATAGTAAGTTTATTTGGTTTTT
>Ga0074195_1004881_pt1 | contig 10598 bp, 22 predicted proteins | sample EPASupsiteHSE623_FD_64525 | JGI IMG/M metagenome (GOLD analysis project Ga0074195, IMG submission 64525) | Bioremediated contaminated groundwater from EPA Superfund site, New Mexico - Sample HSE6-23 | ecosystem: Environmental > Aquatic > Deep subsurface > Groundwater > Contaminated ... | reverse complement strand
CCTTTGCGCCATCTGGCTTGCGAAGCCAAGTCATTAACCCTGTGTCAGGTTTGTACTTGACCATCCCCGCCGCCTTCGCTGCCAGTTCCAGTAGTTCGCGGTCTGTGCTCATGATTTTCCCCTATCCATGCGCTCGATTTCGGCGATGATCAGAGCCGCAGCGCGCACCAGATCGCGGCGACGATTTTTCGGCTTCCACCAGGATGGCGCCCAACTTCTTGGCCAGCCCATTGGCACGGTGTAGCTCTTTTGACGCCAGACCGGGGTATCTCCCCGGCCGCCAGAAACATCGACGGGCTCTAGCCTGACTTCGGTGCCTTGCTTTTCGAATGGGCGCGCATAGCACGCTGCAGCAATGGCGAGCGAGTCGTCGACGTGCCTGTCATCATGCTCCGGAGTCCAGCCCTCTGCCTCAATCTGCCGCTGGCGCTCAGCCAACACGTCGTCTGTAGCTTTACTCATGATTGCCCCCTGATCTTGTTCAGCGCATCACGGATATGCGCCGGCATGTGCTTGCGGTCTTTTTCTTCGGTCTTTGATTGCTGTTGTTCTGCGGCTTGCTGGCGGGCTGTGTAGGGTCTGTGATGGGGTGGGTATTCATCCTCCCATCGTTCCCCATTCAACCAGCTTGCAGGGTATGGCACGTATTCGATTTCACCTCGATCCGTCCAGATTCGCCGCCACTCGAAAAGCGATGTCAGGATTTTGTTATGCATCGTCGGCGGAATTTTCTCCCACGCCTTCCTCGCGTCTTTCTTTGCGACTCGCCTCGGGTACATCCCCCAAAAGTCGGAGAACTCTATCTGCATGTCCGTCTCTTTTGTCTGTAGTGGTACTACGTTCATAGCGCCACCCCCCAATATGCATCAAACCCGGTGAAACATTCCTTTATGTCGATCATGCACTGCTCGTCGCTCTGCCCGTTGAGCGGCTTCCAAGTGATGCCATCACCTTCCGGAAAGCACGAGGCCCAATATCCCGCCGCCCTGAACGCCTTGATGTTTGATCCGTTACCGCACTGGGAAGCTTCGGCATCGCCAAATCCGCCGCCAACTGGGTGATCTTTTTGGAATTTCCCGCCTCGCATTTCAAAGCGCGGGCCGTTCCACATAATGTTGCCCATCCCAATCTTTTCTCGGTATGGAAATACTTTGACCTTCATTTCCTCAACCTCCAATCATAGGACAAGCCAAGCAAGGAAACCTCCTTGCATTCAGCCATCCTGTTACGGACTGCTGCACCAATATGGCTAGATTCGTCTTCCAGGCGCTCGTATCGTGAGCTACGCGCATCGTTTCCTATTTGCCTGTTCCTGCAAGTCCCTCTAGAAGGCTTGCTGCGCTGGCTTGTCAGTAAGCGCACCCGGTTTAATTCCACGCGGCCCCGAACATTGGCCCTTGCTGACGTGTGGAGTACGGCGCGGCTGACAAAAGCAAAACGCCCGAAGTGCTTAGGGAGGGCGGAGCCTCTGACGAAGGCAATCGGCGCTTGCAGGGAGACAGCATTCCGATTACTTCCGCCCTTCCTAAAAACTTCGGGCGTTACGGTATTACATCTCCCTGTTTTGCGCCGGTTGTCAAGCCGTGCAGTTCGCATTATCCGCATCACTTCGGCCTTGTCAAGCCCCTGGCGCGACGGTGCAGAAACATCGCCGCAGTAACTCCAACCGCCCCACCAGCGCCCACCCACGGCACAGCCGGCCATCCTGCGCCGACTATGCCGATGATCACCGATACCTCAGCAGCCGCAATGCAGAAGGAAGTCAGGGCCGCAGGTAGGTACAGATGATGTATCACATTAAGCTGCTGAACGGATCGCAGGCCGACAAGGCAGGCGGTGGATAGGGCTAAGGTAATCATGCGGCTTCCGCATCCATATCCATCGACGGCGCGAATTCAAGTTCAAAGTTATCCACATCGAATCTATCACCACGCGCCGCCGCATCAACGTTTTTCACGGACTGTCGGTAGTAGGTATCCTTGAGCTCAAAGCCGACGCCCTTCCGACCCATCAGAACCGGAATATAAACCTCGCTGCCGACGCCCATGAACGGCGTCAGGACAGTCTCGCCGGGGTTCGTTCTCAGTGTAACGATGCGTTCGATAACGTCCAACTGCAGGGGATGAACGTGTTTCTCGTCCTCACTGTCCCGCGCCTCGCGGTAGGGCAGGACGCGCTGCATGCGGATATCGTCCCACATACAGTCGGCGTACTGGCGCCAGATCCAATGCGAGAAACGGTTCTCGGTTTGCTTTCCGGTATGGCCCCGGTAGCACATGACATCGGATGGCGGTACCCGCTCTCCGGCGTATTCAAGAAGCCCAACAGGATGAGTCACCGGTACCGGATTCTTGCCGGCTTTACGAAACAGCAGCAATTGATCCGCCGCAGCAACCCCGCAGTCGATAGAGTCAATCGTCAGCGACTGATGCGCCAGATTCTTTTGCATTGTACGCAGGCGAACGGCAAGCGGTTCCTTCCAGATGAAATGCCTGCCGGCGAACTTCCATCCGTATTTTTCATGCAGGCGAATGATGTCACCGGGAAAATCGTTGTAGGAGTCGGTACCGCTGTTGCTGTTCGGAACGTCCATGCAATGAACCGCCGTCATCCGACCAGGTACCGTTAGGCGAGTGATTTCCTTGACGACAAAATCGTAATGCTTCTGAAACTCCGCGTAGTTCGCGCTGTTTGATAGGTCGCGGTCGCTGGAACTGTAGGCATAGAGCGCGCCCTTGTCGCTGCCGAATGGCGGAGAATAGACGGACAGATGTACCGATGCGTCCGGCAACGCTTGCATGCCCTCAACGCAATCTCCGTGAAATAGCGCGTACTTATCCGTAATCAGTTGATCTTTGACAGCCATTGTGGAACCTCTTGGGTTGTGTTGAATTTCGATGCGCGGTCTATCGCCATGCTGGCGTTCATTTCCGCGACAAGATTGGAAAACATGCGATCAGCCTGAGCCGCCTTGCGCTGCAAATTCTTCAGCACACCAAGTTCGCCTTCCGTGGTCACTATATCCACCTTGACGGTACTTTTCTGGCCAAACCTCCAGAACCGACGAAGACACTGGTAATACGCCTCAAAGGAATGCGATGGGAAGATGGTTGTATGGTGGCACTGCTGCCAGTTAAGCCCCCATCCACATATCTTCTGCTTCGTGACCATAACTCGTGCCTGACCACTAGAGAATGCCAGCAGCTTTTCTTCCTTTGCGGCATCGCTATCTTTCCCGCTAACCTGAATCGCATCGGGGATCATCTGTTCAAGCATATCCCCCTCGTCGTTCAGATGGCACCAGGCAACAGCCTGCTCGCCGGTATCGATAAGTTCAGCGACCTTCTCGCAACGCTCACGCACCGTGCGACGACGTTCCTCGCGCTGTTCCTTGAGTCCGACAGCAGGAAGCGCGAACAACATCCCATCGGCTAGTGAATCAACGCGCACCAAATGTTCTTCTTCGATCATTGGCGGCAGGATGAAACCGGTATCGTCAAAACCAAGGTCTGACGGCTTTCGGATCGCTCGCGCCCAGGAACACACCCATCGCCAGAACGGAAGTTCAGCGTGACCCTTGAATCGCCATTTAATGACATCGCCGCGCATCCGGCCTGATGCAGAGTTGTTCAGATCGTTCTTGAAGAACCGCGCCAGCATGTCCATATGGCCCAAGTAGCCAAGGGCTTCGGATGACGTCCCCAATTCGAGATAGTCATTCGGAGCGGCAGTAGCTGTCGCAAGAAGGCGATACGGAATCTTTCGCATGAATACCGTAATCTCGCTTCGATGGGCACCGGAGAACGATTTCAGTATTGACGATTCATCGCATACGCACCCGACAAAATCATCCGGATTGAACTTGTGCAACTGCTCGTAGTTCGTGATCGTGATTCCGCGATGCGCTTTCCCATCGTTTGATCGATGAACTTCGATATCAAACTTGATGGCCTCGGTTACCATCTGCGCGCCGACCGCAAGTGCCGTGATAATCAGGACGTTTCCGTTCGTGTGCCTGACTACGTTCTCGGCCCACACGAATTCCATCGGAGTTTTTCCAAGTCCGCAGTCTGCAAGGATTGCGGTTCTCCCGTGAGTCAGCGACCAATCAACGATATGCGACTGGAAGTCAAACAGGAAGTCAGGCATAAACACCGGATCGAATCCATCGCCAGAATCAAGTTGCGACTTTAGCTGCAGGAATTCTGAATAGCTCATTTCTTCATCACCGCCGTCACCTTCTCCCGGCGATCCTCCCGCAACTTTCTGGCGAGGATCATCTTTTGTAGAGAGTTCCAGCGGCGCATCATCTCGTTGTTCAAGTCAGTCTCCTGGTGTTATGGGGATCGCTATTGATGGGAAACTATCCGGCGTCACCCCGAAAAGGAGTTGGGCGTCAACGAATTCCACGCCCGTATCAGCGCCGCTTCAACATCATCAAGCCGCGCCACAAGCTCTGTTGGCGTCATGCTGTAGGCTTGTAGCTTGTACCAAACGCCGCCGCATTCTCCTGTGACATCAGCCTCCACACTTTCCCACCGCTTCCCGTCGCGTTCGTATGAACTCGGAGTCAAAACAATCTGCATTTTCGGCCCGTTGCAGTCACAGTCCCGCGCTTCCAACTTGCTGCGCCGCCATGCGTACCAGTCGCAGTCGTTCATCTGGCCACGGAACTGGTTATTCCCGAACCCGAACCCACGGTCTGCAAGCCAGTCGCGTAGCTGCCCAACATTTACGTCAACCTGACCTTGCGCAATAGGCGCTGTGCTCATGATTTATCTCCTTCCGGCGCAAGGCTGGTTACGTTAGCGTTAAGCCTCGCATCCCATTCCTCGATAATTCTTTCCGTCCGCTCGATCAGATCATCGGCAACAAGGTGAGCAAATGGTGATTTCTTCGCCTCTCGAAGGTGCGCAAGTTGATCCACCGCCAGAGCGCGGCAGAGTTCCATCGATTCACAGTGGGTGATGTATTTGATGGGGCGGTTGTCGGAATGGATCACGCCGTTACCTCTTTACGCTCGTCCGTTGTTTCGTGGAGGTCGCCGGGGCGGATTGGGCGGAGTTGTTTGTCACGAATAGTGTCACCCATCTTCCCAGACCAGGCTGGAAGCTTTCGATCAATTCGCCACGTGTGATCAATGAACGTTATGCCGTTGTTGTCACGCCACCACGTGCGACCTAAATATTTAACGCAGGTAACTATTTTCCCTTCGTTTCCCGCATCACTCCTGACGATGAATGCCATCTCGCCTTCTTTGCAGTTCATGCCTTCTTCCCTCCATCTTTGATCTTCGTGGCTTTCAGCTTGCCACCGGTGAGCGATTCTGCGAGCAACTGAATGCGATGGGGCACTTTTTTCCGGTCTATCCATTTCTTCACCGCAGCCTCGCTGCAGCCAAGGTTGTATGCCGTGAAGGCCGTCGAGTTATCGAAGTGCTGAACTATTTGTGATGGGGTCATTGTGTTTCTCCTTTAGACGCATCCTATCAGGAGTTTTAGTCTCTGTCAAATAATGTTTGACAACTTGATCCGGGCGACGTATGATTCTTCACATCAGCACAAACCCTGAGTTACATCAACCAAGGAAAGTGATGCTCAAACTAATTCTGATCGGCCTATCGCTATCGCATGTGCGGCCAGAACAACGCACAGATGACGGTCGAGCGATTGCCGATTTCCTCAAGCGGCCAGAGCGCCAGCCTAGCGGTTACGGTTAGCTACCGGGGTCATTGCAAGTCTGGTTGCAGTGATCCCGCCAAAAACAATAATCGATGAGATACCTAATGGAATGATTTAAAAGGGCGAGCCGGGGCGGCCTATTAAACAGCCCCGGACTGAATTCGCAGCAGGCAGTACATCAACCAAGGAGGCAACATGGACCCACTCGAATCCGAAGACTCTGCAGGCTACAGCGACTTCCTCGCGGACTGGATATTTATTGTCTTCATCCTGCTGATCGCGGCTGTTGTGGCCTATACGCTGGTGCCGCTGTTCAACCCTGCTTGGGGGATGCTTTGATGGATGGCAAAACGCACTTCGCAGACGGCTGGTACATTGCGAAGCTTCAACGCGAGCGCGACGAACTGAAGGCGCAAGTGGCGAGCTTAAGAAAAGATATTCAGGACGCCGACGATCTGTTAACCAAAGGGGATAATCACGGCGCGTTAGTACAGGTGCGCATGGCAGCCTCACGGGCAAGCGATAGTTACTTGGACTACATAGCTCGCGCCGCAATCTCCAAGGTCACGCAATCATGAGCAAGATGCTAGAAGCGTGGAATAAATTCTGCAACACAGAAACACCCGGCCCGACTGGCAATTTCGAGTTCGACCTGTTCGCAGCAGGCTACCAAGCCGCCATTGCTGCGATACGGGAAGGCGGGCCAGTGGCGTTTGAGATTGATACTAACAATCAATCGTTCATTCCTCAGCGAGTAGGTGCATGGCTTGCTTATGACGTAGATGGATTTAAATCCAATATGGCGAAGTGTCTATCAGTTACCAACGTAAAGCCCCTATATCAACTCCCGGATGACCTGACATGACCCGCCCTGCCGACTACGCCGTCACCCTGACCACCATCATCTGCGCGCTGATCTCGGGGTGTGCTGGCTTGTCTCATACCGTTGAATACCGGGAAGCCAATGGTCACACAATCGAAATCCACACCGATGCCCCAAAGGAAATGGAGCCCAAAGAATCCGTCTGCAAAGAGCCGTGGGCAGGATGCTACGAGAAATCGACTCGCCGGGTATTCCTGCGCTCTCCAGTCACTGAAGAAGACGTCGAGCATGAGATTGCCCACGATGCGGGGATGAGCCACGGATGGTGGCTGTTCTACGGCCAGTGGATCGGGACTTGTGCTTACGTTTTCGTCGGTGCCGGTAAGTACAAGGCCGACACGTTCATCTGTAAGAACGGCAGGGGAGAGCGGATTTACGCAGGGCAAGAATTTCTGAAACTTACATCGCCGGCAGCGGCTTTTGCAAAGGAATGATGATGGGCGCGATTAATTTTCACGAGGCAAAAGTTATAGCCGCTCTCGGAACCCTGGCGGACGTAGAAAAGTGTCTAAGGTTCTTGGCTCGCGTTGGTGTTGTAAAAGAAGACAGCGTAGTCAAGGGGTGCCGCAAGTTCGTGAAAGACCACCCGGAAATACAGGCTTGGATCGATAGTGACAAATTTAAGGACGACATAACAAAATGATCGACGCCCTATTCAACCTCGCTCACGCTCAATCAATGGCCGCTGCGCCTTCGTCCGTCAAGGATGAGGTAATGGCCGAATTCATGGCCCGATGGAAGCGGCAGCATCCGAAACGCGAGCCGCAGGAGCGTAGCCTGGACGAAATCAACGCCGAGGAATTGGCGAACTTTGACCGCGCTGAAGCTGGCGCAATTAATCGGGAGAACACATGAGCAAGCCAAAGCTAACGGGGTGGTATCCGGGGGAAGTGAAGCCGTGCTCGGATAAGGAACATATCGGGCCATACAAAAGAAAATACCGGAGTGGAAGGGTATTTTTCTGCTGGTGGAATGGGCGTTACTTTGGGATGATTGGGGCGACCACGAAAGACGCTCACTCAAACCAAGATTGCAAATCCAGCGACCAGTACCTGCCTTGGCGCGGCCTCACGGAGCCATCCAAATGACCCCCTACTCTGTAGCCCGCCAAGCCGTCAAAGCATGGCCTCGCCACGATCTTGCCACAAAGGAGCAAATCCGCGCACTTCGGGCGGGATATATCAAGTCTCGCGGATGGCTTGGTGATCGCTGGTTGCTTGCGGTTCCTGTTCAGCGGAGGGCGTCGTGAACGCGGCGCCGTGGACACTCGATCAAGTTGTCTTCCTCTGCAAGCATTACAAGACCATGCAAGCCAAGGCAATCGCCGAGAAGCTATCAGAAATCGGCCCAAAGAGAACCGTTGAATCCGTCTATTCCAAGGCTGAATCAATGGAACTCAAGCGGCGCAACGTGGGGCAATTTACCACGGCAAAAGCCAGAGCGCTCAGGAAGGCGCAGACGATCAAAGCCCCGCTTCGTGACCGCATCAAAGCCATCATCGAGCGCGACACAGACCGGACCATTCTTCAGCTTTCCGAGGAAACCGGCGCGCTAAGGTCAAGCTGCCAGACGATATGCCGAAAACTGATCGCCCTGCATGAAATACACATTCATGACTGGCCTAGCGTAGGAAAGCACGGTGCTCATGAGGCGATATATCGGAACGGCCCCGGCGTGAGCGCAAAGAGGCCAAGGAACGGAGCGGAGCGATTCAGCCACGGAGAAATACAACCGATACCGCAGCCGGTTTATCCAATGTGGCATTACCGGGTGTTTGCGCCGCAGACACAAACCGCTTGACTTCCCGAATTGCGTAGATACAATTACAACATGAACGACACCACCAAAGCAGGCCGCAAAACAATCTACACCGAACTCATGAAGACCCGTCAGATTCGCGCGCCTGATGGACTATGGGCAAAGTTTCTGCGCATCGGCGGGTCGCCGTGGTTCAGGGCGCAGGTTGACGCGGCTCCAGATAAAAGAACGAAGAGAGGGAAGAAATGACAACCGCACTAGTTTCGCTCACCACTCAGCTTGCGAAGCGCTTGGACATCGGTGCCGACGGGGCTGAACTCGTCGCAATCCTCAAGGCTACCGCATTCAAAGGACCGGCCACTGACGCGCAAATGACGGCTTTGATGGTCGTCGCAAATCAATACGGGCTGAACCCGTGGACGAAGGAAATCTACGCCTTCCCTGACAAGAATAACGGGATTGTTCCGGTCGTCGGCGTTGATGGATGGGCGCGAATCATCAACGAGCACCCGCAGTTCGACGGCATGGACTTCGAGCAGGACGACACTCAATGCACCTGTCGCATGTACCGTAAGGACAGGGGGCACCCGATTGCCGTCACCGAGTACAAAGCGGAATGCTCACGCGACATGGGTCCGTGGAAGTCGCACCCGAAACGGATGCTGCGCCACAAGGCGATGATTCAGTGCGCCCGCCTATCGTTCGGCTATGTTGGCATCTATGACCAAGACGAGGCCGAGCGGATCGTGATCGAGAAGGACATCACGGAGGAAGGCGAAACGCTCAAGCCGGAACCGAAAGCGCCGGAACCTTGGCCGGCTGACAAGTTCGCCGCCACCATGAACAAGCAGGGGAAGATGGTCACGGCAGGCACCAAGACTGCCGCCGACCTGTTGGCATGGATGAAGACAAAGCAACCCCTTACCGCCGAGCAGGAGGCCGCTGTCCTCGCTTTGAAGCCCGCCGCTCAATCCGGCGAACTGATGGCAAGCGCCGATCAGATTTTACTGATTCGCGCAAACGCTGAAGACCTCGGAATTACCGAAGCCGAAATCGTCAAGCGGTTCGCGCTGGCTTCGCTGGATTCTCTGCCGGCGAATATGGTCGAGTCGGTTTCGCAATTTCTTTCCGATCCAATCGGATAACGATCAATGGGGCGAAACCTCGATATCGGATGCTGCGACCCGCTGCGCTGTTCATGAGAGCGTGGCCCTAGCAACCAGCGACCAAAGACAAAGTAGCCCCACCAAACACTAGGAGAAATCATGAATACCAAAACAGCCACCGCCATCGAAATGACCGCCGTCAAGTCATCGCAGATCGCCGCTATCGGCCACGACCCGGAAACCAATACACTGGCAATCCAGTTTCCATCGAAGTCGGGCACCGGCAGCGTCTATCACTACTCGAACTTCACCGCCGAAGATTTCGCGGCATTCAGCGCCGCCGAGTCGAAGGGGGCACACTTTGGCAAACACATCAAGCCGCTCGCCGAGAAATTCCCGTTCCTCAAGATTCAACCGGCCAAGAAGGACGAAGAAGCATGAAGACCATCGAAAGCCTTATTCCGGGTTCCGCCGCATGGCTGCAGTCGCGGTCTGCATCGAAAGCGCCGGCAATGATGGGCGTCAGCAAATACCAGTCACGCAGCGAACTCTTGCGCCTGATGGCGACCGGTATCACCAAAGAAGTCGACGCTGCCACGCAAGCGCGGTTTGACGCCGGCCACGCCAGCGAAGCCGCGGCGCGCGAGATCGCCGAGGATATTCTGTGCGACGGACTGTCTCCGGTCTGCGGTTCGACGGATGACGACTATCTGACGGCGAGTTTTGACGGCCTGACGTTCGACGGTCGGATCGGATTCGAGCACAAACTGTGGAATGAGTCGCTCGCCGATGCTGTGCGCGCCGACGAGTTGCCCGAGGAATACAAATGGCAGATGGATCAGCAGATTCTGGTCGGCGGTCTGGAATACGTGCTGTTCATGGTCAGCGATGGCACCCGCGAGAAGTGCGTGAGCGTGGAATACCGTTCGACGCCGGAACGCGCCGCGAAACTAGTGGCCGCATGGAAGCAGTTTGATGCCGATCTCGCCGCCTACCAGCACCAGGAAGTCATCCCCGCCGCCGTCGCCGCGCCGCAGATGCAGTTGCCCGCCGTGTCGATTCAGGTCAATGGCTCGATAGCCCTGATCGACAACCTCGCGGTATTCGGTGACGCTCTGACCGCCTATGTCGGCCAGATCAACCAGAAGCCGGAAACGGATCAGGACTTCG
>Ga0074195_1004879_pt1 | contig 10599 bp, 13 predicted proteins | sample EPASupsiteHSE623_FD_64525 | JGI IMG/M metagenome (GOLD analysis project Ga0074195, IMG submission 64525) | Bioremediated contaminated groundwater from EPA Superfund site, New Mexico - Sample HSE6-23 | ecosystem: Environmental > Aquatic > Deep subsurface > Groundwater > Contaminated ... | reverse complement strand
AGGTGGTTGTTGTGCCCCAGGGGCTAATTGCTGCAGTCCGAATAGCGAAAGCAATGAAACTGAATATAGCGGAGACAGGAAAATGAAGACATTGAAGATCTATGATCCGCCGATGTGCTGTCCCAGTGGCGTCTGCGGACCGAATGTGAACAGCGCGCTGGTAGAATTCGCCGGTACATTGAAAACGCTCGCTAATCATGGGATTGCGGTTGAACGCTGGAACCTTGCTCAGCAACCACAGGCATTTACTGAAAATCTTCAAGTTAAGGAGCTGTTGACTAAGCTCGGCAAAGATGGACTGCCCTTTATCCTCGTCAACGATGAACTCAAGATATCAGGTCGTTATCCGAAGGCTAAAGAGCTTTTTGACTTATTGGGAATCGACGAAGAGGCCAAAGGACCAGAGGTCTGCTGTGCAGAAGGATGCTGCAAATGAAGAAGCTAATCGCAAGAGTTCCTCGCTTTCTATTTTTTACCGGCAAAGGAGGTGTCGGGAAAACATCCATGTCCTGTGTTATCGCTTTGGCGCTGGCCGATCAAGGGGAACAGGTTCTATTGATAAGTACAGACCCGGCATCAAACCTGGATGAGGTGCTGGAAACCCCTCTGAACGGTTGGCCCACACCAATCATAGGCCAGCCTGGCCTGTGGGCCATGAATATCGATCCAATCCAGGCTGCGGCCGAATATCGGGAGAGGATCGTCGGCCCTTATCGAGGGATGTTGCCTGACGAAGCTGTGCAATCCATCGAGGAACAATTATCTGGGGCCTGTACAGTCGAGATCGCTGCTTTCAACGAATTCTCACGGATTATCGGCGATGCGAGCGCCGTTGCCAACTACGATCATGTTATTCTCGATACTGCGCCAACAGGCCATACCTTAAGACTGCTCAACCTGCCTGCCGCCTGGAATGATTTCGTGATCGCAAACACGAGTGGCAACTCCTGCCTCGGTCCTCTTTCCGGTCTTAAGGATCAACGTCTTGTTTATGAGGGAGCGGTGAAGTCCCTTACAGACTCCCATAAAACGCTTCTTATCCTGGTCGCCCGGGCCGAAAAGGCTGCACTAAAAGAAGCTGCCCGTGCCAGTACAGAGCTCTGCGGAATAGGAATGGAGAACCAGCATCTTATCATCAACGGTCTTTTTCAAACCAAATCATCGGACTCCGTCGCCAAAGCCTTTTCCCATAAAGCTGAGGCGGCCATGGCAGCCTTACCGGAACGGCTTGTGTCGCTGCCGCGCACCGTGATCGGATTTAACCCGGGCGGTTTGACAGGGCTTAAGGCCATTCGAGAAATCGTTCGTGGCGGCCCTGTCGTTAGCGCTTTAGATAATGACGGGCATTTGCGGACCGGCAGAAGTGATCTCATGACCCAAATCGGAAGCTGGGAAAAACTGCTGGACAGCCTGGCGAAACGCGGGACTGGACTCATTATGACTATGGGCAAAGGTGGCGTCGGAAAGACATCAATGGCTGTGGCCATTGCCACTGAACTGGCCTGCCGCGGGCATTCGGTTCATCTATCCACCACCGACCCTGCAGCGCACATTCAGGATATGCTGGACCAACCGATCTCCAACCTTCATGTCAGTCGAATTGATCCCAAAGAAGAAACCCACAAGTATGTGGAGAACATTCTGGAACAGAAGAGGGGGATGCTATCTGACGAAGACATGGCTTTGCTGGAGGAAGAGCTCCGATCTCCATGCATCGAAGAGATCGCTGTTTTTCGGGCATTTGCCCATGCAGTAGCCCTGGGGCGGGATCGCTTCGTAGTACTGGACACTGCCCCGACAGGCCATACCTTGCTCTTGCTGGATGCTACAAAATCCTATCACCGTGAAGTGGCAAAGAACTCTGATGGTGTTGATGAAGAGGTAAAAGAGCTGCTGCCGTGTCTGCGCGATCCGGATTTTACCAAGATTGTTCTGATAACGCTGCCGGAGGCAACGCCTGTCCATGAAGCAGCGCGCCTGCAGGACGATCTGCGACGGGCACAGATTGAGCCCTTTGCCTGGATTATTAACCAGAGTTTCGCTGTGTCTGGAACCACTGATGCGCTTCTTGCTGCTCGCGGTGTCAATGAGTGGAAATATATCGACGAGGTCGCTTCAAAACTGGCTGATAATGTGGTCATTTTGCCATGGCTGCCAGGCGGAATCAAACTTAAGGAGTGATTGGCTAACTTGTTACTGCTTCATATGGTGGCGCCTTGAATACCCAATGGCTCTGCGGCATGGTGCGCCGTCATTTGATTTAGCTTAAAACAAATGGTGAACCGGCCAAAACATTCTTATATATGCATATACGCATGTGAGATGGTGGGGATAAATATGCCAAGAAATAATATAAAAAAATTTGATATCATTTTCATGTTATTTTTCATAACTGCGATGGTGCCTGCTGCAGATGCAGGATGCAGCTGCTCCGGAGGTTGTAGCGCGGCAGGAAACTGGGAACTGAGTGCTAATGCATTTCTAAACTCTGATATACCGGGTGCGCCATCTAGTTCTACGAATAATAATAGTAGTGCAGATAACATTGCTCCCGTAGCGACGAGCAATGCAAAAAGCACACCCAAGCCGGAGTACAGATCAGATCTTTTCATAAACGGCCAAATTCTCAAGCCGCTTGAGAGTGTGGCCAGCTCTGATGTAGTCATCGATGCCTCAAATAGCGATAGTTATAGCAAGTCCCATGTAAAAGGAGCAATCCATATTCCATCCAGGAGTTTCCTTGATGATAATGGGTCCCTCAAGCCTGCTCAAGAACTCGTGGGAATTCTAGGAGAGGCAGGCATATCCCGAGATGATCCAATCGTCGTGTATAGCGATGATTTTAGCTCCGGTGACGCTACCCTGGTCTTCTGGGCACTGAAATACTTGGGACAGGATGATGCAAAGGTCCTCGATGGCAGCCTGGAGGATTGGAGTGCATCAGGCTTGCCAGTTGAGTCTTCCCAGAACACAAGGTCTGCTGTAACATTTACGCCAAGCCTGAGATCGGATCTTTTGGCTAGCTATGATTCTGTGAAAAGCTCAGGAGCCCAGATAGTAGACGCGAGGCCATTTGCAGAGTTCGGAAAAGGCCGCATACCCGGCGCAATTTCCTTGGACTCTGCTAAAGTCCTCCAAAACGGCAAGATTAAGGACGAGTCCAAGCTAAACGATATATTCAGCAGCCTAAGCAAAGATAAACCTGTCATAGTATATTCAGGCAATTATAATCAAGCATCTATCGTATGGTATGCTCTGCAGCTCTTGGGATACAATGCCGAGATGTATACGTTATCTGATTGGATAGCGCATCAGCCAGCATCAGAAAATGGCGATAATACTGGTCGTTACAAGAAGCTGGGGTAAGTGAAGAGATTACTTGTTGATCGAAGGTCAATGCAAAGGATGAATTATTATGATACACAATAAAAATATTCGTTCATCGTGGGTAGTTACTGGGATATTGATGGCAATAGTTCTGGGATTTTGCGCCTGGACTTATCCCGTCAGCAGCACGGATACTTCAAAGGCAGATTACAATGGGACAAAAATAGTGGCTGTTGAAGAAGTGCTTGAGAGCCCAGGGAACTTTAGCGGCATAATAGGTGTGACCGGCAAGGTAATGAGCATCGAGCAATCCAGGTCGATGTTCTTCCTGGGCTGTAAGTCGCAAGGTTCTGGCTCCTGCGCCTGCGCAGAGATGCCTGTGAAATATGAGGGGCAGATGCCCGAGATCGGGAGCGATATCGTCGTTTTTGGTGAAATAGAAACCACAGAGGCGGGGAGATACGTCTTCGAAGGGCAGGAGGTTAAGCCTCAATGAGTAAGAAAATGCTTTACACACTGGCCGCATTTTTCTCAGTTCTTGCTATCCATATTGCCTATTCGTGGTGGGCAACAACGCAGATACAGAGCCTGTGGGTTCAGCCCGAGGATGCAGGCTGGCCTGCAAGTTACATCTCGAACCAGGACTATATGCTAGGAATATCCTATGCTCTTGCAGTTGCGTTTACTGTTTTCGCATTTTTGAGACTCTCTGAAAGACGCGAAAGAGGCGTTGCAGGAATGCTAAGCGGACTCACAGTGACTGGATTTCTTTATTTTGGAGCATGCTTCTTCACTGGCTGCTGTGGCTCGCCCATGCTTGCTGTCTATCTTAGCGTGTTGGGGCCCTCTTTTCTGGGTTTCACAAAGCCAATCATTCTGGCAATTACGGTCTTATCGATTACAGCCAGCTATTTTTGGATGGAGAGAAAGGCCAACGAGCCATGTGGATGCTGTGCTGGGGGGACATGCAACGGAAAGTAGGACGGAATGAAATGCGTGCAATAATACATTTTATTCTGATTGCTTCATTAGCATCAATTAGCACAGGAATGGCTGCCATAGCAACAGATGATTTGGCGATGGAAGACCCTTCTAACTTGGGGGTAGTCTTAGAGTTAAACGATAGCAACGTAAGTGACGTACTGAGCAAATATCCTCTTTTCATCCTTGACTGCTATGATCCATGGTGTGAGCCGTGCAAGGAGTTGAATACTACCCTCTATGAACTATCTGGTGAACTGAAGGATCAAGTATACTTTGGTTCAATTGATGTCATAAGGAATGAGGAGACTGCAAAGAAATATAATATTATAGCTTATCCTACAATTCTATTCTTTAAGAACGGAAGGCTTATTGATAGCCAAGAGGGATATGGATCGAAATCAGAACTCTTAATGCGACTCCAAATGATTGAACCGCACTTGAACGTCAGCAACGTCAAACTTGACGAAATGCAGACTATGCCTATGTCATCGCCTTATGCCGATACATCCTCAGGAGTATCAGAGGAGTCTTCGAGCGCCATCAATGCCACTCAAAGAGACGATTCTGTAATGAGGAGCGGCTTATCCGCTGAGATGCTGGTCTTTCCTTCGAGCGTCTCCAGTTCCGATGTCGTGCTGGATATCAGCCCCGATGCCACGAGATATATCGACGGCGCCGTGAACATCAACTACGAGAACTTCCTCAATGGAGGGCAATTGAAACCCGTATCAGAGATCGCCAGAATGCTTGCAGATGCAGGAATATCCAGAAGCGACTCGATAGTGGTAACGGGTGAATGCCTGCCCTGCGGCGGGGGACCTTCTCCGGCCGTATTCACCTACTGGCTGTTGAAATACATGGGGCACGAGAAGGTCAGAGTCCTGGATGGCAACATTGAGAACTGGGCTGCTGCTGGGCTCAATATCAGCGATAGGCCAGCTGTCAGGTCGAAGACGAACTACACGCCGAGTTTAAGGCCGGAAATTTTCGCCACCTACGACTTCGTCGTGAACGGAGGAGCTCAAGTAGTGGACGCCAGGCCTGCCAGGGACTTTGATATTGGTTCAATTCCCAGCGCTATAAACATCCCATACGAGGATGTGCTGGAGAACGAGCGTATAAAGCAGGAAGAGGAGCTACAGAAGGCTTTCTCCGACCTGCAGAAGGACTTGCCCGTTGTAGTATACACCAACGTAGGCGTCGAGGCATCGCTGGTCTGGTTTGCTCTGACTCTCTCTGGTTATGATGCCAGGCTCTATTCCTGGCGGGATTGGCTGGAGAACCAGCCCAAGTTTAACTTTGAGCTGACAGATACAGTTGCCGAGCCTAACCCTGTCAGATCTGGGGAGGCTATGACTATCATGGCATCTTTCCAGAAGAAGCAGCCAAAGGCTGTGGAAAAATCACCACAGAACGGCGATATCAGGCTCACAGTTAAGGGATGTGCCACTTGTGGATTTGGATCTCCGCAGGGCTTCGCTAACCTGGACCGCAAGAACGGCTTTGTCCAGATTGGCTCTAATGGCGAAGCATCTAGAGTCACTTCTGATGTTGCAGATGTATCATTGCGCTGCTTAGCTGTGATTAACGGTCCCGATGTCTCGGAGGTGGGACGAACTAACCTGCGACAGGCTTCCGGAGATAATTACGTGGGAATCTGGAATGCTAACGTGTCCCCTGGAGTTTATAGTGTGGATATAGTGGCCTCTGCCTCTGGAAACGCAGAAGTCTTCACAGATGTCTTAATGATAGAGGTGACCAGTTAGGGCTATGCCAAAATCTTCATATATGCACATATTGGCATGTACATGGATGAACCCAACGGAACAATACATCGAGCTATTTAAAGCACTTTCAGACGAGACGCGCTTAAAGCTTATAGTCTTGCTATTCAGGAGGGAGTTCTGCGTTTGTCAAATTGAGGCCGCTTTAGGCATCTCTCAGACAAAAGCTTCTCGCCACCTTGCTATCTTGCGTCGTGCAGGTCTGTTAAGGGCCAGGCGGGAAGGTTTGTGGATATATTACACCCTTGAAGAGCCGGAAGATGAAGTACAAGCGAATTTATTTAAAAATCTTAGTGAGTCCTTGTACAGTGAACTATCCTCTATGGTCGATCGGGCGAAAAAGAAAACCTGTGAATCCAGGAATACGACTTCTGTATCTAAATCTGAATAGAGGTGCAAATGAAATGGCAAATGAGATGAAGAAAGGCTTAGACTTCTTGTCCAGGTATCTGACGGTCTGGATATTCGCTGCCATGCTTCTGGGAATAGGTATCGGCTATTTTTCACCAGGAATAACCCAGTTCATATTGAGCCTTCAGGTAGAAACGACTTCAATACCCATTGCCATTGGCCTTATTTTGATGATGTACCCGCCACTGGCAAAGGTGAAGTACGAGGAGCTTGGAAGTGTCTTCCAGGACAGGAAAGTTTTGGGTTTATCGCTAGTTCAGAACTGGATCATTGGCCCCATTCTGATGTTTGCATTGGCAGTAATCTTTCTGCAAGACTATCATCATCTCATGTATGGCGTAATCCTGATAGGCATAGCTCGCTGCATAGCTATGGTCATTGTCTGGAACGAACTCGCCTGTGGTTGTACTGAGTATTGCGCTGGCTTGGTGGGATTGAACTCCATCTTCCAGGTCCTGTTTTACTCCGTCTATGCCTACATATTCATCACCATCTTGCCTGCAGCTCTGGGTATAGCCGAGGGAATGGCAGTAAGTGTCACTATAACGCAGATTGCTGAGAGCGTTTTTATCTACCTTGGGATACCTTTCCTGGCAGGCATTATCACCAGGTTCACGCTCATACGGACCAAAGGCAAAAACTGGTACGAGAACCAGTTCATACCAAAAATTAGCCCCATCACTCTCGTCGCCCTGCTTTTCACAATCGTTGTGATGTTCTCCCTCAAAGGAGAGTACATTGTGCAGCTTCCCCTGGATGTCGTGAGGGTAGCCATTCCTCTGGTAATTTATTTCTTGCTAATGTTTTTCGTTAGCTTCTACATGTCCTACAAGCTGGGAGTGAATTACGAGAATACGGCCGCACTATCTTTCACTGCAGCCAGCAACAACTTCGAGCTGGCGATAGCTGTGGCAGTGGCCGTCTTTGGCATCGCCTCCCAGGAGGCCTTTGCCGCAGTCATTGGGCCTCTTATTGAGGTTCCGGTTCTCATAGCTCTGGTGAATGTGGCCTTGAGGCTGAGAGACAGGTACTACCCAGGAGCGCCTGAGAAGATATTTTGCGAAACTGAAGTTGCAGGGTGAGGAAACGCAATCGGGATCGCCTGATGTTTACCGGCAATGACGAGTGACGCGCAGGAACTGATGAAAATCCTGCAAGAAATCGAAGCGCTCTGCGCCATACACGAGAGGATCACACAGTCCTCGGAGTGCAGGGAGTTCAACCGCCGTGCCGCCTTGTTGCTGCAAAGGCTGGAGGACGCAGGATGTGATCGTCTGACGGACAGGGCGATGGACCTCCTGGCCTCCTGCAACCCCAAAGACCTCACCCAGTGTGACAGCATCAATCGCGCTAAAGCCGTTTTGGAGCGACTTAGAGATCTGGCCAGGGAGTGCCTGGAAATTTAAATCCATATATTTTGATACAAGGACATAGCAGATGGCACCTAGAAAACAAGCCTTCTAAGGCGGTTTTCCTTCTGAAGAGCCCGAGGGACTATAGAAATCTATATAACTAATACCTTGGAAACTAAATAGAAAATTGCAGGAGTGTGGAACAAAATGCTATTAAGCAGAGTGGTAACGTCATGAACACTAAATTAGGGATGAAGCAATGCAATCAAGGACTGCACTGATTATGGCTTCGGTAGTCATTTTAATATCTGTTTTACTGGTTTTTGTGAATATCGGATATTATCAAGCCGTTGGGGATATAGCGGCAGTAGCAGATGCACCAACTTCTATAAAAAGTCTGGACACAACTTTCAATTCCATTGAACGTCTCAAGTCCGCACTAGCCGGCATACTTAACACGACCTCATATGAGCAAGATACCACCGATACGTCCCAGGCCGTTTCTAGTCAGAGAATAGAGAAGGACTACTCAGTGCTGGTGCATGCGAATAAATCGTACATTTTTGTGGAAGATAAGAATGGTAATGTGATCTCTAGGAGGCCTGCTGGCACAGATGATGCTACGGCAATCAGGGAATCGATAAACATAATCGATCGGGGAACAATTTTATTTATCGGTACTTTTAAAATTCGTTCTCGGATTGATAACCTTAAAAGCGGCATACATCTAAAAGGATTACCGGGCCAGACAGTCTTCGATTGCTCCGAAATGAAGACCATCGTTTTTCCGTGTGGATGCGACGATTCAGGATATTCGAGTGTAACGACGTCCCTGGCAGAAGACGCGTTGAAAGGGTCAAGGTCTGTCAAGGTTACGGACAGCAGCCATTATGATGAAGGCGACTTCGTTAAGCTAGTTGATAATGAAAGCATCGAGGGGTTTAAGAAAGGCGAAATACAGAGAATACCAAAAATAAATGGAAGTGACATAAATTTTGAAGAAGCTCTCAACGATGATTATACCGTCAAGGATGATGCGAATATCCGCGAACTTAACGTGATCAAAGATGTTACAATAGAAGGGATTAGTTTCATTGGACCCGGCATAGAGACCGATGTAATCTTGATCAGTTTTTCGTTACACAGGAATTTCAGGTTCACAAATAACGAAGTCACTTCTTGGGGTAGAGCCGCTATCTATCTGTCCGACTCTATAGATTGTGTTATAGATAATAACATATTTGAAAATATTTATATGACTGGTTTTGGATATGCGGTCGCAATCACGAATGCCTGCAACGACATCTGCATAAGAGATAATGCGTTTAGAGTCAAAGGCAGGCATTACATAACAGCGGGTGCAGGGACAGGTTCCCGCAACTCGGGCGGGTTCGCTAGAAATATCAAGGTAGAAAATAATACCTTCGAAGGTTGTCTTCAGGAGGCTATTAATACCCATGCACCCTTCGTTGGGCCAATAGAGATAAGAAATAACACATTTAGACTATGTGGAAAAGGCATTGAGGTTGTCAATGGCAACACGGTTATAGTTGATAATATCTTTATAAAATGTCCTATAGGTATTCAGCTGTTAGGCGATGAAAGAAGAGCTCACGAGATTCACTCCAATGAATTCGACGGGAATAGGGTGAAAATGATAATCGAAACGAAAAATATTACTGTCTATGGCAATATCTGCGATGGGAAGTTTCGTGTGGATAAGGACGAGATCGAATTCTTGTAAAATATCTAAAGCGCTCTATGCGCTCTGAAGATCGTGTGAAGGTGGATTCTGGAGATATTGACTGCCGCCCTCCTATCCTGCGCAGTCCCACCAAAGAAGGCTTTGCACGTAAAGTCGATCCTGCAAATAAAGTAGAGGGCCTGCAAATAAAGTCGATATTTAATCGAAAAGTTTATATAGTTTAGAACCGATTAGTTAATATTTATAAAAGATTTTAAATGGTAAACTTTATCTTCAGACATATACATGCTCAAAATAGCTAAGAGATAAGGGAGATCTGCCTTCAATGACCGAAGAATCCGCCGATAGCCAGCCTATTGAGATGAAATTCGTATATAGGAAGTCTGCTGACTACAAGTTACATTATGCTAATGGAATCTTTGGCGGGTTTAACGCCCAAGGCGAATTAATATGCAATTTCTTCTTTGAGGCGCGCGACTTGCCAAAGGAGCAATCTGCGACATTGCAAGGTACTACACTTACGTTCAAAGATGTGCAAATTTCTAGGGAAATTATAAGAGAGTTTAATTGTGGAATTATTATGACACCACAACAAGCCTATGCCATGAGGGACTGGCTTAATGGCAAACTAGAAGAATTCGAACAAAAATTCGGAGTGCGCGAGTAAGTATGTCAGAAACAAAGCCATCTCAAAGATATAGGACAACTTTTACTGATAATAGGAAAGGTATGTTACGACCAGTTGGGGCGTGGCCTCACCAAATCCCCACCAACTATAGAACTGAACTAATGGGATCTACAAGACACGATGCTTCATATAAGGAATCTGAGATGGAGGTGATTATATTGGAATACGGTGCGGAATACTATATCAAAGAGTTGGCAAAAAAAGATTCAATTATATTAGAATTAAGAGGATTCCTATAAACCTACCCAAAACACAGTTTGGGAAAGCTTATAGACTAATAGTATTATTCCTTAATATGGATTCTTTTACTACCTGGATGCTTCGAGGCCTTAATGCTAAGCAAGGTAA
>Ga0074195_1004878_pt1 | contig 10601 bp, 11 predicted proteins | sample EPASupsiteHSE623_FD_64525 | JGI IMG/M metagenome (GOLD analysis project Ga0074195, IMG submission 64525) | Bioremediated contaminated groundwater from EPA Superfund site, New Mexico - Sample HSE6-23 | ecosystem: Environmental > Aquatic > Deep subsurface > Groundwater > Contaminated ... | reverse complement strand
GCACTTCGCCTGGGCGTCGAACTACTCGCCCGAGAAGACGACCCCGAGGTCGAGGGACTTCGCGACCGGGACCGCGACCACGCTGCAGGGGCGCCTGGGGCCGCAGAGGAACCGCCCGACCTCCTCGGGGTTGCCGACCGTGGCCGAGAGACCGATCCGCTGGAACTCGCCCGCGTAGGTTCGGACCCGCTCCAGCGCGATCGAGAGCTGGGCTCCGCGTTTGGAGCCGGCGAGCTCGTGGATCTCGTCGACGATCATGTACCGGACCCCGGCGAGGTGCTTTCTGAGGGTCTTGCCCATGAAGAGCGCCTGGAGGGACTCGGGGGTCGTGATCAGCAGGTCGGGCGGGTGGAGGGCCTGCTTGCGCCTCTCCGCCGCGGTGGTGTCGCCGTGCCGCACCCCGACCCGGAGGCCGAGGGCCGCGCACCACCACTCCATCCGGGCGAGGATGTCGCGGTTGAGCGCGCGCAGCGGCGTCACGTAGATCGCGGAGAAGCCGCCGCTTTTACCGCGAAGGAGGCCGTGGAAGACCGGGAGCATGGCCGACTCGGTCTTGCCCGTGCCCGTCGGAGCGATCAGGAGCAGATGCCGGCCCGCGATCACCTCGGGGACGGCGAGCTCCTGCGCCTCGGAGAGGCCCTCGAACCCCCGGTCGGCGATCGTCTGACGGATACGGGGGTCGAGGAGGTCGAGCGCGGTCATGCGGCCGCCTCGTCACGGGGAGCCAGCGCCTCGATCGGCCCCAGCAGGGTACCGTCGGCCAGCAGGACCTCGACCGTCTCCTTTCTGAGGCAGCGCGAGACCGGGCTGAAGGGCTTGGCCAGGATCTTCCGGATGTCGTACCCGGCGAGCTCGTTGAAGGCCGGGACGAAGAGCGCACGCGTGGGCCGTTCGGCGGCGGGAAGCCCGAGGCAGGCCCCGTCGAGTTCGCCCGCCAGATAGGCCGGCGCCCGAAAGGCGCAGCCGACCTCGTCCTGGACTGCGGCGAGGGGGTGGTGGTGGCCGACGAGCACCAGCAGGCCGGCGAGGATGGGGGCGGGGAGGGTATGGCCGTGCATATACCCGACCCCGTCCACCACGATCCCGGTCTTCCCGGCGAGCTCGTCCGGCCCGAGAAAGCGCTCGATCCCGGGGTCGTGGTTGCCGGGCACGACCAGGATGGGGGCGCGAGCCCGGAACGCGGCGAGCACCTCGGGGAGCTCGCGCCACTCCTGGCGGGTCGTGAACGGCACGGACTGCTTGACGTCTCCGAGCAGGAGGAGCCGGTCGGGCCGGACGCGGTCGACCAGGTCCGTCACCCGGTGCATCCGCTCGACCGAACGGCTCGAGAAGTGCCATCCGTGGCGCGCGAGGTCCGACTCGATCCCGAAGTGGAGGTCGGCGACGACAAGGGTCCGCTCGGCATTCACGACCAGGGCGGCGGGCCCCTCGGCCAGGAACTCGATCCTCATGCGATCCGGATCAGCCCTCGGCGGGGCATGTAGCAGTCGCCCTCCTCGAGCAGGCCGGCAAGCGCCTCCTCGACCTCGATCTTCGAGAAACCCTCCTTCGCGCCGAGCGCGAGGAGGTCCTCCATCGGCACCCCCTCGCGCCCGCCAGCCTCGAGCCGTGCGAGGAGCACGGCCGCGAGGTCGACGCCGGGGGATCGGGCTGCCGCGTCGGCTGCGGGCAGCACCTCGAGAGCCCGCGAGGCCATCGCCCTGAGCTCCTCGACTGTGGCCTGTGTCACGGCGTAGACCGCGATCGCCTCGTCCGCGAGCGGGTCGTCTCCCTCCCCCCGGAGCCGCGCCCGGAGCGCCTCGAGCCGCGCCGCGGTCCGGTCGGCGGTCCTGATCAGCCAGCGGTCCCGGACGGCACGGTCGACCTGCGCCACTGAGAGCGGCCGCACCGTCGGTTCCTTTCGCCCGCCCTCGGCGTACCCGAGCACGGCCACGAAGGCCGGCGGCGCGATCGCGGCGAGGGCCGCGAGCATCTCGGGCTCGCGAGCGGTGGCGCGTACGAGGAAGACGCCGGTCGGGTCGGCGATCCGCGCCGTCACGGCCGTTCTGGCGTCGCCGCTCATCGAGGTCAGGGCTCCCACGAGGTAGACGAGGTGGACGCAGGCGCCGGCCGGCGTGAGCAGGCAGTCCTCGCCCAGGTGGTGAATACCCCTCGTCGCCTTTCCGAGCTCGCCTGCAAAGACCCGCGCCGTCGCCTCCATGCCCTCCGAATCCCCCTTTCGTATTCATAAATATGTTGGTGTTGAGAGGAGTTTAACCCGCTGATAGTGGCCACGCCAGAGCAAGATCCAACGATTCATTCCCTCGGCGAACGCACAGGTACCCAAGCATGGAGACCGATCACACCATCTGGATCGAGCGGTACCGGCCTGCCTGCCTCGCCGATATCGTCGGCCAGGACGAGATCGTCGAGCGGCTCCAGAGTTACGTCCGGAGCGGGAACCTGCCGCACCTCCTCTTCACGGGCACGGCAGGGGTGGGCAAGACGACGGCGGCCGTCGCACTCGCGCACGAGTTCTTCGGCGATACCTGGCAGATGAACTTCCGCGAGCTGAACGCTTCGGACGAGCGCGGCATCGACGTGGTGCGGAACCAGATCAAGGAGTTCGCGCGGACGAGCCCGCTCGGCGGAGCCGACTTCAAGATCCTCTTCCTCGACGAGGCCGACGCCCTCACGCCCGACGCGCAGGCCGCGCTCAGGCGGACCATGGAGACCTACGCTCGCTCCTGCCGGTTCGTCCTCTCGTGCAACTACTCCTCCAAGATCATCGACCCGATACAGAGCCGCTGTGCGATCTACCGCTTCCGGCCGCTCGGAACCGAGGCGATCGCGGCCGAGATCCGGCGCATCGCCGCCTGCGAGGGCCTGACCGTGACCGATGCGGCCATCGAGGCGATCGCGTACGTGGCCCAGGGCGACATGCGCCGTGCGATCAACGCCCTCCAGGGCGCGGCCATGTCCTCGGAGTCGATCGACGAGACCATGGTCTACGCGACCACGGCCACCGCGCGCCCCGACGAGATCCGGGACCTCCTCGACCTCCTCGTCGATCACCGGGACTTCGACGGTGCCGAGGGGCTCCTCCGCCAGCTGATGCACGACCGCGGGATCGCGCCGAGCGAGCTCCTGGGGCAGCTCTACCGGGCCCTGATCGGGCATCAGATGAACCGGGCGCTCAAGGTCGAGCTGATCGACCACCTTGGCGAGGCCGACTTCCGCCTCTCCGAGGGCGGGAATCCCGAGCTCCAGATGGAGGCCCTCCTCGCCCGGTGCGTCCTCTCCGCCGAGCGATCCGCCTAGGACGATCCGATGACGACGACCGACGAGAGCGAGACGACGAACCGGGTCCAGGACTGGTCCCGCTTCCTCAAGAACAAGTACAAGAACCAGCTCGGGGACCTCCTGCGGCAGTACCCGAAGAAGCGTTCGCTCTACATCGACTTTCGCGATGTCTACGCGTTCGGCAAGGTCGGGGTCCGGATGGCCGAGGAGCTCCTGGACAACCCGGGGAAGGTGCTCGCCGACGTCCAGGACGCGGTCAAGGCCCAGCAGCTGTCGAAGGGGAAGGGCGCCAAGGAGCCCGCGGTGAACATCCGGTTCACGAACCTGCCCCAGCGGGTCCAGGCCCGCGAGATCCGCTCGGACCACATCAACCGGTTCGTCTCGGTCGAGGGCATCCTCCGCAAGACGACCGAGGTCCGGCCCCGGATCGTGGAGGCGGTCTTCCGCTGCCCCGGGGGCCACCTGACCCGGAAGTCCCAGGACTTCGGCCAGTTCGTCGAGCCCGAGGGGTGTGCGACCGAGGGCTGCAGTTACCGCAAGCTGGCGCTCGTGCCCAAGCGGTCGAGCTTCGTCGACGCCCAGAAGCTCCGGATCCAGGAGTCGCCCGAGGGCCTGCGCGGCGGCGAGCAGCCCCAGACCATCGACGTGGACGTGACCGACGACATCGCGGGCACGGTCGCGCCCGGGGACCGGGTCGTGATCAACGGGATCCTCCGCTCGCAGCAGCGGGTCACGCACGGCAACAAGTCGACCTTCTTCGACATCCACCTGCAGGCGAACTCGATCGAGGTCGCCGAGAAGGAGTTCGAGGAGGTCTCGATCGACGACGGGGACGAGGCCGAGATCATGCGGCTCTCGAAGGATCCCGAGGTCTACCACAAGATCACGCACTCGATCGCACCCACGATCTACGGGAACGCGGACGTGAAGGAGGCGATCGCGCTCCAGCTCTTCGGCGGCATCACGAAGACGATGCCCGACGGCTCGCACCTGCGCGGCGACATCCACTGCCTGCTGATCGGTGACCCGGGGATTGCGAAGTCGCAGCTGCTCCGGTACGTGGTCAAGCTCTCGCCGCGCGGGATCTACACCTCGGGCCAGTCCTCGACCTCGGCCGGCCTGACCGCGACCGCGGTCAAGGACGAGTTCGGTGACGGCCGCTGGACCCTCGAGGCCGGCGCGCTCGTCCTCGCCGACATGGGGATCGCCGCTGTCGACGAGATGGACAAGATGCAGAAGGAGGATCGGTCGGCCCTCCACGAGGCGATGGAACAGCAATCCATTTCGGTGGCCAAGGCCGGGATCACGGCGACCCTGAAGTCGCGCTGCGCCCTGCTCGGCGCAGCGAACCCGAAGCTCGGCCGCTTCGACGAGTACGCGGACATCGGCGAGCAGATCAACATGCCCCCCTCGCTCCTCTCGCGGTTCGACCTGATCTTCATCCTGACCGACAAGCCCGACCACAAGCGGGACGAGGCGATCGCCGAGCATATCCTCAAGTCGCACAGCGTCGGCGAGCTGATCGCACAGCACTCCCACGACCCCATCGACGGGGTCGACGACGAGTACATCAAGCGCGAGCTCGCGCCGGTCACCCCCGAGATCGACCCGGCCCTGCTCCGGAAGTACGTGGCCTATGCGAAGCGGAGCTGCTTCCCGATCCTCTCGCCCGAGGCGAAGGACGTGCTCGTCGGCTACTACATGAAGCTCCGCGACCTGGCGGACGCGAACAAGCCCGTGCCGGTCACGGCCCGGCAGCTCGAGGCGCTCGTCCGGCTGGCCGAGGCCTCGGCACGGATCCGGCTCGCGCGCCGGATCGAGACCTCCGACGCCGAACGCGTGGTCCGGATCGTCGACATCTGCCTCCGGCAGGTGGCGTACGACCCCAAGACCGGGACCTTCGACATCGACAAGGTCGCGACCGGGATCTCGAAGGGGAAGCGCGACCTGATCCGGGCGATCAAGGAGGCGATCCGCGAGAACGCGGACGTCTCGGGCCGTGCTCAGATCGCTCAGATCATCGACCTCCTCACCCAGCAGGGCTTCGGTCGAGAGGAGATCAGGAAGCAGATCGAGAACTTCCTCCGCCACGGCGAGGCGATGGAGCCGAAGAACGGCGTGATCAAGCTGATCTGACGGGAAGACCCGTACTCCCGTCTGTCCTTTTTTCGCAGCGCCGGCACGAGGTCCGGCGCATACCCGGAGAACCGGAGGCGTGACCGTCCGCCCCGGCGGATGAGCGGACCGCTCCTCAGAAGAATGTATTCAGGGACGTCGGAGATGCGGAACTTCACCATACCGCCGGACTGACGACCGGCGCGAGGAGACGGAGGACAGGCAGAATGCCCGGGCCGATCGATGCTCGCACGGACAATGGCGGACCTGCCTGTGATGATGCTCTCACACCAGCACGTGTATCGCATCGATCGGGCGGAGGCGTGCCGAACTTCTCCCCGTCGGAGGGTTGCCACACCCACGCGGCGCAGGACGAGAATAGACTAAAAAAGGATGGGTTCGAGGCCTCAGAGCTTGAAGGTCATGCGGTTGGTCGGGTTCTCCATCGTGAGGACGAGCCCGCCGTTCGCGTCAGTCTGGAAGGACTTGACCCGGGTGAGCCCGGCGAGGAAGGACTTGTCGAGCGAGCTGTCGCCGCAGTAGACCTTGGTGAGAGCCGGCGCCGAGATCTTCAGCACGGTCTTGTTGAGGGTATAGTTGCCCATCCCGCTGTTGCAGTCGGCCTTGATCGCGTAGGTACCGTTGCTGGAGAAGTTGATCGTGTACTGGTTCGGGTTCGAGACGCGGACTTCGCTCGCGGGCATGGTCGCGGAGAGGCCGGTCCAGCGCCAGGTCTTGTTGACGAAGGACGCGTTCACGGTCACGCTCGGCTTGGTGGTGTTCGCCGCGAAGACCATCCGGTTGCCGGTCTCCCCGAGTGCGAGCTGGAGCTTGCCGGCGGGGGTCACGGAGTAGGCGGTGACGTTCTGGAGCGAGGCGAGGTAGAGCTGCTCGTGCGACTCGTTCCCGCACCAGATGAGCGTGGTGATGGGGGGCGTGAGGTTGAGCGCGCTGCCGTTGACGGTATAGTTGCCGCCGCCGATATTGCAGTCCGCGGTGATCCCGTACGATCCGTTCTTGTTGAAGACGATCGTGTGCACGGCCGAGTCGTTGACGACAGTCTGGTTCACGCCGTCCATCGTCTCGATGGCGGTCCACTCCCAGGTCGTGCCTGTGAACTCGGGAGTCGCGTTGCCCGTGCCCGTCTGGTTCGGAGCAACGGTCGCCGTGACGTTCGCATCGGGGGTGGACGTCGGGAGGATGGTCGTGTTTCCGGCGGTCGGAACAGGGGTGCCGGTCATGGCCGCGGTCCCCGTCGGGGTCGTGTTGTTGCCCGACGGCGTCGACGTGCAGCCGGCGCAGAGCAGCATCGCGATTGCGACGAGCCCGACGAGAGCCACACTATAGGAAGTACGGTGCATACTTATTTTCCGATATCTCAATATTAATACGTATTGAAGCGTTCTCGCGGCATCGAGGTGTGATCCCGTCGCCGCGCCTCTTTTTACGAGTGATACGTCCCCGGACAGATCCGATCGGCCGAACATGACGAGATCCCGGCGCCACTCGCGCGGAGCGCCGGGCCGTTCCGATAGCGTCAGGCGACCAGGGCCGCGATCAGCGGGATCGTGGCGATGCAGAAGAGGGTGGTGATGAAGACCGACTGCGAGGCGAGCTCGGGGTTCACGCCGTACTCCTCGGCGAAGAGAGCGGCGTTGGTCGCGCCTGGCATGGCGGCCATGATCACGAGCACGCCGAGGACGAGCGGGTCGTCGACGAACGGCCGGAGGATGACGAGGGTGGCCAGGGGCAGGAGAAGGAGACGGACCCCGGCATAGAGGTAGACCCGGATGTTGCCGAAGATCGCTCTGACCTCGAGCCGGGCGAGGAGCGCACCGATCACGATCATCGAGAGCGGCGTGGTCAGGTCCCCGAGCATCGTGATCGGCCCCCCGATCACCTCGGGCAGGTCGATCGAGAGGAAGAAGAGCACGAGCCCGACCCCGACCGAGACGATCCCGGGCGAGAGGAGGACGCGGGGGCTGATCCCCCGCCACCCGAGGTCCGAGCCGCTCATGATCAGGACGCCGACCGTGAAGAGGAGAAGCGAGAAGAGCAGGTTGTAGATCGCGGCGAGAAAGACCGCCTGCTCGCCCCAGATCGCGTTCACCACCGGGTAGCCCATGAACCCGGTGTTCGCGAAGATGATCAGGAACGAGAAGATCCCCCGCTCCTCGGCCCGGGCACGGATCAGCCGGGGGAAGACGAGTGCGAACGCGATCGCCGCGAGGAAGTAGACTCCGCCGATCAGGGCGAGCGCGGCACCCTCGCGCGCGAGCGCCGGGTCGAAGGGGAGCTGCATCGAGTCGATGACGAGCGCCGGGAGGGCCACGTTCACGAGGAAACGCGAGACGCCGGCCGTCACCTCGTCCGAGAAAATCCCGAGCCTGCGGACCGTCCAGCCGACCAGGATCAGGATGAAGAGCGTCAGCACCTGGTAGAAGAGCGTTCCGAATTCCATGGGTCTCAAGCTCCTGTTCTTCAGGCGGGGCATGCCTCGCGCCTTTTTTATACGATCCCGCCCCGTAAGATGGTATGCCACGGCAGGTATCGGCCTCGCACATCCTGGTCAAGACGGAGCAGGAGGCAGAGGCCCTCAAGCAGCGGATCGCAGGCGGAGAGGACTTCGGCGAGCTCGCGAAGAAGCACTCGAGCTGTCCGTCCGGGCGCTCCTGCGGGGACCTCGGCTGGTTCCGCAAGGGCCAGATGGTCCCGGAGTTCGAGAAGGCGGCGTTCGAGGGGAAGAAGGGCGACGTGGTCGGACCTGTCAAGACCCAGTTCGGGTACCACCTGATCCGGATCAACGACCAGAAGGACTAAACCTTCCCGGCGCTCGACGGCCAGGAATGCGTGCGATGAGGACGGCAGGAGGCGTGACCGTGCGGCTTGTCCGGGAGCACCCGACCGAGGCGGTCGTCCGCCTCTACCGGGCCGGGGGCTGGTGGCGCGACCACTACGACCCGGCCCACATCCCGCCCATGATCCTCGGCTCGTTCGGGTTCGCCGTCGCGATCGACGACTCGACCGGCGAGACGGTCGCGATGGGGCGGTGCGTATCGGACGGGGCTTCGGACGCATACGTGCAGGACGTCGTCGTGGACCCGGCATATCGCGGGCAGGGTCTCGGGCGCCGGATCGTCGACCTCCTCCTCGAGGAGTGCCGCGATGCCGGCATCCTCTGGATCGGCGTGATCGCCGAGCCGGACTCGGTCGCCTTCTACGAGAAGGCGGGTTTTCTTCCGCTTCCGGGCCACGTGGCCATGCGCTATCCGGGGGGTGAGTGAACGCTCACCCTCGACGACTTCTCGCCGGTCGAGCTCGAGGACCGCCGGCTCTTTCTGGAGCAGTACGAGCGGTACCCGCAGGTCCACTCGGACAACACGTTCACGAACATGGTCTGCTGGAACCACTATGCCCATTACCGGTTCGCCCATGTCCGCGACAGCCTGGTGATCTGTTCGGCCATCGACGGGCACCTCCGGTTCCGCGCTCCTGTCGGCCCGGAGGACCCGGAGCTGATCCGCGACCTCTTCTCCCTCGCGAAGACCGAGTCCCCCGACGGCCGTTTCTTCATCCTCGAGCCCACGGCCCGCGAGCGGATCGCGGCGCTCTACCCCGCCCTCCCGCTCCACCCGGCCCGCGAACTCTTCGAGTACGTCTACCGGTCCTCCGACCTCGCCGACCTCCCGGGCAAGGGCTACCTGACGATCCGCCGGCACATCAACCGGTTCAACCGGAACTGTTCGAACGAGGTCGAGGCGATCGGGCCCCGGAATCTCGAGGAGGTCCGGGTCTTCGTGAACCGGTGGTGCAACTGGAAGAACTGCGAGGACGACCCGCTCCTGACGGGAGAGCGTCAGGCTGTCCTCTATGCGATCGCCCACTTCCAGGCCCTCGACCTCCAGGGACTCGCGATCCGGGTCGAGGGCGAGGTCGCCGCGATGGCCGTGTACGAGCGCATGAACGCGGATACGGCGCTCGTTCACTTCGAGAAGGGCCTCCCCGACTGCGAGGGGATCTACAAGGCGATCAACCAGGAGACGGCCATCCGCCTCCGCGAGACCTATTCCTATATCAACCGCGAGTCCGACATGGGCGTGCCGGGCCTCCGCGAGGCGAAGACGCGGTACCACCCCCACCACATGGCCGAGGCCTGGTACGCAGAGGTCGCCGACCTCTGAGCTCAGCCGTACGTTTATATGCAGAGGATCCCAATCGGATAGGCATACCGGTCACCCCCCGGTGCCCGAGGTCCACCATGAGTTCGATGTCCCCCAAGGTCCAGAACCAGATCGCGCAGCTGCAGCAGGTCCAGCAGCAGCTCCAGACGATCCTCTCGCAGAAGGCACAGTACGAGATCGAGATCCGCGAGACCCGGCGGGCCGACGAGGAGCTGGCCGATATGCCCGAGGACGCGACCGTCTTCATGTCCGTCGGCACGGTGATGATGCAGAAGCCGAAGGAGGCCGTCAGCGGCAAGCTCAAGGAGAAGGTCGAGACCCTCGAGCTCCGGGTCAAGCAGCTCGAGCGGCAGGAGCAGATGCTCCAGGGCCGGTTCGAGTCGCTCCAGGGCCAGATCAAGGCGGCGCTCGAGGGCGGCAATGCGCCGCTCTCGGCCACCTAGTCCTCTTTTTTCTTCCCGTCGGCCCGCGAGAGCAGGTTGATTGCGTTCACCATCGCCTCGGCCGAGGCGAGGACGATGTCGTCGCCGGACGACGACGCGTCGAAGATCCGGCCCTTCTCGTCCTCGACCGCGATCGTGACGTGGGCGATCGCGTCCGACCCGCCCGAGATCGCCTCGATCTCGAACTCTTTCAGCGTGACCGGCAGGGGGACGATCTTGCCGATCGCCCTCAGGGCCGCGTCGACCGGGCCGTTCCCGGTGCAGGCCGCGACCCTCTCCGCGCCGTCCACGACGGCCCGGACCGAGGCGGTCGGGATCGCGTGGGTGCCCGTCATGATCGCGATGTCGCGGAGATCGATGCGCCGGCCGACCCCTTCGACGCCGAGGACGGTCTCTGCGATCTCGTAGAGGTCCGCGTCGGTCACGCGCTTGCCGCGGTTCGCGACGGCCTTGACCTTCTCCACGATCCGGTCGAGCTCGGCCTCGCCCGGCGCGAGCTGGACGTCGGCGAGCATCTGCCGGACCGCGTGCCGGCCCACGTGCTTGCCGAGGGTGAGCCGCCGCCGGTGGCCGACCATCT
>Ga0074195_1004877_pt1 | contig 10603 bp, 12 predicted proteins | sample EPASupsiteHSE623_FD_64525 | JGI IMG/M metagenome (GOLD analysis project Ga0074195, IMG submission 64525) | Bioremediated contaminated groundwater from EPA Superfund site, New Mexico - Sample HSE6-23 | ecosystem: Environmental > Aquatic > Deep subsurface > Groundwater > Contaminated ... | reverse complement strand
CGCTCGGCCTTGAAAACCCGGACGTAACCCAGGATATCCTGGAAACTGACCGCGCTAACGTCCTTGAACAGATGGGAGATGTAAGACTTGGAATAGAACTCATTCGCAGCGATGTCTTGCAGGATGTCTTTGTCATGGTATTGTTCATAGATATATTTCATTATCGTGTAATATTTTTCAATTTTGTCGGCGCTGATGTCCCTGCTGCGGTTGTAATACCGCTCAAGCGAATATTCCCTGATCAGGATATTCATCAGTCCGGCGGTGATGTCCGCCGTCGCCTTGACCTTTCCGCCCCGGATCATATTGGTGAGAAGCTTTAGCAACAGCTTGCGCAACTGACGGGTCTGGCCTTTGTACAGCGCAAGGTCAAAGGACTCGCAGGCAAAGAGCACGTAATAAAGGTGGGGAAAGCAGGCTTGGTAATGTTTGAGGTTGATGTGAAAGATGACAACAATATTATCGGCTGTGTCGTGCCGCCATATCTTGTGCGAGTCTTCCCGGTTGACGACCACGTAATCGCCTTCGCCCAGCATGAAGAATTCAAAACCCACCTTAACCTCCACCGTGCCTTGGAGGACGAAAATGATTTCAATGGCGTCCTCATGGGAGTGCAGGGTGTACTCGTCGATTTTGTAGACATTCAGAATTACCGGCGATCTGCCGTAAAAGGGAATGCTTTCCGTATACATAGATACCTCTCAATCGGCGCTGCTGGCTTGGGCGGCAAGAACCAGGCGCAGTACTTAGACTATATTTCATTGCTAAATCCGTTTATCGTTACTTAACTCCAGACAGCTGCCGAACATCCTCCAATATTCTGTGGCTCATAGTTAACCCTGCCGCATCTGTACAGTGAACGCGGCCTGGGTAAGGCACGCTTAGCAACTTTAGCTTAGTCCAGTTTGAGATCTTCAAAAAAAAGAGGAACTCCTGCCCAATCATCCAAGGTCTGGCGGGAATCCTCTATTGTACCATTATCAATGATACGGTTCTCCGTATCACTGTAACTGTGCTGAAAAGGCAATGAAGTGCGCCCTCATTGCCACAAAAATTGGCCAATATCCTTATTGGATCTCATAGGACCGGTTCTTTCGAATAATCAAAACGAAATCATGTGTCACCGGAACCGTCCCCGCGACACTTAGGTACGATTTTCGGTGATGACATTCTGCTCATCCTAGCTTATGAAAGTAAGAAACAAACAATAGAAAATCAATTACAAGAATTTGTCACTGAATTTAGCACTAGCCCATAATAAAATAAGACCGAATCCTTCTTGGATTCGGTCTTATCAAAAGTCAACCTTTATAACACATAAAGGTTGACTTTTTTGTAGATGTTTGCGTGTTACGTACGATAATATTCTATTAAATTACGGTCATGCGAACTCAAGTATTGTTTTATTAAATCGTTAATCATAGTCGCTTTAATAACAACGCCTAAATCAATTAACTCGGTCCTTGAAGTTGATATTTGAGGAAGTATCCGAGCAACTATTCCCAATAATAAAAAATCTCCGGGTTTTAAAACTGTTAATCTGACCACTCTGTCGAAGCCCATAACTGGGTTATATAAAAGAACAGGACTACCACTTGACCCTGATATACTGAAGCATCAATTAAAAACTCGGGTTCTCCATTATAATCAAGTTTCACGGGAGTTGCAGTAATACCACGTCTGATTATTGGAGTATAATTCTTCTTATCATAACGACCGTCCGGATAACCAATAAATACTATATCTTCTAAAACGCCTAGGTGTCAATAACCCCGTCCCCTTGACACCTCCTTCATTTTTATCACCTGAAATAATTATATAGCATTAAATATGACATAAGCACGTCATATTTAATGCTATATTTATCCTGCAACACAATGTTCGGGATGACAGCAGGGACGTTCCTTTTTTCAGCTTTCGGGCGACAATTTAGGAACCTCTCTACAGTCTTCTTTAAGAGTTATTATGAGTCCTTCCAAGCTATCGTCCGAGCTTTCCCGTCATATGCTCAATTTCAATTCTATATACAGATGTTGCACTTGCACCTTAGTGTATGTATTCAAGCCCTTCTGCGCAATAACCACTGGAATACTTCTCGATTAGCAGCATAAGGGCTCGTTTCTTCTCTGTCTCTTCGGTAATTCGAGATGCCTTACCAAAAAGGATCACGCTATCATATTCTGTGTCAAACTTTTCGGGTAATATCTTGTTGTATCCAACCGCAGAAAAGCACACTTTGCTATTAAAGCTGATATTATCAATTTTGTGCCCCTCTTTCGCAGAGTGAAAGTAGACTTTACCATTATCGTACGCATAATTTAATGGAACTGAATAAGGATAGCCGTTTTCTCCAATACAGGCTAATGTTCCATAATCAGCATTGGTGAGAATGTTTTTCACCGCTTCTTCGGACATAATTTTTTCGTTGCGTCACATAGCCCTAAACATGGTATCTCCCCCCCTAATTCACATGATAGATAATTTTTTTGCCGTTTTTCCATATATCAACATATTAACTAATCCCCTCAAATGCATAGTTTATCAAGATTTCGATAAAACCTTCATCTAGCTTCTCACCTGTAATTAATAGCCGGTAAAAAAGCGGACCATAAATTAAGTCAATACACAATTCAAGATCTAAGTCTTTTTTTAACTCTCCTCTTTGTACCCCCCGCTCTAAAATTCGCCGTGAATCGAGCCTCCGCGGGTTAAAATATCTGAGACGGTATTCTTCCGCCAACTTTAAATCAAACTGCCCTTCTGCAATTAACTCATTAATTACTTTTCCTTCTCTACTAGTTAAAAAACTAGCTAAATTGGTAACCTGAATAACCATATCATTGATAACAGAGCCTGTATCCGGTACGGGAAGCCTGGACATAGCTGTAGATAGAAAGCTATCCATAACAACGGCAGCCTTGTTGGGCCACCATTTATAAATAGTTGCTTTACTCACCTTGGCCCTTTCGGCAATTTTCTCAACAGTTACAGTTCCAAAACCGTTTTCCAACAATAATTCATATGAAGCGGCAAGAATGGCTTTTTCCGTTGCGGCGTTACGGGGACGCCCTTTTTTCTTTTCCAAAAACAATACCTCCCTGTACATTCCAAAGAAAACTATACGTACATTATACAAAATAATTTTTCAAAAGAAAATAAATTACCTCTTTACGGTACTGAACGTTCAGTATATAATTTAAGTAATAACAAAACTGTACGTTTAGTATTATAATTACTAAACGCAACAGGCGAAGGAAGGTATTTATATGAACACTGCTCAGTCAAAAACTAGGAAAGTCCCAAACTGGATTACTACTCTGCTAGCTGTTGCTTGTGGCGTATTTGTTGCTAATCTTTACTACGCCCAACCATTGGTTGGTCCGATCAGCACCGATACTCATCTTCCATTAGCATCCTCAGGATTAATTGTGACGCTAACACAAATTGGTTATGTCATAGGCTTATTATTTATTGTTCCCCTTTGCGACCTCATCGAAAATCGACGGTTAGTTTCCTGCATATTGGTAGTTGTAATTTGCGCATTAATTGCAGCTTCCTTTACACACAACGGCTTAATCTTCCTTCTAACATCGATGTTTATCGGGCTTGGTTCCGTGGCAACCCAAATACTTGTACCCTATGCAGCTCATTTAGCAGCAGAAGAACGGCGCGGCCAAGTGGTAGGCAACGTAATGAGTGGGTTGCTGCTTGGAATCATGCTTGCCCGGCCCGTGGCCAGTTTTATTACTGACCTTTGGGGTTGGCAGATGGTCTTCATTCTCTCAGCTGTCATTACAACCTCCTTGGCTGTCTTGTTGGCTTGCGTTCTTCCCGAGCGCAAACCTACACCTTCAATGAGTTATGTTGATTTAATTAGTTCCCTGTGGTCTCTTTTTAAAACAAAAGCTGTCTTACGCCGTCGAGCGTTCTATCAAGCTTGCTTGTTTGGTGCATTCAGTCTATTCTGGACTGTAATCCCATTATGGCTGGCTAACCATTTCCATTTATCACAGCAAGGCATTGCTTTATTTGCCCTTGCCGGAGTAGCCGGTGCCATTGCTGCTCCTATCGCAGGGAGATTAGCCGATAAGGGCTGGACAAAACGCCTAACAGGTTTGGCAATTGTCATTGCGATTCTATCTTTTTTGCTTACACATATATTTACTGATTCTTCAGCAATCGCTTTAGCTATGCTTGTCATTGCAGCCATCACGTTAGACATGGCGGTTTCTGGCAATCTCGTACTTAGTCAACGTGCAATATATTCTCTAGGTGAGGAAATCCGCGGACGAGTGAATGGAGTATTTATGGCTGTATTTTTTATCGGCGGGGCAATCGGGTCTGCATTAGGCGGTTGGGCATATGCATATGGTGACTGGACGTTTGCATCTGTTCTTGGGCTAATTATGGGGGTTATTGCATTATTATATTATTTTACCGAGAAAAGCAATTGACGGATACTTAAAGAACAAGAAATCTTCTAAACCATTGATTTCTGGGCAAAACAAAGAGGTCTCAACCCTGCATTACATAAGGGCTGAGGCCTCTTGCTGCTACCAGTGATACGGTTCTGCGTATCGGCTCTACCGGCTAATTTTCTTTTCCATCATTTAGTTTGGGGGTAGCGTTCCTGTCCCCCTTATCTCTCCATCACCATTCCGCTCTTATATTCAATAAGTTGCAATAAAAGGCAAAATAAATTATTAGTCTATCATCACTATTTACGTTCGGTAAAGGCAAGTCTTAGCCCAAAGCCGATAAATATCGTTCCAGTAAGCCACTGAAAATAGGTCTGAATTCGTTCGTTTTTAGCAATCCACATTTTCATTTTTCCTGCTACGACTACATAAGCGGTCATTACTATAAATCCTAATAGTACGAACATTATACCAAATAGTAACATCTGTTGATGTGCAAGATAACTTTTACTATCAATAAACTGAGGCAGGAAGCTAAAGAAGAATAGGGTAGTTTTGGGATTTAAAGCTGATGTTAAAAAGCCAGAGAAAAACAAATCACTGCCTTTAACCTTTTCCTCGTCAGAACATTTGAGCATTTCTCCATTTGCAAAGAAGCATTTTACTCCAATATAAAACAAATACACTGCGCCAACAATCTTAACAACAAAAAAAGCTAACGATGATGCTTCTAACAAAGCAGCTAAGCCCCAAAATGCTGCTAGCACTTGAACCATATCGCCAGTTGTGGCACCAGCCACAGCCTTAAAGGCTGTTTTACGTCCATGTGTCATACCTTGAGTAATAACGTATATCGTGTTTGGCCCAGGCGAAATAAGCACGAGTAATGAGATAGATAAAAATAAACAGACATTTGAAAAATCCATAGATAATCCTCCTATTGATTCTACATCTATTTATTCACTAATTATATGCATTGTCAATAATTTTTGTTTCCTAGCAATAACCGTTCCCCGTGAAGAGAGTACTTGAAATTATTGCATATATTTTTGCATGTGGCACAGGGGCAGTTTGAACCCACTGAAAAAGGCCGAGATGGTCCCGATGAATCAACTCAATAAGCGAAATCTTCTATCCCCGTAACATTTTCCATGAAAATACAAAAACTCCTACAAGGGTTCTCACTAGAACCCTGTAGGAGTTTTCGCCGTTACCAGTGATACGGTTCTCCTCTATTGATCTTGAAAGCCCGATAAATCTGCTCCACCAGGAGCAGTCTTATCATCTGATGAGTAAAGGTCATCTTGGAAAACGATAGCCGCTCGTTAGCTGCTGATATGAGTTTCTGCGAGAGGCCGAAGGCTCCGCCGATGATGAAGGTTAGGTCGCTTTTGCCGCTTAAGGCTAGCGCAGCGAACTTTTCGGCTAGTTCTTCCGACGATGATAGTTTGCCGGCTACGTCGAGGACAATGACGTAGCTGTCAGGACGAAGGTGTTTTATTACCTTTTCAGCTTCTTTATCGAGAGCTTTAGTCTTTTCAGCATCTGACGGGTTCTCCGGCATGCGTTCTTCGTCGGCTTCAATTATGCTCAGTCGACAGAAGGGGCCGAGTCGCTTGGTAAATTCGGCGATGCCCGCCGAGAGGTATTTCTCTTTGATCTTTCCTACGGCAATTATAGTAATCTTCATAGTTATTGCTGTACAGGCATTTCTTCAAGCAGTACTGAGACAGTAAAGGTCTTGCCATTCCGAACGGCAACCACCTCAGTTTTCCCGCCAACCGGCTGTGAAGCTACTGTTGACCGGAGATCTGCTACACTGTTGGTTTCCAAGCCTGCAACTTTAAGCACAATATCTCCTTCCTTAAGGCCAGCCTTGCCTGCCGGGCCATTAGCAGTTATCTGCGCAATATATACACCATGGTCAATATCAAGGTCATAGCCATATTTAGCGGCAGTAGCTTTATCGAGAACGCCTACACCGAGGTAAGCCCGCACTACCCGCCCTTTTTCAATTAGTGATTGCAGAATTGGCCGCGCAGTATTTACAGGAATAGAAAATCCGATTCCTTCGACGCCGGCAACTGATATCTTGGCACTATTTATCCCTACTACCACACCATCTGCATTTACTAAAGCCCCGCCCGAATTTCCAGGATTAATGGCTGCATCTGTCTGAATCAGCTTGAATTTTCTTTCGCCAATTTCAATTGATCTATTAAGGGCGCTTATTACGCCCACAGTTACACTTCCTTTAAACTCCATACCCAGCGGATTACCAATAGCAATGGCCGGTTCGCCAACCATCAGACTATCCGAATCACCAAGGACAGCTGTCGGCAGACCTGTTACATCTATTTTTACTACTGCCAAATCGGTGGCCGGGTCAGCACCAAGCACTTTGCCTGTGAAGGTGCGTCCATCAGCTAAGGAAACAGTAATCTCTTGAGCGTTTTGCACGACATGATAGTTAGTCGCTATATAGCCGCTGGATTCGAAAATTACGCCTGAACCAGCTCCCTGTTCTACTAAAACCTTACGATTAAAATAGTCTCTAGAATAAGCTTTATTGGTGATGCCGACTACTGCCGGGCCTACGGCTTGCGCCGCCCTGACAATTGCCGTATTGCGGGCTTCAGACACATTAGCTTGAGCTACCGGCTGCTTTAAAATATTCTGTAGTTGCCCGGATTGCTGCTGTGCCTCAGGCTTAGCATAAAATTTCCCTCCATAAGCTAGTACCATCGTACCGCCAATAAGCGCTCCTATTAGCGCTACAACTAAAAAAGGGGTCCAGCGTTTAAGCATAATCTTCTCCTTCCTCGCTAAGTATTATACTTGCTGTACGGTCAGGATATGTGAGCTTTAGGTCTATATCCTTCCCAATCTCAAATCCCTCTTCTTCCAATATCCCTTTGACCGTTGCTTCGGCAAGCTCGGGTGAATTGTTCTCTTGACTAAGGTGCGCAAGCATAACCTTAGTGTTGTTCTTACGAGCCAACCGCGCCAAAAGCCAGCCGGCGTCAATATTTGATAAATGTCCTTTATTACTCATTATGCGGCGTTTCAAATACCACGGATAAGAGCCTTTTTGAAGCATATCGACATCATGATTTGACTCCAGCACCATTAAGTCGGACAAATTTAACGCCTTCTTAACAGTGTCAGTTGCAAAACCAAGGTCGGTCGCCACACTGCATTTAAAGTTTTTCTGAAAAAGATTAAAACCTACTGGGTCTGCAGCATCATGGGAAATGTTGAATGGCTCAATTTTGACAGTCCCAATGTCCAAACTGTCTTGAATAGTACAGCAGCATTCATCTGCAAGCAGATTACGGCAGTACATGGCATTAAGCGTTGCCTCCCTGGCATATACAGGCAGGCGGTATTTTTTTATTAAAGTAGGCAGTCCGCTTACGTGATCGCGGTGCTCGTGAGTAATCAGTATCCCATCTAGCGCCTCAACATCGGTGCCGATAGCGGCTAAACCCAGCTTAATTCGTCTGGCACTTATCCCCGCATCTACTAATATATTGGCCCCGTTAAATTTTAAGAACACGGCATTGCCAGTGCTTCCGCTGGCTAAAACATGAGCTTGCATAAAACTCTCCTTCAAAACAGGCTATCTATATAAATTCGTCCCGGCAATGTAAAATCCTCCCCAAATGAGCCATCAGGGAGGATTTGCCATCCATTCTAACTTCTAAAGCAGCGGCATTTTAGCAACAACTGCTTGTTTTACCTTTTCCGGCATTGCCGAGATAAGAATCGCCGCTATTTCCTTAAGGCGCGCTTGAGTCCTGGCCTCAAACCGCAAAGTGAAAAGCGGCTCGGTCACAGAAGCTCGAATCATACCCCATCCGTCTTCAAACTCGATTCTGACGCCATCAATAAGGTTCGGTTTATAGTCTGAAAGCTTTTCGGCAAGCTCGGCTAAGATCTCATCCTTGTCAGTGCCGGTATAAGGAGCCCTAATATCCGGTGTAAGTACATAATTTGGAATGCCGTCAATAAGATTGGCCAGCGAACCGTGACTAGCGACAAACTCACATACCTTTAAACCAGCAAACATACCATCATCATAGCCAAGTTCGGTAAAGAAAAAGTGACCGCTAATCTCACCGGCAAACAGCGCCCTTTCTCGCAAAAAGGCTGCCTTGCTGAAGGTATGCCCCGCTCTTGCCATTACTGGCCTTCCGCCGGCTTTTTTAACTTCTTCCGGCACTACCATCGAGCACTTAGCGTCATAGATTATAGCACCCGGCTGTTTTTCTAGGTAATAGCGGGCAATAAGTACAATAATGTCATCATTATCGACAGCCCGCCCATTCTCGTCGACAAAACCGACTCTGTCGCCATCCCCATCAAAAGCGACTCCCATTGTCGCGCCTGTCTGAATAACCTTTTCGCCTAGATCCACAAGGTTTTCTGCCAGTGCCGGATTAGGAGGACGATGCGGAAAAGTTCCGTCAGGCGTGCAGTAAAGTTCAACAACTTCATACCCTAAAGAGTGGAAAAGGTTTGGTGCGATAAGAGATGTAGCACCATGCCCGGCATCAAGCACTACTTTTAACTTGCTTGGTTTAGCCTTCGCAGCCGTATCGGCTATGTATTTATCGATAACTTCCAGCTCGGTTATACTGCCATTGCCCTCAACATAGGCATTAGTTTTAACCAAGGACTCAATCTCAGCAATATCTTCATCAGTCACAGGCTTCGGCCCCAGCACCAGTTTAAATCCATTATAAGCTGAAGGATTGTGGGATGCTGTTACCATTACTCCGCCATATGCTCCAGTAAGCTTTTGCGCATAGTAAAAAACAGGCGTCGCTACGATTCCAATGTCGATTACTTCACACCCAGAATCAGATAGAGCCTTAAGTATTATCTTTTTCAAGCGCGGTGTGGATAATCTTACATCACCGCCTACTACTATCTTTTTGCCAGTAAGTTTAACACCAACGGCCAGCCCGATTTTACGCGCAATATCATCAGTAAGTTCCGTCTCAGCAAGACCGCGAATATCGCAGGCATGGAAAATTCCCATAGCAGACTCCCTTCGTATTTAGGTCAACCTCTTTATTGTAGCACGCAGTTATTTATGCCACAACCAAAGACAGAATTCTATATTATTGTTATGGTCACCAATTTGCTTCATTATACATAAAATACAACAAACACTTTGAAGGAGGTCTTAGTGGTGCCGGATTGCAAATCAACTCCGGTCGAGCCTCGCCGATGCTTTAGGCTTGAAGAACAGGCACCGAACTTTTGCGCTCAAGCCTATTACTGCGGCAAAGAGATAGAAGTATGCCTCAATGATTATCGCGGCAAATGGCTGCTTTTATTCTTCTACTCCGGTGATTTTACCTTTGTCTGACCCACGGAACTAGCGGCAGTTGCCGACGCTTACCCCTATATCAGAAAACTGCGGGCCGATGCTATTGCTATTAGTACTGACAGCGTATATTCTCACAAGGTTTTCCATGATATTTCTCCTAATGCGAGTAAGGTACAATATCCTCTGTTATCTGATCGCAATGGTAATATTTCTCAGTCCTACGGCGTATGGGGCCCAAGTACCGGGGCCGCTTTTCGGGCCACTTTCATTATCGACCCTGAAGGACGCATACGCTACTATTCAGTCTATCCACGCGAGGTAGCCCGTAATGTCTGGGAAATTGTTCGAACCCTGGAAGGACTTCAGTACGGCGAAGCCACTGGAGAAGGTGTTCCGGCTGGCTGGGAACCGGGCATGCCTGGGATTAAGCGCGATATCAGCATGGCGGGACAGTATTAAAACTGATAAACACGAGAAGGAGGTTTTATAGCTATGTCATTTAGATTAAGAAGAAGAAGGAAACAAAGGAGGTCTTTTATGCCTTCAGTTGATAAGATTGTAAAAGCGGTTTTAGAAGAAATTCGTCAGGCCACAGCTCAAGTATCTGCTGTGGTGCGCAACCAAGAAACGATAATCGCCCAAAACGACAAGATGGCGGATTTACTTCAAAAAATAAACCGAACACTAGAGAAAAGAGAGCAGTAGCACAAAAAGGCTATACGCCCGCGCGTATAGCCTTTGCTTATCGTTCATAATTTTTCATATTTTGGATACCCCAAGCTCGCCAAGCCTGGTCAAACGACGCATAGTCCATTCCTAGAGACTGACTGATAGCCTTATTGAT
>Ga0074195_1004876_pt1 | contig 10603 bp, 7 predicted proteins | sample EPASupsiteHSE623_FD_64525 | JGI IMG/M metagenome (GOLD analysis project Ga0074195, IMG submission 64525) | Bioremediated contaminated groundwater from EPA Superfund site, New Mexico - Sample HSE6-23 | ecosystem: Environmental > Aquatic > Deep subsurface > Groundwater > Contaminated ... | reverse complement strand
GAGCAGCTATTTTCATAATGCTTCGAAGATTAATTTTTAAAATGCCCTATAAAGCCCGATCTCCCACAGCGATGAACCATAGCACCTAGCCATGACCGCATTAAGGCCATCTGATGGCCAGATAATGCATTGAATTTTAGGAAGCGAAGGGACAAAGTCTGATAGTAGATAATCTTAATAGACTGACTAATCAGGAGACAAGTTATTCCCTTCGCGATCATCGCTAATTGTGATCGAGGATATTTACTTTGGCAGGGAATGTGCAAGAATGATTATGTTCTTACAGGTAAATACATGCCCAAACCCGGACTCGAACCGGGGACATTCAGATCTTCAGTCTGACGCTCTCCCAACTGAGCTACTTGGGCACTAATGGGCTCGACGCGATTCGAACGCATGATCTCCGCCATGTCAAGGCGACGTCATAACCAGCTAGACCACGAGCCCGCAAGCACCTTCCCTGCTCCCTTCTCAAAGATAAAGGCTTCGGTTGGACCCCTTTCTCAGAAGGGGCCCGGCCGATAATTCAGGTGTAGAGTACCTCCTTGTGGTACTCGTTCAAGGCCTTTATGGTTATCCTGTCCTTCTTCGCCATGAGTATGGCGTCGGCTGCTGCCTGGGCTGCCTGCACAGTCGTAATGTAGGGCACGTGGTAGTCCACGGCACTTCGCCTGATCTGGTAGCCGTCCTTAACCGACTGCTTTGTAGTCGGAGTGTTGATGATCAGCTTGACCTCGCCCTTTTTCATGTAGTCCAGGACGTTAGGGCTGCCATTGAAAATCTTGTTTACCCGTGTGACTTCGAGCCCAGATCTCTTCAGGTACTCGGCTGTATTGTCTGTGGCTATGATCTTTAAGCCCGCCTCTGAGAGCTTTTTGGCAGCTACTGCAACAGTTGCCTTATCCTCGTCTTTAACCGATATGAAGACTATTCCCTCCAGAGGCAGACGGTTGTCTGCCGAAAGCTCTGCCTTGAAGAAAGCCAGGCCGAGGTTGTAGTCTATGCCCATGACCTCGCCCGTAGACCTCATCTCTGGGCCCAGGAGGACGTCAGCGCCAGGAAGCCTGTCGAAGGGCAGAAGGACCTCTTTCACAGAGACGTATGGCGTCTTTGGCTCCTCTGTGGCTCCCTGCTCCTTGAGAGACATTCCTATCATGACGTTGGCAGCAATCTTCGCCAGCGGCAGGCCCACGGCCTTGGAGACGAAGGGTATGGTCCTGCTCGACCTTGGGTTGGCCTCAAGTATGTAGACAGTACCGTCCTTGTAGGCCATCTGCAGGTTCACTATTCCCTTTACCTGCAGTGCCAGGGCAATGCGGCGCACGTAGTCTCTGACAACCTCCAGTACCACCCCGGGCAGGGTCTGGGGAGGGATCATGCAGGCGCTGTCGCCCGAATGGATTCCTGCCTCCTCAATGTGCTCCATGATGGCGCCTATGAGTACATCTTCGCCGTCGCTTACGGCGTCCACATCTATCTCCACGGCGTTTTGCAGGAAATCGTCTATGAGCACCGGGTGCTCGCGTGATACTCGCACAGCCTCGCGCATGTATGTCTCAAGGCCTGACTCGTCGTAGACTATCTCCATGGCGCGGCCGCCCAAGACATAGCTTGGCCGGACGAGGACCGGGTAGCCGATACGCGCTGCAACTGCCTTGGCCTCACCAGGAGAGAAGGCGATCCCTGCGTTCGGCTGGGGGATGTTCAGCTCTTTCATGAGCTTGTTGAATCTGTCCCTGTCTTCGGCCAGGTCGATGCTGTCCGGAGATGTGCCAAGGATCCTGGTGTTCAGCCCCCTTCTGGCGATCTCATTCTCCAGAGGAATTGCCAGGTTTATGGCAGTCTGGCCTCCGAATTGAACCATGACTCCGAAGGGGCGCTCTTTCTCTATGATGTTCATCACGTCTTCAAGCGTCACCGGCTCGAAGAAGAGCTTGTCAGACGTGTCGTAGTCTGTGGACACAGTTTCTGGGTTGTTGTTTACGATCTGGGCCTCGATTCCCTGCTCCCTTAGAGCCATGATGGCATGCACTGTTGAGTAATCGAACTCAATTCCCTGGCCGATCCTGATCGGGCCAGATCCCAGGATTAGCACCTTCTTGTTATTGGTGGGGTTCAGCTCGCACTCAGTATCATAAGATGAGTAGTAGTAAGGAGTCTTTGCTGCGAACTCAGCTGCACATGTGTCCACCATCTTGTACGTTGGAATGATCCCCTGCGCTATCCTGAAATCCGTTACCTCTTCCCTGCTCTTGCCGGTAAGCTCAGCTATGCGCTCGTCTGTGAAGCCCATGCGCTTGGCACGGCGAAGGGTATCGGAGTTCAGCTCTGCCTCAACCTTAACCCCATCCTCCATGTCGATGATATTTTGAATTCTGTAGAGGAAGTAGGGCTCGATCTGCGTGAGATTGATGATCTCCTCAACGCTCATCCCGCGCCGGAGAGCCTGGTAGATGGCGAAGAGCCGATCGTCGGTAGGCGACTTGAGGAGCTCTATGATCTCATCGTCGGTCCAGGTAGTGTACTTGCCTGTATAGCCGAAGTCCTTATCGATATCCAGGGAGCGCACGGCCTTCATCAGGGCCTCCTCGTAGCTTCGGCCAATCGACATGACCTCGCCGGTTGACTTCATGGCAGTCGTCAGCGTCTTGTCGGCCTTGACGAACTTGTCAAAGGGCCAGCGGGGGATCTTTATGACAACGTAATCCACGGTAGGCTCGAAGGATGCAGGAGTCTCTTTTGTCACATCGTTCCTGATCTCATCAAGGGTCATGCCTATGGCGATCTTGGCAGTGACGCGGGCTATCGGGTAGCCCGTTGCCTTGGAGGCCAGCGCCGAAGAACGGGAGACACGGGGGTTGACCTCTATGACCCTGTACTCCCCGTTCTTGACTGCGAACTGGATGTTGCAGCCGCCCTCGATCCGCAACGCGCGGATGATGTTAATGGCAGCGCTACGAAGCATCTGGATCTCCTGGTCTGAGAGGGTCTGTATGGGCGTCGCCACTATGGACTCGCCTGTATGGATGCCCATCGGGTCCATGTTCTCCATGTTGCAGATTGTGATGCATGTGTCATGGGAGTCCCTCATCACCTCATACTCGACCTCAGTCCAGCCGCCCACGCTCTCCTCCAGGAGCACCTGGCTGATGCGTGATCGCTTCAGCCCAAGCTCGCAGATCCTCAAGAGGTCCTCGCGAGTCTTGGCGATGCCTCCTCCCGATCCGCCGAGTGTGTAGGCTGGCCTTACAACAAGAGGAAGGCCCAGCTCATCCATAACCTGTAAAGCCTCTTCCAGCGAGTTGACTGCCTTGCTTTTAGGGACCGGCTCTCCAACGCGCTGCATGGCTCTCTTGAAGAGGTCTCTGTCCTCTGCCTCTTGGATGGAACGAACAGAGGTTCCCAGAACCTCTACGTGGAACTTCTCCAGGACGCCCATCTCAGCCAGCTCTGATGTGATGTTGAGGCCTGTCTGGCCGCCGATGCCGGCTATGATTCCGTCAGGCCGCTCCTTCTCTATGATCTTGGCCACAATATCAGGCACAAGTGGCTCGATGTAGATCTTATCTGCCATATCGGGGTCGGTCATGATCGTCGCAGGATTTGAGTTGACCAATACGACCTCGATTCCCTCCTCTCTTAGGGACTTGCATGCCTGAGAGCCTGAGAAGTCGAACTCTGCCGCCTGGCCGATCTGGATTGGCCCCGACCCTATGAGCAGAACCTTATGGATATCAGTGCGCTTGGGCATCTCTAGCACCTCCCTACTGCCGGGACCTTCTGCTTCATCATCTTTAGAACTGAGCTGAAGAAGGGGTCTTCGGTGCACAGGGGCCCGGGATGGGCTTCAGGGTGGTACTGGACTGCAAGGATATCGAGCTTATCGCTCTTTATCCCCTCCACAGTCCCGTCGTTGGCATTGAGCTGGGTGATCTCTAGACCAGTGCCCTCCTCTGAGCCTGGGACGACTGCGAAGTTGTGGTTCTGAGACGTGATATACACTATGCCTCTCTTTAGGTCTTTCACTGGCTGGTTGCCGCCGTGGTGGCCGAACTTGAGCTTGAACGTCTGAGCACCCATGGCAAGGGAGATGATCTGGTGGCCCAGGCATATTCCGAAGACTGGGATCTGGCCTGCGAAGTGCTTCACCGCATCTATGGCCTCGTAGGCTCTCTCAGGATCTCCGGGGCCGTTGGAGAAGAAGAGGCCGTCGGGCTTCGTAGCCTCGATCTCTGAAATGCTTGAGTGAGCCGGAAGGACCTGGATATCAAAACCCCTGGCCGAGAGGCTGTTCAGTATGTGCCTTTTGATTCCGAGGTCGATCATTGTGATCCTGGGGCCTTTTCCTCTGATGTGATAGGGGCCTTTGCAGGTCACGTCCCCCAGGAGGTCCTGGTCTGATATGGACGGAAGAGAACGGGCCATCTCAACCACGTCTAAATCAGATACATCGCTCTTTTCGCCTACGGCAAGAGTCGCCCTCATCACTCCCTGGTTCCTCACTTTAAGCGTGAGCATCCTGGTGTCCACTCCGCATATCCCAGGCTTGCCCTCATCCACCAGGAACTGATCAAGCGTTCTTGTACTCTTGTAGTGAGTAGGCCGGTCCCAGACCTCCCTGCAGACCATGGCCTTGGGCCACATCTGATCTGATTGGAAGTTCTCACCCGAAACCCCGTAGTTGCCCTGCAGGGGGTATGTGAACATCAGCATCTGCCCGTGATAAGAGGGATCTGTCAGAGCCTCCTCATAACCCGACATAATTGTTGTGAAGACGAGCTCTCCAGAAACCACGCCCGGAGCACCAAAACCGCGACCTTCCAGCCTTGTGCCATCTTCTAACCCTAAGACCCCAATCATAGTATCGCCACCACAAGTAGCGAGGTCATCTAAATACGTTTCGATGGCAAAGACAGATTATAGAGCGGCTAGGAATTGTCGGAAGATCACCACCTATTTTAAGCAAGAACCATTAAGTCGCAGGCATGGAAGTGTCCATTGAGATCATCAGGAGTCCGGAATTCCGGCAGATCTACGCGATTGGGGCTATCGGCGGCCACAGCCCTTACGATTTCAGGATAGCCTTCTACAATGACTCGCCCAGAGCCATGATGGAGGGGGGCAAGCAGATGACAGTCATGGAGAGAAAGATAGAGGCCGAGATCATACTGTCGCCTCTGGCTGCGAAAGAGCTGGCCAACTGGCTTAGCGGCCACATAAAGGACTACGAGAGGCTTTTTGGCGAGATTAAGAAGCCCGGACCGGCTGAGGCTGCAGGTCCTGCTGTGCAGGCTGGCGAGTCCACTCACATCCAGGGGTACATGTGAGGTGTTTAGATGAATACTAAAGAGAAGGTGCTGATCCACAAGGGCATGGATAGAGTCAGGCGCATGGAGTACGACGAGGCGCTGGAGATCTTCGATAGAGTGCTTGGCATGAACCCCGATATCTCAGAGGCCTGGAACAACCGGGGGGTTGCCCTCTTTCGCCTGGGCAGAGCAGAAGAGGCCATAGAGTCCTATAACCGGGCGCTGGCCATAGAGCCCCAGAACCTGGACGCCCTGAGGAACAAAGGCTTCGTGTTAAGGAGCCAGGGTCGCCTTGAAGAGGCTCTTGAGAGCTATGAGACGGCATTAAAAGCAGGCGGTGATGCGCTCGATATGGAGGCAATAGCAACAGTGCTCGTGGGCCTTTGCAGGCCGGAGGAAGCCCTGGTATGCCTGCAGGAAGCGATGAAGATCACACCTCTGGAGCGCTTCGAGGAGGAGATGGAGGCCCTGAGGAGCATGATCCTCCAAAGAGAGATGGAGCAAAGGGCTAATCTCGAAGGAAAAGAATAGTATTGTAATTGGGATATTCTAGAGGTGGTCTGGTTGAAAGGATTCATCATGATCAACGTAGAGCCGGGGACTGAGAAGTCGGTTCACGACGCCCTGGAGAAGATCAGGGGAATTCGGGAAGTGGTTCCAGTCTACGGCGAGAGGGATTTCATCGCCATAGCCGATGTGGAGAGCATATCCGATCTCAACCGGGCCGTGCTAAATGTCAGGGAGATCAACGGAGTCACCTACACCCAGACAATTCTTGGCATGGAGCTGAAGTTCTAGAGTGTGGCGATTTGGAATCCTAAACAAAGGTAATGCTCTAGCCCCGCTGTACCTCTCAGTATTCGTGGCAGTCCTGGGGTTCTCCCTTGTAGCCCCAATATTCCCCCTATACATCATCGACCTCGGCGCCTCATACACAATGCTAGGCATCATAGTCTCAATCTACGGAGCAGTCCAGCTGGTCACGCAGATACCGATTGGTCGGCTCTCAGACCGCATTGGCAGAAAAGGCCTGATTCTCCTTGGGCTCATATCCTTTACGATCATGCCTCCTCTGTACGTCTATGCCGCAAACGCCTATCTCCTCATACCCATAAGGATGCTAGGAGGTGTCGGGGCATCGGCGGTCTGGCCTTTAGCCATGGCACTGATAATAGAGCAGGCCGATGTACAGAGCAGGGGCGCTGCCATGGGCTGGTACAACGCATCGTTTTACTCTGCTCTGGCCTTCGGGCCGCTCATAGGCGGCGCGCTCTACGACCTCTTCGGCCTGGAGGCGCCCTTCTACTTCTGGGCTTTGCTAGGGCTGGCATCCGTCCTGATAGTATTAATCAAAGTAAAGGAGCCAGAGAGGCGGGAGGTTCTATCCAAGACCGCAATCACAGGAATAAAAGAAGGGCTCATACTGCCTGGATACATGGCCACTTTCCTGGCCTGCTGTGGCGTCGTCCTCTGGATGGGGATAGTCGGAGGGTTCAACTTCACAATGCTTCCCAGCTACGCCTCAGGCCTCGGTTTGACTACGACTGAAGTCGGACTGCTCTATCTGGTCTACGGCGGAACAATGGCCATATCCAACGTCTACTTCGGAAGGCAGGCCGACCGTGGAAGAAGAAAGCGGCTTATTGTCCTGAGCTGTCTATTGGGGATGATCTCCTTTGGCCTTCTGATCTTTGCCGGAAGCCTGCTTCAGGCAGTCCTTCTACTGGCAGCGCTTGGCACAAGCCTTGGCATCGGAAACCCAGCTGCAGCTGCGCTTATAGCAGATACCACATGCGCCAGCCGCAGGGGAGAGATCTTCGGCATATTCAACACATCTCGGATGGCAGGAGTGGTCATTGGGCCCCTGATCGCAGGGCTGACTGCGGACATGTACGGCGTGAACGGGGCAATTGTTGCCTTCACGGTTATTGCAGTGATGATCACAGCAAACGCTCTCCTGGTGCGGGATCCAATGACCACCGAAAGCGATATGTGCTCCCAGGCCTGAGTCTCAAGGATATCATGGCCAGGATATCTCCCTTAATGGACCAGTACTTCACTACGAAGCAACAGTATCAGGATGCCCTATTGCTCTTTCGCGTGGGCGATTTCTACGAGACCTTCGGAGAGGACGCGAAGGTTGTCGCCCGCGATCTGAACATCACACTCACATCGCGCCAGAGGGACGATGAAGGGAACAGAATACCTCTGGCAGGAGTGCCGTACCATGCCCTGGAGGCCTATCTCTCCAGGCTCATCAAGGCAGGGCATAAGGTGGCGATATGCGACCAGGTCGAGGACCCCAAGACTGCCAAGGGCCTTGTGAAAAGGGAGATCACGCGCGTGGTCACGCCGGGCACTATCATCGAGCCCTCAATGCTTGAGGAGTCCTCAAACAACTTTCTGGCTGCGCTTGTCGTGGAGGACGGAAGGGCTGGAGTGGCCTTCGCAGACGTCTCAACAGGGGAGTTCCTGACAACAGAGATGCCCTCAGAAAGGATAGCTGCAGAGATGGCCAAGTTCAGGCCTGCTGAATGCATAGCGTCCTCCGACGTATCTCTGGACGGATACAGGATACAGGTGCAAGAAGAGGCGTTCTCCCCAAATGACGCTCGCGAGGCTCTGGCCCTCCAGTTCGGCTCTGATTGGGAGGAGAGGATGAGGATGGACGGCAAAGAGCTCTCAATCAGGGCCTGCGGCGCAGTCCTCACTTACCTTCACAGGTCTCACTTCGATGCCCTAGGCCATATCGGCGAGATCCAGCTATACTCAGGGTCTGACTTCATGATGCTGGACGACGTCACCTTGAGAAACCTGGAGATCCAAAGAAACATCAGGGACAGGTCGCGCAGAGGGACGCTGCTGGAATTCTTAGGCCAGACAAAGACGCCCATGGGATCAAGGACGCTCTCCAGGTGGGTCCAGATGCCGCTTTTATCTGTTGAGAAGATAAAGAGGCGTCTGGACGCTGTAGAGGAGCTAATCAGTAGCGCAATGCTTCGAGAGAGCCTGGCAGAGGAGCTGAAAGGGGCATCGGACTTAGAGAGGCTTGTCGGCAGGGTCACATGCGGCGCTGCCAATCCAAAAGATCTGGTCGTCCTGAAGAGCACACTGCAGAGGCTTCCGGCGCTTTTGCAGGCATTGGAGAGCGTATCATCTTCCTACCTCCAGGAGCTGAAGGGCAGGCTAGGGCCCCTGGAGAATGTGATAGCACCAATAGAGAGATCGATATCCGATGACCCGCCTGCGAACTTAAGAGACGGCGGCGTGATCAAGGACGACTTCGACCCGGAGCTGGATTCGCTTAGAGCACTGCTTAAGGATGGAAAAGGCTGGATCTCCCGCCTGGAAAACGAAGAGAAGAAAAGGACTGGTATTAAGTCACTCAAGGTTGGATACACAGGCGTCTTCGGCTACTACCTGGAGGTCTCCAGGCCTAACCTGCATCTGGTCCCCGATGACTACATCCGCAAGCAGACTCTGGCCAATGCAGAGAGGTTCATCACATCAGAGCTAAAGGAGATGGAGGCAAAGGTCATCTCAGCTCAGGAGAGATCCAACGCCCTAGAGCAGGAGATCTTCTCTCGCGTAAGGTCCGAGATCGCCTCCAATGCCAAAGAGATACAGCTTCGTGCGGCAGCCATCGGGGAGTTGGACGTGCTCTTGGCCTTCGGAGCGACAGCATCGGAGAACTCATTCGTCAAGCCTGAGTTCAATAGAGAGGGCAGGATTGCCCTTCGAGGCTGCAGGCATCCTATGCTCGATCGTGTGATGCGGGGCGGATTCGTGCCAAACGACGTCTATCTGGACAGCGGCGGCTGCCGCCTTGTCATTCTCACGGGTCCGAACATGGCAGGGAAGTCCACATTCATGAGGCAGATCGCCCTTGCGTCAATTCTGGCCCAGGCGGGGTCATTTGTTCCAGCCAGCAATGCCAGCCTGTGCATAGTCGACAGGATCTTCACCCGCGTTGGAGCCTACGACGATCTCTCTGCAGGACAGAGCACATTCATGGTGGAGATGACTGAGATTGCAAACATTCTCAGATCCGCCACAAAAGAAAGCCTGGTCCTCCTGGATGAGGTTGGCAGGGGAACCAGCACCTTCGACGGCCTATCGATCGCATGGGCCATCTCCGAGTACCTGCACAGCACAGTAAAGGCAAAGGCCGTCTTTGCAACGCACTACCACCAGCTCACACAGCTGGAGAGCGTACTTCCAGCGGCAAAGAACTACAGCATGGCAGTCAAGGAGGAGAGGGGCACAATCACATTTCTCAGAACCGTGGTTCCTGGGGCCACAGACAAAAGCTACGGAGTCCATGTCGCCCGCCTGGCAGGCGTGCCAGAGGCAGTGACCAAGAGGGCTGATGAGGTCTTGAAGCAGATCGAGAAGGAGGCTGTAGTAGAGCCTCTGGCTGGCTCAAAGAGAGGGAGAAAGTCATCGAAGTACACCCAGCTGATCTTCTTTGACCAGCCGAGCGGAGAACCGAGGCTGCAGGAGAAGCAGATGCAGAGCGATCCAGTTATGGAGGAGATCATAGGATTGGACCTTGATTCAATGACACCTCGCGAGGCGCATAGCAAGCTGGCGGAGTGCCAGGAGAGGTTGAAGGAAAGAGATGCTGATGCATAAGATTAGACTTCAGGATAAGAAATATCGTTTACATGAGAAAATCCGTGCCTCCACCGAACTGAGTTGGTACTCTCTTCTGGGACTCCGCGCGCGTTGCCTGTTTTTCGCGCGCGAGGACTGGAGGGGCTGTCCTCAAGGCCGGACGGCCCCCCTGACCCCGTGGCCACGGGGAACCTGCAGCGAGTAAGAGGGATGCCACTCTTTCTTGGCTTAAACACCGATGACCTCATAGCAAGGGCGCATGCGGGACAGATGAGTGAAGAAAAGGTTCCGAAGTTATTCGATAATCTGGATAAATACCATTGATATCACATGGTTAAATACTCATACTTTCCACCAGGAGTATTTTCTAGCTTCATGGGTGCTCCATTCAACCTTAAGAATGTTTCACTTAAATCAAATGGCATACGCTCCGGAAGATCTAATGGCATATCGTTTTCACATTATTTGTTCTTTTATCGATAACATTCAACAGGAAAAAAGGGTATGATGCACTAAATGATCTCTTCATTTCATAATACGCGATAGCGGCATTTTTATAGTCTTTTACCTAACTAAATATACTCAGAGGGCACTCTATAAAAGTGGAGATCCAATTATTGGCGAAGCTTAAACTTGATGAGAATTCTTCAAATCTAGTAGCGATCAGGTATTTGATG
>Ga0074195_1004875_pt1 | contig 10605 bp, 5 predicted proteins | sample EPASupsiteHSE623_FD_64525 | JGI IMG/M metagenome (GOLD analysis project Ga0074195, IMG submission 64525) | Bioremediated contaminated groundwater from EPA Superfund site, New Mexico - Sample HSE6-23 | ecosystem: Environmental > Aquatic > Deep subsurface > Groundwater > Contaminated ... | reverse complement strand
CAGACCCTCCCACAGGGAAGTGAGCGCGAAAATATCCGCCGCGGCCAGTATTTCGGCCGAATCGTTCCTCCAACCCGGCAGAAGCAGCCGTTTTTCAAGCCCGGCGGACTTCGCGCGCGACCGCGCGGCTTCCAACTCTTCCCCTCCGCCGACCAGCATGAAGACCGCGTTCGGGTGCGCGGCGGACAGGCGTTCGGCGGCGGCGATGAAATGCGCGGGATTCTTCTGCGGCTTCAGATTGCCCAGGCTTACTACGAGGACCGCGTCTTCCGGCACCCCAAGTTCGCGGCGTTTCGCGGCGCGCTCCGGGGCCGTTCCGGAAAAGGCGGGATAGCGGCCGAGCTGGATCCCGCTCCGTATAAGGGAATATTTGGACGGATCGCCTATGCCGTAGCCGCGCGCATAGTCCATGTTGGCGCGGGACACGAAGATCAGGCTGTCGGAAAAGAACGCGCAGAGTTTCTCCAGGAGGATGAAAAAAAACTTCTTCAGTGGATTCTGGCGCTCATGAAAGCCGAAGCCGTGGAAGGTGTGTATTATTACAGGCGTTCCGGCCAGGCGCGCGGCCAGGCGGCCGACGATGCCGGCTTTCGAGGAATGGGTGTGCGCTATCTCGGGGCGTCGCGTGCGGATAAGCTTCCAGAGCGAGAAAACGGCCAGAATGTCGTTAAGCGGCCGGATGGAGCGGACCAGGCGCGGGATGAAGTCGACGGCGCCGGCTTGGGCCTGGGAGTCCAGCATGCCGCCCGGGCCGGCGGCGAGGGCGGCGGAGAAGCGTGTCTTGTCGAGATGAGAGACGGTGTACAGGGTGTTGCCCTGGGCGCCGCCGAATTCGAGTCTGGTGATTATATGCAGAACTTTTACCGGCATAGAAGAGAAATGTAACGGCGGCTTATGGGCCCGCGGGTCCCGATACTATAGAACTATTTCGACGGGAGTTTTTTTATCATCAGGTTCGGGAAATAGTGGCGCAGGATGGAGAGGTAGCCGGCGCCGCGGTCCTTGGCCAGGCTGTGCGCGCCGAGAACGCAGTAGCCGCGGCCGTGTCCGGTCCCGATGCCGCGGACCAGGAAATAACCAGGGTATTTCCCGTCGAACACCGGGCGGATGACGAAGAGCGGGGAGCGGAGGGCTCCGGCGGCCAGGACGCGCGAGATCTCGGCGAAGCCTTCCAGCACGGCGCTGCCGGCGGTCCCCTCGACTTTCATGGAAAGGGCCCGGCCGGTGGCGTCGCGTTTCAGGACTATAATGGACCTGATATAGCCGATCTTCGTCCGCCGGTTGAGGCGGTCCTCTATCCATTTGGGTTTGAGCATCAGCGTCCAGACGGCGTCGGAGGCTTTCGTGCGGTCCGCGGCGAGGCAGAGGAGGTCGTCGGCGGGCGCCTTCAGGGTCCGGTAGTAAAGGTTAAACGGGGTCAGCCGCGCCGGCGGGCGGCTGTTATCGTTCACGCCGTCGGCGGTAAAGCCGCCGCAGGCGGTGTGAAAATAGGCCGGCGCGGGAGAGCCGCCCGCGGCCAGCACTTCTCCGCGGGTCTTTGCCGAGGCCTGGAGAGCGGCTTCGTTCTCGATCTGAAGGCCGGGGAACGCCAGGCAGTGCTCCGAATCGCAGAGCTCGTAATCCGGGTCGTTATGCTGCCGCGCGGTGCGCAGATGGAGCAGGCGGGTCCGGACCACCACGGAGAGGGCTTTCAGTTCCTCCGGAACTTTCGAGCCGCCGGCCAACTGGGTGGCGATCGGCGGGACCAGCGCTTCCACGGGGGCGGCGTTCACCAGGCGGAACCCGTTCTCCTTCACCATCACGCTCAGGTCCCCGGTCACTTCGCGGTCGCCGCGATTCACGCCCTTCTCCGCGTTGAGGACCGGGCTTTTTATAAGGATCACCCCTCCGGGCGCTTTCGGCGTCAGGCGGAAGGAGTTGCGGGTGGAATGGATCACGGAGCCCATAGCGTCGCGCAGTTCGTAGGATTTGTTGAGGATATTGTAGCGGACATTCCATTGCATGTTCGCCTTCCCGCCGCCCACGGGTCCTAGACGGGAATCATTTATGACGAATTCCGTGTTCGCGATGAAGCTGAATTCCGTCAGCAGGGAAGGAACGCCGCCGGAACCGGCGAACAGTCCCAGACGGAGCGTGTCGCCGGCGGCAACGGCCAGAGGTTTGGCGTGCACCGGCCAGGACATCCGCGTCCAGTAAAGCAGGTTGTCCAGCTTGCCGGAGACATGGTCGGCCAGGTTCTCGGCTTTTTTAGCCGAGTAGGAGTCGTCCGGATCCAGGGCTGAGAGCGTGTAATAGGTCTGCCAGGCGGGAAGATAGTAATTGGCCTTGTCGTAAAGCCGCGCGAGATCGATTTCGGCCTGCAGATTCCTGGGGTCGTATGTTAGGGCCTCTCCAAGGAAGGTGATCGCGTGCTGGCGCTTGCCCAGTTTCTCGTACTGGGCGCTTATCACCTGCGCCGCAGGGGAGAGCAGGTAAGGATATTTATTGTATATCGTCTGCAGATGCGAGGCGGCGGAGGAAGGTCCGCCGAGATGCGCCTCGGAGAGGGCAAGCCCGAAACGCGCCTGGCTGGCCAGGTCGGCCTCCCCCGTCAGCGTGAGAGCTTTTTCGAACGCCGCGCGCGCGTCGAGGAAACTCTCAAGGCTGAGCAGGTTCCATCCTTTCTCAAAAGCCAGATAAGGATCTTCGGGGGCCAGGATCTCGGCTTTGGTCAGGTAGGCCACGGCTTCCCGATTCTTGCCCTGTTCGGCGAGAAGGGTGGCCAGTTCCCGTATGGCCGTCAGGGTAAGAGCCGTATCCGAGGAACGGAAAGCGACATATTCCAGCGAACCGGCGGCGTCTTCCGGCCGGCCGGCCGCCCAGGCGGCGAAGGCTTCGCCCAGCGGCTTCAGGAGATTCTCTTCCGCGGACGCCCTGCGCGCCGGGCTCGCAATGGAAAACAGCGAGAGAAAGATAAAAGCCAGGGAGCGCGGTCGGGACAGGTCCGTGCGTTCATGCCGCCGCGTCGGCTCGCTTTTTGCGCTCATCGTCTCTAAATTTAGCAATTATAAAGTCGGTTTACAAATAGGGAAAGAATGAGGGTTGGACGATTGGCGGCGCCGGCGGTCAGACCGAATTCCTATTCCTCTAACCTGAATTCCTCGATTGGAGGGAGTTTTCATTGCGGAACAGGGTGAACGAAAAAATGCTGAGGAATTCCCCGCGCAGCGGGCGTCGCGCGGAGCGCTATGCGCGACCGTGCGACGAGGCGTATGCCTCCCGAGGGGCGTCCGCTATGCGGACGGAAAAGCTCAACTGAGCTTTTCAGGCTAATCCTCCAACCTTCTATTCCTCAAATCCTCGCTGTTCCCTGTGGAGATTTTGAATTCCCGCGATATTTATGTAAAATGAATTCTCCGGGCCGTTAGCTCAATGGTGGAGCAGGCGCCTCTTAAGCGCAAGGCTACTGGTTCGAGTCCAGTACGGCCCACGGGATTTAAGCGCGCGTAACGAGTAATTGTGCAGACTGGTAAAGGGAGTCCCTCGATTACTGGTTACCAATTACTCGTTCGTTATTATCGCCCTCAAAAGGTAACTCTTACCTTTTGAAAAAGGCAGCAGGAGCCTTTTGGCGTTCCGCCCTGAGCGCAGCGCGCGAATGGTGCGACAATAAGATCCCTGACTCCTCTTCAGGGGGTTCAGCGCAGCGACCAAGCGATAGCGCAGGGAGCAAGCGCCGATGAAACGGGGGACAGAGTCCCCCTTGGGGAGCACCCGGCCGACGACAGGCCGGGCGGAGTGTGTAAAACCGCCCTGAGCGCAGCGCGCGAAGGGTGCGACAAAGGGACGGGTGGCGGAACTGGCAGACGCGTACGGCTTAGGACCGTATGCCGAAAGGCTTAAGGGTTCAAGTCCCTTCCCGTCCAGGTCTTTGGGGCCGGACTTCCACGGGCGAAGGCGGAGTGCGCATGTCGGACATCACGGAGGATCTATGGGCTTTTCTCTCGGTTTCGGCAATAAGATAAAAAAAGTGAAACAGGAAGGCTGCGTGCATGTCTTCGGAGTAAATGTAGACGCGAAGGAACTTAAGCAGGCGACCGACGCGGCTCTGGTCCGCCTGCAATCCGTGGTCTCCCTGCCGGGCTTCAGAACCGGCAAGGTGCCCCTGGCCATGATAAAAGCGCAGTTCCCTTCCATGGTTAAGGACGAGGTCCTGGATATAACCGCCAAGGCGGCCCTGCCGGAGATACTCAAAACGGACAAGATCATGCCGGTGGTCACCCCCCTGATGCGGAATGTTTCCTACGAACCGGAGAAAAAGCTTTATTTCGAAGTGCAGCTGGAATGCAATCCCCAGGTTGAGCCCAGAGGCTATGAAAAAATAGCCGTTACGCGGAAGGCGAAAAAAGTGACGGACGAGGATGTGACGAAGTACATCGACCAGGTCCGCCAGTATAACGCCTATCTGAAGCCCGCGGAGGAAGGAGCCGGGGTGCGGAAGGACCATTTCGTGATAGTGAATTACGAAACCTACGAGAACGGGGTTAAGATCCCGGACGGGGATGTGAACGGAGAGATAGTGGATATGTCCAGCCCCCAGACCATAGCGGGCCTGGCCGATAATATCGTCGGTGCGAAAAAGGGCGAGTCCCGCGAGTTCGATTCCTCCTTCGGGGAAAAGAAAATGAGATTCAAGGTCACGGTGGCGGAGATAAAGCAGAAGATCGTGCCCGCGATAGACGAGAATTTCCTCAAAGAGGCCGGCGTAAAGACCGTCGAGGAACTGAGGACGAATGTCCTGAAAATGCTGGAGCGCGGCGAAACCGAGAAAACGGAAAAAGATGTGGTGACCCAGATCGAGGATCATCTCGTCAAAGGCAACCCGATGCAGCTTCCCCCCACGCTGGTCCGCGAGGAGGCGCGGGAACTCTACGGGATCCTGAAGAAGCGCGTCAGCGCCGGGGAAGAGGTTCCCGAAGACGCCTTTATGGAGCGCCTCAAGCCGGTGGCGGAGCGGAACCTCAGCCTTACTTACCTTCTGCACAATATAGCGAAAAAAGAGAATATAACCGCGACCGACGCGGAACTTTCTGCGGAGCTGGAAAAGGTGCTGGCGCGGTTAAACACGGAAGAAGAGAAGAAAAAGGCGAAGGATCTGTTCGAAAAGAGGAAGGACTATATATTGTCCTCTATAGTGGAGAATAAGACTATGGACTTCGTCAAGTCCAAAGCCGTGATCAAGGAAGAGGCGGCGTAGGGGTTAAGAGTAAAGCGTAAAGATGGAAGAGTAAAGAGCGGGATTAAGGAGACTCCTGATATGATAATACCTACGATAATAGAAAAGTGGAACCAGGGGGCGATGGTCGGTTACGACATCTATTCCCGCCTGCTCAAGGACCGCATCATCTTCATCGGCGATCCCGAAGGCGCCGTTTCCACGGCCTCGGCTAATACCGTCATAGCCCAGCTTCTGTATCTCGACGCCGAGGCGAACGACAAGGATATCAATCTCTATATAAACTCCCCCGGCGGCATGGTCACGGCGGGCCTCGCGGTTTACGACACCATGCAGTTCATAAAAGCGCCGATCTCCACCATCTGCATGGGCATGGCCATGAGCTTCGGCGCCGTGCTGCTCGCGGCCGGTTCCAAAGGCAAGCGCTACGCCCTGCCGAACGCCCGCATCATGATACATCAGCCTCTCATCTGGGGCGGCGGCATTTCTGGCCAGGCGACGGATATAGAGATAGAAAGCAAGGAAATGCAGGAGAATAAGACCCGTCTCGTGGATATTCTCGCCAAACATTGCGGCCAGACCCCGGCCAAGGTGCGCGCGGATATGGAGAGGAATTATTATATGTCGGCCGAGCAGGCCAGGGCTTACGGTCTGATAGACGGGGTGCTGGATTTCAAGAAAAAATAGACGCCGGCCGCGGCGGATTCTAACGGAGTTTCAATATGAACGCTACAGCGACGCCCGCAAAAAATTATCCCTCAACGCTTCCGGCTATAGCCGTACGGGATGTGGTGCTGTTCCCCCACATGGCGCTGCCTCTCTCCGTGGACAGGCCGAAGTCCGTGGCCGCGATCGAGACCGCCCTTACGGCCGGAAAGTTCATGCTGGCTCTGGCCCAGCGCAAGCCGTCCACCAACGATCCGGCGCCCGAGGACCTCTACTCCTACGGCGTGGTCAGCGAGGTGGCGCAGTCGCTGAAAATGCCGGACGGCACCATGCGGGTTTTTCTGGAAGGCCGCCGCCGCGCCAAGGTGCTTAAGCTCCAACTGGACAAGGAGCGCGGCTGCCTGATGGCCGAAGTCGAGTATGTCGACGATTCGGCCGAGAAGAGTCCGGAGATCATAGCGCTGATGCGCCACGCCGTCCAGGCCTTCGAGGAATATGTGAAGCTGGGCACGCGCGTGACCCTGGATTCGGTCGCGATGCTGTCCCAGCTGGAGGACCCCTCCAAGCTGGCCGACACTATCGCCGCGAACTCGATTTTCCATATACCCGACCGCCAGGATATTCTGGAGACGCGCGATGTCAGGGAGCGCCTGGAAAAGATCGTAAAACTGCTGGCCAAGGAAATAGAGATCCTGGACATTGAGCATAAGCTCCACAACCGGGTCAAGGGACAGATTGAGAAATCCCAGAAGGAATATTATCTTAACGAGCAGATGAAGGCCATACAGAAGGAACTTCATCAGAAGGACGATTTTTCCAAGGAACTGGACGAGCTTAAGAAGAAGATCAAGGCGGCTAAAATGCCGAAAGAGGCGGAGGCGGCCGCGGAGAAGGAACTCGCCAGGCTTTCCAGGATGGCCCCGTTTTCCCCGGAAACCACGGTTTCCCGCACTTATCTGGACTGGCTGGTGAGCCTGCCGTGGACGGTGGAGACGAAGGACGCCATAGACCTGAAGGAGGCGCGCCGCCTGCTGGAGAAGGACCACTTCGGACTGAAGAAGCCGAAGGACAGGGTCATAGAATATCTCGCGGTATGCAAGCTGACCCGTAAGCTTAAGGGTCCCATACTCTGCTTCGTGGGCCCCCCCGGAGTGGGAAAGACCTCCATAGCCCGTTCCATCGCGGCGGCCATGGGCCGTAATTTCGTGCGCATGTCGCTGGGCGGCGTGCGCGACGAATCGGAGATCCGCGGACACAGGCGGACCTATGTGGCCTCCATGCCGGGGCGCATCATTCAGAGCATAAAGAAGGCGAAGAGCCGCAACCCCGTCTTTCTGATGGATGAGATCGACAAAATGGGCTCGGATTGGCGCGGAGACCCGGCGGCCGCGCTGCTGGAGGTCCTGGATCCGGAGCAGAACGCGGAATTCATGGACCATTTCCTGGATGTCCCGTTCGATATCTCCAAGGTCATGTTCGTGGCGACCGCCAACACCCTCTGGGGCATACCGGTGAGCCTGCGCGACCGCCTGGAAATAATCGACTTCAACGGCTATACGCATAACGAAAAGATCGAAATAGCGAAGAAATTCCTGATCCCCAAGCAATTGCGCGAACACGGCCTCGGCGGCGAGGCGCTCAGGCTGGACGGCGGGACCATCGACGCCGTCATCCGCGGCTACACCCGCGAGGCCGGCGTCAGGAACCTGGACAGGGAGCTGGCCACGCTTTGCCGCCGCGCGGCCAGCGAGGTGGTGGAAAAAGGCCTCAAAGAGGTGAAGGTGACCCCCGTGAACCTTCACGATTATCTCGGCGTGCCGAAATTCCTGCGGGAAGAGAACGCCGCCAACGGCGTGGGCATGGCGACCGGCCTGGCCTGGACGGAGAACGGCGGAGAGGTCCTGGCCGTGGAGGCCGTGGCGGTCCCGGGGAAAGGCGGCCTGACCCTGACCGGCAAGCTGGGCGAGGTCATGAAGGAATCGGCCCAGGCCGCTTTCTCCTATATCAAGTCCAGGGAACTGTGTTCCGCTTCCTATATGCAGGCCCATAATTTCCATATACATATTCCGGAGGGGGCCATACCGAAGGACGGGCCCTCGGCCGGAATAACGCTGGCCTCGGCGCTCGCCAGCCTGCTCACCGGGCGTCCCGTGAAGAAGGGCCTTTCCATGACCGGGGAGGTGACGCTGACCGGACGGGTGCTCGCCATAGGGGGGCTGAAGGAAAAAGTGATAGCCTCTTTCCGGGACGAGATCTTTACCGTGCTTTTTCCGAAGGCCAACCTGAAGGATCTAGAGGATATTCCCGCCGAGATAAAGGACAAAATGCGCCTGCTGCCGGTGGCGTCGATGGCCGAGGTCCTGCAACTAGCGCTGGAGCCGAAAGCCGGAAAGCGCCCGGTTAAGAAGACCGGCGCCGTCGGATAGGGGCGCGGGGAGGCGGTGATGGAAATGAGGAATTATAAGCGAATATCGCGAGTTCCGTCTTTGCCTCTCCGTCGTTTCCGACCCCTGCTTTTTTTACCTTTTTGCCTGGCCGTTCCCTCCCCCCTCCCGGCGTACGAGGCGACCCTGACCACCCAGGATGTGGAGGGCGCGCTGGAAAATACCCGCCTGAACGAGGTCTTCAACCAGTATCTGGCCACCGTGCAGATGTTCGACCCGGAGCGCGCGACGCGCATGGGGGTGCATAGCTCCGACACCGCGCTGACCCAGCGCACCGACGAACGCGTGACAAGACAGATAGAGGCGCTCACGCGCCTGCGGACCAAACTTCACGAAATAAACAAAGCCGCCATGTATCCCGCCCTCCAGGCGGACTACAACCTGCTTGACCGGATGCTGGAGGTGGATATTTACGAGCTTGGCAGCCGGGACTCCCTGCGGCGCCGGCCCCAGTATTATCTGGACCCGCTTTTTTCCGTTTATCAGCTCCTGTTCAAAGATTTTTCCGATTATAACTCCCGCGCCTCGGCGGCGATCTCCCGCCTGCGCCAATTTCCCCTGGTGCTAGATCAGGCGGAGCGCAACCTGTTCCATCCGCCCCGCATCTGGACCGAGCAGGCGATCAGGCAGACCGAAGAGGCGATCAGCGGCATTCCGGACTTCGTCAGCCTGCTTAAGGGCTACACCAAATACGATCCGGTCCTGAAAATGCAGCTGGATGAGACCATAGAGAAGACGAAAACCGCCCTGGTCCGGTACCGGAATTTTCTGCGGGAACAGGTCCTCCCTAATTCCGACGGGGAATTCAAGTCGGGAGAGTACGCTTACGGATTCTACCTTGAGCGCTGGCACGGCCTGAAGATGACGCCCGGGGCCGCCTTCCGGTACGCAAAAAGAAGTTTCAAGACCTCCATGAAGGACCTTGAGCGCGAGGCCCGCGCCGTGGATTCTCTGACGGCCAGCGAGAAAGGCTGGCATGTGGTCCTGGCGAACCTTCCCACGGAGCATCCCGGCGCCGGAGAGGTTATAAAGAATTTCCAGGACGAGATAGACCGGGCCTACCAGCATTTCGACGAGTATAAGGTGGTGGAGTTCCCCAAGCAGCGCCTCCTCATAACCAAAATGCCCGCCTTCATGACCGTCTCTTTTCCCTATGTCTATTTCGCGGAGCCGTTCCCTCTGGACGACATAAAGGTTTCGGAACTATACCTCTCGCTCCCTTCCGATAAACTCTCAGAGGCGGCGCGGGAGAAAGCGCTTGCTTCAGGTTTTAATTACGCCAGGGTGGAACTGCTGATAGCCTACGATATCATGCCCGGCATGCATCTGCGCAGTTATTCGGCCGACGCGAACAGGTCGCGGATACGCAAGGTCGCCTCGCAGCCCGTCATCACCAACGGCTGGGCGTGCTACGCCGAACTCCTTGCCGAAGAAATGGGCTATTACTCCTCCTATTGGTCCAGGTTCCTGCGCATATATGTGCGCGCCCTGCGCGCCGGGAGGGCGCTGGTCGATACAGGACTGCATACCGGCAGGATGGATCATTCCGAGGCGGTGGCTTTTTTTCAGGAAAACTTCCATATGTCGGGGGGCCAGGCCCAGTCCGAGGTGCTGCGCATCTCCATGTCCCCCACGGAGAGCCTGAGCTATATCGTCGGCATGGACCGCATACTGGCCATGCGCAAGTATTACAGGCATTCGGAAGAAAAATATTTCGATCTGCGGAATTTTCATTCCTCTTTCCTCCGGCAGGGCAAGCTTCCGATCGCAGATATTGAATCGGAACTGCGCAGACTCCGGAAAGAGGCGAACAAGCTGGTAAAATAGGACCGGAGGTCCAGAAATGCCTTCGAGAGCTGAAAAAATACTCTCCGTTTCGGCCGTGCACAAGGCCTATCGCCGGCCGGCCCTGTTCGGGGCCCGGTTCCTGCCGGCGCTGCGGGGCGTTTCCTTCGATCTTTATCGCGGCGAGATCGCCGGTCTTCTCGGTTTGAACGGCGCAGGCAAAACCACCATTATGAAGCTCATCACCGGGCTTCTTTTTCCCGACTCCGGCTCCGTTTCTCTTTTCGGCCTTCCCCCGTCGGCAATGGCGGCGAAGAGGCGCATAGGTTTTCTCCCGGAGCTGCCTTATTTTTATCCGCATTTCACGGCCGCCGAGGCGCTGTCGTATTATGCCGGCCTCTCCGGTATCTCCGGCGCGCCGGCGCGCGCCAGGCTCGATTTCGTAATGGGCAAGGTCGGCCTTCTTCCGCACGCCGGTAAAAAGGCGGCGGAATT
>Ga0074195_1004874_pt1 | contig 10608 bp, 10 predicted proteins | sample EPASupsiteHSE623_FD_64525 | JGI IMG/M metagenome (GOLD analysis project Ga0074195, IMG submission 64525) | Bioremediated contaminated groundwater from EPA Superfund site, New Mexico - Sample HSE6-23 | ecosystem: Environmental > Aquatic > Deep subsurface > Groundwater > Contaminated ... | reverse complement strand
AAGCGGGATGTCAATGGTCTTTACAGGAGTTAGGCATTTTAAACATTGACACTGTGTAACATCCTGCCATTTTATTCGTTAATTAGGGTATTATTTTTGGAAAGTGAGTTCTCAATACATTACCTTTGCAATTCAATTGACTAAATCTATATGGGCCTTTTTTCATTATTTACCCAGGAACTTGCGATAGACCTGGGAACTGCGAATACAATTATCATTGAGAATGATAAAATTGTTGTTGACGAACCCTCCATTGTTGCCATAGATCAGACCACCAAAAAGCTTGTAGCGATTGGTGAAACTGCCAGACAAATGCACGGCAAGACCCACCAGAATATCAGAACAATAAGACCCTTACGCGACGGTGTAATCGCCGATTTTAATGCGGCTGAGCAGATGATCCGCGGAATGATAAGAATGATCAATCCGAGAAACCGTTTTTTTACACCTTCCCTCAGGATGGTCGTAAGTATACCCTCTGGCAGTACTGAAGTTGAGATCAGGGCTGTACGGGATTCATCGGAACATGCAGGCGGACGTGATGTATATATGGTTTACGAACCCATGGCGGCAGCCATCGGTATCGGTCTCGATGTAGTTGCCCCCGAGGGCAACATGGTTGTTGACATAGGCGGAGGTACAACTGAAATTGCAGTGATAGCCCTGGGAGGTATTGTTTGCAATGAATCAATCCGTATCGCAGGTGACGGATTCACCGCAGATATTCAGGCCTACATGCGGCATCAGCACAACATCAAAGTTGGAGAACGGACTGCAGAGGATATTAAAATATTCGTTGGGGCTGCATTGCCGGATATTGACAATGCTCCTGCTGATTATACGGTACGTGGTCCGAACATGATGACTGCCCTTCCCATTGAAGTCCCGGTATCCTACCAGGAAATCGCGCATTGCCTGGATAAATCGCTTTCAAAAGTCGAATCCGCAGTGCTTTCAGTTCTTGAGCAAACCCCACCCGAACTCTATGCTGATATTGTGCAGAAAGGAATTTACCTGGCTGGTGGCGGTGCTTTATTACGGGGCCTTGCAAAAAGGCTTTCCGATAAGATCAGCATTACTTTCCACATCGCTGAGAATCCCCTTCATGCAGTGGCCAGGGGCACCGGAATCATATTGAAGAACCTGGATAAATACCAGTCGCTCCTGATAAGGTAAGGGACAACGCGTAACGGGAGATGCAAGGATGAAAAACCTAGTGCGATTTATAATTCAACATCATTTCCTGATCCTTTTCCTGCTGATTGAATCATTTTCGCTCTTTCTGCTGTTCAGTGCCAACCCTTATCAGAAGATACGCTTTTACAACGCTTCCCACAAGGTTTCAGGACGTGCGTCACTGAAGATGGAAAATATCAGAGATTACCTTTCACTTCATTCTGAAAACCGCAAGCTGGCAGAGGAAAATGCAGATCTTTACAACCAGCTCAGTTCAACCTACAAGATTTTTCAGGCAGGTTCGGCATTTCCCGGTGATTCTGCCAGTGCCGGCAGGTATTCATTTTTAACGGCAAAAGTAATCAACAACACTGTTAACAAACAATACAACTATATTACCATTGACAGGGGCGGCAAATCGGGTATCCTGCCCGAAATGGCCGTGATCAGCAGTGAAGGAGTTGTGGGTGTTGTAAAAAGCGTATCAGAGAATTACGCATCGGTTTTATCTTTGCTCAACAGGAACTTCACAATCAGCGCCAAGATCAAGAAGAATGGTTACTTCGGCCCCCTTAGCTGGAACGGTAATAATACCGCATACGCCACCCTTGTTGATATTCCACATCATGTAGTATTTGAAAAGGGGGATACGGTAGTTACCAGCGGATTCGGAGGGGTTTTCCCCGAAGGATTTATGGTTGGAATCATTGAGGACTCGCGGCTTAAGGGTGGTAATTACTTTGAAATCAAGGTAAGATTATCAAGTGATTTCAGGAAATTGAGTTACCTGCATGTAATTAAGAATGAAGGCAAGCCGGAGATTGATTCACTTGAAAATGTTGTGGTCCAATGATCAAGGTAATCCTTACATACCTGCTGCAGTTTGTGGTAATCATACTGGCCCAGTTGCTCGTTTTCAACAACATTGAGTTTTCGGGTTTTATCAATCCGTATATTTATGTGCTGTTTGTATTACTGCTCCCCTTTGATACTCCTAAACTGGTTTTGCTGATGAGTGCCTTTTTTATAGGATTGTCCATTGATCTGTATATGGGCACACCGGGGGTACATTCAACCGCAACCGTATTTATGGCATTCTCAAGGCCTATGGTACTGGCACTTTTTTCGCCGCGCGAAGGATACCAGAAGGGTACACTGCCGCGTCTTATCCAGTTCGGGCCGGAATGGTTTGTGAAGTACACAGTGATGCTGGTTCTATTGCATCATATTGTATTATTTTACCTCGAGGTCTTTACCTTTCACCAGTTTTTCAGTACTTTTTTACGTGTGTTGCTGAGTTCAATTCTGACTGCAACAATTATAATCTTAAGCCAGTTTTTTATATTCCGGAAATAGCCGATGGACCAGTTTGCTACCCGAAGGAACATCCTTGTCAGCATTTTTTTGCTGGCCGCAGTGAGCCTTATTCTGAGGTTATTCTACCTTCAGGTAGTTGACACAAGCTATAAATTATCGGCAGAGAACAATTCCAAACGCACGGAGATTCTGTATCCGGCCAGGGGGCTTATTTATGACCGCAATAACAACCTGCTTGTTTACAACCAGCCCTCGTACGACCTGATGATCGCTCCTTACGAGCTCAAGCCTTTTGACAGTGCAGAGTTTTGTTCCATCATCGGCGTGGATATTTACAGGCTTCGGGCTGGCATCATCCGTTCGTTCAATCCCCGGTACCGGCGTGAACCGTTTATCAAACAATTGTCGCCCGAAACCTATGCCAACCTCCAGGAGAAGCAATACAAATTTCCGGGTTTTTATGTCAGATCACGCACACTGCGCAGGTACAGCAAGGAGTTTGCAGCCCATCTCTTCGGTTATGTAGGAGAGGTGGATGATAAAATGATAGCAGCAGACAACTATTATACCCTGGGTGATTATATCGGAATAAGCGGAATAGAGGGCTATTATGAAGATGAGCTCCGCGGTGAAAAGGGACAGGAAGTGTTACTTGTGGATGTGCATGGCAGGGTAAAAGGACCTTATCAGGGCGGCAGATTCAACAGGGATGCTGTGGTGGGGAAAAACCTGGTATGCACCATTGATAAGGATCTCCAGGAGTATGGTGAAACCCTGATGAAAAATTATAAGGGCAGCATTGTGGCCATTGAACCGGCCACCGGCGAAATCCTGGCCCTGATCTCTGCCCCTTCCTATAATCCTTCGCTGTTGATCGGACGGCAACGGACAGCCAATTATGCAAAACTTGAAACCGATCTGCTGGAGCCGTTGTTTAACAGGGCACTGATGGCCAATTATCCTCCCGGATCCACCTTTAAACCCGTTCAGGCGCTTATCGGACTTCAGGAAGGCGTAATAACTTCTGCATCAAGTTTTTCGTGCAACCAGGGATTTTACTTCAGGGGTCAGAGCGTTGGGTGCCATGTGCACAGCAGTCCCCTCGACCTGGTTCATGGGATCGAAAATTCATGCAATGCCTATTTCTGCAATGTGTATAAAAGGATCATCGAAAACCCGAAATACGGGAATGCTGAACTTGCTTACAATATCTGGTACAAGTACGTGATGTCGTTTGGTTTCGGCCAGCGGCTCAATTCAGATTTTACCAATGAACTCAAGGGATTTATAGCCCCTTCTACGTATTATGACAAATATTTCGGATCGAACCACTGGAATGCACTAACTACCATTTCCCTTGCCATTGGGCAGGGTGAGCTGCTGATAACTCCCCTTCAGATGGCCAATATGACGACTGCCATCGCCAACCGGGGATATTACATCATACCGCATGTGGTGAAAAAAATTGAAGGCGTGGATACCCTCGAAAACAGGTTTTATAAGAAGCATGTTATCGATATCGATACCGCCAACTTTAACCTTGTAATCAGAGGCATGGAACTAGCCGTTAACGGAGGCGCGGGCCGGACTGCATGGATTGCCCAGTTGAAAGATATCATTGTGTGCGGAAAAACGGGAACTGCGCAGAATCCTCATGGCAAGGACCATTCAGTCTTTATAGCGTTCGCCCCCAAAGACAATCCTAAAATTGCCATTTCAGTGTATGTGGAACACGGGGAATGGGGTGCATCTTATGCAGCACCTATGGCCAGCCTGATGATTGAGAAATACCTGACCGATTCGATATCGCCGGGTCGGAAAGGGATTGAAGCCAGAATGCTTAACGGTAATCTATTGTACAGCAAATGATTGATAAACTGAACCTGACGGAGGAAATCGACTGGACTACAGTAGGTCTTTACCTGCTGCTGGTGATTTTTGGCTGGATGAATGTGCTGGCCTCCTCCTATAATGAACAATTCAAATCTGTATTTGATATACGGCAGAATTACGGCGATCAGTTGTTGTGGATACTGGTTTCCCTGGTGATGGTGGTAGTGCTTTTTGCGATCGATTACCGGTTTTTCCATTTTTTTGCTTATGCCATATTCGGCTTCTCTATATTGATGTTGCTGGCTGTACTTGTATTTGGTGTGGAAGTCAATAATTCCCGTTCATGGATACGGATCTTGCGATTTAATTTTCAACCTTCCGAATTTGTTAAAATGGCCACCGCCCTCGTTATTGCACGTTACCTCAGCGGATATAACATTAAGCTATGGACCTGGAAATCAATGGCGATGATGGGAGTAATGATAGGCCTGCCGGTGGGGCTCATTGTTTTGCAACCTGACTGGGGAACTGCCCTCGTATTCAGTTGTTTTATTCTGGTGTTGTATCGCGAGGGTATGCCGGGTTGGATACTGGCAACAAGTTTGTTCGTGACCGTTCTTTTCCTGATGACCCTGCTGTTACAGAATACTACGGTGGTACTTGTTCTTACAGCCTTTGCCCTCGCCGGGTTTGGAATTATTAACCGGAAACCGGCTCAGACACTCATTGCGGGGATCATTTTAGTGCTGTTTTATTTTGTTGCACGGTATTTGGCCCTCCTGCTTCCTTTCAGCCCCAATGTTTACAATACCCTGCTTCTTTCTCTCGGATTATCGACTGTGGTTTTGCTTGGGATTGCCTTATGGAGAAAAATCAAAAACGTACTGCTCATCTTTACATTCCTGTATGCCTTTATCGGATTTACCTTTACGGTGGATTATGTATTCGACAACATTCTGAAACCCCATCAGCGAACCAGGGTGAATATTCTTCTTGGCAAAGAGACAGATATCCGCAACGTGGGATACAATCTCAACCAGTCAAAAATTGCCATCGGATCGGGTGGATTTTTAGGTAAGGGTTATTTAAAAGGTACACAAACCAAACTCGACTTTGTACCGGAGCAGAGCACCGATTTTATTTTTTGCACAGTGGGAGAAGAATGGGGTTTTATTGGAACTGCCGTTATAATTTTAATTTATACCGGTTTGCTGTTAAGAATACTGTACCTGGCAGAGCGACAGCGATCGCAATTCACCAGGATTTATGGATACGGCGTAGCTTCCATCCTTTTTTTCCATTTTGCTGTAAATATCAGCATGACCATCGGGATGTTTCCTGTAATTGGCATACCCTTGCCTTATTTCAGCTATGGAGGATCCTCCATGCTGGCTTTCACATTGCTTCTTTTTATACTTGTAAGGCTTGATTCAGTGAGGAAGGTTTATATCAAATAACCTTGGCATCCAGATCGGGATAGGCCTCATGGTCGAGCTCAATCCCAAACGACCGGCTTACGTAATTGATAAGGGAAGGGAAAAAGGCGGAGAACTCAGCACCCAGTTTATCATACTCATTACGCAGTACATGGATTGCAAAATCAGTTTCCTCGGGCAGGGTAGTACGGCTTGACATACGGTGCAACACATCCTCAATGCCCTCAATGGTGGAGTATTTCTGAATCCAGTTGTTCTTAATGAACGAAGGAAGAAAAAGCCTTACTCCTTCGGGCAGGGTATCAACATACCGCATAAGTATACCATGCACCTGCAGTACAAATTCGTTTATCGGTACGGAAGAATAATTATTCCAGGTATTTACAAGATAATGGTCATAAAAGATGTCAATAATGATACCGGAATATTTGTGGTATTTTTCCATGATTCTCGACTTGCTTCGTCTGACAATCAGGTTAGTATCTGTGAAGGAATCAATATGACGGTGCAGCATAATACCCTTTCGGACCATTTCGGGATAGCGTCCTAACTCAAATCCTTTCACATAGTCGCCAATAAAGTTACCTACCAGGATTTCTTCATGACTGCCCGAAAGGTATATGTGTGCAAGGTAATTCAAGTTGCAGGATTTAAAGATTATAAGATCGTTATAAAGTTAACGATTCACATAATCTCCTGCAATAATTGTGCAAATTACTTATTAAAAAGTAATTAACGCAAAAATATTTATTTTACCCTTCAAGAGGTCGAAGACCCTTGAAGGGTTTTCTACTTACAACCTGCTTTTAATTCTTTTTGTTTCTTCCTCAAAACCAGGTTTTTCCAGCAGAGCAAACATGTTTTTCTTATAGGCTTCAACACCAGGCTGATCAAATGGGTTTACGCCGAGCAGGTATCCGCTGATACCGCATGCCTTTTCATTGAAATACATCAGTTGGCCCAGGTAATAAGCCGTAAGGCCGGGGACCTCAATACGAATATTGGGAACTCCGCCGTCCACATGGGCCAGCATAGTTCCTGTTTCAGCCATTTTGTTAACCGAATCAATTCGCTTCCCGGCAAGGTAATTCAATCCGTCAAGATCATCCTTATCTGAAGGAATCAGAAGGCTTGAGGATACTTCCATTATCGAAATGACAGTTTCAATCAGGCTGCGCTCACCTTCCTGGATATATTGCCCCATTGAATGCAGATCAGCGGTGAGATCAACACTGGCGGGAAAAATTCCCTTGCCTTCCTTGCCTTCGCTTTCTCCGTAAAGTTGCTTCCACCATTCGGCAAAGAAGTGCAGTTTGTTTTCGAAATTGGCAAGGATTTCGATCTTTTTACCCGACTGATAAAGTGAATACCGGGCAGCGGCGTAAAGGGCCGCAGGATTATTTTCAAAAGGCGTTGATGAGGATGTGATCTTTTCCATATCCACAGCCCCTTTAACAAGGGCACGGATATCAAATCCGCCAATGGCAAGGGGTACAAGTCCAACCGGAGTCAGCACCGAATACCTGCCACCTACATCATCGGGTATAACATATGTTTTATAGCCTTCACGCGTGGCGGTCATACGCAGGGCACCTTTGATTGCATCGGTGATGGCTATGATCAGGTCTTTTGCTGCCTCTTTTCCGACCTTTTTTTCAAGGTGGGTTTTCAGTAACCTGAAGGCGATGGCAGGTTCGGTAGTGGTACCTGATTTGGAAATTACCACAATCGCATAGCGAAGGGTATCAAGCACTTCGAAGAGTTCATTCAGATAATCTTCACCAATATTTTGTCCGGCATACAATATCAGGGGATTTTTATTTTTCCTCAGGTGAAGAAATGAGTGTGACAATGCTTCTGCCACAGCGCGCGTTCCAAGGTACGATCCGCCAATGCCGATAACCACCACTGCATCTGCTTTATTACGTATGCCGGATGCGGTTTTCTCAATATCTTTCAATGTATCTTCAGTGATCGAAGAGGGCAGGTTAACCCAACCCAGGAAGTCATTTCCTTTTCCGGTCTTTTTTTCAAGCGCAAGGGCGGCTGCCGAAACTTTTCCGGCCAGGTTGTATACTTTATCCTGAGATACAAAATCAAAAACCTTTCGGATATCAATTCTTATGTTTTCCATGGAAGCGTTATTTTAAGTTTTCTGTAAGCAATTTAATTTCAAGCGCAGGTGAAACTTTGTCGTAAAGTATATGATATACGGCCTCGGTAATCGGCATTTTTACATTGTATTTTTTATTAATCTCCCGAATGCAGGCTACAGCATAATATCCTTCGGCGATCATGTTCATTTCAAGCATGGCCGATTTCACCGAATACCCCTTTCCAATCATCATCCCAAAGGTGCGGTTACGGCTGAACTGAGAATAGGCAGTTACCATCACGTCACCAAGATAGGGGGAACTGAGCAGTCTGCGCTTATGCTTGTAAGTCTTTTCCAGAAACCGTTTAATTTCCATCATGGCATTGGAAACAAGCACTGCCTGAAAATTGTCGCCGTATCCAAGGCCGTGACAAATACCGGCGGCAATAGCAATAATATTTTTTAATACCGCCGAATACTCGGTTCCATAGATATCTTCCGAACTCTTAACCTTCACATGGTGACACTTCAGAAGGGGTGTGAGTTCGTCTGCCTTTTCACGGGTAGACGATGCAATGGTGAGGTAGGACAGGCGTTCGAGTGCAATCTCCTCAGCATGACAGGGCCCGCTGATGATGCTGATATTTTTGAAGGGTACCTGGTAATGCTGGTTAAAGAATTCAGCCACAGTAAGGTTTTCAGATGGCACAATTCCCTTTATGGCAGAGATGATGGTTCGTTCACCAAAATTGCCCTGAAAGGTACTGAGGGAATCTTTAAGAAAGGGTGCCGGTATGGCAAAAATCAGAATTTCCGAAGACGCAATGGCTTCTGAAATGGAGTGATAAAAACTGATACGGTTTATATCAAACTGAATATCGCTGATATACTTGGGATTATGCCTGAATTTGTGAAAAAAGGCAATATCCTCTTCCGAACGGAGGTACCAGTGAATATGTTCAAGGTTATTCAGCAGTAATTTGGCTAATGCGGTAGCCCAACTTCCGCTTCCCAATATTGCAACTTTGCGCTGATCAGCCATTACAGATATGCATCAATTAATGTGATGCAAAAATAACATTTAAAATCAAATGATTCAATTGGGAACGATTCTTCATTTAACTGAATAAACCAGGCATGGATTTGGATTTACAGGCTGCCTGAAAGTGTGATGGAAGGACTGCTTCCAAGCACCGGGTGGTGCATCACGGACAGATCGGCTTTTAAGGCGGAAAAATGCAGTCCGATGCCGAAGGAAAACCTTGGATATTGCCCCCCGCTAACGCCAAACCGCAAGGTGACAATCTTGTGCAGAAGGTACTCCATGCCTCCGGCCAGAATTGGTTTTTGACCGGATTCTTTTGAAAACTCAAAGCAGATCAACAGGTTATCACCTGCGTGGTAACCGGTTCCTGCCGCTAGTGCAACAGGTATTTTTCTGGAGCATTCAGGGCTATACTGCATAAGCGCAGGATTGAAGACCAGTAGGCCCAACGACAAGGACTCGTAAGGGATCACCTGGATTCCGAAGGTTGGGATTACGGTATGAAAAGAATGGCGGAGGGCATAGGAACCCATCTTGATATAGTGCATTCCGATCCCGGCGCGGACAAATTTTCCAAATGAACGGCCGAACAGCACTCCTGCCTGCATCTCATGGAATGCCTCGTTGCCTGAATAGCTTCCAGAGAAGGCAAAAGTACCGGGTTTTGCAGGCAAGGACAGACAAAATGCCCCGAAGCTAAGCTCCGGAAGCAAGAACCTGTTTTCACAATGGAAGAAAAAGGATGGCCGTTCGAGTGTTGCCAGCGCAGCCTGGTTAAATCCACCGGCCGATTCGCCTGTAAGCGTAACACCGGTAATTCCCAACGCCGTGGCACGGGCGCCTGATGGTATCCCTTGACCTGCTGTGGTATTGCACGCACCGGTAAGCAGAATCACCGGAAACAATGCCAATAATCCGGATTTCAACGTATGACTGATTAATAACCTAACTCAATTCAATTTTCCTGTAACTTAAAACTTGTAACGATACAGTGATATGTTATCCTACTTTATGCTTGAATGTTATTTTTGCCAATTCTTCGTTGGCCTGAACAATCTTCTTTTTTAAACCTGACTTATGCGTTTTCAACCTGGCTGCCACCTGCGCATCATAAAGGCCGATCATTTGAGCAGCAAGGATTCCGGCGTTCTGCGCTGCATTAATTCCAACCGTGGCGACAGGTATGCCAGGAGGCATCTGAACGATGGCAAACAAAGCATCCAGGCCTTCGAGGGTAGCCTTAATGGGAACACCAATGACAGGAAGGACCGTCATGGATGCAATTACCCCCGGAAGATGCGCTGCCATACCTGCGGCAGCGATAATCACTTTCAGGCCGCGTGATTCGGCATCCTTTGCAAATTTCTCCACCGCCTCGGGCGTGCGGTGTGCCGACAATGCATTAATTTCAAAGGGGATACCGAGTTCATCGAGCACCTTTGCGGTGGCCTCCATCACCGGGTAATCCGAAGTACTCCCCATGATTATACTAACAAGTGGCTTCATTCAGCTTAATATAAAAACGAGGTCTAATTTAAGCAAATATTTGTATCTTGCGCCTTTTATAGCGGGATATCTTGTATGGCTGTAACCCTGTTTGACAAAACATTTGAGCTGTACATCGGGGCTGAAACAATTCAGGAAAGAGTGAGGGAAATGGCGGCAGCGATGAACGCCGGAACCGTGGAGATTGATTATGTAGGTTT
>Ga0074195_1004873_pt1 | contig 10611 bp, 12 predicted proteins | sample EPASupsiteHSE623_FD_64525 | JGI IMG/M metagenome (GOLD analysis project Ga0074195, IMG submission 64525) | Bioremediated contaminated groundwater from EPA Superfund site, New Mexico - Sample HSE6-23 | ecosystem: Environmental > Aquatic > Deep subsurface > Groundwater > Contaminated ... | reverse complement strand
CAACAGGAAGGCAGGGAAGCGCCCTTTGTTCGAAGACGACGGAGACCGCCGGGAAGTTTCTCTGCATTACTAGGATAACAGCGAAACGGGAGGCGGTCTGGCAGTATTAGGTAATACTGTAAAAGAGTCGTCAAGTTGGGCGCTGTGCCTTACTGTTGGCGGTTTTGTGCCTTAGATGAATACGACGCCGGTGCGGGAAACCTTATCCCATCTATCCCTGAATTGTAACAATAAGCTTAGGCTGCTTTTAAACAGCCCGGGAATTACATAGTGACCGGTCCGCTGTTGGTGTCGATGACCTTCAAAATCCGTTCTTCTTCTCCCGTTTTGGCATTGATGTACACCATAAAAGTATCCCCGTTTAATTCACCCCGGAACTCGTAGACCAAAACCTCCTGCAGGTTTTCCAGCGGAATAAGGGCCAGCTTTTTGGACTTAATGCGCAGTTTGGGATTCACAGCAGCCATCGCTTCCCGCTCGCTGATTTCCGGCTTGAGGTTTTTTCTGGCCCGGTGGTTCATGATATAACCTGTCCCCTCAAATCCTATAATATCCCCGTTATCCAGGGCCACTTTAACCTTCATTAAATCCGGGTAAATGATGACACCGTTTTGTTTGTTTTCGAAAATAACCACTCCGGTATCCTGCTGTTCAATAACATATGTTGGCGCCATATTCATGACGCCGCGACCAGCCAGGAACCGTCCGGCTATATTGATGGCCCGTTCCCTGGATACGTTTTTTCTGTTAACGGCCCTGGTATTTAACATGAGCAGGGGGTGCCCGCCTTTTTTGGAAATATCGGTAATGACCACAGGCGTCCCGGCATTCTGGGGAGTCATATGAATTCTGAAGGCGGGTATGGTGCCGTTTACGTCCTCAGTTTTCACCACTTTATATGCCGTTCCGGTTCCCGCTTCGGCAAATTTCCTAGCCACGACCGCCGCCTGGCTGCCGTTGACCATGCTTCCCGTCAGGCCCCGGGGAGTCCGGTTGATAATATGTTCCGAAAACGGCCCGTCATAAATAAGGGTAGGGAAATCCTGCATATTTCTCTCGATTCTCTCCAGCCCGGCAATGGAAGCTGGGACCTGGTTGCGCAGGTTCCTGTCGGCCATGGTTTTTATTTCGGCCCAGGACACACCATCCCGGACAACATCATTGGATACTTTTTGCAGTTCGACGGCCAAAAACCCGGCTTCAGTGTGAAGCTTATTAAGTTTCTGCATATCCCCGGACTTTAATGACAGACCCCTGGAATATTCTTTGGCCAGTGACCAGGCAAAGTCCCCGGTCTGGCTTAAAAATTTGGAGGTCCTGGTCAGACTGGGTCCTGACATGGGAATTTGGGTCAGATTTTCCTGGGCCGCATAGGCCTGCTGCCAGATATCAGAAAAAATCATCATCCTCTGCCGGGGCGAATTGGAAACGATGCCCTTGGACAGCATCACCTCCATGTTCTGCACGTGGTCGGTAAGCTCGAAATAAGCCCTCTGGTTGCGGTTGTTAAGATAAGTTACTAGCTGTCTCTTATCGCCGGAAAGGCCGTAGCCCCAATAGGCAACCCCAATGGCGGCTAGAACCGCGGCTACAGCTGGGATGATCCACCATCTTCTCACAGTCGCGTGCCCCTTTCAAAGATTATTTAGCAAAAACGTGCTGGCCAATCCTGGTAATGATTGGTCTCGACCATATCCACTTGTTTACAGGTTTGCTGGGATTCCAGAAGAAAAGACATCCCTGGGTCGGGTCCCAACCGTTCATGGCATCCTGGGCGGCCTTTATTGATTCCGCCGAAGGCTCCCTGTTAGCCACTCCGTTGGTAATTGATTCAAAAGCATTGGGTTGATAGATAACACCTGCCAAGGTATTGGGGAATTTATCACTTTTAGTCCGGTTAAGTATTACTGAGGCTACGGCCACTTTACCGAGGTAAGGTTCGGCAGCGGCTTCCCCGTTGACAACCCTGGACAAAAGCATCGCGTCCCCCCGTGGGGATACCCCTCTCGAGGGCTGATATGTCGCTGCCGTCCTCGCGCCTACGTTCACACCGAGGGCAGCCCAGGTTGCAGGCCCGACAACCCCGTCGGCTTTAAGGCCGTTCTTGGCCTGAAAACGCTTTACGGCATTAAAGGTCTCCGCCCCGTATACGCTGTCCACGGGCCCCGTGTAATATCCCCACGCCTTCAGTTTTGACTGGACTGTTGAAACATTGGCCCCCTTACTTCCCCAATAGACGGTCGAGGGCTGGGCGTTAAGCTCGCGCGCATATATCACTATTCCCGCCAGTACCGCCATAATTAAAGTCAGGATCACAATCCGTCTAACTCGCATTAATACCATCCTTTCCTTCATTGGCTATAGATTTAGGATAACCCCGGCTTTATTTATCTATGTATCCATATTTCATAATCCGGTATACCGGTATCAAGTCTATTAGAAAAAATACCCTGAAAGCGAATAACAGGCGCCTGACGCCTGTTTTCGTTTTAAATCGGTTTAACGTTGGTTATGAGGCCCCCGGTAGCCCAGGTTACCCGGGTGGGGTGGATAAGGCAGGTTATGGTGCTGTGTCCCCTGGTCCCAGGGCTGGGTTCCCGGATTATATATTTGGCTTTGGGGCTGCAGCCCTTTCTGATTTAGCAGTTGATCGACTTCCTGTTTGCCTTTGGCCAGAAACTGGGCTTCCTGTGGGTCCAGAATTTCCACCAGGTGGATCAGTTCACCGACATGCTGTCTTTCCTCATCACGGATCGAATACAATATCGTTTTTGCCCGCTGGTCATCAGTGGCATAGGCATGGGCATCGTAAGCCATAATGGCTTCCAGTTCGCCGGCGATGTCCACCCTCAGGGCCTGGATGAGCTCATCCTTGGACAGTTTTTTGGGAACGTTTCCTACGAATGGGTCTCCCATCATTACCATAATAATTGATCCCTCCTTTGTTTGTATTATTACCTGGAGGGAAATTAGTATGCATATTTATTCTTTGAATGCCCGATTCTGGGATTTGAGCGCTATATTGCCACCCAGTCCTTAAATACGGGCTGGTAACCCTGTTTCAGAATAGCTTCTTTCATTTCTGCCACCGACCGGGTATCCGAAATATCAAATTGTCCGTCCTGACCGCCGCCGTCCAACCGGCCGCCCACCTCGGTACAGGAGCCGGCGGACATCCTGGTTACACCCAGCCTGATCAGATTATCCCGGAAACCGGCCTTCTCCCGGGTGGAGACGGTAATTCCCACCCGGGGCAGAAACAGGCGGAGGGCCAGTATCATCTGGACCATATCCCTGTCCCGTACAGGAAACTCCGGCTGAAACCCTCCGAGGGTCGGCCTGATGCGGGGAAAAGAGACGTTTATCTCTGTGGAGGGGTATTTATCCTGGAGGTACCTGGCATGGAGACCCAGGGCAAAGACCTCTTTTCTCCAGTCACCCAGCCCCAGGAGGACACCGATATTGACTGTCCGCATCCCTGCCAGACAGGCCCGTTCAGGCGCGTTAAGCCTGAATTGATAGTTTTTCTTGGGACCTTTTATATGAACCCGGTCATAAACTACCGGGTCGTAAATCTCCTGGTATATAGTCAGTCCATCAGCTCCGGCTTTTATTAATGTTTCATAATCAGACGCCTCAAGAGGATAAATTTCAACAGAAATTGAAGAAAAATACCTGCGCAGTCTGGAGACGCAATCAGCGATATACGCGACGGGGGATTCTTGACGGGATTCGCCTGTCAGCACAAGAATGTGCCGGAGCCCTGTTTCCGCGATGAGTTTACCTTCATTCTCCACTTCGGCCACAGTCAGCGTCCTCCGCCGCAAATTATTTTTTACGTTAAACCCGCAATAAACGCACTGATTTGTACAATAGTTGGACAGGTAAAGAGGTGTATAAAGATATATAACCCGCCCAAAATGCCGGACGGTTAGCTCGTTAGCCTTGGAAGCCATTTCCTCCAATGAACTTCCGGCTGATGCGGATAACAATGATCGAAAAAGTTCAATATCTTTACTTTGATAATTTTGGTATAAGGCCGAAAACCCCATGATTCAGGTACCTCCGTTTTACCTCCGGACTTATCCGAATATTTTTAGTATTATTCTTCATCCCGCAGGAAACCCGTCAAGGGGGAAGAGGCTTCGGCATATTCCTTCACCGCGCCCGGATCTGCCAGAAACGCTTGACGTCCGGCTTTGACAGCCAGGCTGAATGCCTCCGCCATGCCTACCGGGTCACCGGCCACGGCTATGGCAGTATTCACCAACACAGCAGCAGCCCCCATTTCCATAGCCTCGGCGGCTTCCGAGGGCTTACCGATTCCGGCATCGACAATAATGGGCAGGTCTATTTCATCTATTAGGATCCGTACCAGTTCCTTGGTCCGTAAGCCCCGGTTGGTCCCAATGGGAGACCCCAGGGGCATAACAGCAGCAGCGCCGGCATCTCTCAACTGCCGGGCCACCATCAGGTCAGGACTCATATAGGGAAAAACAGCAAATCCCTCGTTGGCCAGAATCTCAGTAGCCCTGAGAGTTTCGTAATTATCAGGAAGCAGGTATTTGTTATCCTTGATGACCTCAATCTTCACCCAGTTCCCGCAGCCGCAAGCCCTGGCAATCCGGGCTATTTTCGCGGCCTCCGCCGCCGTCCTCGCACCCGAGGTATTGGGCATCAGAATACAGTCCTTATCTATGTAATTAAGCATGTTTTCCTGGGGGTTATCAAAGTCCACCCGCCTTAAAGCCACTGTCACGACCTGTATGCCGGACGCCTTAATAATACCGGGAATAAGGGCATCCGAAGCAAACTTGCCTGTACCCAAAAACAACCGGTTAAGCAGTTCTTTCCCGCCGACCTTTAAAACATCCATGATTTAACCTCCCCCAACGAACCGGAGTATTTCCAGGTCGTCATTTTCCTTCAGCACTGTTGTGGCCCACAGTGTTTTGTCAATAATTTCACCGTTATACTGGATAACGACTTCGCCGGGTTTTATCCCCCGGGACTCCATGAGTTCCTGAATCGAAATCGGTTGATCAAGTTCGGTAGGTTTACCGTTTACCTTGATATTCATAACTATCACCACACCCGGATTTGATTATTTAAAACGGCAGACAGGATATACTTTCCTGCAGTAAAATTAAAGCTTACCGTAAAGGTAAGCTTTTGGTTATAACATAAAGTCATAGCTATTTCGTATAAATTTTGTTTAATTATAATACTTTTTGGCCTGTTTGTAAATCGCTATTTGGTGAGACACTACTAACGAAGGAGGATGATATAATGGCGAACAGGAATAAGAAAATACCGGCGCCCGAAGAAAAGGAAGCCCTCGATGCCATGAAAGGAATGATAATGGCCCGGGATGCCTGTCCCGCCGGCCTTACCGACCCGGATGACGTAAAGTACGAGGTCGCCGAAGATATGGGGAAAAGTAAAAAGTGAACATAATCTTGTCAGTAAACATAAATTATAGTGACGACGTAACCGTTACCATTAGAGATCCATTATTTTACAGGGAGCAGTTCTGATGAGCAAGGTAATAGGAATACTCGGAGGCATGGGTCCCTTGGCCACCGCCGACCTCTTTAAAAAGATTATTGAAAATACACCTGCCGTTATTGAACAGGAACACCTGCGTATCATAGTATATAATAATCCCAAAATACCATCACGTATAGAAGCAATCCTGAAAGGGAAAAGCAGTCCTTTACCGGAAATGAAAAAGTCCGCTTTAGTACTGGAAAATGCCGGAGCTGATTTTATTATAATACCATGTCATACTGCCCACAACTGGATAACTGAACTGCGGGAAACCGTTAAAATTCCAATCTACAGCTTCATAGAAATTACCACTTCTTTTATTAAAGAAAACTATCCCCTTCTATCAGATAAAATTATGCTTCTGGCCTCTGAAGCTACAGTTAAACAAAAATTGTATCAAAATGCATTTGGAAACCTGGATTTCATTATCCGAATACCAAGTCCGGACCATCAAAAGATAATTTCTTCTGCGGTTAACGAAGTAAAAGCAGGGCGTCTTGAATCAAACCCCTGGCAGGAACGATTAAATGCCGTTATCAACCACTACAGGACGTCCGGATTTTCCGCGGTCCTGGGTGGATGTACCGAGATACCGCTGCTGTTCCCCCATCTTGACAGTAAAATCGAAAAATTGGATGCTACAATGATCATGGCAAGGAAAGCTGTGGCTTTGGCAAAATAGATGCAGCACATCCGGCTATGCAGCTTCGATTTTCATATGTAATATTTTCTTTTAATATAACTTATTAATAAGGGCATTTCCGTAAAACCGGAAATGCCCTTATCACTTCATTTGCGTTTTCTACAGGCGACTTACGTTAACCGCTTGCGGACCGCGGTTGCCTCCGACAACATCAAATTCTACGTCTTGTCCTTCGTCCAAGGTCTTAAAACCCTCACCCTGGATAGCAGAGAAGTGAACGAAAATGTCGCCGCCTTCATTACTTTCGATAAACCCGAAACCTTTCTCCGCATTAAACCATTTTACTTTGCCTTGCATTTAACAGGCCTCCTTAAAATAATTTGAATCAAAAAGCGGAACAACATCAAACACCTTTATCCATGCCTAAAACCAGAGGCCTTAAGATCGTTTAAGTTTTTCACAGCTTTTTAACACTAAATGCTATTATAGACCATATTTACAAAAATTATTCATTTTTTGTGGTCTATATTGTTATATCTTTTTTTCGATAAACTATATATGTTGCGAAAATACTAATGATAATTACACCAACCATTATACTCATATAAATTGTGTCTAAGCCTTTATTGATTATAATATCGGCAGCGTTTACATACTCAAAAGGTGATACATACTTAATTTTTGCATATTTATCTGCAATACCTGCAACAATGTATAGGAAATACATAACAAATACTAGCCCTAAGGAAATTGGCATGGCATTTCTACTCTTTTTCAATGAGCTGGAAAGAAAGAAGGAGATGGCTGCAAACAACAGGTGGAGCATCAATGGTGCTGCCGTAAGTGATGCAAATACCTTGAAATCTATTGTTGCATCAACGGACTTAAAACCAATATAATTGGCAGCAGCAACAATTAAGTTAAAAAGCATAACATTCACAAACACGGCCAATAGTTTTTGGGTTATAACATTACTGCGGAGCACCGGCTTCGATAATAGGAATTCGATCGTCTTTTCACTATGCTCCTTAGACAGGATGTTTCCGCCGAGCATTACCGCATAAATCGCGCCAAATAGAGTAATCATGATATAGCCCTTTGTAGCGTAATAGCCCAAAGCATCTGAAATATTTAATACATCCATATCAAAAGCTTTGATCAACGCTGTGGGCATTCCCTTTATTATTTGATCAATAGCTTTTTGCTGTTTTACTACTTCTGGGAACGCACTCAGCGTCAATATCATTAATCCACTTATAATTACGCTCCAAATAATGAGCATTTTTAAATTCCGCCGAAATTCTCTGTTAAATATCAGCATCGCCGTTCTACTCCTTTACTTCTCATAATAGTGCATAAATATTTCGTCTAAAGTTGGTTCTTCAATAAATAAATCTTTGATATCCAGATCCTTTAAATTGTTAATTAATGCTTTTATTTTACCGCCATATAATAAATGAACCCTGTTTCCTAACCTTTCTTGTTTAATTACACCCTCAATAGCTAAGTCCTGATGTTGATCATTCGCTAATATAATCGTAATTTTCTTGAATTGATTTCTTATTAATGCTTCGATTACCTCAACTTTAATTATTTCTCCTTCTTTAATAATTGCTACCCGGTCACAGATCCTTTGCACTTCGGAAAGAATATGGGAGGAGAGAAATATCGTTGTGTTTTTCTGTTTTTCTTCTCGCAAAATCCGAAAAAAGGTATTTTGCATCAACGGGTCCAACCCTCCGGTTGGCTCATCAAGAATAAGCAATTTGGGCTCGTGGGCCAGAGCTTGAATAATCGCGACCTTTTTCTTATTGCCAGATGACAGATCTTCGATCTTTTTATTTAACTCCAGATCCAATCTTTCCGCTAATTCCGCAATCCGCTTATTATTATTTTTTCCATAGAAAGACTGTGAATATCTTAACAACTCCCCTGCGCGCATATCATCATAGTAATATACCTCTGCAGGAAGGTAGCCCGTATGTCGACGTATGGTTAATGAATCCCTGACAATATCTTTGCCAAAAATCGCAGCCATACCGCTTGAAGGATAAATATAATTAAGTAAAGTTCTTATAGTTGTGCTTTTACCTGAGCCATTCGGCCCGATAAAACCAAATATTTCACCCTCCTCAACCGAGAAAGAAACATTTTTGATGCCACGATTTTTGCCATAATTCTTGGTTAAATCATTAAGCTCAATCACTGCCATAACTTATGCCTCCTTGGTATTATCATTCTTTGTAGGATAGTGATATATACGAAAAAATTTAAAACCCTGCACTAGCAGGGTTTAGTTTCTTTAAATTGGATATTATAGAGCTATACAATATTACTTTATAAATCGAGGTGTTATCAGAAATGTCCCTAAATGCCGAGCTTAACGTAGAAGATATGAATTGTAACAACTGCAAGGCCGTTGTTCAAAAAAGCTTAAATGCTCTTGACGGTGTAGAAAATGTCAGTATAGACCTGGCGGCAAAAAAAGTAACGGTAAGATATGACGAAGGTAAAATAAATTTAGTAGACATTAAACAGACACTTATGGTAGAAGGTTATTCCGTAATAGAAATTTAGATTATCAGGTCATTCCATTTACCATACAGTCTCTCAACTTCTTTTAACAATCCGTCATATTCTTTATATTTTTCCATTGGAGTTGATTGATCAAATAAGCCTTCCATTTCCTTGATTTTATCCTCAAGAGTTATTATTTGAGCCTCAATTTCCTGCCGATGTTTTTCCGGGTTTTCGCTTTTACTACTGTTATTTCTTTTATTATTAGAGTCTTTCCTTGAGCCTTCACCCGGCTTGGAATTCTTTTCATCTGCGTTTTCATCATCAACACCGTACTTAACCTGTTTAAAGAAATCATAGTTCCCTTCATAAGTATTTATCCTGCCATTTTCGATTTCAAGTATTCTTCCTACACAATGAGTCAAGTAGTATCTGTCATGGGTAACTGCTATGATGGTCCCCTTGAACTCCTTTAATGCCCCTTCAACCGCATCCCTCGCCGGCACATCAAGATGGTTCGTAGGCTCATCAAGGATCAGGCAGTCTGCATCCTCAAGCATCACACAGGCAAGATAAAGCCTTACACGTTCTCCACCGCTTAAAACTCGGATCCTTTTATCAATCTCATCTCCATAAAATTGAAACCGGGCCAGATAGTCCCGGGCTTCCCCCTCTTGGATGTCTCTTTTGGATAAGATAAGCTGCAGAATTGTCATATCATCATTCTCGAATAATACTTCCTGTCCCATGTAGGAGTATTTTACCCATTCGCCAAGCCTTAAGAAGCCTTCATAGTTTTTGTCATTTCCCAGCAGCATATTAATCAGTGTAGATTTTCCGCATCCATTAGGACCGATTATGCCTACTCTTTCTCCTCCTCTGATGTGAAAACCGGCGCCTGAGAATAAAGTCACATCTCCAAAGCTTTTCCTTAAGTTGTCAGCCCATGCTATGTCCTTACTGACATGCCTGATGTTTTTAAATCTTATCTTTGGGCCATTTACTTTGTAAAGATGTTCCTGCTTTTTAGCTGCTGCAAGGCTTATTTTCAGCTCGTCATTGAGCTTTTTTATCTCTTTCTCCCTGCTCTTTGACGCCTTTATCCTGCCCCTGCTCTTTAGCCCCTGCACTGTTTCATTGGCATTTCTGATAGTCCATCTTAAGCGTTTTTGCTCATTTAACACAAACCGGCTAAGCTGCTTTTTATGCTCCATATAGTTTGAATAGTTGCCGCTTCTTATACAAATGCTGCCCTTTTCAAGTTCGGCAACTCTGGTGGCAACTCTATCAAGAAAATATCTATCATGGGATACGAAGAGTATGCCGCCTTTAAATTTTTTAAGAAAGCCTTCAAACCACTCAGTTGCATGGATATCAAGATGATTTGTAGGCTCGTCAAGGATAAGCAAGTCCGGCTCCTCTAATAGAATCCTGGCAACTGCAACGCGCATTTTTTCTCCTCCGCTCAGCCTGTTCAGCGGAGTACTTAGAGTTTCCTGACGTAGGCCAAGACCAAGTAGTATTTTCCTTATTTTAGTTTCGATTGTATATCCATCCATAGCCTCGTATCTTATAAGAAGTCTTGAGTAGTCATCCATTAAACTCTTATATACAGCCGAGCCGGAGTTTTTGCTCTGCTCAGCCATCTGTTTTTCAATTTCTCTAAGCTTTCTCTCAAGTCTGTAAACCTTTTCATAAAGAAGGGCCGTTTCTGCTCTTTGTTCGCAGGATTCAACCTCCCGCAAATCCTGACTGAGATGTCCCACCTTGATATTCCGGGCTGTGATTACACTTCCTCCATCACTGTTTTCAAGTCCCATGGCAATTTTAAGCAGCGTAGTTTTTCCAGCGCCGTTGGGACCTACCAATGCTACCCGTTCTCCTCTTTCAACTCTTAAACT